>Ga0075428_100000679_pt1 | contig 34966 bp, 37 predicted proteins | sample RhiMetdeltSRZDD2_FD_75291 | JGI IMG/M metagenome (GOLD analysis project Ga0075428, IMG submission 75291) | Populus rhizosphere microbial communities from Tennessee, USA - Rhizosphere MetaG P. deltoides SRZDD2 | ecosystem: Host-associated > Plants > Roots > Rhizosphere > Soil | place: USA... | reverse complement strand
CCCGAGGCGCTGATCGAGCGCGCGCTCGCGGCCGATCCGCGCAACGTCAAGGCGCTGTCGCTCTCCGGCACGGTCGCCTTCGAGAAGGGCGACTACGCGGGCGCGATCGCGCAATGGCGCAGGATCCTCGCGCTGGTTCCCGCCGGCTCGGATGCCGAGCGCTCGGTGCGCGCGAGCATCGCCGACGCCGAACGCCGCGGCAACATCGCGACCGTCGGCATCGAGGGCCGCGTCGAGCTCGAACGCTCGCTCGCAGGCCAGGTCAAGCCCGACGACACCGTGTTCATCTTCGCGCGCGCGCCGGGCGAGCGCATGCCGCTCGCGATGCTGCGGCGCCGGGCGGCGGAGCTGCCGCTCGCGTTCAGGCTCGACGACAACGCCGCGATGAGCCCGACGGCGAAGCTCTCGGAGGCGAAAGAAGTCGTGATCGTCGCGAGGCTCTCGCGCTCCGGGCAGGCGCAGGCGCAGCCCGGCGACCTCGAGGGCTCGAGCGCGCGCACGCGTCCGGGGGCGAGCGGCGTGGTGGTGAGGATCAAGGCCGAGAACAAGGCGGAGAAGTAAGGGAGAAAAACGATGACCAAGACTACGCGTAGAGAATTCCTGCGCACGGCGGGCGCGACGCTCACCATGCTCGCGCTGCCGCCCGCGGTCCGCGCGGCGCAGGAGCAGGGCGCGAAGGTTCTGCGGCCCGCGCCGGCGCAGCTCAAGCTGCGGCCGTCGGGCGCGGCCACCGGGGTATGGGGATTCAACGGCTCGGTGCCGGGTCCCGTGCTGCGCTATCCGCAGGGCGCGGACGTGGCGCTCAGCGTGCAGAACGCGCTGCCGCAGGCGACCACCGTGCACTGGCACGGCCTGCGCGTTCCGAACGCCATGGACGGCGTGCCGCAGGTGACTCAGGCGCCGATCGAGCCGGGCGCGCGCTTCGACTACGCCTTCAAGGCCGAGGACGCCGGCACCTTCTGGTATCACCCGCATCAGGCGAGCTTCGAGCAGGTCGGACGAGGTCTGTACGGACTTCTCATCATCGACGAGCCGAAACCCATCGAGGTCGACCGCGAGCTCGCCTGGGTGCTGTCCGACTTCAAGCTCGGCCGCGACAACCAGCAGGTGAACGACTTCGGCGACGTGGCGCATTTCGGCGGCGGCGGCCGCATCGGCAACGTGCTCGCGCTGAACGGAAGGCCCGCCGCGCGGCGCCTGGAAGTGCGCTCCGGCGAGCGCATCCGCCTGCGCCTGCTGAACGCCTCGACCGCGCGCATCTTCCTCATCGCCTTCGAGAACCACCAGCCCTACGTCGTCTCCTACGACGGCCAGCCGATCGAGCCGCACGGCCTGCCGGGCGGCGCGCTCGCGCTCGGCCCCGGCATGCGCACCGACCTGATCCTCGACTGCACCGGCGCGCCCGGCGAGAGCTTCTCGGTGCTCGACCGCCGCGACAAGGGCGCCGAGCTGGTCCGCGTCACCTACAGCAAGAAGCCGCCGGTGCGCACGCGTCGCCTCCCGCCGCCCGAACCGATCGCCCCGAACCCGCTGCCCGAGCCCGACCTCTCGAAAGCGGTCGACCATTTCGTGCTGTTCGAGGGCGGCCTCCTCGGCAAGCCCGCGATCGGCCTGGTCGACGGCAAGCCGCGCAAGCTGCACGAGATCATGAGCGAGCAGAAGCTCACCTGGACGATGAACTACTCGGCCCAGCACGAGCACGCCCAGATGCACGAGCCGCTCCTGCGCTTCGGCCGCGGCGAGACCATCCGCCTGAAGCTCATCAACGACACCGAGTTCGAGCACCCGATGCACCTGCACGGCCACAGCTTCCGCGTGCTCGCCCTGAACGACCGCCCGGTGCGCTACCGCCCGTGGCGCGACACCGTCCTCATGGGTCCGCGCGGCACCGCCGAGCTCGCCTTCGTCGCCGACAACCCCGGCGAATGGATGTTCCACTGCCACATCCTCGAGCACGCCGCCGGCGGCATGATGGGGACGTTCGTGGTCGAGGGCTGAGGCCCGAGCCCCGCCGCGGCAGCGAATTCGCTATCCTGTCGGTCAGGCCCATGGCGCGCTTGACCGCAGCTCTTCTCGTTTTTCTCACCGTCTTCTTCGGCACCGCCGAGGCGCAGACCTGGCCGGCGCGCTTCGTGCGCGTGGTCGTGCCGTTCCCGCCCGGCGGAGGAACCGACGCGATCGCCCGCGTCGTCTCCGCCCAGCTCTCGGTGCAGTGGGGCCAGCAGGTGGTGGTCGAGAACAAGGGCGGCGGCGCCACCAACATCGGCACCGAGATGGTCGCGCGCGCCGACCCCGACGGCTACACGCTGCTGCTCCAGTCGATGCCGCTCGCGGTGAACCGCTTTCTCTTCGCCTCGCTTCCGTACGATCCGCTCGCCGACCTCGCGCCGGTGAGCCTCCTCTGCGACTATCCGAACGTGATGGCGGTGCCGGTCACCTCGCCGGCGCGCTCGGTCGCCGAGTTCATCGCCTACGCCAAGGCCAACCCGGGCAAGGTCACGTTCGCCTCGTCCGGGCACGGCACCTCGGTCCACCTCTCGGGCGAGCTCTTCAAGCGCATGGCGGGCATCGACATGACTCACGTGCCTTATCGCGGCGCCGGGCCGGCGCTCCAGGACCTCGTTCCGGGACGCGTCGACGTCATGTTCAACAACATCGGCGCCGTGATGCCGCTCATCAAGGCGGGCAAGCTCCGCGCCCTCGGCGTGACCACCGCCAAGCGCACGCCCGCGCTGCCCGAACTGGCGCCGATCGCCGAATTAGGCGTGCCGGGATTCGACGTCTCGTCCTGGTATGCGTTCTTCGCGCCGGCAAGAACCCCGCCGGAGATCATCCGCAAGGCGAGCGCCGATACGCTCGCCGCTCTCAACGTACCCGCCACCCGCGCTCGTCTCGAAGACCTCGGCGTCGTCGTCATCGGCTCGACGCCGGAGAGACTCGGCGCGCACCTGCGCTCCGAGATGGACAAGTGGGGCCCGGTCATCCGCGAGGCGGGAATCAAGGGCAGCGACTAGACCGGGTCCACCGTATTGGGAAACTTCATGAACGTGTGTTTCGAATCGCCCAGGTTAGAGGCCGCGATGGCATGCGCGACGCTTGTCGCCCTCGTATCCGCCTGCGCGGGACCGACGCGTTCGGCCGGCGCGCCCGACGAGCGCACGTCGTATTCGGCGGAACAGGGCTGGGCGAAGCTCAACCGGTCCTGGGGATCGACCAGCGCGGTCGATGTCGATCGCAGCGGCAACGTGTGGGTGTTCGAGCGCTGCGGCGACAACACTTGCGCGGGTTCGAGCCTTGCGCCGGTCCTGAAGTTCGATGCGTCAGGGCGGCTGGTGCAGAGTTTCGGCGCCGGCCGTTTCGTGTTTCCGCACGCGATCCATGTCGATCGCCAAGGCAACGTCTTCGTCGCGGACGCGGACGGGAAGGACGGCAAGGGCCATACCGTCACCAAGTTCAGCCCCGACGGAAAGGTGCTCATGACGCTCGGCCGGCCGGGCGTCGCCGGCGAGACAACCGATACCTTCAATCGGCCCTCGGCTGTCGTCACGGCGCCCAACGGCGACATCTACGTCGCCGATGGCCACGGCGGCAGCTCCAACGCGCGCATCGTGAAGTTTTCGAAAGACGGCAAGTTCATCAAGACCTGGGGTCGTAAAGGGACAGGGCCGGGCGAGTTCGGCGAGCTGCATGCGATCGCGCTCGACTCGAGCGGCCGCGTCTTCGTCGGCGACCGCGGCAACAACCGCATCCAGATCTTCGACCAGGACGGCAGGTTTCTCGCGGAGTGGAGGCAGTTCGGCCGTCCGAGCGCGATCTATGTCGATGCGAACGACACGCTGTATGTCTCTGATCATCAGTCGTCCGCCAAGCTGAATCCCGGGTTCCGCCGCGGCATTCGCATTGGCAACGTGAACGACGGCGTGGTGAGGACGATGATCCCCGGCACCGGTCCGGAGCCCGATCGGGAAAACGTACCCGAAGGCGTCGCGGTCGACGCGCGAGGCAACGTCTATGGCGCCGAAGTCGCGCTGAAGAACGTCACCAAGTACGCGAGACAGTAGGCAGTACAGCGGTGCGCGGGTCGGAATGACGCCGCCTGCACACCGACAAACGGCGGCGTATTCCGCGGCTCCGACGCGCTCTTCCCGCGGCAGATGAAAATCAGTTTTCTCCGACACGCTATTTCGGAAAATTCCTACGAACCCTTTTTCTCAAAACTGAAAAGGTTTTGAGGTAGGTCAATTCGTGACAGTGGGCGCCACGAAGAATGGCGTCCATGACAACGACGGCGGTAGCGGTGGGAGGCGGCAGGGCGCAAGGCGCGGCCGGTTTCTCGCGCCTCACGCTGCGCGGCAAGGGGCTTGCCGCGGTCGCCGCGCTTTTTGCTTATCTGATCGTCGCGAGCCTGGTGGTCGAGGCGCAGCGGGCGCGGCTGACCGACACGGTCGAAGAGCTCGAGCGCGCGCACGCCGAGGAAGATGGCATGGCGCGAGTCAACGTGTCCCTCGCGCAGGCGATCGTCGCCACCAACGAGCGCTATTACCGGCCCGGAGCCGGGCGCGACTTCAGCGACGTCGCGGTGGCGGTCGACGCGGTGCACGACGGCATCGCCGGCCTGACGCCGCGTTTCCCGTTCCTTGCGCTGGTCTCCGCGCAGATCGCCACCCGCGCGGCGGACCTTGCGTTCGGCCGCGAGCGCGAGGCGCTGCTCGCGCTGCGCGAAGCGCTGCACGAGGCGGCTGCCGCGATGGACCGGGCCACCGTCCAGATCCGCAACCGCCGCCAAGACCTGAACGCTCTGTACCGCGCGCGCTACGACCAGGTCTCGCTCATCTCCATCGGCCTCTCGATCGCCGGGATGCTGGTGTTCGGCGCCCTGATGCTGCTCTTCCTGACGCGCCTGGGCTGGGACCTCAAGCGCCTGCAGGAGCGGGCGCTCGCGGTGGCGAAGGGCTACCGCGGCCCGGCGCTGGCGGTAACGCGCGACGACGAGATCGGCGCGCTCGAGCGCTCGGTGAACCGGATGCAGCAGGAGCTGGTCGAGCGCGAAACGCAGGTCGAGCTCGCGCGCTGCCAGGAGTTCCACCGCGAAAAGATGGCCGCGGTCGGGGCGCTCGCGGCGCAGGTGGCGCACGAGATCAACAACCCGATCGCCGTGATCGCCGGAATCGCCGAAGCGATCGGCGAGAAGCGCATCGCCGAGCAGGCGCGGCGCGTCGCCGCGATCACCCGCCAGATCGCCGACATGTCCTCGCCGCAGCCGGCCGAGCGGCAGCTCCTCGACCTGAACGGCCTGGTCGAGAACGCCTGCGCCTTCGCGCGTTACGACCGGCGCCTGCGCAAGGTGAACGTCGAGCTCGACCTCGACCGCCGCCTGCCCGCGGTGCACGCCGTCGGCGACCACCTCACGCAGGTGCTGATGAACCTGCTGACCAACGCCGGCGACGCGATCGCCGAGGCCGGCGTCGCCGGCCGCATCCGGGTCGCCACGCGGCGCGAAGGCGCGGCGGTGCTTCTTATGGTGACCGACAACGGCGCCGGCATGGATGAGCGCATCCGGGCGCGCGCCTTCGACGAGTTCTTCACCACCAAACCCCAGGGCAAGGGCTGCGGCATCGGCCTCGCCCTGAGCCGCCGCCTGCTGTGCGAGTCCGGCGGCGACATCGCGCTCGAATCGCAGCCCGGGCAGGGCACGTGCGCCGCGGTGCGCCTGCCCGCCTAGACGAATCACGGACAAACACGGAGAAAACCATGCAAGTGCTGATCATCGACGACGAACCCGCCCTGCGCCAGATCCTCGCCGGCACGCTCGAGCGCGCCGGGCACGCGGTGGACGAGGCCGGCAGCGCCGCCGCAGCGGCCGCGCGGCTCGCGCGCGGCGACGTCGACCTCGCGCTGTGCGACATCAAGCTCGGCGATGGCAACGGCGTCGACCTGCTGCGCAACAGCCGCGCCGCGGGGATCGACACCGCGTTCCTGATGATCACCGCGTTCGCCTCGGTGGAGACCGCGGTCGAGGCGCTGCGCGCCGGGGCCTTCGACTACCTCGTGAAGCCGGTGCGCAACGAGGAGCTGATGCATCAGGTGGCGCAGATCGAGGCGGTGCGCGGCCTGCGCGACGAGAACCGCGCGCTGCGCCGCGTGGTCGCCGCCGACTCCCGCATGTACCGCTTCAGCTCCGCCGCGATGGCCGACGTCGAGCGCCTCGCCGGCAAGGTCGCGCCCACCGACAGCACGGTGCTCATCACCGGCGAGAGCGGCACCGGCAAGGGCGTGATCGCGCGCTGGATCCACGAGAATTCGGGCCGCGCGAAAGGCGCGTTCCTGCCCGTGAACTGCAGCGCCATTCCCGAGCAGCTCCTCGAGAGCGAGTTCTTCGGCCATACCAAGGGCGCCTTCACCGGGGCCGACCGCGCGCGCCGCGGCCTGTTCGTCGAGGCCGACCACGGCACGATCTTCCTCGACGAGATCGGCGAGCTGCCGCCGCACATGCAGAGCAAGCTCCTCTCGGTGATCGAGGAGAAGACCGTGCGCGCGATCGGCAGCGACCAGCCGCGCCGCGTCGACACGCGCATCGTCGCCGCCACCAATCGCGACCTCGCGGAGATGGTGAAGCAGGGCAAGTTCCGCGAGGACCTGTACTTCCGCCTCGCGATGTTCCACATCCACCTGCCGCCGCTGCGCGAGCGGCGCGCGGACCTGCCGGGCTTCATCCGCCACACCCTCGCCGCCATGGGAAGGAGCGGCGGCAAGCGCGGCATCGAGCTCGATCCGGCCGCCGAGCAGGCGCTGATCGGCGCCGAGTGGCCGGGCAACGTGCGCGAGCTCGAGAACGTGCTGAACCGCGCCTGCATCCTCGCCGACGGCGAACGCATCACGCTCGCCGACCTTCCCGCCGACATCACGCGCATCGTGCCGCCGGCGCTCGCCGCCGATGCCGCGCCCGGCAGCGAAGGGTCGCTGCGCCAGCAGCTCCGCACGCTCGAGGCGCGCCTCATCGCGCGCGCGCTGCAGCAGGCGAACGACGACCGGCGCGTCGCCGCCGAGCGCCTGGGCATCGGCCTCTCGAGCCTCTACCGCAAGCTCGACGAGTTCGAGCGCTTGGGGGTGGCATGAGCCGCGTCTTGGTCTTCTCCTTTCTTGGTTTGTCCTTGTTCATGACAGGCCTGCTGGCGGCGCCGCAGGATGATTTCAGCGCCGGGCGCAAGGCCTACCTCTCGGGCGATGTGGTATCGGCCATGGCTCCGCTCAAGCGCGCCGCCGACGCGGGCTACGCTCCGGCGCAAAGCCTGTACGCCTACATCCTCGACAAGGCCGAATACAACGACGAGGCCGCGCAGTACTTCCGCCGCGCCGCGGAGCAGGGCGACGCCGACGGCCAGTACGGCCTTGGCCTCCTGTATGCCTCGGGCGCAGGGGTGGCGCGCGACCCGGCTGCCGCGCGCGAGTGGCTCGAGCGCGCCGGGAACCAGAATCATGTGCTCGCCGTGGTGGCGCTGTCGCAGGCCTTCCTCGCCGGCCGCTTCGGCTTCAAGACCGACCCGGCGGATGCAGCAGGCCTCGGCTGGGTGCGCAAGGCGAGCGCGCTGGACTCGATTCCCGCGCTCAGCTACCTCGCGCAGGGCTACCGCAGCGGCGCCTTCGGCGCGGCGGACCTGAAGGAGGCCGAGCGGCTCGAAGCGCGCATTCGCGAGCTCTCGCCCGACAAGAACATCCGCAGGGGCAAGAAGAAGTGAAATTCCTGGTTGCCGCGCTGCTCGTGCTGCTCGCGCCGGGGGCCTTCGCCGCCGACGTGATGAAGGGCGGCCAGATCTACCGCCTGCACTGCGCGAGCTGCCATGGCGCCTCCGGCATCAGCAGCATGCCGAACGCGCCGAGCTTCGCGCGCGGCGAGCGCATGATGCAGCCCGACCCGATGTTGCTCGGCTCGATCAAGAAGGGGCGCGGCGCGATGCCCGGCTTTTTTGGCGTGCTGAGCGACCGCGACACTCTCGACGTCATCGCGTACATGCGGAGCATGCGGTGAAGGCGCTTTTCCTCGCCGTCGCTCTTCTTCCAGGGATGCTTTTTGGGGCAGGCAACCCGCGGGTCATCGAGACTTTCCAGGTGGGGCCGACGGTCTACGTGCGCGCGCTGGCGGTCGAGCCGGCGCGCGGCACGCTGTGGGTCGGCACTTCGGCCGGCCTGAACGAGGTCGACCTCGCGAGCGGCAAGCTGCGGGCGACGCTGACGCGCCGCGACGGCCTCGCGAGCGAGCAGGTGTTCGCGCTGGCGGTCGACTCGCAGGGCTACAAGTGGATCGGGACCAGCGCGGGCGGCGTCTCGCGTTACCGTGACGGCAGCTTCAAGACGTATTTCCCGATGCACGGCCTGGCCGACTACCGCGTGTTCTCGGTCGCGCAGGACGCGCGCGGCGCGGTGTGGATGGGGACGCTCGCCGGCGCGAGCCGGCTCGACCGCGCGAGCGGCAAGTTCGCGACCTACGCGAAGGAGCTGGTGAACGAGTGGGTCTACGGCATCGCCGTCGACGCGAAGGGGCAGGTGTGGTTCGCCACCGAGGGCGGGATCTCGATGTTCGACGGCAAGCGCTGGCGCGCGTGGACCCAGGCCGACGGCCTCGGCGTAGCGCGGGCCGAGCGCGGCAACTACATCCTCTCGGTGCACGCCGCGAAAGACGGCTCGATCTGGGCCGGCACCTGGGGCGGGGGCGCGGCGCGCTTCGAAGGCGCCCGCTGGTCGAGCCTCACCACGAAAGAGGGGCTCGCCGGCAACATCGTCTACAGCATCGCGCAGGAAGCCGACGGCACGCTCTGGTTCGGCACCGACGGCGGGCTCTCCTCGTACGACGGAAGCAAATTCTCGAACCTCGGGCCGCGTGAAGGGCTGCCGGGGCCGAACGTGTTCGCGCTCGCGGCGGCGCCGAAGGGCGAGATCTGGGCGGGCGGACGCGGCGCCGTGGCGCGCGTCGCGCGGCGATAGGAGATGCAGATGAAGACGAAGTACCGTTTGCTGGCTGCGATGGTTTGCGCGCTGGCCCTTTCATTACCGGCAAAAGCACAGCATTCAACGCCGCATTCTCAGCCGCGCGAAGGCAAGCTGGCCGCGGATCTCTCCAAGCCGTTCACGCACTTCCGCGTCGGCAACCGCAACGTGAAGTCGATCTACAGCGAAGGCACCGTGGTGTGGGTCGGCACCTCGGGCGGGGTGGTGCGCTACGACACCAAGACCGAGGCGTACAAGCTCTACGACAACAAGAACGGGCTGCTCTCGAACGGCGTGTTCTGGGTCGGGAGGCTGCGCGGGAGCATCACCGTCGGCACCTACGGCGGCGGGCTCTCGGTGCTCGACGAGAAGAACGAGACCTGGCAGACGTTCAACGTGCCCGACGGGCTCGGCGACGCTTTCGTCTACGAGGTGATGGACACACGCGGCGGCGACGTGTGGATCGCGACCTGGTCGGGAGCGAACCGCGTCCGCGGCGGCGATCTGCGCGACCGCAGCAAGTGGGACCTCTACACGGTCGAGAACACCAAGGGCGGGCTGCCGAACGACTGGGTCTACGGCCTCGCCGAGGGCAAGAACGGCGAGATCTGGCTCGCCACCGAAGGCGGCCTCGCGCGCTTCCACAAGGGCAAATGGGACAACTGGAACCACGCCAAGGGGCAGGGAGCGCCGTACGAGAAGGTGAAGAACGCGATCGCCTACAACTCCGATCCGTCGCAGGTCTCCACGCACCACGCGCGCCAGAAGGAGGAGATGGGGCTGCAGAACATCAACGTCGCCTACAACCCGAACTACATCGTGGCGATGGAAGTGGACGCGCAGGGCATCGTGTGGGTCGGCACCTGGGGCGGCGGGCTCGGGCGCTTCGACGGGAAAAAATGGAAGAACTACACCACCACCGAAGGCCTGCACGGCAACCACGTCTTCATGCTGCACATCGACCGGCAGGGCGTGCTCTGGGTCGGGACCAACAACGGCCTTGGCCGGATGCTGAACGGCCGCTTCGAGAAGCCGATGACGACCGCCCAGGGCCTGTACTCGAACACCGTGTTCTCCATGGCCAACGCCGACGACGGCAGCCTCTGGATCGGCAGCTACGGCGGCGTCACGCGGCTGAAGAGCCCCGGCCGCTGAGTCCCGGGCGTTTCTGCAACAATAGCCGCATGCTCGAAGCGGCGGAGCTCGAATGCGAGCGCGGCGCGCGGACCCTGTTTCGCGGGGTTTCGTTCGTCCTGCGCGCGGGCGAGCTGCTGCGCGTCGCGGGGGCGAACGGCAGCGGCAAGACCAGCCTGCTTCGCATCCTCTGCGGCCTTGCGCGGCCGAGCGCCGGCGAGGTGCGCTGGAAGGGTCAGCCGATCGCGCGCCTCAAGGAGGACTACGCGCGCGAGCTGGTCTACATCGGCCACGCGCCCGCGGTAAAGGACGATCTCACCCCGCGGGAGAACCTCGCGATCGGCTGCCGGCTCGCCGGCCAGGAGACGAGCGGCGAGGCACTCGCCGCGGCGCTCGAGCGGCTCGGCGTGCCCGAGCTGCCGGTGCGCAAGCTCTCGCAGGGCCAGCGCCGGCGCGCCGCGCTCGCGCGCCTGCTCGTATCGGAGGCGCCGCTGTGGCTCCTCGACGAGCCGTTTGCCGCGCTCGATGCCGAGGGCATCTCGAATCTCAATGGCCTGATCGGAAAGCATGTGGGCGGTGGCGGCGCGATCGCCTTCACTACGCACCAGGACGCCGGCATCGCGGCCACTCGCGTGATCGAGCTGAGTTGATGTTCGACACGGCGCGCTGCGTCGTCCAACGCGACCTGCTGCTTGCGCTGCGCCGGCGCAGCGACGTCGCCACGGCGCTCCTGTTCTTCGTCATCGTCGCGAGCCTCTTTCCGCTCGGCGTCGGCGCCGAGCCGAACCTGCTGCGCTCCATCGCCCCCGGCGTGATCTGGGTCGCGGCGCTGCTCTCCTCGATGCTCTCGCTGGGGCGCCTGTTCGCCGCCGACCACGCCGACGGCACGCTCGAGCAGATGCTGCTCGGCGCGGTGCCCCTCGGCGTGGTGGTCATGGCGAAGGGCTGCGCGCACTGGCTGGTCTCGGGCCTGCCGCTCGTCGTCATCGCGCCGCTCATCGCGCTGCAGTACGACCTCGCGCCCGGACTCTACGGCGTGCTCGCTCTATCATTGCTCCTGGGCACGCCGGTGCTGAGCCTGATCGGCGCGATCGGCGCCGCGCTGACCCTCGGGCTGCGCGGCGGCGGGGTGCTGCTCGCGCTGCTCGTGCTGCCGCTCTACGTCCCGGTCCTCATCCTCGGCGCGGGCAGCGTCGAGATGGCGGGCGCGGGGCTCGAGCCCGACGGGCAGCTCCTGCTGCTCGGCGCGCTGCTGGTGCTCGCGGCGGCGTTCGCGCCCTGGGCGATCGCGGCCGCATTGCGCATATCGATGGAATGACCGATGGAATGACTGAGGGCATGAATTCGAATTCGACGATACGCTGGTTCTGGTTCGCTTCGCCGCAGACCTTCTTCCCGCTCGCCGGGTCGATCGCGCGCTGGTGCTGGGCGGCCGCGGCGCTGCTCGCGCTGGCCGGCCTTTACGTCGGGCTCGTAGTGGCGCCCACCGACGCGCAGCAGGGCGAGGTCTACCGCATCATCTTCATCCACGTGCCCGCGGCGTGGATGTCGATGTTCATCTATGTGGTGATGGCTGGCTGGGCCGCCATCGGCCTCGCGTTCAACACCCGGCTCTCGTTCATGATGGCGCAGGCGCTCGCGCCCACCGGCGCGCTGTTCACTTTCATCGCGCTTTGGACCGGGTCGCTGTGGGGCCGGCCGACGTGGGGCACCTACTGGGTCTGGGACGCGCGCCTCACCTCGGAGCTGATCCTCCTCTTCCTGTATCTTGGCTTCATGGCGCTGCACGCGGCGATCGACGATCCGCGGCGCGCCGACCGCGCCTCGGCGCTTCTCGCCATCGTCGGCGCGGTGAACGTGCCGATCATCTATTACTCGGTGCAGTGGTGGAACACGCTCCACCAGGGCGCTTCGGTGAGCCTGACGCGCGCGCCCAGCATGGCGGCGACCATGCTGACGGGGATGCTGCTCATGGCGCTCGCCTTCTGGGCCTACTCGATCGCGGCGGCGCTGGTGCGCGTACGCTGCATCATCCGGGAGCGCGAATGAGCCACGGCTTCTTCATCTGGGGGTCCTACGTCGTGACCTTCGCCGCCCTTCTGCTGGAGGTGGTGTTCCTGATCCGGCGCACGAAGAAGTCCGGGCACGCCAACCAAAATTGATGCACGTCAAAATAGTCGGGGTGCTCGCCTCTAGGCTCGGGACTGCACTTTTTTTTCGGAGCCCGCAGCGGCCGCGACCGTCCCAGGACCCCCAAGACCGCTAAAATACCCAAATGAAACCAAGGCATAAGCGCATGGCGGCGATCGCGCTCGGCGTGGTTGCGCTCGGCGTGGCCACCGCCCTGGTGCTGAGCGCGTTCCAGAAGAACCTGGTGTTCTTCTTCAGCCCGACCCAGGTGGCGGCGAAAGAGGCGCCGCTCGGCCGCACCTTCCGCATCGGCGGCATCGTCGAGCCGGGCAGCGTCAAGCGCGACGGCGTGGAGGTGCGCTTTGCCGTGACCGACACGGCGAAGACCATCCCCGTGCTCTACCGCGGCTCGCTGCCCGACCTCTTCCGCGAGGGCAAGATGGTCGTGGCCCAGGGACAGCTCGGCAGCGACGGCACCTTCCAGGCGCGCGAGGTGCTCGCCAAGCACGACGAGAACTACATGCCCCCCGAAGCGAAGGAAGCCGTCGAGAAGGCGCACCGCGCCGCCAAGAAAGCCAACCCATGATTCCCGAGCTCGGACAGCTTGCGCTCGCGCTGGCGCTGGCGGTGGCCCTGATCCAGGGCACCCTGCCGCTCGCGGGGGCGGCGAAAGGCAACCTCGCCTGGATGGCGCTGGCGCGGCCCGCGGCGCAGGCCCAGGCGCTGCTCATTGCTGCGGCTTTCGGCTGCCTGGTCTACAGCTTCGTGTCGAACGATTTCTCGGTGCAGTACGTCGCGCTCCACTCCAACAGCGCGCTTCCGCTTCACTATCGGGTCGCCGGCGCCTGGGGCGGCCACGAGGGGTCGCTGCTGCTTTGGTGCCTGATGCTCGGCGTGTGGATGACCGCGGTGACGCTCTTCAGCGCCCATCTGCCCGAGGAGATGACGGCGCGCGTGCTCGGCGTGATGGGGCTGGTCAGCGCGGGCTTCATCGCCTTTATGCTGCTCACCTCGAACCCGTTCGACCGCCTGTTCCCCGCCCCGGAGGATGGCCGCGACCTGAACCCGCTGCTGCAGGACCCGGGCATGGTGATCCATCCACCGATGCTCTACATGGGCTACGTCGGCTTCTCGGTCGCCTTTGCCTTCGCCGTCTCGGCGCTGCTCTCGGGGCGGCTGGACGCGGCCTGGGCGCGGTGGTCCCGGCCGTGGACCACGGTGGCATGGACCTTCCTCACGCTCGGCATCGCGCTCGGCAGCGGCTGGGCCTACTACGAGCTCGGCTGGGGCGGCTGGTGGTTCTGGGACCCGGTCGAGAACGCCTCCTTCATGCCCTGGCTCGTGGGCACCGCGCTCATCCATTCGCTCGCCGTCACCGAGAAGCGCGGCGCGTTCCGCAGCTGGACCGTGCTCCTCGCCATCATCGCCTTCGGCCTGTCGCTCCTCGGCACCTTCCTCGTGCGCTCGGGCGTGCTCACCTCGGTGCACGCGTTCGCCACCGACCCGAAGCGCGGCATTTTCATCCTCGGCCTGTTCGCCTTCATGATCGGCGGCGCGCTCGCGCTCTACGCGTGGCGCACGGCGCGCATCGGCCTCGGCGGCGACTTCGCCGCCGTGTCGCGCGAATCGTTGCTGCTCTCGAACAACGTCATCCTCACCGCGGCCGCGGGAACCGTGTTCCTCGGCACGCTGTATCCGCTCCTGATCGACGCCCTCGGCGTGGGCAAGATCTCGGTGGGGCCGCAGTACTTCGAGGCGGTGTTCGTGCCGCTCATGGCGCCGGCCCTTTTCCTCATGGGCGTGGGCCCGCTCGCGCGCTGGAAGCGCGCCAGCCTGCCCGAGCTCGCGGTGCTGCTGCGCTGGGCGCTCGGCGTGAGCCTCGCCGTCGGCATCCTGCTGCCCTTCCTGTTCGGCGAATGGCACGCGCTGGTCGGCTTCGGCCTCGCCTTAGCTGCGTGGATCGCTGTTACTGCTTTTCTGAGTACGAAAAAGAGGCCGAGGGGCTCGCGCGCGTATTGGGGCATGGTGATCGCGCACCTGGGCGTGGCGGTGTTCGTGGTCGGGGTCACGCTGGTGAAGGGCTATGAGAGCGACCGCGACCTGAAGATGCGCCCGGGCGACACGGTCGAGCTCGCGGGCTACGTGTTCCGCCTCGAGAGCGTCTCGTCGGTGCGCGGCCCGAACTACACCGCGGCGCAGGCGAAGATCCTGGTCACCCGGGGTGGCAAGCCGGTCACCGAGATGTACCCGGAGCGGCGCATGTACCCGGTTGCCGAGCAGGTGATGACCGAGGCGGCGATCCACCCGGGCCTCACGCGCGACCTCTACGTGTCGCTCGGCGACGCGCTCGAGGAGCCGGGCGGCAAACAGGGCGGAAAGCAGGGCGCCTGGCTGGTCAAGGTGCAGCACAAGCCCTTCATCGACTGGATCTGGGTGGGCTGCCTGATCATGGCCATCGGCGGCGTGTGCGCCGCGAGCGACCGCCGCTACCGCTTCTCGGTGCGGGAGCGCCGGACCGCCGAGGTCGCGGCCTACGACCCGCGGGTCGTTCCTTGAGATTTTGGCTTCTCATCGGGGGATTCCTGGTCCTGGTGGGGTTGCTCGCGGTCGGCCTGCGGCTCGATCCGCGCGAGGTGCCCTCGCCGCTCATCGGCAAGCCCGCGCCGGCGTTCGAGCTGCCGCTCCTGCAGCAGCCCGACAAGAGCTTCTCGCAGAAGGACATGCTCGGCACGGTGTGGGTGATGAACGTCTGGGCCTCGTGGTGCCCGCCGTGCCTCGTCGAGCATCCTGTCGTGAGCGAGATTGCGCGCTCGGGAATCGCCCCGGTGGTCGGCCTGAACTACAAGGACGCGCGCGAGGACGCGCTGCCGTGGCTCAAGAGGAACGGCGATCCCTTCAAGGTCATTGTCTACGACGCGGCCGGCCGCATTGCGATCGACTACGGGGTGTACGGCGTGCCCGAGACCTACGTGATCGACCGCAACGGCGTCATCCGCTACAAGCGCGTCGGGCCGCTGACACCGGAAATCGTTCAGAAGAAGCTCCGACCGCTGATCGAGGAGCTGTCGAAGCGTGGCTAGGCTCTTGTCGCTCTTTCTTCTCGTCGCTCTCCCTTTGCAGGTGATCGGACAGGAGGACCCAGGCCTCGAGCGGCGCGTGACCTCGCTCGCGCACGAGCTGCGCTGCCTCGTGTGCCAGAACCAGACTATCGCCGACTCCAACGCGCCGCTCGCGCAGGACCTGCGCAACCAGATCCGCGAGCAGCTCAAGGCCGGCAAGAGCGAGCGCGACGTCATCGACTTCATGGTCGCGCGCTACGGCGATTTCGTGCTCTACCGCCCGCCGTTCAAGGCGGCCACCGTGGCGCTCTGGGCCGGTCCCTTCGTGCTGCTCGCGCTCGGCGCCTGGCTCTTGATTCGGCGCGTGAGGAAGAAGGCGCCGCCGGCCGAGCTCACCGAGGCCGAGCGCCGCCGCGCCGCCCAGCTCCTCGAATGACGCTCTTCTGGCTGATCGGCGCCGTGGCGGCGGCGGCGGTCATCGCCTGGGTGCTGCGCCCGCTCCTCAGGCGGAAACAGGTCGCGCCGCCGTCCCGCGCCGCCGCCAACGTGGCGATCTACCGCGATCAGCTGCGCGAGCTCGATGCCGACCTCGCCGCAGGCATGCTCGCGCGCGCGGACTACGAGCGCGCCCGCGCCGAGCTCGAGGCGCGCGCGCTGCGCGATGCCGGCCAGCCCGACGCGCCGGCGGTCGAGCGGCCGGGGCGCGCCTTCGCCTGGGCGCTTGCCGGCGCGGTGCCGCTCGCCGCGGTGGCGCTCTATGTCCTCGTCGGCAGTCCGGGCGCCATCGACCGCGAAGCCGAGCTGCATGCCTCGCGCGCGCAGGTCGAGGCCATGGTCGAGCGGCTCGCCGCGCGCCTGCGCGAGAACCCCGACGACGTCAACGGCTGGAAGCTTCTCGGGCGCTCCTACGGGGTCATGGGGCGCTACGCCGAGGCCGCCGACGCCTACGCCAAGGCCGCGGTGCGCGCGCCGCGCGACGCGCAGGTCCTCGCCGACCTGGCAGACGTGCTGGCGATGGCGCGCGGCCAGAGCCTGCAGGGCGAGCCCGAGCAGCTTGCGCTGCGCGCCCTCGAGATCGAGCCGGGCAACCTGAAGGCGCTGGCGCTCGCCGGGTCGGCGGCGTTCGAGCGCAAGGACTTCGCCGCCGCCGCCAAGCTCTGGGAGCGCATGCTCGCGTACGTCGAGCCCAACTCGGAGGATGCGCGCTCGATCCAGCAAAACGTCGCCGAGGCGCGCTCGCTTGCCGGAGAACCGGCCAAGCCGGAACCGAAGAAGCCCGAGTCGAAGAAGGCGCAAGCGACGACCGGGTTGAGAGGCACGGTGTCGCTGTCGCCGAAGCTCAAGGACCAGGCCGCGCCGGACGATACGGTGTTCGTATTCGCGCGCGCGGCGGAAGGGCCGCCGATGCCCCTCGCGGTGGCCCGGGTGCGCGTGCGCGATCTGCCCTATCGCTTCTCGCTCGACGACTCGATGGCGATGAGCCCGGCGCTGAAGCTCTCGGCGTTTCCCAAAGTCGTGGTGACGGCGCGGGTATCGAAGAGCGGCGCCGCGGCCGCGCAGCCGGGAGATCTGCAGGGCGCGAGCGCGCCGGTGGCGAACGACGCCGCCGCGGTGAGCGTGGTGATCGACGCGCAGGTGCGCTAGCGCGCTGGAAGCGCGCAGGCAAGTTTGCTACGCTCGCAGTCGCACGCGAAACGCAGGAGAAACGCGATGGCCGATACGACAGAACGCCGCAAGACCCCCCGCAAGCCCGCCCAGGCGACGCCGAAGCCCGACAGCAAGCCCGCCGCGACTCGCCAGGCGTCGATGCCGATGGCAGGCGGTGCAGCCAGCGAGCACTCGAGCGACGACACCCGGCGCCGCATCGCGGAAGCCGCCTACTTCCGCGCCAAGCAGCGCAATTTCGAGCCGGGCCACGAGCTCGAGGACTGGGTCGAGGCCGAAACCGAGGTGATGGGCCGCATCAACGGCGCGGATCGCTAGCCGCCGTCAGTACTCGTCGAAGATCCGCTGCAGCTCGGCGGTCTCGCGCGTGCGCGTGAGCGCCAGCATCAGGAGAATGCGCGCCTTCTGCGGCGTGAGGTTGTCCCCCCAGAGGTAGAAGCGCTTGGCGTCGGCGGCGCCGGCGCGCGTGTCGCGCACCCTGCCCATGCCGCCGCGGTTGGTGATGACCACCGGCACGCCCTTGCCGGCGAGCTTCGAGAGCGTCTGCTCCATCGCCGGGCTCGGCGAGCCGGTCGGAAACGCCGCGACCACCAGCCCCTCGGCCTTGCCGCGCTCGACCGCGGCTTCGGCGAGCACGCCGTCGGCGTCGGCATACGTGTAGACGATGTCGACGCGCGGCAGCTTCTGCAGCGCGCCGACGTCGAACGGCGTGGCGCCGGTGTGCTTGCGGACCGGCTGGCGGTAGAACGTCACGCGGTCGTCGTCCACGAAGCCGAGCACGCCGAGGTCCTTGCCGCTGTAGGTCTCGAGGCGGTAGCTGATCTCCTTGGTCACCTCGCGCGCGGCGATGATGGTGTCGTTCGTGACCACGAGGGCGCCCTTGCCGCGCGCGGCGTCGCTCGCCGCGACGCGCACCGCCTGCAGGAAGTTCTTCGGGCTGTCGGAGGAGAGCGTGCTGAACTGGCGCTGCGCGGCGGTGAGCACGACGGGCTTGTCGCTCTTGACCGTGAGGCCGAGGAAGTAGGCCGTCTCCTCGACGGTATTCGAGCCGTGGGTGACCACGATCGCCTTGACATTTGCGTCCTGCGCCAGGATCTCGTTGATCCGCTTCGCCAGCGTGAGCCAGTTGGCGACCGTGATGGCGCTGCTGCCCACGCGCATCAGCTCCTCGACCTCGAGCCGCGCCACCTGCTTGAGTTGCGGGATCGCCTCCACGACCTCGCCGGCGTGCAGCCGTCCGGAGGGCGTGTTCGCGATCGTGCCGCCGGTCGCGAGGACCTTGATGCGCGGCAGCTTTTCTTGCGCCCCGGCATGAGCGCTCCAGAGGGCCGACACAAGGAGCAAGCTCAGCCCAATCGAAAAAACGGAACAGGTGCGAATGGCAAGCCTCCTTTCAGGGCAAGTCGACGCGCGTCCAGTCGACGAACGGCGAGCCCCACACCTCGATGCGGCGCATGCCGGGCAGCGGCTCGTCGTCGCGCGAGAGATGCGTGTCGCCGTGGATCAGGATGATTCTGCGCGGGCGGCGCGCCCCGAGGTCCTGCAGGCGCTCGCGCAGCCGAGCGAAGCCGTCGTGCACGAAAGGCCTGAACGGATTCGCCTGCATCACCACGACGAGGCCCTTCGCGTTCGCCGCCAGCCTGGCGGCCTCGTCGAGCCAGGCGAAGACGGCGCGCATGCGCGGCTCGTGCTCCGGATGCCGGATATGGTTGTCGGGCCCGGGCACGTTGAGCGCGACGAACACCCAGCCGTCTTGCTCCCAGCGCACGTGCTCGCAGTACTCGCCAGGTTGCCGCTCCACTTTCAAGAAATTGGGACGGCAAAAGAGCTCGCGCCAGACCTTCAGCCGCTCCAGCGGCTGCTTGCAATCGCTCCACTCGTTGTCGCCGGGGATGAGGAGAAAGGGATGGCGGATGCGCGCGAACTGCTTCTTGCGCTCGCCGAGCCAGCGGTCGCCGCACGCCTGCTCGGGCGTGCTCGAGCCGATGTCGCCGACGTGCACGACGAAGGCGAGCGGCTCGGCGTTGATCCGGTCGATCACCGCGTCGAGCCGGCCGACCTCGGCTTCGGTGTAGGGCGCGTCGCCCAGCACGCCGAAGACCAGCGCGCCAGTTGGGAGTGGTGCTTGCGCGGCGCATGCACCGACCAACCACAGGAAAAACAGGGACAGACCCCGTTTCCCGTGGCTCAAGTTCAGATTCCGTACGCCTTGCGCAGCAGCGTGAGCGGGTGCGCTTTCTGCGCCTTGGGCGCTTCCTCGCCGATTCCCTGCTGGATATGGCGCGCGGCGATCGGGCAATCCGAACTGATGTATTGGGGACCCGCCCCATCGGCTGCTTCGGCCATCTGCCGGAACACGGGGCGGCCGATCTTCATCGAGTTTTCGAAGTACTCCAGCTTCACGCCCCAGGTGCCGTCGTGGCCGGCGCAGCGCTCGACCGTTTTCACCTCGGTCTGCGGGACCGACTCGAGCAGCTCGCGCGTCTTCTGGCCCATGTTCTGGACCCGCGAGTGGCAGGGAACATGGTAGGACACCTTTCCGAGCCCCTGCTTGAAGTCGGTCTTGAGGAGGCCGGCTTTCTTCCGCGCTACGAAATACTCGAAAGGATCGAACATCGCGTCGCGCACCGCGATCGTGTCGGGGTCGTCCGGATAGAGAAGCGGCAGCTCCTGCTTGAACATGAGGGCGCAGGAAGGCACCGCGGCGAGGATCGCATAGCCTTCACGGGCGTAGCGTGCGAGCACGGGGATGTTGACGCGCTTCAGCGCATCGAGCCCCTTCAGATCGCCGAGCTCGAGCTTCGGCATGCCGCAGCACGCTTCCTTCTCGACGACGAGGTACGGGATTTCGTTGTGCTGGAGGATCGCGACGAGGTCGTGGCCCATCGCCGGCTCGTTGTAGTTGACGTAGCAGGTCGCGAAGATCGCCACCCTTCCGGGCGCATCCGGGGCGTCTTTCACCGCGAAATCCGCCGAAGGCTGGACCCCTGACCTGAATTTCTGAGCCGCGTAAGGCGGGAGCACGCGGTCCTTGTGCACGCCGAGCACCCTCTGCATCGCTGCACGTGCCGCGGGGTTCCGGTTCATGAAGTTCACCGCCTGCGCCACTACCGGGATGGCGGCGAGCTTGCCCATCGCGTCGGTCGACGAGAGCAAGCGGTCGCGGAACCGCGTTTGTGATCCGAGGCCTTTCTCGAACTTGATCGCCTTGGCGCGCAGCATCACGTGCGGGAAGTCGACGTTCCAGGGGTGCGGCGGGACGTACGGGCACTTCGTCATGTAGCAGAGGTCGCACAGGTAGCACTGGTCGACCACCTTCCAGTAGTCCTCCTTCTTCACGCCGTCGACTTCCATCGTCGAGGACGCGTCGACCAGGTCGAACAGCGTCGGAAACGTCGTGCACAGGCTGACGCAGCGGCGGCAGCCGTGGCAGATGTCGAAAATGCGCTCCAGCTCCTTCTCGGCTTTCGCCGGGTCCCAGAAGTCGGGGCTCTTCCAGTCGAGGGGGTGGCGGGTCGGTGCTTCGAGCGAGCCTTCGCGCATTTGGCGCCGAGACTATCAGCTTTTCCCGTTACAGCTTGCGTACCACCGCGACCTCGCCCCCGTCGCGCGACGCCTCGGCGAAGCCGAGGCGGTGGGCGAGCTCGAGCATCTCGCGGTTGTCGGCGAGGATGTAGCCGTAGAGCGCTCGGTAGCCGGCATCGCGCGCAGCCTGGCACAGGCGCCTGAGCAGGCCGCTGCCGACCCCCTTGCCCTGCCATTCGTCGGCGACGGTGAGCGCGAACTCCGCGCTCGTGCCGTCGGCATTGGGCGCGTAGCGGCCGACGGCGATGAATTCGCCGCCGCGCGGGTCGAGCGCCACGAGCGCGAGCTCGCGGTCGTAGTCGAGCTGGGTGAAGCGGGCGAGCATGCGCGGCGGCAGATCCGGCAGGTGCTGCATGAAGCGGTGATAGCGCGAGCGCTCGGACAGGCGCCTGAAGAAGCCGAGCTCGAGCTCCGCGTCCTCCGGCCGGATCGGCCGGAGGCGCACCTTGGCTCCGTCCCTCAGCTCGAGCTCGCCTTCGAGCTCCGCCGGATAGGGATGGATCGCCATGTGCGCGTAGCGGCGGCCCGCGGCGGGGAGCGTGCGCTGCGCGGGATCCTCGATCACTACGCGCGCGTCGGCAATCGTCGCGCCGCGCGGGTGCACGAGCACCGGGTTGAGGTCCAGCTCCTTCAGCCAGGGGAGCTCGCAGACCATGCGCGAGACGCCGCACAGGATCCCCGCCAGCGCTGCGAGATCGGCCGCCGGCACGTCGCTATAGCCGGCGAGCAGCCGGAATACGCGCGTGCGGCTCATCAGATCGTGCGCCAGCGCCGCGTTGACCGGGGGCAGGGCGAGCGCGGTGTCGCGCACCGCCTCGACCGCGACGCCGCCGGCGCCGAACGAGATGACGGGACCGAACAGCGCGTCGCTCGCGACGCCGACGAGCACCTCGCGCACGTGCGGGTAGCGCAGCATGGGCTGCACGGTCACGCCTTCGATCCTCGCCGCGGGCTGCAGCGCGCGCACGTTTCGCATCACGTCGTCGAAGGCCGAGGACACCATGCCGGCGTTCTGCAGGTTCAGGCGCACCCCACCCACGTCCGACTTGTGGGCGATGTCGGGGGACTGGATCTTCAGCGCCACCGGAAATCCGATCTCGGCCGCCGCCGCCAGAGCAGCCGCCCGGGTGCTCGCCAGCACCGAGCGTGGCACGGGGAGGTGGAACGCCGCGAGCAATTCTCTCGCCTCCTGCTGCGTAAGGAGCTTCCTCCCCTGCGCAAGCACGCAATCGCGCAACGCGGTTGCTTTCGAGAGATCGGGTGGTGCTTCATTGGGTGCCTGCGCGGTCGGGACCTCCATGAGCTGCGCCTGGTTTCGCTGGTGCGCGCAGAGGAACGAGAACGCCTCGACCGCGTTCTCGGGCGTATAGAAATTGGGGATGCCCTGCGACTCGAGGTAGGCGCGGCTTTCGTTCGGATTGATGTCGCCGAGCCAGGCGGCGAGCACGGGCTTGCCGGATCCTTTGGCGGCGGCGACGACCGCGCGCGCCGCGGCTTCCGGCGCGGTCGTCGCGACGGGCGAGTACATCACGAGCAGGGCGTCGACCCCGGGATCGGCGAGCAGCGCCCGGGTCGCGGCGGCGTAGTGCTCGGGCGGCGCGTCGCCGACGATGTCTTTGAGGACGGCAAGCGGAACTCCGTTCTCCGCTGCGCTGTCGGCGGCGACGACGCCGGGCCCGCCGCCGTTGGTGAGGATGGCGAGGCGCTCGCCCTGGACGCGCGGCTGCGTCGCCAGGATGCGTGCAGCGGCGAAGAGCTGGGTGTAGGTCTTCACGCGCACGGTGCCGGCGCGGCGCAGCGCGGCGTCGAACACCGCGTCGCCCGCGGCGCGGCGCCCGGCCTTCAGCACGATGACGGGCTTTACGCGCGCCGCCGCGCGCAGGGCCGAGAGGTAGCCGCGCGCGTCCCGGATGCGTTCGACGTAGAGCAGCACCGCTTCGGTGCTCTCGTCGGCCACCAGGAAGTCGAGGATTTCGCCGAAGTCCACGTCGGCCGCCGCGCCCAGCGACACCACGCTGGTGAAGCCGATGGCGCCGCGTGCCCAGTCGAGGATCGCGCCGCAGATCGCGCCGGACTGGGACACGAGCGCGAGCGGCCCGGGCTGCGCCGCGGTGCGCGCCAAGCTCGCATTGAGTCCGGCGTCGGTGCGCATCTCGCCGAAACAGTTGGGTCCGAGGATGCGGATGCCGTGACGCCTCGCCCTTTCAAGCATCTCCTGCTGCAGGGCCAGGCCGGCTTCGCCGGCCTCCGCGAAGCCCGCGGAAAGCACCACCGCCGCCTTGATGCCGGCGCGGCCCGCCTCCTCGATGATCTGGGGCACGGTGCGCGCCGGCGTCGCGACGACGGCGAGCTCCGGCGTGACCGGCAGGCCGAGCAGGCTCGGATGGGCGGGCCGGCCGAACACGCTGCGATGCTTGGGGTTGACGGCGTACAGCTCGCCGCGCAGCCCGGCGGCGGCGAGGTTGCGGTACACGATGTTGCCCAAGGCGCCTTCGCGCTCGGTGGCGCCCACGAGCGCGACGCTGCGCGGGGCGAGCAGCGGGCGGAGATAGTGGGAAATCGGGGTCAGACCCCGATTCTAATCAAGTACCTGCGGGCAGAGTGGCGACGCGCGGCCGCAGCGAGCGGTGGGTGCGGTAGACGCCCGCGAGCTCCCAGTGGTCGGTGGCCGGCGCATGGCGCAGCAGGAAGCAGCGGCCGTCGTCGGCCTTGACCTCGAAGTAGCGGTGGGAGGCGTCGTGCCATCGGTCGAGGATCGCGACCACCGGGAGGCGGCGCGCGCCGAGGTAGAAGACGTGGGGCTCGGCTTGGCCGCCCCGGCCGGGACATCCGTATACGCAAATCTTCATGACGCCGAATTCCTTTCGACCCGCCGCTTGCTTTGCTCTTGCAAGGAGCCGGCCACGCGTCATGCGCCGTTCGGCGGATGCGCGCCTTACCTCGCCATCGTGCTCGTCAGTACACTCGCGACCTTGTCGGACGGGGCCGGGTGCTGGCAGGCCCACAGTCCCAGCGCTGCGGCAATGAAGAGAACGCTGGCAAAATTCACCTGTTTCATGGCCCGTCATTCAATCAGCGAGCGCGTGATGGACCCACCTGAGCGTGATGGTTCGTCCGGCGCATGACGAACGAGGACATCGCCCGCGTATTCGGCGAGATCGCCGACCTGCTCGAGCTCGGCGACGGAAATACCTACCGCGTTCTCGCCTACCGCAACGCGGAACGCGAGCTGCGCTCCACGGGGTACGACATTCCGGCGCTGCTCGCCGCGGGCGAGCCCCTGCCCAAGATGCCGGGCATCGGCGCCGAGCTCTCGGCGAAGATCCGCGAGATCCACGACACCGGCACGAGCAGGACCCTGGAGAAGCTGCGTAAGGATTACCCGGCGGGGATTCTCGAGCTCCTGCGGCTGCCCGGGGTGGGCCCCAAGCGGGTGCGCCTGTTTTACCGCGAGCTGGGCGTGGGCTCCCTCGAGGAGCTCGAGCGGGCCGTGCGCAGCGGCCGCCTGCGCAGCCTGGGGGGGTTCGGCGCCAAGTCGGAACAGCGGCTGCTGGAGGCGATCATGACGGTAAAATCAGGCCATGTCAGGCGCATTTAGGGCCCTGATCGAGCGGGTCGGGGCCAACACGGCGACGCCGTTCCGGGTGCGCTTTCCGGACGGCGCCGAGTACCGCAACTCGGAGAGCCCGCCGGCGTTCACCCTCCTGGTCAGGCACGAGCGCGCGCTGCGGCGCGCCGCGCTCTACGGCCACGTGGGGGTGCTCGAGGCCTACTTCGACGGCGAGCTCGACATCGAGGGCAGCCTGCCCAGGGCGCTCGCGGCCGGCATGGAAACCCACGCCGACGAGGCCACCTGGCTCGTGCGCCTGCGCAACCGCTGGCACGAGTTCATGCACACGAACGCGAGCCGCCTTCGCGCGAACCGCAACGCCGAGTTCCACTACTCCCTGCCGCCGGAGTTCTACAAGCTCTGGCTGGACGATCCGTACATGTTCTACACCTGTGCATACTGGGGTGATGGCGCGAAGACCCTCGAGGAGGCCCAGCGTGCCAAGGCGGACCACGTCGCGCGCAAGGTGCTGCTCAAGCCGGGCGAGGAGGTGGTCGACGTCGGCAGCGGCTTCGGCGGCTTCCTCATGCACGCGGCCATGCACTATGGCGTGAACATCACCAGCATCAACACCACCGGCTCGCAAGCCGACCATGCGCGCCGGCAGATCGAGAGGTTCGGCATCAAGAACGCGGTGCAGATGCACGCCGACTTCCGAAGCAATCCAAAGCAGTTCGACAAGGTGGTGAGCATCGGCTGCCTGGAGCATGCCGGACGCGACCAGCTCGGCGAGGTGATCCGCTCGCACGCCGATCTCCTCAAGCCGGGCGGCATCGGCCTGATCCACTTCATCGGCCACGTTGGGCGCATCGACACCGACTTCTTCATCCGCAAGTACGTCTTTCCCGGCGGCTGGATCCCGAGCCTCGCCGAGGCGATCGTGGCGATGGAGCAGGCGGGGCTCGAGGTGCTCGATATCGAGAACCTGCGCCGCCACTACGCGCTCACCCTCGACGTGTGGGCCGAGCGCTTCGACCGCAACTGGGAGCGCATCCGCGCGCTCGACCCGCGCCGCTTCGACGAGCGCTTCCGCCGGATCTGGCGCGTTTACCTCTACGGCTGCGCCGAGATGTTCCGCTCACCGGCGGGCCGCACCCACCTTTTCCAGATCGTGTTCTCCAAGGGCAACGTCTCGAGCACGAGCTACCCCATGACCCGGGACTTCCTCTACGAGCGCCAACCCGCATACCAGGAAAAAAGAAGCGCTGATCGCGCAGCTTAGGCAGGGAAGCGGCGCGCTTGCTCTAAAAAAAGAGACTTCCAATCTCTTCCGCGACCGGGCGGCCGAGCCGCGCCGCCGCCTCGACGTCAGCGCCTTCCGCGACGTGCTCGCGGTCGACCCGCAGGCCGGCTGGGTCGAAGCCGAGGGGATGGTCACCTACGAGGCGCTGGTCGCGGCCTGCCTGCGCCACGGGGTGATGCCCGCGGTCGTGCCGCAGCTCAAGACCATCACGCTCGGCGGCGCGCTGGCCGGCGTGGGCATCGAATCGTCATCGCACCGCCAGGGGCTGGTGCACGACACGGTGCTCGAGCTCGACGTGCTGCTGGGCGACGGCCGCGTGGTCACGTGCACGCCGACCAACGAGCACGCGGACCTCTTCTTCGGCTTCCCCAACTCCTACGGCACCCTCGGCTACGCGCTGCGGGTGAAGGCGAAGACGCGGCCGGTGAAGCCCTACGTGCACCTTTTCCACCTCGACTACTTCGACGGGCGCATCTACTTCCAGGAGCTCGAGCGGCGCCTCAACGCGCGCGACGCCGACTTCGTCGACGGCACCGTGTTCGCTCCCGACAAGATGTTCATCACCCTCGGGCACTTCGTCGACAAGGCGCCGTACGTCAGCGATTACACCTTCGAGCGCATCTACTACCGCTCGATCCCGCAGCGGCACGACGACTACCTGACCGTGCATGACTATCTTTGGCGCTGGGACACGGACTGGTTCTGGTGCTCGAAGAACGTCCTGGCGCAGAACCGGTTCGTGCGCAAGTTCCTGTACGGCAGAAAGCGCCTGGGCTCGCGCCAGTACACGAAGATCATGCGCTGGAACAGCCGCGTCGGCGTGACCAAGAAGGTCGAGCGCCTGCTCGGCCTGCACTCCGAATCGGTGATCCAGGACGTCGACGTCCCGATCGGGCGCGCCGCCGAGTTCCTGCAGTTCTTCGCGCGCGAGATCGGCCTGTGGCCGCTCTGGATCTGCCCGATCGGTCCGGGCGCCGCGGGACAGAACTTCTCGCTCTATCCCATGCGCGAGGGCTGGTACGTGAACTTCGGCTTCTGGGACGTCAAGCGCACGCGCGAGCCCTACCCGCCGGGGCACTTCAACCGCATGATCGAGCGCAAGGTGGTCGAGCTCGGCGGCATCAAGTCGCTCTACTCCGACAGCTTCTTCCCGCGCGACGAATTCGAGCGCCTCTACGGCGGCGAGACCTACAGGCAGCTTAAAGCGAAGTACGACCCGGAGAACGTCTTCCCGGGCCTCTACGAGAAGGTGGTGCTTAAAGCGTAGTGCGCAGCGGAGTGCCGTGGGTCTTTTCGAAGTGCGTCTGGCAGCGGATGCAGCGCTCCGCGCCGGGGTTGGCGCGCAGCCGCTCGAAACCGATGTCCTGCCCGCAGTTGCTGCAGATGCCGTAGCTGCCCTCGTCCAGCCGCGCGCGCGCGGCGTCGAGCGTGCGGAGCTCCGCGAGATCGCGCGAAGCCTCCGCCTGGTCGAGGTCCTGGATCATGCTCTGCACCGACTCGTCGCCGGGATCGGGCACCGCGCCGACGACCTGGTCGAGGCCGTCGGTGCGCATCCGGTCGAAGTCCTGCCCCAGCTCGCGCGCCAGCGCGGCGCGGCGCTGCTCGACGATGGTCTTGAGCTCCTCGCTCTGCTGTGGTGTGAGTGCCATGAAAAGGCCTCCCGCAAGGTCCATGCCCGTCAGGCGCCGAAGCGGGTGCGCGGATTGAAGCGCGACACCCGCTGCAGCTCCTCGAACAGCTTTTTCTCGGCCTCGGTCAGCGGGTTGGGCGCCTCGACGCTGAGCACGGCGTAGAGGTCGCCGGCGCCGCCGCCCGGCTGCGGCAAGCCCTTGCCCGCCAGGCGCAGCTTCTGCCCCGCCTTGGACCCCGGCGGAACCTTCATGGTGACGCGGCCGGTCAGCGTCGGGATCTCGACCTGCGCGCCGAGCGCCGCCTCCCAAGGGGCGAGCGGGACCTCGAGATCGAGGTCGTGGCCGCTCACCCGGTAGAGCGGGTGCGGCTCGAGATGGATCTGCAGGTAGAGGTCGCCCGGGGCGCCGCCGTTCGTGCCCGGACTGCCCTTGCCGCGCAGCCGCAGGCGCTGTCCGTCGGTTGCACCCGGCGGAATCCGCGCGGTGAAGCTGCGGCCGTCGAGCTGGAGCGTGCGCTCGGTACCCCGGAACGCCTCGTCGAGCGTGATGCGGACCGGGACCTCGTAATCCTCGCCGGGGAACGCCATCGCCGGGCCGCGCCGGGCGCCGCGTCCGAAGCCGGTGGCGCGGCCGAAGGCGCCGAGCGACTCGAACAGATCGGAGAGGTCGACCCCGCCCAGGTCCTCGCCGCGGCCCGTCCCGAAGCGCTCGAACCAGTCGGGCGGCGGCCGGAAGTCCTGTCCCGGCCGGAATCCACTCCCCAGGCTGTCGTACGCGGCGCGCTTTTCCTTGTCGCGCAAGGTCTCGTAGGCTTCCGAGACCTCCTGGAATTTCTCCTTGGCGTTCGCCTCCTTGGAGACGTCCGGGTGGTACTTGCGCGCGAGCTTGCGGTAGGCCTTCTTGATCTCGTCCTCGCCGGCCGTCCGCTCGACGCCCAGGATCTTGTAGTAATCCTTGTATTTCATAACCCGGTAAGTGAGGGCCGCAGGCTCCAGCTTAAAGCTCTCCCGTGCCTGCGAATTATTTTGACGCAGGTCAATTTCCACTGGAGCCGCGCGGGTAACGTCACCCCGATGCCTGCCGCCTGCTTCCACTGCGGCCTGCCGGTGCTCGAACCCGGCCGGTACCGGGCCGACCTCCTTGGCGCGGTGCGCGAGCTCTGCTGCGCGGGCTGCGAGGCGGTCGCGCGCACGATCGCCGCGGCCGGTCTCGAGGCGTACTACGAGACGCGCTCCAGTCCCGCGGCGCCGCCGGCGGATTTGTCTTCCCTCGAGGAGCTCGATGCGGCGGCCGCCGGAAGCGAAGCCGCGCTGATCGTCGACCGGGTCCGCTGCGCGGCCTGCCTTTGGCTTGTCGAGCGGACGCTGCAGCGTACGCCCGGCGTGACGCGCGCCCACGTGAACTACGCGACGCAGCGCGCCCAGGTCGCGTGGGACCCCGCAACCACCTCGCTCTCGGCGCTGGTACGCGCGGTGCGCGAGGTGGGCTACGACGCGTATCCATACGAGCCGCGACGCCAGGACGAGCTCTCGCGCCGCGAGAGCCGCCGGGCGCTCATGCGCCTGTTCGTGGCGGGCTTTGGCGCGATGCAGGTGATGATGTACGCCTTTCCGGCTTACGTCGACGAGGGCTTGTCCGCGGAGGCGGCGGCCATGATGCGCTGGGCGGGGCTTTTCATCACCGCGCCGGTGCTGCTCTTCTCATGCGCCCCGTTCTTCGCGGGCGCGCGGCTCGAGCTCGCGCAACGGCGCATCGGCCTCGACACGCCGATCGCCCTCGGCCTCGCCGCGGCGTTCTGCGCGAGCGCCTGGGCCACGGTGTCAGGAGCGGGCAGCGGAGAGGTGTATTTCGATTCGATCTGCATGCTCGCGTTCCTGCTCCTGGGCGCGCGCCACCTCGAGGCGGCGGCGCGCCGCCGCGCAGCGCGCGCCCTCGATCCGCTGCTGCGGTGGCTCCCGGCGCGCCCGCTGAAGGCCGGGGAGATCGTGCACGTCGCGCCCGGCGAGCGGCTGCCGGCCGACGGCGTCGTTACGGAAGGCATCTCCAGCGTCGACGAATCGCTCCTCACCGGAGAATCGAGGCCGGTGCGCAAGGGAAGCGGGGATGAGCTGATCGCAGGCTCGGTCAATCTCGAGCAGCCGCTCGCCATGCGCGTCACGCGCGCCGGCGCCGACACGCGCGCCGCTTCGATCGCGCGCCTGGTCGAGCGCGCCGCTGCCAGCCGGCCCTGGCTCGTGGACGCCGCCGACCACGTGGCGCGCTATCTTGCCCCCGCGGTCGTCGCGGCGGCCGGGCTCGCCTGGGCTTGGTCCGGCGATCCGTGGATCGCCGTCGCGGTGCTCGTGGTGACCTGTCCGTGCGCGCTCGCGCTGGCCGCGCCGGTCGTGCTGACGCGCGCGAGCGCGGCGCTCCTCGCGCGCGGAGTGCTCCTCACCCGCGCCCGCGCGCTCGGCGTCCTCGAGCGCGCCTCCGAGGTCATCTTCGACAAGACCGGCACGCTGACGCAAGGCGACCTCGCGCTCGCGCGCGCACTGCCGCTCGCCCGACTCTCCGAGGCCGAGGCGCTCGAGCTCGCCGCATCGCTCGAGGCGCGAAGCCGCCATCCGGCGGCGCGCGCCTTCGCCGGCCTGCCGCTGAGTGCGGTGAGCGACCTGATCCACGTACCCGCCGAGGGCATCGAAGGCCGCAGTTCGGGGCGGCGCCTGCGCATCGGCGCCGCGCGCTTCTGCGCCGCGCTGCATGGGAAGCCGCTTCCCGGCGCGCTTGCGCCGCTCGAGGCCGGCCACACGCGCATCTATCTCTGCGACGAAGAAGGCTGGCTCGCCGCGTTTGACCTCGAGGACCGCCTGCGCCCCGAGGCGGCCGCCCTGGTCGAGGACCTGCGCGCGCGCGGCATCTTCGTGCACCTCGTGAGCGGCGACGAGCCGCAGGTGGTGGCGGCGCTCGCGAGCCGCCTCGGCATACCCGCCTTCGCAGGCGGCGTCACGCCGGAGGGCAAGCTCGACTACCTCAGGCGCCGCCAGCGCGGCGGGCGGCGCATCGTCATGATCGGCGACGGGCTGAACGATGCGCCGGTGCTGGCGCAGGCCGACGCCTCGATCGCCATGGGCGGCGGCGCGGCCGCCGCGCAGCACCACGCCGACGTGGTCGTCATGCGCAATTCGCTCGCCGACGTGCGCCGCGTGTTCGAGACCGCGCAGCGCGCCATGCGGCTCGTACGCCAGGACCTCGCGTGGGCCCTGGCCTATAACGCCGCCGCGCTTCCGCTTGCCGCGGCGGGGGCCATCGGCCCGCTGGAGGCCGCGCTCGTGATGGGCGCGAGCTCGCTCGTCGTACTGCTCAACTCGCAGCGGCCGCTCGCCGAACCGCTTCCATGGAAAGCCTCTATCTCCTCGTCCCCCTCTCCGTCGCCCTCGTATTCCTGATCGGCTGGGCGTTCTGGCGCGCGCTCGAGGGCGGCCAGTTCGACGACCTCGAGCGTCCGGCGCACGACGTGCTGGCCGACGACGATCGCCCGAGATGAGAGCGATGACGGTACGCGCGCCGGGCCAGCCGCTCGTGCGCGAGCAGCGCGAGCCCGCGCCGCTCGCCCGCGGCCAAGTACGCATCCGCGTGAGGGCCTGCGGCGTGTGCCGCACCGACCTGCACCTCGTCGACGGCGAGCTTCCCGCCTGCAGTCTGCCCGTAATTCCGGGGCACGAAGTGGTCGGCGTGGTCATGGAAGGCGGCGAGCGCTTTGCGCCCGGCGCGCGCGTCGGCGTGCCCTGGCTCGGCTGGACCTGCGGCGCCTGCGAGTACTGCACCAGCGGCCGCGAGAACCTGTGCGGGCGCGCACGGTTCACCGGCTGCCACGTCGACGGCGGCTATGCCGACGAGATGGTCGCCGACGAGCGCTTCTGCCTGCCGATTCCCCAGCGTTACGACGATGCGCACGCAGCGCCGCTCCTCTGCGCGGGCCTGATCGGATACCGCTGCTATGCCAAATGCGAGGACGCCAGTTCGATCGGGCTGTACGGCTTCGGCGCCGCCGCCCACATCCTCGCGCAGGTGGCTCGCGCCGACGGACGCACGGTTTTCGCCTTTACCAAAGAGAAAGATGTCGACGGACAGCGTTTCGCTGTCGCGTGCGGCGCCCACTGGGCGGGCGACTCGACCGAGGCGCCGCCGGAGCCGCTCGACGCCGCGATCGTGTTCGCGCCCGCGGGTCCGCTCGTGGTGGCCGCGCTGAGCGCGGTGCGCAAGGGCGGCCGCGTCATCTGCGGCGGCATCCACATGAGCGATATCCCTTCGTTTCCCTACCGCCTGCTCTGGGGCGAGCGCCGCATCGAATCGGTGGCGAACCTCACGCGCGCCGACGGCGAGCGGTTCATGCAGCTTGCGGCAAGGGTTCCAATCAGGACCTCGGTCCGGACCTACCCGCTGGAACAGGCGAACCAAGCGCTCGCCGACCTGCGCGCGGGCAGGCTCGAAGGCGCCGCGGTCCTGCGGCCCTAGAACCTCACGAGGCCCAGGATTCCGATGATGATGAGGTACAAGGCGACGATGTAGTTGAGCAGGCGCGGCACCGCCAGGATGAGGACCCCGGCGATGAGCGCGACTACGGGCTGGACGGCGACGTACATGGCCCGCAAGCGTACGCAGGCATTGCTACGCGGCTGCCTTGCCGCCCTAGTGCTTCTTGATCTGTCTCAAGAGACCCCTTCCGGGCCGCGCGACACTAAAGGCGCAGTCAGAAAGGAGGGCCTATGTGGTGGAGCGATTGGTGGGGCGGCTACGGACCGGCGCCCTGGATGTTCTTCGGCCCGTTGATGATGATTCTCTTTGTCGTGGCCTGCGTGTCGGTGGCCTATCTCGTAATGCGTCCGTACCGCGCCGGCAGCGGACACGCCATGGACATCCTCAAGGAGCGCTACGCGCGCGGCGAGATCGACCAGGCGGAGTTCGAGGCGCGCCGGCGCCTGCTGCAAGCGTGACCGTACCTTTGAGCTAGGTCAAAAACACGGGGACCGGGGTCCCTAGCATTGGATCCCATGTCCACCCAAGAGCTGTACAACTACCGGGTCGTCCGGCAGTTCGCGATCATGACCGTGGTCTGGGGCGTGGTCGGGATGGCCGTGGGCGTCCTCATCGCGGCGCAGCTCCTGTGGCCGGAGCTCAATTTCGACATCCCCTGGCTTTCCTACGGGCGCCTGCGGCCGCTGCATACCAACGCCGTCATCTTCGCCTTCGGCGGTTCGGCGCTCTTCGCCACGTCGTATTACGTGGTCCAGCGCACTTCGCACGCGCGGCTTTTCTGCGACCGGCTCGCCGCGTTCACCTTCTGGGGCTGGCAGGCGGTCATCGTCCTGGCCGCGATTACCCTGCCCCTCGGCTACACCCAGGGCAAGGAATACGCCGAGCTCGAATGGCCGATCGACCTGCTGATCGCGGCGGTCTGGGTTTCGTATGCGATCGTCTTCTTCGGCACCCTGTGGAAGCGCAAGGTGCCGCACATTTACGTCGCGAACTGGTTCTTCGGCGCCTTCATCCTGACGGTCGCGCTGCTCCATATCGTGAACAGCGCCGTGATGCCGGCGACCTTCTGGAAGTCGTATTCGGCCTACGCCGGCGCGCAGGACGCGATGGTGCAGTGGTGGTACGGCCACAACGCGGTCGGCTTCTTCCTCACCGCGGGCTTCCTCGGCATGATGTACTACTTCATCCCGAAGCAGGCCGGGCGCCCGATCTACTCCTACCGCCTCTCGGTGGTGCATTTCTGGGCGCTCATCTTCACCTACATGTGGGCCGGCCCGCACCACCTCCACTACACCGCGCTGCCCGAGTGGACGCAGTCGCTCGGCATGGTGTTCTCGCTCGTGCTGCTCGCGCCCTCGTGGGGCGGAATGATCAACGGCATCATGACGCTCTCGGGCGCCTGGCATAAGCTGCGCGACGACCCGATTCTCAAGTTCCTGATCGTCTCGCTGTCCTTCTACGGCATGTCGACCTTCGAGGGGCCGATGATGTCGATCAAGACGGTCAACGCGCTCTCGCACTACACCGACTGGACCGTCGGCCACGTGCACAGCGGCGCGCTCGGCTGGGTGGGCTTGATCTCGATGGGCTCGCTCTACTACCTGATCCCGCGCCTCTATCGGGGTGAAACGGCAGGCCGCAGCGAGATGCACAGCGTGCGCGCGATCAACCTGCACTTCTGGGTCGCCACCATCGGCATCGTGCTCTACATCGCGGCGATGTGGATCGCCGGGGTGATGCAGGGCCTGATGTGGCGCGCGGTCAGCGAGGACGGCACGCTCACCTATACCTTCGTCGAAGGCGTGAAGGCGACCTATCCCTTCTACGCGATCCGCCTGCTCGGCGGCGTGCTGTATCTCTCGGGGATGCTCATCATGGCGTGGAACACGTACATGACCGTCACTGCGTCCAGGCCGGCGGAAGGGACGATTCCGCTTCCCGCAACGGCGGCCCATTCCGCATGAAGCTCACCCACGACCTCATCGAGCGCAACCAGGCGCTGCTCATCCTGCTCGTCATCCTGGTGGTCGCCGTCGGCGGCCTGGTCGAGATCGTTCCGCTGTCGTTCCAGAAGTCGGTGACCGAGCCGGTGGCGAACCTGAAGCCCTATGCGCCGCTGCAGCTCACCGGGCGCGACATCTACGTGCGCGAAGGCTGCTACAACTGCCACTCGCAGATGATCCGCCCGTTCCGCGCCGAGGTGGAGCGCTACGGTCCCTATTCGGTGGCGGGCGAGTTCGTCTATGACCGCCCGTTCCAGTGGGGCTCCAAGCGCACCGGGCCCGATCTGCACCGGGTCGGCGGCCGCTACTCCGACGACTGGCACCGCATCCATCTCACGAATCCGCGCGACGTGGTGCCCGAATCCAACATGCCCGGCTATCCCTGGCTCGACAAGACGCCTGCCGATGCCGGCAGCATCGCGGCGAAGCTCAACGCGCTGCGGCGCCTGGGCGTTCCCTACACACCCGAGCAAATCAAGTCGGCGCCGGGCGATCTGGCGGGAAAAACCGAGATGGACGCGCTCATCGCCTATCTGCAGGGGCTCGGCACCGCGATCAAGCGGGCGAAATGAGGAGCGAATGAGGGCGGCGAGGTAGCCATGGACATCGATTTCATCCGCAGCTTTTTCACCGTGGCGGTGATGGCGGCGTTCTTCGGCATCGTGTGGTGGGCCTTCGCACCGTCGCGGAAGAGCGCGTGGGAGCGGCGCGGCCGCCTCGACGAGGACGACAGGGGGGCAGCTTGAGCCAGTTCACTTCGCAGTTCTGGGACGTCTACGTCGCGATCCTCTCGATCGTGTCGATTGTCGCGTGCGCGCTGTTCCTCAAGTCGCAGAGCGTGCGGAAAGTGCCCGGTGCCGCGCCGACCACCGGCCACACCTGGGACGAAGACCTCGCGGAGTACAACAACCCCCTGCCGCAGTGGTGGAGCTGGCTGTTCTACATCACGATCGTGTTCGCGATCGCCTACCTCGTGCTCTATCCGGGGCTCGGCAGCTGGCGCGGCGCGCTCGGCTGGTCGCAGGTGACCCAGCTCGAGCAGGAGCTCGCCGCCGCCGACAAGCGCTTCGGGCCGATGTACGAGAAATTCGCGGCGCTCGACGTGGAGGCGCTCTCCAAGAACCCCGAGGCGCTGGCCATCGGCCAGAAGCTCTTTCTCAATAACTGCGCCCAGTGCCACGCCTCAGACGGCGGCGGCTCGCGCGGCTTTCCGAACCTCACCGACCGCGACTGGCAGTGGGGCGGCGATCCGGCCACCATCAAGGCGACGATCACCAACGGCCGCACCGGCACCATGCCGCCGTTCGGCCCGGCGCTCGGCGAGCAGGGCGTGAAGGACGTCGCGCACTACGTGATGTCGCTCTCGGGCCTGACGCACGACTCGCTGCGCAGGGCGCGCGGCGAGCCGA
>Ga0075428_100000678_pt1 | contig 35041 bp, 34 predicted proteins | sample RhiMetdeltSRZDD2_FD_75291 | JGI IMG/M metagenome (GOLD analysis project Ga0075428, IMG submission 75291) | Populus rhizosphere microbial communities from Tennessee, USA - Rhizosphere MetaG P. deltoides SRZDD2 | ecosystem: Host-associated > Plants > Roots > Rhizosphere > Soil | place: USA... | reverse complement strand
CCGACCTCGATCAGGGGCGGCTCGTCCCGCGAGCAAATGCCGATCGCCACCGGGCACCGGGGGTGGAAGCGGCATCCGGCGGGAGGCTTCACGGGGGAGGGAGGCTCCCCCGACACGGCCCGCGCGGGCGGCGCCGACGGGTCCCTCCGCGGCGTCGCGGCCAGCAGCGCCTGCGTATAAGGATGCAGGGGGCGCGCGTACAGGTCGGCGGCCGGAGCCTCCTCGACGATCTTCCCGAGGTACATCACCGCCACGCGGTGGGCGACGTGCCGGACCAGGCGGAGATCGTGCGCGATGAACAGGTACGCCAACCCACGGCGCTCCTGCAGCTCCGTCATCAGGTTGACGATCTGCGCCTGGATCGACGGGTCGAGCGCGGACACCGGCTCGTCGGCGACCACGAACTCGGGCTCGCACGCGATCGCGCGCGCGATCCCGATCCTCTGCCGCTGCCCCCCCGAGAACTCGTGCGGGTACTTGTCGAGCGCCGCGCGGTCCAGCCCCACCTCCTCGAGCAGGCGGACGGTCCGCTCGATCCGGTCGCTCCGCGAGGTCCCGATCCGGTGGATGACGAGCGGCTCGCCGACGAGCGTGCCGACGCGCATGCGCGGGTTGAGCGCCGCATGGGGATCCTGGAAGACGATCTGGAACCTCCGCCGCAGCCGGCGGAGCGCCTCGCCGCGGAGCGCGGTGAGATCGGTCCCGTCGAACCGGACGCGCCCGGCGTCGGGCTCGAGGAGGCGGACCAGCAGCCGCCCCGTCGTGGACTTCCCCGAGCCCGACTCGCCGACCAGGCCGAACGTCTCGCCGCGAGCAATGGTGAGATCGACGCCGTCCACCGCCCGGACCCGAGGTCCGCGGACGCCGAGCCAGGCGGCGCCGGTCTCGAAGGTCTTGACGAGCCCGCGCCCCTCGACGAGCGCCGCGCGATCGCTCATCGTCCCGCCGCGCGATGGAGGTGGCAGGCGACCCGGCGGCCGCCGTCCAGCGTGACGGTCGCCGGCTCGATGCCGGCGCAGGGCTCGAAGACGTCGGGGCAGCGCGGATGGAACCTGCACCCCGGCGGAGGAGCGGCGGGGTCCGGCACCGAGCCCGGGAGCGCCCGCAAGCGTTTCCCCTGTCCGTCTCCGGCGTCCTCGGGGATCGCGCTGAGCAGGCCGCGCGTGTATGGATGCTTCGGGTCGGCGAAGATCTCCCGCACCCCCGCCTCCTCGACGAGCCGGCCCGCGTACATGACGCCGACCCGGTCCGCGACCTCGGCGACGACGCCGAAATCGTGGGTGATCAGGAGCACCGTCAGGTTGTACTCCGCCTTGAGCTTCCTCAGGAGCTCGAGGATCTGCGCCTGGATCGTCACGTCGAGCGCGCTCGTGGGCTCGTCGGCGATGAGGAGCGACGGACGGCACGACAGCGCGATCGCGAGCATCGCCCTCTGCTTCATCCCCCCCGACAGCTCGTGAGCATAGGACGAGGCCTGGCGCTCGGGGTCCGGGAGCGAGACCGCCTCGAGGAGGCGGACGGCCTCTCGCCACGCCGCCTTGCGCGACAGCCCCTTGTGGATCCGCAGCGATTCGCCGACCTGCGTCCCGATCTTCAGCACGGGGTTGAGCGCCGCGGAGGGCTCCTGGAAGGCGATCCCGATCTCGGCGCCGCGGACCCGCCGCATCTCGCGCTCGGGGAGCGACACCAGGTCCCGCCCGCGGAACACGATGCGTCCGCCCGCGATGCGCCCCGGCTCCACGAGACGCAGGATCGAGTACGCCGTCGCGGTCTTGCCGCAGCCGGACTCCCCGACCAGGGCGTACGTCGTCCCCGCCTCCAGGGAGAGATCGAGACCGTCCACCGCGCGGATCTCCCCCCGGGCTCCCCGGTAGCGCACCGCCAGGTTCTCGATCGAGAGGAGCGGCATCAGGCGAGCCGCCGGAGGACGAGCAGCGTGCGGTCGTCGATCGGAGGGGCGCCCGCGCGGTGCCGGTCGAGCGCTTGGAGGCAAGCGTCGGCGTAGGCCCTCGCGGACGGCCGGACGCCGGCCAGGGTCTCGGCGAGGCGCCGCGCGCCGAACTCCTCCCCTTCCGGATCGCGGGACTCGGTGATCCCGTCGGTGTACATCACGATCGCGTCGCCGGGCCCGGCGTGGACCGTCTCGGACGCGTACGGCGCGTCGCAGAACATCCCGAGCGGGAGGCCGTGGGAGCGGAGCGGCTCCACGCGCCCGCCGCGAACGAGCATCGGCGGTCCCTGACCCGCGTTGCACAGCTCGATCGCGCCGCCGCCGCAGGCGCGGCCGACGACGAGGGTCGCGTACTGCGATTCCAGGGTGGACTCGCAGAACAGCCGGTTGGCCCGGCGCAGCATCTCCGGAACCGCGAGGCCGACGTCGTCGAGGCCGCGGAAGAGCGCGTTGAGGTGGGCGGAGAGGAGCGACGCCGCGACCCCCTTCCCCGAGACGTCCCCGACCGCCACGAGGATCCCGCCGGCGGGATCGGCCGAGACGACGACGTCGCAGTAGTCCCCGCTGACCGGTCCGACCGCGTCGTAGCGATAGTGGATCTCCCACTCCCCCGCGCGGAGGTCGGTCCTCGGCAGCAGCGTGCGCTGCACCTCGGCCGCGAGCGACAGGTCGCGCTCGAGCGCCCGCTGCGCCGCCGCGTCCAGGTGGTCCAGGCAGAATCGGGTGAGCGGATCCACGCGGATCCACGCCTCCTCCACCGGCTCGGCGCACAGCTCGCAGATGCCGTAGGCCCCGCGATCGAACCGCGCGAGCGCGTCGTCCACGCGCCGGAGGAGGTCGTCGAGCTCGCGCGGGGCCGCGGGCGCCTCCAACGCCTCGACGAGGCGCATGCGGCGGCGCGCGAGCTGCTCGCGGGTCCGGGGGTCGAGACGGAACTCCACGGCGGCTCCCCCTCAGAACGCGAACGTCTCGCGATGGACGCCGAACACGGAGCGGAGCGCGTCCGCGATCTCGCCGAGCGTCGCGCGCGCCTCGACCGCCGCGAGGATCGGCGGCATCAGGTTGTCGGTCCCGCGCGCCGCGGCGTCCACGTGAGCGAGGGCGCTCGCGACCGCGGCGCCGTCCCGACCGGACCGGAAGCGCGCGAGCCGCTCCCTCCTCGAGGCGTCGGCCGAGGGATCGACCTTGAGCACCGAAGGCGGCGGAGCCTCGGCGTCGGTGAAGCGGTTGACGCCGACGACCACGGCGTCCCCGGACTCCACTTGCTTCTGCCAGCGGTAGGCGGCCTCGTGGATCTCTCGCTGCGGGAACCCCCGCTCGATCGCCCGGATCGCGCCCCCCATGGCGTCGATCTTCGCGATGGTGGCGCGCGCGGCCTCCTCGATCGCGTCGGTGAGCGCCTCGACGAAGTAGGAGCCGGCGAGCGGATCGACCGTGTCGGCGACGCCGGTCTCGTGGGCGATCACCTGCTGCGTCCTGAGCGCGAGCAGCGCGGCGTGTCCCGTGGGGAGCCCCAGCGCCTCGTCCATGGCGTTCGTGTGAAGGGACTGCGTGCCGCCGAGCACGGCCGCGAGCGCCTGGAGCGCCGTGCGGACGACGTTGACCTCCGGCTGCTGCGCCGTCAGCGTCGAGCCGGCCGTCTGCGTGTGGAACCGCAGCTTCGCCAGCTCGGGGGCGGCGACGCCGAAGCGCTCGCGAACGATGCGCGCCCACAGGCGCCGCGCGGCGCGGAACTTGGCCGCCTCCTCGAAGAAGCTCGAGTGCCCGTTGAAGAAGAACGACAGCCGCCCGCCGAAGCTCTCGAAGGGAAGGCCGCGCGCGATCGCGGCCTCGCAGTAGGCGATCGCGTTCGCGAGCGTGAAGGCGACCTCCTGCACGGCGGTCGCTCCCGCCTCGCGCATGTGGTAGCCGGAGATCGAGATCGTGTTCCACTTCGGGACCGTCTCGGCGCACCAGGCGAACAGGTCGGTGGTGATCCTGAGAGACGGGGCGGGCGGGTAGATGTAGGTGCCGCGCGCGATGTACTCCTTCAGCAGGTCGTTCTGCACGGTCCCCGAGAGCGTCGCCGGGTCGATCCCCCGTCGCTTCGCGACCGCGACGTAGAGGGCGAGCAGGATCGACGCGGTCGCGTTGATCGTCATCGACGTCGAGACCTGGTCGAGAGGGATCCGGTCGAGGAGCTCCTCCATGTCGTCGAGCGAGGAGATCGCGACGCCGACCTTCCCGACCTCCCCGCGGGCCATCGGATGGTCCGAGTCGTACCCCATCTGCGTGGGGAGGTCGAACGCGACCGAGAGCCCCGACTGCCCTTGCGCGAGCAGATACCGGAACCGCTCGTTGGTCTGGGCGGCGGTGCCGAACCCCGAGTACTGCCGCATCGTCCAGAGCCGGCTCCGGTACATCGTCGGATGGACGCCGCGCGTGAACGGGTACTCTCCCGGCTCCTCGGGGTCCCGCGGCCGCTCCGGCGGACCGTAGACGCGCTCGACGGGAATGCCGGAGGTCGTCGCGAAGCGCTCGCGCCGCTCGGGCGGCGCGTCCCTTCGACGATCCCGATCGTGGAAGCGCGTCATGAGGCGGCTCCTCGCGCGGCAGTATAGCGATCCGTCCCTATAATCCGTGCATGTTCCGGACGGTCGCGCGGTGCGAAGGCGGCGTCAGACTCCTCGATCAGCGGAAGCTTCCGCGCGCCACGGACTACGTGACCTGCGCGACCGCGGAGGAGGTCGCGCGGGCGATCCGGGACATGGTCGTGCGCGGGGCGCCCGCGATCGGCGTGACCGCGGCGTTCGGGCTCGCGCTCGCCGCGACCGGCGCCGTCGCGCTCCCGCTGTCGGAGTTCGACGCGCGTCTGCGAGAGGCCGCAGCCAGGCTCGCGGCCGCCCGCCCCACGGCCGTGAACCTCTTCTGGGCCCTCCAGCGCATGGACGCCGCCGTGCGGCGCGAGCGTGCGCGCGGCGCCTCGAACGCCGAGATCGCAGCCGGGCTCGAGCGCGAGGCGCAGGCGATCCACGACGAAGACCTCGAGGCGTGCCGGGCGATCGGCCGCCACGGCGCGACGCTCGTGCCGGCGTCCGCGACCGTGATGACCCATTGCAACGCCGGAGGGCTCGCGACCGCGGGGTACGGGACGGCGCTCGGCGTGATCCGCGGCGCGATCGACGCCGGCAAGACCGTCCGCGTGCTCGCGGGGGAGACCCGTCCGTTCCTCCAGGGAGCGCGGCTGACCGCGTGGGAGCTGATGGAGGACGGCATCGAGACCGTCCTCATCGCCGATGGCATGGCGGGGAGCGTGCTCCGCGCCGGCGGTATCGACCTCGTGGTCGTCGGCGCCGACCGGATCGCGGCGAACGGGGACGTCGCGAACAAGATCGGCACCTACCCGCTCGCGGTCCTCGCAAGGGAGCACGCGGTGCCGTTCTACGTGGCCGCGCCGACGAGCACGATCGATCTCGACTGCCCGGACGGCGAGAGCATCCCGATCGAGCAGCGGGATCCGCGCGAGTTGACGGAGCTGTTCGGGTCGCCGATCGCGCCCGAGGGGGTGGGCGTGCTCAACCCGGCGTTCGACGTCACCCCCGCGCGTCTCGTCGCGGCGATCGTCACCGAGCGGGGGATCGCGCGGCCGCCGTACGCGTCGTCCCTGCGGGCGCTCCGCGGCGCGGCGTGACCGACCGCGCGCGGCTCTACGCCGCGGCGTTCGTCCGCGCGGTCGCCACGGGCATGACGGGGATCCTGCTCGGGGTCTACCTCCCGCGATCCGGATGCTCGCCCGCGGCGACCGGCGTGATCGTGGCGGCCGGGCTCGCCGGCGGGGCGGTCGCGATGCTGCTCGCCACCCTGGGGGCCGACCGCTTCGGGAGGAGGCGCTCGCTCGTGCTGCTGGCGCTCTTCGCGGCCGCCGGCGGCATCGCCGTCGCGGCGACGTCGGCCCCGGTGCTCCTCGGCGCCGCCGCATTCGCCGGGATGCTCAACGGGATGGGGCGCGACCGGGGAGCGGCCCTCGTGCTGGAGCAGGCGATCCTTCCCGGGACCGTGTCCGACGCGGCGCGCACGCGCGCCTTCGCCTGGTACAACGTGGTCCAGGACTCGGGCCATGCCCTCGGCAGCCTGTGCGCGGTGCTCCCGGCGCTCCTTCGCTCGCTCGCGGGGCTCGGGGAGCTCGCGTCGCTGCGCGTCGCGATCGTCGCGACGTCGGCCCTCTCCCTCGCCGCCCTCCCGTTCTACCTGGGACTGAGCGACGCGAGCGAGCCGGAGGCGGGGATCCGCCGGGCGCGCGTGAGCGAGGGGACGCGGCGCGTGCTCACGCGCATCAGCTCGCTGTTCGTGCTCGACAGCCTCGGCGGCGGCTTCCTGACGGCCGCGCTCCTGTCGGTGTACTTCTTCGAGCGGTTCGGCGCGGGCGAGGCGCTGCTGGGCCCCCTCTTCTTCGGCGCGCGGGTGCTCAACGCGCTCTCCCACCTCGCGGCCGCGTGGCTCGCGCGGCGGATCGGCCTCGTCGCGACCATGGTCTTCACGCACATCCCCTCCAGCCTTCTGCTCCTGACGGTGCCTTTCGCGCCGACGTTCCCCGTCGCGGCGGCGCTGTTCCTGCTCCGCGAGGGGCTGGTCGAGATGGACGTGCCCACGCGCCAGTCGTACGTCATGGCGCTCGTCCGCCCGGAGGAGAGGACGACCGCGTCCGGCGTCACGCAGCTCGTGCGCACGGGGGCGTGGGCGGTGGCGCCGGCCTTCGCGGGGGCCCTGATGCAGTCGGTCTCGATGGCGACGCCTCTCGTCGCAGGAGCAGGGCTGAAGATCCTCTACGACCTGCTCCTGTGGAAGGAGTTCCGGGCCGTGCGCCCCCCGGAGGAGCGCTGACGGGCGCTACCATGCCCGCCATGCCCCGGATCCTCGCCATCGAGAGCTCCTGCGACGAGACCGCCGCCGCGGTGGTCGAGGACCGCTGCCACGTCCTCGCGTCGGTCGTCGCGTCGCAGGACGACGTGCACGCGAGGTACGGCGGCGTCGTGCCGGAGCTGGCCTCGCGCCGCCACGTCGAGTGCATCGGGCCGGTCGTCGTCGAAGCGCTGGAGCGCGCCTCGGTCACGCTCGACGGGATCGACGCGGTCGCGGTCACGCGCGGTCCCGGGCTCGTGGGATCGCTCCTGGTCGGGGTCTGCGCCGCCAAGGCGATCGCCTGGCAGAGGGGGCTCCCGCTGATCGCGGTCAACCACCTCGAGGGGCACGTGCGCTCCCCGTTCATCGAGAACCCCGGGATCGGATTCCCCGCGATCGCGCTCGTCGTCTCGGGAGGGCACACGGCGCTCTACCACTGCCCGCGCGAGGGTGAGTACCGGGCCCTCGCGCGGACCCGCGACGACGCGGCGGGCGAGGCCTTCGACAAGGTCGCGAAGCTCCTGGGGCTGGGGTATCCGGGCGGGCCGGCGATCGACCGGCTCTCCGAGGGGGCGAACGAGCGGGCGATCGCCTTCCCGCGCGCGACCATGAAGAACCAGTCGCTCGACTTCTCCTTCAGCGGGCTGAAGACCGCGGTGCGCATCCGCGCGACCGCCGACGGCCTCGCGCACGGGCGGCCGACGGGCGGCGTCCCCTCGCCCGCCGTGCGCGACCTCGTCGCCTCGTTCCAGCGCACCGTCGTCGAGACGCTCGTCGAGACCACGCTCCGCGCCTGCCGGCGCGAGGGGGCCACCACCGTGCTCGTCGCGGGCGGGGTGGCCTGCAACCGGCGCCTGCGCCGCGCGTTCGACGAGACCGCCGCGGCCGAGGGGCTGGACGTGTTCATCCCCTCCCCTCGCTACACGACCGACAACGCGGCGATGATCGGCGCGGCGGCTTTCCTCCACTACGAGCGGCGCGACTTCGCCCCGCTCGACGTGAACGCCGACGCCTCGTGGAAGCTCGGCGTCAGCGGGGGCCCCGCCGCCCCTTGACCGGGCGCTCTTCGCCTCCGGCGCCGCCGCGCCTGCCGAGCCGCTCGTCGACCGCCCGCTGGAGGAGGAACTCGATCTGACCGTTGGCGCTGCGAAACTCCTCGGCGGCCCAGCGGCAGAGCTCCTCCCACAGCTCGGGGCGGATCCTCAAGAGCAGGCTCTTCCGCTCCACGACCGCCGCCCGCTCAGTGGTAGAGCGTTCCGGCGTTGATCACGGGGGCGGCGGCGCTCTCGCTGCAGAGCACGACGAGGAGGTTGGAGACCATCGCCGCCTTCCGGTCCTCGTCCAGCGTGACGACCTGCTTCTCGGAGAGCTTCTGGAGCGCGAGCTCGACCATGCTCACCGCCCCCTCGACGATCTGGAAGCGCGCGGCGACCACCGCCGTCGCCTGCTGCCGGCGCAGCATCGCCTCGGCGATCTCCGGCGCGTACGCCAGGTGGCTGATGCGCGCCTCCACCACGCGGATCCCCGCCCGCTCGAACCGCTCGGAGAGCTCCTGCTCCAGCATGCCGTTGACGTGGTCGGTCCCGCCGCGGAGCGTCATCGTCTCTTCGGCGTCGTCCTCGAAGGTGTCGTAGGGATAGCGGCCGGCGAGGTGGCGGACGGCCGCCTCGCTCTGGACGACGACGTAGTGCTCGTAGTTGTCCACGTCGAAGTTCGCGCGGAAGGTGTCCTCGACCTGCCAGACGACGACCGCGGCGATCTGGATCGGATTGCCCGCGCGATCGTTGACCTTCAGCTTCTCGCCGTTGAGGTTGCGCGCGCGGAGCGTGATCCGCTTCTTGACCAGGAAGGGGTTGGCCCAGTAGAAGCCGTTCCCCTTGACCGTGCCCTTGTAGGTCCCGAACAGCACGAGCACGCGCGCATCGTTCGGGTTGACGATGAACAGCCCCTTGAAGCTGAGGATCGCGGCGACGACGAGGACGAGCGCCAGGAGCGCGGACGCTCCTCGCGTCTCCTCGATCCACGCGAACGACGCGACGGCCGCGACGACGAACACGAGGCCGAACAGGATCATCGGGTAGCCGGATATCGCGGTACGAACGTTTTCTTGGTTCATGGCCCCCTCCCGGGTGGTTGATGGCTAATTGATATCACATCGATATACGACCGCGCCGCTGGAGGGTTCCCTCGGCGGGAGAAAACGGCTAACCTCCCGCCCGTGCGGACGATCGACCTTTCGGGGAAGACCGCCCTCGTCGCCGGGGTCGCCAACCAGCGGTCGCTCGCCTGGGCCATCGCCGAGGCGCTCGCCGACGCCGGCGCCTCGCTGGTGCTGACCTACCAGGGGGACCGCCTCCGCGACAACGTCAACGAGCTCGCCGCCTCGCGCCCCGGCACGCTCACCTTCGCCTGCGACGTGACGGACGACGCGGGGATCGCGACCCTGTTCGAGCAGATCGGCGCGGCGACCGGCGGCCGCCTCGACATCCTCGTCCACTCGATCGCCTTCGCGCGCCGGGAGGACCTGGAGGGGGACTTCCGCAAGACCAGCCGGGACGGCTGGCACACCGCCCTCGACGTCTCGGCCTACTCGCTGGTGGCCCTCGCCGACCGGGCGGCCACGATGATGGAGGCCGCGGGGGGCGGCGCGATCGTGTCGCTGTCGTTCCAGGCGAGCCAGCGCGTCTTCCCGCGGTACAACGTCATGGGGAGCGCCAAGGCCGCGCTCGAGCATGCGACGCGGCAGCTGGCCTACGAGTTGGGGCCGATGAACATCCGCGTGAACACGATCTCCGCGGGACCGGTCCCGACGCTCTCGGCGCGAGGGATCTCCGGGTTCTCCAACATGTCCAAGCATCACGAGAAGACCGCTCCGCTCCGCCGGAACATCGAGGCGCGGGAGGTCGGCGACGCGGCGCTGTTCCTCTGCTCGTCGATGGGATCGGGGATCACCGGGACGACGCTCTACGTGGACACCGGCTACCACATCATGGGCGTCTGACCGCGTTTCCGGCTACAGTGGGACGGCTCCCACTCGCACGGAGGAATCCCCGATGAAGAGAATGATCTCCGCCGCGTCCGTCCTGGCCCTCGTCCTCGCGCTCGCCGCCCCCGCGCTTGCGGGAGAGGCGGGGACGACGACGCTCCAGGGCTGGATCACCGATTCATACTGCGGCGCCAAGAACGCGAACGCCGAAGGCGCGGCGTGCGCGAAGGACTGCTACCAGAAGGGCGCGAAGCTCGAGCTCGTCGCCGACGGGAAGACGTACAAGATCTCCGACCAGAAGGCGGCGCTCGAGCACCTCGGCCACGAGGTGGTCGTGACCGGCACGCTCGACCGCGACACCATCAAGGTCGCGAAGATCGAGGCCGCGAAGAAAGAGAAGGCGTAACCCGCCGCTGTCCGGAACGACGTCGGGGCCCCCGAAGCGGAGTGCTAGACTGCCCCGCTTCGAGGGCCCCGTTCCGTTATGAAGTCCCAGCGGATCCGCAACTTCTCGATCATCGCCCACATCGACCACGGCAAGACGACGCTCTCCGACCGGCTGCTGCAGCGGACGGGGGCGGTCGCCGAGCGGGAGATGACCGAGCAGATGCTCGACGCGATGGACCTCGAGCGCGAGCGCGGGATCACCATCAAGGCGCATGCGGTCACGCTCTCCTACCGGGCGAAGGACGGCGAGGACTACATCCTCAACCTCATCGACACGCCCGGGCACGTGGACTTCAACTACGAGGTCAGCCGCTCGCTCGCCGCCTGCGAAGGGGCGCTTCTGGTGGTGGACGCGAGCCAGGGGGTCGAGGCCCAGACCCTCGCGAACACCTACCTCGCGGTGGACGGGCACCTCGAGGTCATCCCGGTCCTCAACAAGATCGACCTCCCCGGCGCCGAGCCGGAGCGGGTCCGGGAACAGATCGAGAACATCATCGGCATCGACACCGCGCACACGATCCCGGCGTCGGCGAAGGAGGGTATCGGCATCGACGAGATCCTCGAGGCGATCGTCACGCTGATCCCCCCGCCCCCCGGCTCCTACGACTTGCCGCTCAAGGCGCTGATCTTCGACTCCTGGTACGACCCCTACCGCGGCGTCGTCATGCTCGTCCGCGTCCTCGACGGCACGCTCGCCAAGCGGCAGCGGATCCGCCTGATGATCACGGGGGGCACCTACGACGTCGAAGACCTCGGCGTCTTCTCGCCGAAGGCCACCCCGCGCGAGACCCTCTCCGTGGGAGAGGTCGGCTTCGTCATCGCCAACATCAAGAAGATCAGCGACTGCCAGATCGGCGACACGCTCACCGACGAGAAGACGCCCACGACGCAGCCGTTCCCGGGGTTCCGCGAGGTGAAGCCGATGGTCTTCGCCGGGCTCTACCCGACGGACTCGGCGCAGTACGAGGACCTGCGCGACGCGATGGAGAAGCTGCGCCTCAACGACTCCTCGTTCAGCTACGAGCCCGAGTCGTCCGGCGCGCTCGGGTTCGGGTTCCGCTGCGGCTTCCTCGGGCTGCTCCACATGGAGATCGTCCAGGAGCGCCTCGAGCGCGAGTTCAACCTCGAGCTGATCACGACCGCCCCGGGGGTCTCGTACCGTGTCACCACGACCAAGGGGGAGGTCCTCGAGGTGCACAACCCCTCGAAGCTCCCGCCGCAGGGGAGCATCGAGGTGATCGAGGAGCCCGTGATCACGGCGATGATCATTACGCCGCCGGAGTACCTCGGGAACATCATGAAGCTGTGCGACGAGCGGCGGGGCGTGCAGCGGAAGATCAGCTACCTCTCGAAGACGCGGGTGCTGCTGGAATACGACATGCCCCTCAACGAGGTCGTGCTCGACTTCTTCGACAAGCTGAAGTCCGGCTCGCGCGGGTACGCCTCGCTCGACTACCACCTCGCCGGGTACCGCCCCGACAAGCTGATCAAGATGGACCTCCTCGTCAACGGCGAGCCGGTGGACGCGCTCTCCGTGATCTGCCATCGGGACAAGGCGGAGCAGAAGGGGCGCGCGCTCGCCGCCAAGATGAAGGAGCTGATCCCGAGGCAGCTGTTCGAGGTCGTGATCCAGGCCGCCATCGGCGGGAAGATCCTCTGCCGCGAGAGCGTCAAGGCGATGGGGAAGAACGTGCTCGCCAAGTGCTACGGCGGCGACATCACCCGCAAGCGGAAGCTGCTGGAGAAACAGAAGGAAGGGAAGAAGCGGATGAAGCGGGTCGGCCGCGTGGACATCCCGCAGGACGCGTTCCTCGCGATCTTGAAGGTGGATTGAGCGCCCACGCGACCTTCGCCTTCACCCACCGCGCGATCGAAGGGCGCCGGGTCCGCCTCGGTTACGCGCTCTCGGGCGGCGCCGCCGGCGCGCGCGTGGACTTCGAGGAGACGCTCGACCTCCCGGCGTCGCTCGGCCCGCTCGCCGACCCCGAGTCGCCGGGCGTCCGCCGCGCGCTCCTCGGCCTCCACCTCGCCGCGGGAACGTCGTACTGGAAGACCTTCATCCCCTCCGACCTTCGCGTCGAGGGGACCGACCTCTCGAGCGCCGACGCGGCGTTCTGGACGGAAGTCTACACGCTCGGCATGGCCGAGTTCTTCTACCGTAACGGGATCGACCCGCATGGTCGCGCCCCGTTCCTCGCTACGAAGGACGAGGTCCCGGCGGCGCCGTCGAGTCCGGGGAGCGGGCCCTGGCTGCTGCTCTGGGGGGGCGGCAAGGACTCGGTCGTGTCGCACGAAGCCCTCGCGTCGCTCGGGGAGCCGCACGATCTCCTGACGATCGGCCGCTCGGGGTGGGATTGGGTCCACCGCTCGGCGAAGGTCGCAGGCTCCACGCACCACATGCTCGAGCGGAAGCTCGACGAGACGCTGTTCGCCCTCAACGCGGAAGGGGCGCTCAACGGGCACGTCCCGGTCAACGCCTATCTCGCGTTCGCGGGCACGCTGGTCGCGGTGCTTTGCGGGCGGCGGGGAGTGATCGCCTCGAACGAAGCGAGCGCGTCGGCGGGGAACGCGGTCTGGCACGGGATCGACGTCAATCACCAGTGGAGCAAGTCGCTCGCGTTCGAGAGGCTCTTCCGCGCCTGGCTGCGGCGCAACCTGGAGCCGGCGCCCGCTTACTTCAGCCTCCTCCGGCCGCTCACCGAGCTTCGGATCGTCAAGGCGTTCGCGTCCCACCCCGACTACTTCGACGCCGCCACCTCCTGCAACGCCAACTTCGCTCAGACGGGTCCCGCCGCGAGGCGCTGGTGTCTGACGTGTCCGAAGTGCGTGTTTGTCGCCGCGATGGCGCGTCCGTGGCTCGACGATCCCGATTACCGCGCGCTCTTCGGAGGCGACCCGCTCGCCAACCCGGCGAACGTAACCACGATCGAGGAGCTGCTGGGCGTTGTGGGAACGAAACCGTTCGAGTGCGTGGGGACCCCGGAGGAGATCGCGGCAGCGTTCCACCTCGCGCACGAGCGCAGCCGCCACATCCCTCACGCCGCGATGACGGTGTTCTCTCGGTGCGCCGCGACGCGCTTCGGCGACCTCGACGTAATCGCGTCGCGGACGCTGTCTCGCTCCGGCGACCACGAGATCCCTCCGAAGATGCTGGCGGGGCTGGATGCGTACCTCGATCGGCGCTGACACGCGGGCGGCGGTCTTCGGCTACGGGGTCGAGGGTCGCGCTGCGCTCGGGTGGCTGCTCCGCTCCGGCGCCAGGGCGCGCGTGATCGCCCCACGCCGTCCCGACGACCTCGACGCCGCCGTGCCGTGGGCGCCGGAGACCGACGTCGAAGCGGCCCTCGGAGGCCGGGACATTCTCGTCAAGTCTCCTGGGATCAAGCCGTCGCATCCGATCGTCGTCGAGGCCCGGCGCCGCGGCCTCGCGGTCGTCAGCGCGACCTCGCTCTTCGTCGATCGCGCGCGGGCGGCCGGCATCGCGGTGGTCGGCGTCACCGGGAGCAAGGGGAAGTCCACGACCGCGACGCTGATCCACCGGACGCTCACGGCCGCGGGCGTTCCGTCGGTGCTCGTGGGGAACATCGGCCGCTGCGCGCTCGACATTCTCGAGGAGGTCGTGAGCGCGCGGCCGGTGGTCGTGTTCGAGATGTCGAGCTATCAGACGCACGATCTGAACGAGGGCCCGTCCGTCGCGGTGATCTCGCGGCTGTTCCCCGAGCACCTCGACTGGCACGGCGGCGTCGAGGCCTATTACGAAGCCAAGCTGCGCGTCGCTCGGACCCAGCGCCCTGACGACCTGACGATCTACAACGCGGCGGACCCGGAGCTCGCCCGCCGCGCGCCACTAGGGCCCGCGCGGCATCGGGCCGTCGGGACCGGCCCGCTCCGCTTCTCGGACGAGCGGATGCGCCTCCGGGGAGCCCACAACCGGATCAATGCCGCGCTCGCGCACGCCGCCGCGGAGAACTTCGGCGCGGGGCGCGCGCATCTCGAGGAGGTCCTCGCGTCGTTCGAAGGGCTCCCGCACCGCCTGGAGGACCTCGGGGTCCACCGCGGCGTGCGTTGGATCAACGACTCCATCGCGACCGCCCCCGAGGCGGCGGTCGCCGCGCTGGAGGCGCTGGGCGACGAGGTCGCGACCTACATCGGAGGGGGCCTCGACCGCGGGTACGACTTCGCGCCGCTCGCCCGGGAGCTGGTCGCGCGCGGGATCCCCAACGTCATCGTGATCCCGCCGGGAGGCGGGAGGATCGTCGAGGCGATCGCCGCGATCGCGCCGCGCGCGGCGGCGTCCGCGCACGCGGCGGCGGACCTCGCCGAGGCGGTGGCTCTCGCCGCGAAGCTGACCCCTCCCGGCAAGACGGTCCTGTTCTCCCCCGCCTCGCCGAGCTACGGGACGTTCCGGAACTTCGAGGAACGGGGAGAGCTGTTCCGCGCTATGGTTCGCGGAAAGGAGACATCATGAAGCGCTCGACCGTTCTCGTCGCCGCCCTCGCGTTCGCGCTCGGTGCGTTGACCACGCTGATCGCCAAGTCGAAGACGCCGTTCGATCCGAATGCGTACTACGCCGGGAAGGAGCCGAAGGCCGCCGCCGCCGCGCTCCTCGCGCAGGCGGAGGTCGCCGCGGGAAACGGATCGTGGGAGCGGCTCGGCGTCGCTCGCGTCTACTACCTGTCGGGGGACAAGGCGAAGGCCAAGACGATCTTCGACGGGGTCCTCAACTCGCCCAAGGTCGCCCAGAGCGACATCTTTCGCGCCGCGAACTACTACGCGATCGGCAAGGACTGGGAGACCGCGAAGGCGCTGTTCGAGAAGGGAATGAAGCTCGACGCGGACGACGACCGGCTCGCCCTGACCGCGGGCTGCTGGTACAACCTCAACGGCGATCGGAAGCGCGCGGAAGAGCTGTTCAACATGGCCTTCGTCGCCGACCCGACGAACAGCTGGCACTACGCTCTGGCCGGCGGGTCCTACGTCGGCGTCGAGCCGTTCTAGCGCGCGCCGGTCACTTCCCCCACGAGAAGCCGAGCAGCATCGCGATTTGGTCGTAGTCCCCGTCCGCCTCGATGCCGGGGAACTCGAGGTCGGTCCCGCGGACGGCCCGGCCGTCGATCCCGATGTTGAAGCTCTCGCCGACCTTGAAGAAGACGCCGGCGTTCCCGTAGAAGCCGAACGAGGTGTCGGTGTCGGAGTCGCCGAAGAACGAGCCGAAGTCCGTGTCGATCGACGCTCCGAGGAGCACCGCGCCGCCGCCGAGGTAGGGACGGACGATCCCCCTCTTCACGGGATGCCACAGGAAACCCGCGGAGAACTCGGCCATGCCGACGCGCACGTCCCCGGTCGCCCCGTGGAACGGCGTGGTGACGCGCGCGTCGTCCGTCGAGAACGATCCCGCGAGCGCCACGTGGATCGGGGACTTCGAAGGCGCGAAGTCGACCTCGACGCCGAACATCATCTGCGTGTCGAAGGGTGCCCAGAAGGCGTCGTCGCTCATGTAGCGCTCGCCGATGAGGAACTGCGTGTTCCCGGAGGTTCCCGACGACTCCGCGGGGGGAGGGGTCTGCGTCCCCTCCTGTGCGAGCGCGGGGGCGGCGCCGAGGGCGGCCGCGAGAACCGTGGCGGCGATCGAGGCTCTCATGAGGGTCTCCCTGCGATCGCTCCCGGAGCGCTCGCGAGCGGGGGGACGATCTGCCCCCCGAAGCGCAGCGCGACGCGCTGCATGCGGCCGAGCCCCTGGAGCATCCGAAACCGCCCGGTCCACTTCCAACGGTCGTCGCGCAGGACGTTGGCGGCGAGGAGGGTGACGATCGCCCTCGGGATCTGCATCCGGTCGCTCGGGGCGAAGAAGAACGCGAGGAAGTGCGGATCGTAGTAGGACTTGATGAACGAGAAGAACAGCCGCTGCAAGTCGCGGGTGCGCGCCGCCGCCGGCGCCAGGTCGGCCGCCGTCACCCGCCCGCGCGCGCGGAGTGCCGCGACCACGCCGTCCGCCGCCGCGACGGCGGTCGTGGTCCCGATGAACACCCCCGTCGAGAAGATCGGGTCGAGGAACCCCGCCGCGTCGCCGACGAGCGAGAAGCCGTCGCCGTGGATCCGGCGGACGTGGAAGGAGAAGTTCTGCACGGCCTGGGCGGGGAACGTCCGGCGCGCCGGCGCGAGCCGCCGCGCCGCATCGGGGGTGTTGGCGACCACGGCGTCGAACAGCGCGTCCAGCCCGCCGGTGACGTGAGCGTACCGGCGGACGTCGAAGACCGCGCCGACCGAAGTCGTCCCCGTCCGGAAGGGGATCAGCCAGAACCACCCCGAGTCGGTGACGACGATGGTGATGTTGGACGCCGCCCGCCCCGGGTTCTGGACCACCCCGTCGAAGTGCCCGACGACGGCCATCTTGCGATGGTCTTCATAGACGGTGCGCCAGCCCATCCGCGTCGCGAGGAACGCGTGCTGCCCGGTCGCGTCGATCACGCACTTCGCCCGAACGAGCCCTTCCTCCCCCTCGGGGGAGCGCACCCACACGCCCGCGAGCCGGTCCCCGTCCCATTCCGGCTTCACCGCCTTCCAGGGCATCCGCACGTCCACGCCGCGCTCGCGCGCGGTCTCGAGGAACATCGCGTCGAACTCGTCCCTGCGGACCTGGTACGCGTTGGGGATCGCCGGCGCGAACGCGTTCTCGAACCAGAACTCGACGTACCGCGAGCCGTCGTGGGTCGCGAAGCTCGCGCCTTCCTTTCTCAGCGAGTGGGGGAGCGCGCGGACCTTGTCGTGGACGCCGAGCCGGTCGAACAGCGGGAGCGAGTGCGGGAGCAGGGACTCGCCGACGTGGAACCGCGGGAAGGTCTCCCCCTCCACGAGGACGGTGTCGATCCCGGCGCCGGCCAGGACGATTCCGGCGCTGCTCCCCGCGGGGCCGCCCCCGAGGATCAGCACGTCGGTCGCGCTCGGGATGCGCGTCACGCCTTTCGCCCGGTGTACTCGGAGAAGATCCCCAGCTCGACGTGGCGCCGCGCCCCCGCGAAGCCGGCGGCGGCGAGCCCGTCCACCACGCGCTGCGGCGGGACGCACGCCTCGATGGTGTCCCAGTAGTACCGCATGAGCCGCGCGGTGTCGCGATGGCGGGCGACGACCTTCGCGAGCATCGGGACGACCCCGCGCATGTAGGTCCTCACGATCAGGTGCGAGAGCGGACCGCTCGGGCGCGTGATCTCGAGGATGCAGGCCCGTCCGCCCGGCTTGAGCACGCGGAGGAGCTCGGCGAACACCACGGACAGATCCGACATGTGCCGCAGGGCGAACCCCATGCTGACGAAGTCGAACCGGTCCGAGGGGAAGGGAAGCCGCTCCGCGGTTCCCTGCACGGTGACGATGGAGAGCGGCTCCGAGGCCGACCGGAGCATGCCGATGCTCGGGTCCAGCCCGACGACGCGCCGCGGATCGCCGACGATCGCCACGGCCTCGCGCGCGACCAGCCCCGTGCCGACGGCCACGTCCAGCACGTCCATCCCCGGGACGAGGCCGGCGCGCCGCAGAGCGCGGCGCCGATACCAGGAGCCGGAGCCGAGCGCCATCATCCGCTCGACGCGGTCGTAGTCGACGGCGGTGTCGTCGAAGATCCGGCGGACGAAGCTCCGCCGTCCCTCTTCGCCGCGGTAGTACTCTTCCAGGGGAGGATGCGGCGCGTGCAAATCCATGGGAGCAGTCTACCAGCCGTCGAGAGCCCGCCCCATGCTCCGAGGGTCGGCCTCGCGCGCCGCGTGCTGGGCGACTACCACGTCACCGGACTCTTCTGGTATCGCTTCCATAGATGGGCGATGGCCTCGATGCCCGATTGGACCAAGAGCGCGATCGTCGTCGTCTTCACGACGCTCTTCTTCCCCACGATCCGTAACATCCGCCGCGCGATCGCCGCGAACCTCGAAGCCGTGCTGGGCCCGTGCGGGTTCTTCGAGCGGCAGCAGCGGATCTTCAGGACCATGTACGTCTTCGGCTGGTGCCTCTCGGAGCGGTACGAGAGGCTGGTCACCGACGCGTCGTTCGAGGTCGCTGTCGAGGCGATCGAGCACTGGCGCGAGGTCGCCGCGTCGGGGCGCGGCGTGGTGATGGTGACCGCGCACCTCGGGATGTACGAGGCGGGCTCGATGCTCCCCGCGTCGATCGACAAGCGGCACGTCCATCTCGTGCGCGAGCCGGAGGTCGATCCGCGCGCGCAGGAGTTCATCCGCGAGAGCGTCCGGTCGGTCGAGGGCTCCCACTACACCATGCACTTCCAGACCGACGATCCGCTCCAGGGGATGGCGCTCCTCGACGCCCTCCGCCGCGGGGAGATCGTCGCGATGCAGGGGGATCGCCCGCGGGCGGGGAGCAGGACCGTCCAGGGCACGCTGTTCGGACGGCCGCTCGCGCTGCCGTCCGGCCCCGCCATCCTCGCGCGCACCGCCGGCGCGCCGATGCTCCCGGTCTTCGCGATCCGCGAGGGGCGCCGGCGGTACCGGATCGTGTTCGGTCCGCCGATCGATGTTCCCGAGACAGGCGACCGGACCGCCGACGCGGCCGCGGCGATGGGACGCGTCGCCGCGGAGGTGGAACGCGCCGTCCGGCGCGCGCCGCATCAGTGGTTCGTGTTCCGCGAGCTCTGGCCGGGGGCGTAGGTCCCGATCCGCCCGCGCAGCACGATCTCCCCGTCGAGGACCGACTCGACCTGGTAGCCCGCGAGCGCCCCCGCGCCGGCTTCGAGCCGGATCGAGACCGAGAACTCCTCGTCCGCAGGGAGGCGCGCGCAGGGAAGGACGACCTCGCCGATCGACACCAGGTAGCCGATGAGCGGCTCAGCCGCCCCCTGCGCGCCGGCGCGACGCAGCGCTTCCCATGCGGCGGCCGCCTGGGCGGCCGCCTCCAGAGCGACGAACGAGGGGACCGCTCCTCCCTCGACGAGCGCGCACGCGCGAGGCACCCGCGCGGCGCAGGTCAGCCCGTCCTCCGCCTCCCCGAGGATCCGCTCGACGAACCGCATCGGCGGCCGGTGCGGAATCAAGGACTCGATGACCGGCGCGCGCGCGCTCCGTCGCGCCGCGACCGAGATCGACGCGTCGGGCTCCTCCGCCTGCGCGCCGAATCTCAGCGCGCCGTTCGCGACGCGCTCGCCCCCACGCCGCACCTCGAACCGCGTCGCGCCGTCCTCACGCAGACCGGACGTCAGATCCAATCGGTCCCCCGGCAGCACCACCCCGCGAAAGCGCACGAACGGGATCGCGCCGAGGACCGCCCCGTCCACCGGAGCGAGCGCCTTCGCGACCAGCGCGAGCTCGGCGATCCCCGCGAGGATCGGGCGGCCGGGGAAGTGCCCCTCGAAGAGCGCGCCCCCCGACGGGACGTCGAGCGCGACGCTCACGCCCGGGACGCCACGATCGCGGCGACGACGAAGCTCGGGCAGTCGTCCCGGATCGCCGCCAGGTCGGGAACCAGACGCACGTCGCGGAACCCGTTCGCGAGCAGCGCCCCCGTCCATTGCTCGGGGGTGAGGAAGCCCCCGTTCGGACGCCAGGACGGATGGAGCAGCGGCTCGCGGAACGAGCGGAGCAGGTTGAAGACGAACTCGACGTAGACCGGCCGCCCCTCGAAGGGGCGCACGCACTCGGAGAGGACGAGGTGCCCGCCCGGCGCGAGCGCGCGCCGGACCTCGTCGAGCGTCCGCGCGAGATCGTGCGCGGCGTGGAGCGTGTTCACCCCGTAGACGAGCGCGTAGCTCGACGGGGTGACGCCCGATCCTTCGAACGGTTCGTTCATGTCGAGGCGGGCGAACGCGAAGGGGACCGACGGGAAGCGCTCAGCGAGAGCTCGACGTCCGCGCCTCAGGAATGGGATCGAGAGCTCCGTGAAGCGGTAGGAGGCGATCGTGCCCACACGGTCCCTCGACGCGAAGCGCGAGAGGAGGGCGTCCGCGCCGCTTCCCAGGCCGCCCCCGAGCTCCAGGATCGCGCCCCCCTCACGGGGCCAGACCTCCTCGCAGGCGATCGCCCCGAGCGCGTTGCTGACCGCGTAGATCGAGTTCTCGTTCGCGAAGTAGGCGCTCCATCGCTCGAGGTGGTCGGCGCCGAAGAGGACCAGCTCCCCTTCGGTCTCTCCCCGGAGCACGGCCGGATAGCTCTCGGCGGCGAGCGCGGCGATCGCGTACGAGGGCAGGGCCGACCGGTCGAGCTCCTCCTGGGCGCGCCGCACCTCCGCCGCTCCGAGCGACGGAACCTCGCCGCGGATCCGGAACGCCGGCCCCGTGTCCGAGGGGACGGCCTCGAGGACGTCGCGAGCGGCCAGCTCGCGGAGGATCCAGTCGAGCGGGACGCGCGCCGCCCGGGGGTCGAGCCCCGCCCGCTCGACCGCCTCGTCGAGCGTCGCGGGGCGCGAGAAGACCTCCGCCAGCCCGATCGCCCGGAAGACGTCGAGGGTCAGCCGGAAGACGTAGTCCTCGTACAGCTCGCACGAGCGGACGAACGTGTCGTGGAACAGAGGGCGAAGCTCCGGTCCGAGCAGGGTGGGAAGCGCCATGGTCCGATCTTAGTCCTTGCGCCGCAGCCGATCGACCGCCGGGAGCACCAGCAGCGTCGCGGCGAGACACAGAAGGTTCCCCGTGCAGATGAGCAGGCCGCCGTTGCGCAACCCGGGAACCTGCGAGACCGCGAGGCTCGCGAACCCCGCACAGGTCGTCGCGTTGGTCAGCACCACCCCCCTCCCCGCCTCTTGCGCCGCCCGCTGGAGGTCCGCCCCCCGCTGCCGCGCGAGGTGAAGGACGTGCAGGCCGTCGTCCACGCCGATCCCGACCATCACCGGGACGACCGCCATCGAGAAGAGATCGAGCGGCCGGCCGAGCGCTCCCCAGAGACCCGCGGTGCACACCGTCCCGACGGCGACCGGAAGGAACGTGAGCGCGGTCGCGGCGAGGTCGCCGCAGTAGGAGATCAGGACGATCGCGAAGACGATCGCGATCGCGAGCGCGCCGAGCGACGCGAGATCGCGAAGGGCCACGGCCTTCACCTCCGCGCCGATGCGGGGCGCGTTCGCGACCTGAGCTCCCGGCGAGATCCTCTCGACCGCCGCGAGCAACGCCGGAGGCGGGCCGGCCGGCCATGCGCCCGAAGGCGCCCGCGCTCGCACCACGACCGCCGCGCCCCCGGCGCCGGCGCGCACGCCTTCCGCGATCCAGTCCGGCCATGCGCCCTCGGGGATCGGCTCGGGCTCGCGCCCGGCCGCGAGCGCGCGCAGCCCGTCGAGCACCCCCGAGAACGCCTTCGGCTCGAGCCCTTCCCGCTCGAGCGCCGCCACCAGCCGGTCCGCCCCCCGGTCGAGGCCGAGCGGCGCGAGCTCCCGCAGCCGGTGCCGGAGGCGCTCGCCGGAGACGATCCAGTCCGAGGGGCTCGAGACCCCCGCGCCGGCAGGGAGGGCTTCGCGCAGGAGAGCGGCGACCGCCGCGGCCCGGTCGAGCGCATCCGCGGACGTGCCCGCGCGGACGATCACGGTCGTCGTGTCGAGCCCGACGCCGAACCCCTCGGCAAGCTCCCGCTCGGCCCGGGTCATCGCCGGGTCCTCGGGCCGGAGGCGCGCGAGATCGGTGTCGAGCGTCAGGCGCGATGCGAACAGAGCGGCGACCGCGCACACCGCCCCGACGAAGCCGACGGTCGCCCGCGGGTGCTCGCGCCCCACGCGCACCGCGCCCTCGACGATTCCGGAGAAGCTCCGCAGCGGACGCCGCGCGCGGTCGCGCCTCCAGCGACGCGCCGCGAGGGTCAGCGCCGGGGCGGCGGCGGTGAAGGTCGCCAGGAGAAGGAGGACGATCCCGGCGGCGACCACGATCCCCAGCTCGCGAAAGGGACGGAATCCCGCGAAGGCGAGACAGGCGAATGCCGCGGCGGTCGTCGCGGCCGCCGCGACGATCCCGGGGCCGGATTCCGCGAGCGCCCGCTCGAGCGCGTCGGCCGGAGTCGCTCCCTCGCGCCACAGCTCGCGGAAACGCGCGCCGAGGTGGATCGTGAAGTCGTCCCCGAGACCGAGGAGGATCGCGGCGAACCCCACGCCGATCGCGGTGACCGCGCCGAGCGTCGATCCCACGAGGCCGGCGCACCAGATCTGCCCGACCGCGACCGCCCCGACGGAGATCGCCGGGATCGAGATCCCGTCGAACGCCAGCACGATCATCCCGAGGACGAGCACGCTCGCCGCCGTCAGGATCCGGATCAGGTCGGCCTTGAGCGCTTGCTCGTCCTTGGCCGCGTAGAGCGGGCCGCCCACCGCCGTCATGCGAAGCGGCACGGCGAACGAGCCGCTCGCCGAGGCGTACGCCGCTTCGAGCGCCTTGACCAGCGCCCGCCCCCCGGCGGCGTCGGCCTCCCCGCGCGTGGGGGTGACGATCAGCAGGACCCCTCTCCGATCGTGGGACAGGAGCGCGCCGGTCATCGGCTCGAACGGAAGCGCGCTGTCCGAGGCCAGGGCGCGCATCCGCTCCTTCGCGAGTCCGAGAGGGTCCGCGGCGACGATTCGCGAGAGGAACACGCCCTCCGGCCCCGCTGCCGCGTCCTTCAGCGCCGACGCCCGCTCCGCGAGTGCCGTGGCGGACAAACGCTCCCGTAACGTCGCGACCCCGCGCTCGTCGAGCAGCAGGGGCAATCGGGGAGCGAGACGCTTCGCGAGGAACGCTTCGTCGCCCTCGTCCCAGCCGAACCGGACCCGCTGGACGTCCGGGGAATCTCCGAGGGCGGCCGCGAACGCCTCCGCAGCGTCGGCGAGCGCGTCCGGGTCCGCGGCGGCGCCGTCCGGAGCGCGGAGCGTGACGAAGACCTTCTCGATCCCGCCGAACTCCTCGAGGAACGCGCGGTACGCCTCCGACGCGGGCTCACCGCGCGGGAGCATCGCCTCCAGATCGGTCCGGATGCTGAGGCGCGAGGCCGGTACGAGCGCGAGAAGGGTCGCCGCCAACGCGATCCCCAGCACCGGCGCCGGTCGGCGTGCGATGAGCCGCGCGAGCGCTCCGGGGCCGCGGCGCGGCACGTCAGGCGGTACTGCCGGCGTCCACCAGGATCGCCTGGCCGGTGATCGCCCTCGCGCGATCGGAGAGGAGGAAGACGATCGTCGACGCGACGTCGTCGGGGCTCGTCCCCGAAGGCAGCGCTTCCAGCGCGCGCAGCGCTTGGAGCTTCTCGGCGGAGGTGTCGGCGATCATCTCGGTCATCACCAGCCCGGGGACGACGGCGTTCACGCGGATGTTCCGCTTCCCGAGCTCCCGCGCGAGCGATTTGGTCATCCCGATCACGCCGGCTTTCGCCGCGCCGTACGCCGCCTGCCCGGCGACGCCGCGGATGGCGGTGAGCGACGAGACGTTGACGATGCTCCCCGCGCGGCGGGCGATCATCCCGGGGATCACCGCCCGGCAGCAGCGGAAGGCGCCGCCGAGGTTCGCGTCCACCACGTCGTCCCAGTCGGCGTCGGGGGTCGCGGCCAAGAGCTGGTCCCGGCGGATCGCCGCGTTGTTGACCAGGCCGTCGATCCCGCCGAGCGCGTCTTCGATCAACGGGACGAGGCTCCCCGGCCGGTCGCGATCGCGGAGGTCGAGCCGCCAGGCCTTCGCCGCTCCGGCGCACTCCGATTCCAGGGCGCGGGCCTCCGCCTCGCCGTCGCGAAACGTGAAGGCGACCTTCCGTCCCTCGGCGACGAGCATGCGCACCACCGCCCGTCCGATGCCGCGGCTCCCCCCGGTGACCAGCACGACCCCGGCGCTCACGGCGCGGTCTCCCAGCGGGCCCGCGTGACCGCCCCCGCGATCCGGAGCGAGTCGATCACGGGCCGGTAGTGGCTCGTGGCCCGTCCATCCGGCTCGTCGAGGCGCACCGGGACGCCCACGACCACGAATCCCTGGCGGATCGCGCGGACGAGCACCGCGCTCTCCGCCTCGAACCGCGGCTCGGGAAAGCCGGTCGCCTCGAGGAGGCGCCTCGTGTAGAGGCGGAAGCCGGTCTGGCAGTCCGGAAGATCCGCCCCCGCGACCCGCGAGATCAGCCAGGAGGACGTCCCGTTCGACGCCCGCCGCACGCGGCTCATCCCGGCGAAGAGGTGATCGCGCGTTCCCAGCACCAGGTCGGCACCGCCGCGCCATGCGGCTAGGAGCTTCGGGATCTCCTCCGGCAGGTGCTGGCCGTCGGCGTCGATGGTGACCGCCGCGTCGTACCCCTCCGCGAAGAGATGGTCGAAGGCGGTCCGCAGCGCGCGTCCCTTGCCGAGATTGACCGGATGGGCGAGCACGGACGCGCCGAGCGATGCGGCGGCGTCCGCGGTCCCGTCGGTCGAGCCGTCGTCCACCACGACGACGGGGTAGCCCAGGGCGAGCGTGCGCCGGAGCACGCCGCCCAGGGTCCCCGCCGCCTGGAACGCGGGGATCGCGACCGCGAACCGTCCGCTCAGATGCGCTCCAGAACGGCCCATGCCGCCGCGCCTCCTGCCGCGAGGCCGGTGAGCAGCACGCGGCGAGGCGCGTCGAGCGGGGATCCGTCGTGCGGTGAGATGGTCATCTCGGGATCGGGGGCCATCCAGGCCGTCGGGAAGCCGAACCTCGCGCCGGAAGCGGCGAGGGCGCCGGCGGCGAGTATACCGCCGCCGTATTCGCCGATGACCGCCTTCGGGGTCACCACCGGCGGCAGCGACCGCCCGCTCCACGCGGCGCGCAGGGTCGCGGCTTCGAGGCGATCTCCGCGCCGCGATCCGGAAGCCCCCGAGACGATGCGGTCGATGCTCTCGAGCGGCGCCTGGCCATCGAGCATCGCCGCCAGCCGCCGGCCGAGCGACGCACCGCCGTGTCCCCAGTCGCTCGCGGTCGCGGTGGGGTCGAATCCCGACGCCGTCCGCCCGACGCGGGCGAGGGGTCGCGCGCCGCGGCGACGCGCTGCCTCCTCGGCCTCCAGCACGATCGCCGACGCCCCCTCCCCCGCCAAGAACCCGTTCCGACCCCCATCGAAGGGACGGGCCGCCTCGTCCCGCCCATCCTCGGCCCGCGCCGTCGCGTGGAAACGGTCGAGCAAGCCGTGCAGGAGAGGGGTCATCTCGTCGGTCGCGCCGACGATCGCGACGTCGGCGCGGCCTTCCGCGACCTCCCGCGCGCCGCGCGCCAGCGCGAGGACGGGCCCGGCCTCGCGCTGCGTGAGCGTGACGTTCGCGCCCGTGGCCTTGATCCCGATCGCGACCTGCGCCGCGGCGGCGTTGGCGACGCATTCCGAGAAGTAGAAGGGCTGGGCGGCCTCCGGCCCCTCGATCAGGATCTGCTCCACGAGCTTCTCGGTGAACGCGACCGCTCCGAACGACGTCGCGAGCACGACGGCCACTCGCAATCCGTCGAGCGCCGGGATCCCCGCGTCCTCGATCGCCATGCGCGCCGCGACCAGCGCGAAGCGCGAGGGTCGGCCCAGGCGCCGTGCCTGCGCGGACGGGAGCCACGGCGTGAGGTCGAGCACCGGGGCGAGAGCGGCGTACCGGGAGCCGGCCGGAGAATGCCAGCCTCCGCTCCGGTCGATCTCCATCGCGAGCGGGCGCCCGGCCGCGAGCGCCTCGGCGAGGCGTTCCCGGCCGGCGCCATGAGCGCCGATCGTGCCGATTCCCGTGGCGACCACCGCGCGGCTCACGCGCGCCCCGCGCTCGTGAAGACGAGAGCGGCGTTGCTGCCGCCGAAGGCGAGGTTCGTGGAGAGCGCGCACCGCGAGCGGCGCAGGGGCCGCGGGGAGGCGATCACGAGATCGAGGCCGATCGCAGGGTCGAGCGTCCCCGCAGCGGGCATCGGGTGGAGCTCGCGACGCACGAGGCAGAGCACGGTCGCGAGCGCCTCGATCGCCCCGGCCGAGCCGAGCAGGTGGCCGATCAACGCCTTCGTCGAGGTCACCGGGATCGAGCCGGTCCTGGGCCCGAAGACCGCGTGAAGGGCGGCCGCCTCCGCCGCGTCGTTCAACGGCGTCCCGGTCCCGTGCGCATTGACGAAGTCCACGTCGTCCGCGGTCCGTCCCGCATCCGCGAGGGCCATGCGGATCGCCTCCGCCGCCCCCGCGCCGTCCGGCGCCGGAGCCGTCATGTGGTGGGCGTCGCAGGCCGACGCCTCTCCGGCCAGCACCGCGATCGGCCTCGCGCCGCGGGCCCGCGCGGCGGCGCCGGTCTCCAGGACCAGGACTGCCGCTCCCTCGCCGAGCGAGAGACCGGCGCGGTCGGCGCGGAAGGGGCGGCAGGCCGCTTCGTCCACGGACCTGAGGGCGTTGAAGCCGGCGTAGGTGATCTGACAGAGGGAATCGGCGCCGCCCGCGAGCGCCACGTCGATCTCGCCGCGCCGGAGCGCGCGCAGCGCGCCCCCGATCGCCATGGCGCCGGAGGTGCACGCCGATGAAACGGTCTCGACGGGGCCTTCGACGCGAAGGGCCCGTGCGACGGCGTCCCCCGGCCCATTGAGCTGTTGGGAGACGATGGCGCTGGTCCGTGCCCGGCGGCGGCCGTCCCGGAGCGCCGCCTCGAGGAACCGCTCGCTCTCGAGCATGCCGCCGTTGGAGCTCCCGAAGAAGACACCGGCGCGTTCCGGGCACCGCCGGAGATCCAGATCGGCGTGGCCCAGCGCTTCGCGCGCCGAGGCGACGGCGAGCCGGTCGGCGAGAGACACGCGGGGGCCGAGACGGTCGGGGGACGGCCGTTCGGGGACCTCGGCGGCGAGATGCGTCCGATGCCGCGAGGCGTCGAAGCGGGAGAAAGGGCCGATGGCGGTCGCGCCGCGCCGCAGACCCTCCCAGAGCGGACCGACCCCCCAGCCGAACGGGGTGACGGCACCGAGCCCCGTTATGACGATGTCGGTCGGGAGAGGGCCGGGATCAGCTCCCGGCATGAGCGTCGCTCACGGTCGCCAGACGCCCCTCGACATACGCCGCGAGGGCGGCGACCGACGCGAACGCCTCGCGTCCGACCTCGTGGCTCTGGATCCGCAGCGCGAACTCCTTCTCCAGCGCGACGACCAGCTCCAACGCGTCCACGGAATCGAGCCCGAGCCCGTCTCCGAAGAGGGGCATGTCGTCGTCGATGCTCTCGGGGGTCAATCCTTCCAGGTGGAGCTTCTCGACCAGGAGGCGCTTGATCCTTGGAGCGATGGCGTCGTTCGGCATAAGCTCTTCTCGTGGATCGTACAAAAAGATTCGGAGTTTAGCACGGCGACGATGCGGCGCGACCCGATCGTCGAGGGGTTCGAAACGCTGGCGCGACGCGCCGGCGACGCGCCGTTGGTGGTCGGACCGAAGCGCGCGGCGACGCGCGCCGACGTTCTCGAGGCCGCTCGCGCGCTCGAGCGCGAGATCCTGGACCTCGCCCCCGCGCGCAGTACGTATGCTCTCATGGCCTGCGCCAACGGAGCGGGATTCCTCGCCGCCTTGATCGGGACCCGTCGCGCCGGCTTGGTTCCGGTCCTCATGGATCACGCCGCTCCCGAGGCCGAGCGCGCGCGTGTCGTCGCCGCGCTCGACATTCCGATCTCGGTCACCTGCGCCGACGCGTTTCCCGACCACGTCGCGTCGTTCCGGCTCGAGAGGTTTCCGCAGCGCCGTGGCTTCGCGCCCGATGGCGCGGGGTACGTGAAGCTGACCTCGGGGTCCACGGGAGCGCCCTGCGGGGTCGCGATCGCCCCCGAGGCGCTCGCCTCCGACGACGAGCAGCTCGCGGACTCGATGGGGCTCGGGCCGCACGACCGTTTCCTCGCGCCGATCCCCTGGTCGCACTCCTATGGGCTCTCCAGCCTCGTCCTCCCGTCGCTCCGGCGAGGCTCGATGCTGATCCTCCCTCACGATCCGGGACCCTGGGCTCCGCTGGACGCGGCGCGCTCGCTCGGCGCAACGGTGTTCCCGACGGTCCCCGTCTACCTCCAGTCGGTGGTCGCGCTCGCCGACGCGCCGGGATGGCCCACGACGCTGGCGACCGTGATCTCGGCGGGCGCGCCGCTCCTCCCGGAGACGGCGGCGGGGTTCCGAGAGCGGTTCGGGCGCAGCGTCCACGTGTTCTACGGGGCCACCGAGTGCGGCGGGATCAGCTACGACCGCGAGGGCGGCGCTGCCCTCCGGGGGACCGTGGGCACGCCCGTCCGCGGCGTCTGCGTCAGCCTCGACGAGACCGTGGTGGTCCGCTCGGCGGCCTGCGGGCTGCGGCATGTGCCGCGGGGGAGCGATCGGCTCGCCGACGGCGTGTTCCGCACCGCCGACGTCGCCGCATGGACCGACGGGGGAGAGCTCTCGCTGCGGGGGCGTTGCGACGCGCTGATCAACGCCGGCGGGAAGAAGGTCCAGCCGCGGGAGGTCGAGGGCGTCCTGCGCGCGATGCCCGGGGTGCGGGACGCCGTGGTGCTGGGCGTGAAGGCGAACGGCGGCGAGCGCGAGATCGTGCGCGCGGTCGTCGCCTGCGACCCCGGCGCGCTGACGTATGCCGCCGTCACATCCTGGTGCCGCGAGCGGCTCGCGGCGCACAAGGTGCCGCGGAGCGTCCTCCTGCTGGGGGAGATCCCGCGGACCTCGCGCGGGAAGGTCGATCACGAGGCGCTCGCGCGGGTCGGGACGCCGGAGGACCGGTGACGTTGTCCCCGTTCCTGCGGGCGTCGGTCGCGCTCCACGCCGCGGCCGTCCCGGCGGTGGCGATCGCGCCGGAACGATGGCCCTGGATCGCGGGGACTCTGTTCGCCGACCACTGCGCCGTCCTCGCGGGGGGCCTGATGCCGCGAAGCGGATGGCTCGGTGCGAACGTCGTCCGGTGCGCGACCGCCGAGCGCGCCGGCGCGATCGCGCTGACGTTCGACGACGGGCCGGACCCCCACGTGACGCCCCGGGTCCTGGATCGGCTCGACGCGCATGGCGCGCGCGCGAGCTTCTTCTGCATCGGAGAGCGGGCCGTCCGGCACGGAGAGCTCGCCCGGGAGATCGCGCGGCGGGGGCATCGCCTGGAAAACCACTCGCACACCCACCGCGCCGGCTTCTTCTTCCACTCCCCGGCGGAGCTGGATCGTGAGATCCGCGCCTGCCAGCAGGCGCTCGCGGAGGCCTCGGGGCGCTCCCCGGAGTTCTTCCGAGCCCCCGCCGGAATCCGGTCTCCGCTCCTGGATGCGGCGCTCGCCCGCGCCGGCTTGCGGCTCGCCTCCTGGACGCGGAGAGGATTCGACACGGTGGCCCGGGATCCGCGGTCGATCGCCGCGCGGCTGACCCGGGGACTTCGCGCCGGGGACGTGCTCGTCCTCCACGACGGCGCGCCGCGCGGCCGGGCGGGACGGGACGCGGTCGTGCTCGAGGCGCTCGGCCGGCTGCTCGACGCCGCGGGCGCGGCGGGGTTGGGCGTGGTTTCGCTCCATGCATGACGACGACTTCGGCGGGGTCGTCGCGCGCGTCGCCGCCCGCTACGCTCGCTGCGGGCGGATGGTCCAGGGGTTCGTCCGCGGGAAGCTCCGGCACGATCCGGTCTACCGGGCCTTGGTCGAGCGGAGCGTCGCCGAGGGTCCGAGGCTGGTGGACCTCGGCTGCGGGCGCGGGATCCTCCTCGCGCTGGCCCTGGAGGTGCGGCGCTCCCCGGCGCCGGCCGCGCTGCACGGCATCGAGCTCGCCGCGGCGCCGGCGCGCAGCGCGCGCCGGGCCCTCGGCGACGCCGCCGCGATCGTGGAAGCCGATCTGACCGCCGCGGAGGTCCCCTCCTGCGACACCGTGACCATCCTGGATGTCCTTCACTACCTCGATCCCGCGGCGCAGGACGACCTGCTCGCCCGGGTGCGAGCGGCGCTGCCGATGGACGGACGATTGTTCATCCGCGAGGCGGACGCCGCGGCCGGCGCGGGGTTCGTCGCGGTGACCGCCGGGGAGCGGCTCTGCGCCATCGCCCGCGGCGACGGCATCCGCCGCTTCTCCTATCGCGAAGCCTCCGCGCTGACCGCCCGGCTGGAGGCGCTCGGGTTCGCGGTCAGCGTCGCCCCGATGGGGGGCGGGACTCCGTTCGCCAACCTGCTGTGGGAAGCCCGCGTGTCGCCTTGACAGCTTCCCGCGGGCTCTCTACCGTCGAAGCCCGTCCCCCGGAGGTCCGTTCGATGATGCGTAAGCCGCTCGCGGCGGCGGTCGCCGCGCTGCTCGTCGCGAGCTTCGACCCCGCCGGCGCCGCGACGACCTATTTCGTCGCGACGACCGGCACCGACGTCGGCTCGTGCGGAACCTCCGCGTCCCCCTGCCGCACCATCCAGGTCGCGATCGACAAGACCGCCGCCGGAGACTCCGTCCTCGTGCGGGCGGGGACCTACCACGAGTGCATCGTCGTCGTCCCGGGGAGCGGCGCGGGGGGGATCGACGTCCAGACGGAGCCCTTCTCCAACAACGGAACCGTCGGGGGGGTGCTCCTCGACGCGGCCGGAGTGTGCGACGCCGCCACGGGGGCGGGACCGGTGGTCATCGTCTACGACTCGAGCTCCTTCAAGGGGTTCGCGATCAAGAACGGCGGCGATTCCGGGGTCTGGGGGCTCGGCGCGGTGACGATCGCGTCCAACCAGATCACCGACAACGAGACCGCGAGCGTCGGCGGCGGCATCTACCTCGCGATGGGCGGGAACGTCTCCGATTCGGCGAAGAAGGCGCAGATCACGTCGAACACCATTCGCGACAACGTGTCGGGCCTGGACGGCGCCGGAATCTTCGTGGATGCGGCCGCGAGCGGCGTCGAGAGCCACGTCGAGATCACCGGCAACACCCTCTCGACCAACGCGGCGGGAGACGGGAGCGTCGGGGTGTTCGGCGCGGGGTTGACGGTGTTCACCGACACGGCGTCGGCCGACGACGTCTCGACGGTGGTGATCACGAAGAACGTGCTCGACGGCAACACGGCGGCCGCGGACGCGACCGGGGCATCGCTCGCCTATGGAGGCGGGATCTTCGCCGCGACGGGAGGAGCGACGGGGGCCGGAACCGAGACGATCACGATCGGCGGCACCGGAGTCGGGAATACCCTGCGCAACAACGTTGCGGAAGGGTACGGCGGCGGGATCTCGGCGAACCTCCAGCCGGCGTCGGGCGGGACGCATGCCATCGAGCTGATCGACAACGGCCTGAGCGCGAACACGGCGAGCTTCGGCGGGGGCGGGGCGCATCTCTTCGCGACCGCGCTCGATCTCGACGTTGCGACCTCCGCGACGATCGAAGCGCGGGCGAACGCCTTCTCCGGAAACCATGCGCAGGGGGCGGCGGACGACCCGGCGGCCACGGGAGGCGGGGGGCTGTACGCGGAGAGCTATGCCTATCGCACGCCGGCCGGCGTCGTCGTCATGGACGTGAGCGGGAACACGTTCGAGGGGAACGACGCCGAAAGCTTCGGCGGCGGCGCGAGCCTGCTCGCCCTGGCGAACGACGATCCGTTCGCGGACGGCGCGACGCTGCCGGCCGATGCGACGATCCGGTTCGCGAACAACCTGCTCGCGTCGAACAAGGCGCTGGGCACCACGGTTCCCGCTTCAGGGGGCGGCGCACACGTGCTGGCGATCGCCGTCGGGGATCAGGCCGCGGCGACGATCGATCAGAGCTTCCTCACGGTGATCGCCAATCAGACCGATGCCGGAGCCGGCGGGCTGGACTGGGACGCGACGTCGGCCCCGGACTCGCTCGGCGGGGCGGGGCACGTCTCGATCGCGCTCTCGAACTCCATCGTTCAGGGGAACGAGGGGTTCGGCGTGGGCGGGGCGATCCAGCCGAGCGGAACGGTCCAGACGTCGATCCGCTACACCGACGCCTTCGGGAACGTCGCCGGGGACTACGAGGGGCAGCTCGGCGCCGCGCCCGGCTCGAACGGCAACATCTCGATCGACGCCGAGCTCGACGCGCTCCACGTTCCGCCGCTGTGCTCGCCGACAATCGACATGGGCGATCCCGCCATCGACCCGGCGAACGAGCCGCTGCCCAACGGCGACCGGGTGAACCTGGGACATCTGGCGAACAGCGTCGGCGCGACCCGCACCTTCCCCGACGTCACGGGGGACGGGCTGGTGGATGGGATCGACGTGATGGCGATCGCGGTCGCCTTCGCCCAGAGCACGGGGGACCCCCGCTATTTCGCCGCCGGCGATCGCGACTTCAACGGGCAGATCGACGGCGCGGACCTCGCTTTCGTGACCGCCTTCTACGCCCTGAGCTGCCCATGACCCGGAGGAGGACCGATCGATGCTGAGGCGAAACCCGCGCCTGCGGTCGGCCGCGATCGTCGCGATGGGCTTGGCGTTCCTCGCCCTCCCCGCCTGCGGCGGAGGGAGCGACGACACCCAGTCGTCGGGGCCGGTGGCGAAGTTCACGGCCGATACCCCGACGCCTCCAGCGGGAACGATCGCCCTGCTTCCGGGCGGCTCGACGGGAGCGTCGGTCAACGTGCGCGTCACGGTCACGGGGGTCGACGGCTTCTTCGGCGCCGCGTTCCGCGTGACCTACGACACCAGCGCCCTCCTCTTCAGGGGCATGGACGATTCCGGCTCCTTTCTACGAACCGGCGTGACGAACGCCGACGTCATCTTCCTGTCCGACCACGTCTCGACCGCCGGCGTAGTGGTCATCACCGCGACGCGCAAGGACCCCGCCGTGGTGCCGCCGGTGGACGTCGTGGGGCCCTCCGACCTCGTCGTCCTCAACTTCACCGCCCGCAAGCAGATCGCCGCCGCGGCCCCCGAGGGGCGCCTGGATTTCGCGGATCCCAAGCAGGTCTGCGACGGCACGCTCGCCGCGCCGGCGTGCGGGGCGATCACCGTGACTTGGTCGGGCGGCGGCGTCTCGGCGCACTAGGAGGGGGCGTGAGCCTGCTCGCGATCGTTCTTCGCTGGATGCACATCGTGCCGGCCGTGGTCGCGGGAGGCGCGACCGTCTTCTCGGCGCTCGCGCTCCTGCCGGCGCTCGGGACCCGGCCCGACGCGGAGCGTCTTGCCGTCCGAGAGGCGATCATGACGCGCTGGCGGTGGGTCGTCATGACCTGCATCACGCTCCTGCTCGGAAGCGGTCTCGCGAACTTCTTCCTCTATCAGGCTCCGGCGCACAGGGGGCAGCCGCTCTATCACGGGCTGTTCGGGCTGAAATTCCTGATGGCGATGACGGTCTTCTTCCTCGCCTCCGCGTTGACCGGCCGCAGCGCCGGCCTCGCCCGCATTCGCGCCAATGCCCGGTTCTGGACCGGTCTCAACGCGGCGCTCGTCGTCGCGATCGTCCTCGTGTCGGGGATCTTGAGATCGATCCCGCCTTCCTGAAAAGAAAATTGGGCACGCGGGAGGGGGGGTCGTCCCGCGTGCCCGGCACAGAGGAGGGTGTTGGGCCGGTCTCGATTCGTGACGACCGTTCCAACGACACTAGATACGTACGAGCCTTCCCGAGCGTTGACTCGATTCCGGGCGAATTGCGGTATCCGCTCAGCGGGCGGCTCCCGACCAACCCGAATACCCAAAAAAAAGGCACGCGGCCGACGAGGGCCCGCGTGCCTCGAGTCATTGGGGAGGTTGTTATCGTTGTACTTCCAGGGCGGGGCGATGGGGTGCCGTGGCGCAGAAATCGCTGCATGCGCGCCGCGAGTCAGGTCCCTTGCCCGTGAAATCGCGCCGGATTACGCTCCTCGCGTGGCCTGGAGGATCTCGACGATGAGGAAGGGTGTCCTGATCGCCGCCGTCCTGTTGTGCGTCGCGGGCGCGCGGGCCGGGGACGTCGGCACGGAGATCAAGCGGGCGGCGAAATTGGTGGCCGAGGGGACCAAGAAGGTCGGCAAGGAGATCGCCAAGGACTCCAAGAAGGTGGGCCACGCCGTGGCGAAGACCTCGAAGGAGGTCGGAAGCGCGACGGCCGAGGGGGCGAAGACGGCCTGGTTCAAGACCCGCGATTGGACGACCGCGAACTCCAAGCGCGTCGCGGATGCGACCGTCCGCTGGTGGGACGACGTGATCCACGACCGGGAGAGCAAGCGGGACCGGCTGCAGCGGGAGAATCGCGAGCTCAAGGGCGAGCGCGAGGCCGAGCCGGAGTGACGCCAGGCACGATCGCCCGCGGGGCGCTCACGGTCGCGCTCCTGATCGGCCCCGCCGGCTGCGGCGCGCGGGAGGAGCGTCCGGGGCCCTCGCACGCCGCCGACCGCCTGATCGAGAGCGCCGCGACGCCGGAGGAACGGCAGCAGCTCACCCGGCTGCGCGACGAGATCGATGACGTCGCCCGCAAGCGGCTCGCCGAGATCGACGCGGAGATCGCTCGGCTGGAGAAGGAGAACGCGGAGCTCCGTAAGAGTAAGAGGAAGACCCGCTAGCGAGCCGCGGCCCGCGGACGCAAGCGATCGAGCAGGCGCCGCGCCGACGCGGTGAGCGGAATCCCCGCTCGCCGGACCAGCGTGTAGGGGACCGGCGGGATCCCGCCCAAGGATCGCCGTCGAACGCCGAGGCCTCCGCGCGCGCCCGCGAATGCGATCGCGGGCACCGGCGCGACCCCCAGCCCGGCGGCGACGAACCGGCGCACCAGGGAGAGGTTCCCGACCTCGACGGCGGGGGCGAACGGCACGCTCGCCTCCTCGAACGCGTTCTCGACGTGACGGCGGAATCCCGAGCCGCGCTGGAGCGCGACGATCCTCCGGCGCCCGAGGCTCGCGAGGGTCGCGGGACCGGCCGCTCGCTCGCCGCGCGGGACGAGGAGCTCCACCCGGCTGCTGAGAACCGGCTCGAAGAGGAGGCTCCCGCGCCCTTCCGCCGGCGCCGGGCCGGTGACGAGGGCGAAGTCGATCTCGCC
>Ga0075428_100000677_pt1 | contig 35042 bp, 26 predicted proteins | sample RhiMetdeltSRZDD2_FD_75291 | JGI IMG/M metagenome (GOLD analysis project Ga0075428, IMG submission 75291) | Populus rhizosphere microbial communities from Tennessee, USA - Rhizosphere MetaG P. deltoides SRZDD2 | ecosystem: Host-associated > Plants > Roots > Rhizosphere > Soil | place: USA... | reverse complement strand
TCGTCTTGTGGCTGACGATTTCGACATATCGAAAGCAGCCAATCAGACCCGAGCGTTCGAGCTTCGATCGCTGGTGGAGAAGATCCCCTTTCGTGATCAGCATGAGCGGCGAAGTGGCCGCCAGCATCGCGAGTGTCTGCAGCGCGCCCGGGAACACTTCGATCTCTTCGGTCAGCATCTGTTTCGCAAGATCGATGAGATCTCGGAGATCGCCGCCGGAGATTCGGCCGCCGGTCAAATCGATCGCCGTCTCGGTGAGCGACAGGACGAAGCTCGACACCCCGTAGCCGTATAACGCGAGGTTGGCGACTTCAGTGCGATTGACGCACTCTTCGATTTCCTGCGGACTCAGCACGACGCCGGCGCGCGCCACCAGGCGTCGAAAACGCTCGCGCGCCTCACGGTAGCTGCGCTCGTTGTGCCAGAGGGTGTCGTCGCCGTCGAAGGCGATGAGATCGAGACGCTTCGATATATCGGCGTTCGAGGCCGTTGTTTTCAAACGATCACCGCGCGCGCGTTGAATATCGGTCTCGCCAGATCGAGATTGCCGCCGAGTGCGATCGATGATTGCGCCTCCTTCGGCGACAGCGCGTTGAAGAAGAGGCGCCAGGCCGTCTCGTCGGTCATCGCAATCGTGGCGGCAGGCGTCGACGAAGCGCCCTCGCCGATGTCCCACGCAGGGCCGACACGCCGCAGTGTCCATACCCCCGGCGCTCTGCCTGTGATCTCGACCACGACCGACATGTCCTCGTGCGGCGGCTGCACGGCGCGGTAGGCGTGTGGCAGCGCGTACATCGAAATCTGCAGGACATCTCTCAGCCACGATGGGTCCCGGAACGGCCCGGCGCCGACGGCCTCGCGAACCTGCGAACCGTGATGCCAGATCTCGGTGAACTCGCGGCCGATATCGAGCCATTGCGGCGACGCGGACTGACCTGCCCAGGAGACCGGAAGCATGGCGTCGGCGAGCGGATCCAGTGTCTCGATGAACGCGACGAGATTCTCGCTCGCGTGTGCGTAGAGCTCGGTCAGGACACGGGGACTGAATCGCTCCGCCGCGCGAATCCAGGTTGCGTTCAGCTCGTTGATGAACAGCGTGAGATCCCGTTCTCCGGTCCCGCGAGGACCGGACGGCGGCATTCGGTGATCGCGATGGAGTGACAGCCGGCGCAGCGCCGTGTCACACATGTGCGCCACGACGTCACGCACGCGCCAGGCGCCGGCGATCGTCGGACGTTCCCAGTGGTCGGCCTGCAACGTGCGAAGCAGTTCAACGATCTCGCGGCAGAGAGGACGAAACCGTAAACGGGTGTCGATGAGCGGAAGCGACACCCTACAGCTTTGCGAGTGACAGCAGCTCGCGGTCAAACTGGCCGCGCGCCTCCCCGTAGATCGGCTTCACGGCATCAACGAACTTCTGGTGTTCCGCGGGCGTGAGCTCGACGATCTCGCCGCCCTCCTTCTTGATATCCACCATCGCGTCTTCTTCTTCCTTCACGTGGAGCTCGCGCTGGAATGCGACCGCGTCCTTCACGGCCGCGCGCATCTCATCCTGGAGCTCCTTCGGCCACGCATCGAAGGCGGTCTTGTTGAAGAAAATCGGGCGCGACAGATAGAAGTGATTCGAGGCCGTGTGGAACTTATGGAACTTGTGTACCCCGTACGTGGTCGTGTTCGAGAACGGATTCTCCTGCGCGTCCAGCGTGCCGGCCTTGATGGCCGGCAGCAGCTCTGACAGATCCATGACACGCGGTGTCGCCCCGAGCAGCGCGAACGTCCGCTCCTGCACCTTGCTCGGCAGCACGCGGATGGTCATTCCCTTCATGTCCGCAGGCGTGTGAATCGGACGTAGCCGGTTCGAGATGTGACGGAAACCGTTCTCGAACCACCCGAGGATCCGGTAGTTCCCCTTCGTCTCCATCCGCTGCGCGAGCGTCGCGCCAAAGCGGCCATCCATCGACGCTCGTGCCGTCGCCGTGTCGGAGAACAGGAACGGGAGGTCGGCAATCCCGAGGTCGGGGATCTGCTCTGTGAAGTAGCTGCTCGACTGATATGCCATCGTCAGCACGCCGTCTTCTACGAGCCACGGGAGGTCTTCGCCCTTGTAGCCGAGATCGAGGATGTTGTAGAGATATTTGACGTCGACGTCCTTTCCGAACTTCGTCTGAACGCGTTCGCCGATCCGCTTCAACGACAGACTGAAGCCGTTGTTCGGCGGGGCGTACCCAGCCAGCAGGATCCGGATTGGTTTCGTGGTCGCGCTTCGCGGCGCTTTCTGCTGTGCCAACGCTGCTCCTGGCGTGCCGAATGCTCCGGTGATGGCGCCGGCGCCAACCATCGCGGACGTCTTGAGGAATCTTCGTCTCGACATGAAACGGATTGTAAGCTCTCGGGATGCCACTCCGCATCGGAATCGATCTGGGCGGGACCAAGATCGAGGGGGTCGTGCTCGACAGCGGCAGGGAAGCTGCCCGGCTCCGCGTTGACACGCCGCGAGACGATTACGACGCGACCCTGGGTGCGATCGTTGCGCTGGTGGACGCCCTGGAACGCCAGACCGGACGCGGTGCGACGATCGGCATCGGTATTCCCGGGACCATCTCGGCTTCGACAGGGCTCGTCAAGAATGCAAACTCCGCGTGGCTGATTGGGGAGCCCCTTCAAGCCGATCTCGAGCGACGACTCGAGCGGCCAGTCCACGTCGCCAACGACGCCAATTGCTTCGCGATGTCAGAGGCGACCGATGGCGCGGGAGCAGGTGCGGAAGTGGTCTTCGGCGTCATCGCCGGAACGGGAGTCGGCGGCGGCATCGTTGTGAAGGGCTGCATCATCAGCGGCCCCAATGGCATTGCAGGGGAGTGGGGGCATAACCCGTTGCCATGGCCGGATGGAGAAGACAACGGCCGCTTGTGCTACTGCGGGAAACAGGGGTGCATCGAAACGTTTCTTTCCGGCCCCGGTCTTTCCGCCGACCACGAGCGCGTCGCAGGGGTTCGCCTGAGTCCAGTGCAGATCGTTGAGGCAGCGGATCGCGGCACCGCTGCGGCGGAACAGACGCTGCGCCGCTACGAACACCGCATGGCGCGCGCCTTGGCGAGCATTATCAACGTGCTCGATCCGGACGTCATCGTCCTTGGCGGCGGCATGTCGAACATCGCTCGGCTGTACACAAATGTCCCGCGGCTCTGGGATCGATTCGTGTTCGCCGCGGAGGGAAACCTTAAAACATGCGACGAATCCCGAGTCCCGAATCCCGAATCCCGGCTCAGGACTCGTCTGGTTCCAGCGCATCACGGTGCCACGAGCGGTGTCCGTGGGGCGGCATGGCTGTGGCCTGATGACGGCGATGGAGGTTCCGGCCCGATAAGATAGACGTTCTGGGGATCGCGATTGTGATCGCGAGCACCCACCGGCTGTAGCAATCCTCGGCGTCTCTGTCGTGTTTTTAATCGTTGTCTGGGATCGATTGGTTCCCACGCGTTCCGGGCTACATCGGCGCCCGGCTTGGCGGAACGTTGGCGGCGGTGATCCTCGACCTGCCAATCGACACCATCGGCAGCCGGTTCGGCGGAATTCATTCCTGTTCGGCGTCACGGACAAGCTGACCAATCTGACGAGCCACATCAAGGACATGTCCCCTGTGGTGATCCTTCGTCTCCGGAATATGACGGCGCTCGACGCCACAGGTCTGCACGCCATGCAGGATTTCGCCGACGCGATCCATGCGTCAGGTCGCGTGGTGCTTCTTTGCGGGGCGCCCCCGCAGCCAGCGCGCCTGATGGCCAAGGCCGAATTTCACCTGCATATCGGCGCGGAGAACATCCTGTCGAATATGGAGGCGGCACTGGCCTGGGCGGTCGAACTCCGGAGGGCGATTGCCTGACGGCAAAAACGGCCAGCTCTTTGCTCTAAAGTGGCAGTGGAACCCAGGCCGCCCTCACGGTTGAGCTGGCGGCCGATGCGCCCAAACGCCACGCGCACACGGCTTTAAGACGCCGAGGCGCGCTGCGCGACGGCGGGAGGACACGTGGAGCTCATTGTCCAGCCCACGGACGGCGCCAAGCCATTACTCGAAACCATCGAAAAGGCCCAGAAGTCCATCGACGTGATGATCTTCCGGTTCGACCTCAAGACGATGGAAAAGGAGCTCGAGGCCGCCCGCGGTCGTGGCGTGGTCGTCCGGGCGCTGATTGCGCACGAGAGCTCCCAGGGCGACAAGCGGCTGCGCCAGCTCGAACTGCGAATGCTCGAAAAGGGGATTCTCGTCGCGCGCACTGGCCACGCGTTCGCGAGGTATCACGGCAAGATGATGATCGTGGACCGCGAAGAGCTGCACGTCTATGGCTTCAATTACACTGCGCTCGATCTCAAGAGCCGCAGCTTCGGCATTGTCACACGCGATCGCAGAGCCGTGACCGAGGCTATTCGCCTCTTCGAGGCGGATACGCTGCGCCAGGAGTTCGAGCCGCAGGAAGAAGGGGCGTTTGTGGTGAGCCCGGAGAACGCCCGCGAAATGCTCGCGACGTTCATCAAACGCGCGCGCAAGCAGCTCCTGATCTATGACCCCAAAGTGACGGACCTCCAGATGATGCGGTTGATCAATCTGCGCATCAAGGCGGGCCTCGACGTGCGGATCCTCGGCAGGGTTTCGAGACGGGCGAACGGAAGCATGCGCGTGCAGAAGCTCCCCACGCTGCGACTGCATGTCCGCGCGATGGTTCGCGACGGCGATACGGCGTTTGTGGGAAGTCAGAGCCTCCGCGCCATGGAACTCGACGCTCGCCGCGAAGTCGGACTGATCGTGAAGGAGCCGAAAACCGTCAAGCGGCTGCTCGAAACGTTCGAAGCCGACTGGGCGAAGACGGACCTCCGCGCCAAAGAGGCCAAAGAGGCGAAGAAGGAAGAGAAAGAGAAGAAAGAGGACGAGCTCGCCGAAGTGTTCGTTCGCTGAAGGGCTGAACTAGCGGCACGGCCGACCGAAAGGTCGGCCCCGACATCACGACGCGGCTTTGCGCACGCGCTCGACTGTCCGTCCCACGTGCAACGACGCGTAGAAAATCCGGCCGACCGGAATGCCGCCCCGCAGCTTGTGACGACCGATCGCCTCCAGTCCGGCCGACGCAATACATCCGCAGCTGGAGCAGTCAGGGTTGCCGCCGAACTGACAGGGCGTGATGCGGCGCTCCAGATCCGAGGAGTAGCACTCAGTCGTCTGCGCAAAGACGCATTCATCCGGTGAAGCCGGCGGCTTGGCATAAACGTTCAGCATGCCGTCCAGCAGCTGTAGCTTCGAAAACCGCAGCCGCAGGCGACGCAAGTCGGTAATCACCCTAGCCCGGTCGGCGGGCGTCAACCGCTCATCCGAAATTTCACCCTTCTGTGGGGTATAGAGGCTGATCCAAATCAGACGTGTATGCGGGTTGGCTTCCCACGTGGTCAGGAATTCCTCGAGATACCCATCGCGCCGGACCTGCTGGCGCGTCACCGTGCAGTGCACGGTGATCTGATGTCCTTCGATGTGCTTCAGGATACGGTCGTACGTGGCCGGCGTGCGCCGCGCGTCGTGTTCCGGCTGGAGGCCGTCGATCGACACGACGATTTGCAGGCGCGGCAACCGGGTCCACTCCGATGGAATCGGACGCACCGCGCTGGTGACGAGCTGCGTGTAAATGCCGCGCTCGGCGAGCATCGGGAGAATCCGTCCAAGCTCGCGATACCGCACAAGAGGCTCACCGCCGACAATCGACACGTGCAGCGAGCGATGGCTGTCGACAAGTGCCATGAAGCGCGTCACCAGTTCGTCGCCTTTGTAGTCCGCAAGGCCGCGCAGGGTGACGCCGCCGCCAAGATGATCGTCGCCGTAGGCGTAACAACCGGGACAGCGAAGCGGACATTCTCGTGTGATTTCGATGGAGATGTTCGGGCGGTAGCCCGTAAGGATGCGGCCCCAGGCCTGAACCACCTCGCGCGCGCCGACGTTTCTCGACATGTTGCCGCCTATTATGTCCTGTTATCCTCTCTGGAACAGATGGTGGATGACCCAGACTTCCCTAAAATTGTGCGGCGACGATCCAATGTGCATGGATGGGGAGTGTTCGCCGCACAGTCAATCACGAAAAACAAGCGGATTATCGATTACGCGGGCGAGTTAATCGATCACAAAGAAAGCCTGAAGCGTGAGACCAGGTATCTGAAGAACGGCTGCATCTGGTGCTTCACGGTGAATCGCCGTTGGGTACGCGACGCGAACGTCGGCGGCAACCTTGCGCGCTTCATCAATCACTCGTGCACGCCGAACTGTTACAGCCACATCGTCGGCACCACGATCTGGATACGCGCGTCGCGCAATATCAGTCCAGGTGAAGAGCTGACCTACAACTACTACACGGATGGCGAGAAGCTGATTCCGTGTCGATGCAGGCCCGGGTGCAAGACGCGACTATGAGGCGATCGAGGACGCGAAGCGCTTGTTAACCACGAAGCACACGAAGCGCACGAAGAACACAATTCGGAGAACGCTTCTTTACTTCGTGTTCTTCGTGACCTTCGTGGTTGTATTTCTTCGTGAGCTCGATGTTGAGCTACCTGCGCAATCGGAAGTCACCGAAGCCGATCTCACCGCTGCGAGCGCCGGTCGGACTATTCGACTCGGGTTCGTGGCGGACGGTCACGTGACCGCCGTTCCACTCGAGGTGTACGTCGCGCGCGTACTGGCCGGCGAAACGGACCCGAAGGCCGGGGACGCCGCACAGCAGGCGCTTGCCATCGCGATCCGCACCTACACCCTGAAGAACATCGACCGCCACGCCCGTGACGGCTACGACCTGTGCGACAGCACGCACTGTCAGGTGCCGCGTCCCTCGACGCCGACATCGCGGCGCGCAGCCATGGCGACCGTCGGCCGGGTGCTGACCTGGCGCGGCGAGATTGCCGAGGTGTTTTATTCAGCATCCTGCGGTGGGCGGTCGGAGCGGGCAGCGGATGTGTGGCCGGGTGCGAACTATCCGTACCTGGTGTCACGTGCTGACGATGTGTGCGATGACGATCCGGAGTGGACGGCTGACTTTTCGATGGACGAGGTGCGCCGTGTCTTGAGCGGCATCGGCTTCGAGGGCGATCGCCTGAGGGACGTACGCATCGATGGGCGCACGTCGTCAGGGCGAGTCGCGAGGCTGCGGCTGTCGGGGTTGCAGCCAGACGTGATTGCCGGTGACCAGTTCCGCCTTGCTGTCGGCGCGACCAGACTGCGAAGCACGGCGTTTACGGTCGAGAAATATGGCGACCAGTTGCGCTTCACGGGCCGCGGGTTCGGCCACGGCGTCGGCATGTGCGTGATCGGTGCCGGGCGCCGGGCACTGCGCGGCGAAACGGCGGCTGCGATTCTGGCGCAGTACTACCCAGGTCTCGAATTGACTTCACTGACGGCGATCGCCCCTGTCAACGAGACGTTGTCGTCGGCGGTGACCCCGCCAACCCGCGCGACGCCCCGGACACCTCCCGTGGCGCCAGCAGCGGCTGTTATGCCTCGCGACAGCGGCGTTCGGGTCATGGTTCCGCGTTCCTCGCCGATTGCGGCCTCGTCACTGGAGCGAATGGCCGTCAGCGCTCATGAGGAACTCGCGCGTTCTCTCGGGACGACCGTCCTGCCCATCACCGTCCGCCTTCACGACACGCTGGATAGTTTTCGGCTCGCGACCAACCGGCCGTGGTGGGTCAGCGAAGTGGCCGAGGGGACCGCGATCGATCTCGCGCCTGTGGCTGTGCTGGCACAGCGTGGCGGAGTTGAAGGCGCGGTGCGAACCGCCGTAGCCGAGCTGCTGGTGGCCGGTCCTTTGGCAGGACGTCCGGCGTGGGTTCGCATTGGTGCCGCTCGATACTTTTCTGTTCCGCCAACCGCGCGACGGGCAGACTCGCGGACTCGATGTCCGACCGATGCCGAGTTGCTCCTGGCCGTCTCAGCGACATCGCAGCGAGAGGCGGAACTCCGCGCCGAGGCGTGTTTCGCTCGTGAGCTCGCGAAAACCGGCGACTGGAGACTGGTGCGATAGGTCAGGCCGGCCGCAGCCGTGGCTGCCGTGTACTCCGCCACAACACGACGGCGGACAGAATAGTCCCGATTACGGCGACGATGATGAAGCCGACGATGACCCGTTGGAAGGCGTCGGATTCAAGAAGACGCAGCACGCCTCGCCCGTAGATCCTCGCAAGCACCGCCTCGCTGCCGAATCGAATCAGCCGCATTGCGGCGAAGGTCGGGAAAAAGATCCATCGGTTCGCTTTCAGCGCTCCGCACGTCAGGACGAATGGCGTCAACGGGAACGGAGGAGGGAGCAGCGCCGGAATGGCCATCGCGACTGCGCCGCCCTTCTGAACGCGTTTCCGGAACCGCTCCAGGCGGCTATTTGATATCAGACGTTCGAGACCGAGCTCACCGCCTTTGTGACCAATCCAGTAGGTCACGGCGGCGCCTGTCACCGAACCCGCTGTGGCGAGCAGCGGAAAGATCCAGAACAACATGCCGCTACGCGCGGACAGGTAGATGACGACTGCGTCGATGCCGAAGGGGAGGAAGAACACCATGCTTGCGTCCAGCGCGCCCAGGGCGTACGCGCCCCACCAGGTGAGAAAGAAACGGAAGACGTGCTGAAAGCCCATTACCAGCAGATGCCATCGTAGTGAGCCTGCAGCGCAGCGAAGTCGATGGGGATGCGGACCAGGTCGATGATCGTCTGATCGGGCCGGCAGCGGGTGACCGCGTCGGAAAATTCCGGCGCGCCGTTGCCGATCACGATCACGTCGCTGCGCGCGATGACGTCATCCACCGACTCGCACAGATGGCGAGACAGGTGAGGGATCTGCTGCTCGATATATTCCTTGTTCGCACCCATCAACCGCGCCATCGACACGTTGCGGTCGTAGATGCACAGCTCGTACCCCTTCCCGAGAAGCGCTTCGCCGAGAATCACCATCGGTGATTCGCGCAGGTCGTCGGTGCCTGCCTTGAAGCTGAACCCTAGTATGCCAATTCGCTTCTTGCCGGTTTCAACGATCTGTTCCAGGGCGTGGCGGATCTGCAGCTGATTGCTTCCGAGCACCGAGTTGATGAGCGGCATGTCCAGGTCCGCTTCGCGCGCGCGGTACTGCAGCGCCCGGACGTCCTTGGGAAGACACGAACCACCGAACGCGAAGCCGGGCTTCAGGTAGTACGCCGAGATATTCAACTTCTCATCACGGCAGAAGATGTCCATGACTTCGTGGCTGTCGATGCCGACCCGCTTGCAGAGGTTGCCGATCTCGTTGGCGAAGACGACTTTCACCGCATGCCACGCGTTGCTCGTGTACTTCATCATCTCGGCAACACGGATGCTCGTCGTGTACAGCGGCGCTTCGATCCGGTCGTAAAGCGCTCGCGTCGGTGCCGCATCCCACGCATGGTTGTGGCCGACGAGTGTGAGCGGCGGATGTTGGAAATCCTTCAGCGCCGTTCCCTCTCGAAGGAATTCGGGATTGACGGAGACACCGAACCCTTCGCCATATTTCTTGCCCGAATGTGCTTCGAGCGTCGGGATGACCTGACCGTGCGTGGTGCCGGGCAACACCGTGCTCCGTACCACGACAACGTGATAGGTGTCCTTGTTCTTGAGGGCATCCCCGATTTGCTCGCAGACGCGGGTTAGATACTTCAGATCCAGACTGCCGTTCTTGCGGCTTGGCGTCCCGACGCAAATCAACGACAGGTCGGTGTCGGCCACCGCCTCGGCGGTGCTGGTGGTCGCTCGGAGCCGGTGCGCCGCGACTCCGCTTTCGAGAAGCGTGTCGAGACCTGGCTCGACGATGGGACTGCGGCCGCTGTTGACGGCTGCGACCTTGTCAGGGTTGACGTCGACACCGACGACCTCGTGTCCATCGGCCGCGAAACTCGCAGCGGACACGCTGCCGACATAACCAAGGCCGAATATGGAGATTTTCATGACCTCTCCGCAGAAGGGGGAAGCGGGAAGGGGGAAGGGGGAGGCTGAACTGGAGCGGCAATGGAACGGACAGATGGTGGCACGTCCGACAACGTCTGAACGCCCTCTCCGTCGATGAACGTGCGGAACCAGAGTTCAAAGTTCACGAGCGCCCAGATGGCGTCGCCTGCGTTGACGGTTCCGTTCCGATGCGCATCGAGAAGGCGCTCCACCGCGGCGGCGTCGATGAAACCTCGCTCGCGCGTGCGGCGATCCAGCAGCACGTCGCGAACAACCGGCTGCCACCGATCGCGCGTCCATTGGGCAAACGGGACAGGGAAGCCCATCTTTCTTCGTGAAAGAATTTCCTCGGGCAGCAGCCCCCGGATCGCTTCGCGCAGGATTCGCTTCGTCGTAAAGCCTCTCAGCTTCAGGCGGTCAGGCAGCCGCGCGGCGAACTCGACGAGCACGTGATCCAGAAACGGCACACGGCTCTCGATGGAAGCCGACATGCTCATCTGGTCCTGCTTCATCAGCAACTCGACCAGGTACGTCTTGATGTCCGTATGGAGCAGGCGCCCGAGAATGCCGCTGGCGCCATTCACCTGATGGAAATACGCGAGCGACGACGCGTACGGATCGTTGCCCGCGACTGCTTCGGCTGACAGCAGCTCACGCTGTTGTCGAACCGGCATGCCAGCGAAGTTATCCAGAAACATCGCCGCCACGTTGCGTGGCATTGCCAGAAACGATCGTCGGGCGTAACGTCCCGCGCGTCCTGGCAGCCGCGGCACCACCGACTGCGCGATCCTCGCGCGAAGCGCCGCTGGTACCATGAACTCGTACACCGCTCCGACGCGCCAGTTGATCACCGCACGGGGGTACTTTCCATACCCCGCGAGCAGTTCGTCGCTCCCTTCTCCCGTCAGTACGACGGTGACATGTCGGCGCGCCAGCATCGACACGAAGTGCAGCGGCACGCTCGACGGATGGGCGATCGGCTCGTCTTCGTGCCAGACGAGGCGTGGAAGCGCCGTGAAAAAGTCTCGGTCGTCGATGACGATTTCGTGCGCGTTCGCGCCGATTGCCCGCGCCACCGAGCGCGCGTACTCCAGCTCGCTGAAGCGGCGATCGGCGAAGGCAACCGAGAAGGTGTCAACCGGTCTGTCGATTTCGCGCGCCATCAGTCCCGCAATGGCGCTGCTGTCGATGCCGCCGGACAGAAACATCCCGAGCGGTACGTCGGACATCAGCCGCAACCGGACGGCTTCCTGCAGCAGCGCGCGGAATCGTTCGATGATGGCGGCGTCGCCGAGCCGATCCAGTGCGGGATCAGGACCGTCCAGAGGCAGTTCCCAGTAACGCTCGGTTCTGACGCGTCCGTCTTCGAATATCAAGCGATGTCCCGGAAGGAGCTTGTAGATCCCTTCGAACATCGTCTCGACCCCAGCGGTGCCGCGCGTCGCGAGCACCTCGGAAAACACCGCGCGGTGTGGACGTGGTGCGATCAGTCTGCTCTCGAGAATCGCCTTGATCTCGGACGCGAAGAGCAGCCGGTCATCAACGAGCGCCCAGTACAGCGGCTTCACCCCAAGGCGATCGCGTGCGAGAAGCAGCCGACGCTTGCGGACATCCCAGATGCCGAATGCGAACATTCCACGGAATCGATGCACGCACTCGTCGCCCCACTGCTCGTACGCATGCACGATGGTTTCGGTATCCGAACGCGTTCGATAGGTATGGCCCGCGGCCTCGAGGGAGCGCCGCACATCCGCGTGATTGTAAATTTCCCCGTTGTAGGTGACCCAGATGTCGCCCGCTTCGTTCGACAACGGCTGGTGACCGCCTGCGAGATCGACGATGCTCAATCGTCGATGGGCCAGGGCGGCCCGGTCGTCGCTGTGCAGTCCCGCGCCGTCGGGACCTCGGTAGCTGATGACGTCGCGCATCGCGACGGCACGTGCGCCGTCGTCAGGCGCGAGTCGGTCGCGGGCAACGATTCCTGCGATGCCACACATATCAGGCCGCCTTCCGAAGCACGGCGTATTCCAGCGGTTCGCCCGCCGCATCACCGTCGATGAATTCACGGAACCAGAACTCGAGCATCAGCAGCGACCAGAGGCGCCGCGAGTGATCCAGACGGGCCGCCAGGTGTTCGTTCCATACCCGACGCAGCGCCGGTCGCGAGACGATGTCGCGGCCGTCGAACCGCGGCCCGAGGAGCATTCTGGGCACGAGCGCCGTGAGCAGCGGAGCGAGCCAATCGTGGCGAACGGGTTGCCTCGCCGGAGGCCGCAGCCGTCGGGGGAGCCTAGGTGCAAACAATTGACGGATGATGGACATCGCAAAAGGCCCGCGACGTCTGACCTCCGCCGGTGTCTGCATCGCAAGCTCGGTCATCTGATCGTCGAGAAACGGAAAGCGCAGCGAGATTCCAGCCGCCTGCGACGCGTTGGCCGCGAAAGCAAGGACGTTGTCCGGTAGCGCGGTTCGGGCGTTGACATAACGCACCCGATCGGCCGGCGCGTCGTCCACTCGCGATTGCCAGCGTTCAAGATGCGAGCTGAACGGGTTCGTGTCACGCACCTTCCACGCGAACGCGCGTGTGTAGATGGATCGCCGACGCCTGTCTTCCCACACGGCGCTTTCGTGCACCGCCGCGTAGTCATTTCCGAACCTCAGGGCAAACGGCGAAGGAAGCGCGCGTCGATCGTGGCCGCTCCACAAGATCGCGGCGCCGTGGCCGGTGAGTGCGATATCCGTGTGGCGTGCAGCTGCCGTGCAGATCGCGAGCTGGATCACTGCCGACGGATCGGCAATCGGTTCACCGCTCGCAGCAGCGACGGCCTCGACGAGCGATGAGACCGGTTGTTCGAGCGTCTCGAGCTCACGGACGCGACCGAGCATTGAAGCAGCTGCATAACTCCGTGTCAGCTCGACCGGGTCCTGGTCCGTGTGCACCGTGATCGGCACGCCGAACGTCGCGGGCGTAACGGACAACAGAGCGGATGAAGCCGTGCCGCCGGAGTAGAGCAGCGCCGCACGTGGCTGGTGTTTCAGTTCGTGGCGAACGGCAGTTCTCAGGCTGGCCGCAATCGCTGTCACCGAACCGCATCGTGTCGCGATGCGAGGCGTGGAGAAATCCCAGTACTGCTCGAGGTGCAGCCGCTGCCCTTCAACGAGCAGATAATGCGCGGGTTGAAGCTTGCTGATCTGACGAAAGGCGGTCAGGGGCGCCGGAATGAATCCAAGCGCGAGGTAGGTGTCGATACCGTCCGGACACCAGTCGCGCGGGACGTCGGGATCGCGCAACAACGCGCAAACATCGGACGCGAAGACGACACTGTGGCCAGGCAGCACCGCGAAGTAGAGGCGGCGGACACCAACGTGGTCGCGCGCGAGGATGAGCCGCCGATTCGCATCATCCCAGATGGCGCACGCAAAAGGACCACGCAACCGTGCGAACGCGAGCGTCCCCCAGCGGTCGTATGCGTGAGCGATGAGTTCTGCGTCGGTGCGCATCGGAAACCGGTGGCCACCGCGTTCGAGCGTGTCGCGCAGTTCACCCGCATTGATCAACTGCGAATCAGCGACCGCCCGGATATTTCGCGCATCGCTCGCCCCGAGGCCGGTTTCGTCGAGCGGAGAGACCAGCCGATCGAAGCGGAGTTTGCCGGTGATGGCACCCATCGGTTGCTTCAGGGCCTTGGGCCTGGGGACTGGGGTCTGGCCGTTCTTGGCGCCCATCCCCAGACCCAAGTCCCTTGTCCCTAGTCCCTATTGTTTCGACAGCGTGACTTCCGGGCCCTTGAAGTTGATGCGGTTGTTCCTCGCATCCGAGCCCGTGAAGTCGGTCCGCGTGTGGTGCTCGAAGTTGTTCGCGCTGCACCATCGTGTGGTGAGCGTCGTTTTGGAGCCGGCCGGAATCACAATGCCTAGCCCGCTCTTCTGGGTGGCCAGCGCGCCGTCGAAGAAGTCAGAGCGATCGCTGAGGGTGATTTCCGCCCCGCCAACGTTGTCGAGAATCTGCGTATACGTCCACGTATTGGCCAGCGAACAGTTCGGGATGGGGTTGCTGCTCCAAGGAACCGGGTTCGGCGAAATCGTCACCTGCAGGCTGCCGCCAGATGGCGCGGGACTCGGTGCGGGTGCGGGTGCCGGAGCCGGAGAAGGCGCGGGCGCCGGACTTGGCGATGGCGACGGAGTGGGAGAGGGCGACGGCGTGGGAGAGGGCGACGGCGTGGGTGAGGGCGCCGTCGGGCTGGGGTCGACGCTTCCACAAGTTGACGTTGCCATGGCCGCAGTCGTCAGAAATACCGTTAATAGCCAAATCCTTGGAACGTTGGACGAAGTGTTCACCATTGCTCTCCCTCAAAGGCAAATTCTTTTCACACCCTCGAGGGGTGCATCTCGTCCAACGCAAAAGGCACACCCAAACGGACGAGCGGCGCGGCCGTCCAATGCGCGCCGGAGATCAGGAGAGTGTCGGAGGGATCGCCCACAACACGTGGGTAGCTACGACCGTTGAGGCGGATGGCCCGAACTCGCAGGAGCGCGCCGCCCAGAAGCCGTAGTTGCCGCGGTGGCTCTGACGCTGATAGCTGCATTACGTCGTCATCCAACCGGATGTGGAGATCGCGTACGGGGTCGCTTGTTTCGACACTTAGCCAGCCGTCGCGAAGCGCATGCGCATGACTCGCGTCTGCGACGTCGAGAGCGACAAGCGCCTCGCCGTAGGTGTGGACGTGCAGGACTCGCGCATCGGTCTGATAGTCGAGGGTTCCACAAGCTCGACCGTCTCGCGACGACGGTTCGCCAGGACGAATCAGATACACGGAGGCGAAATCGCCGTTGACGACGCGAGCGGCAATCGCGTCGCCGTACGGGTCGGCATTCGCCGCGATCCGTTGAAGTTCCGGCGTCGATTGTGCGCTGGCGGCATCAATCCAGGAGACCAACGAAAACGGCGGACGCAGTTCGCGTGTGACTCGCACACTCCACGTCGGCAGCAGCGTTCCGTAAACGGGCGCGTACCAACCGAGGCCGCTGTCTGCACCACCATGGACGAGCGACACATTTCCGGCGTCGAACAGCAACCATGCTTCGGCACCGTCAAAATGGGTCGCCCGCAGCACACCCATTCCTTCTTCTCGCAGTATCCATCCCGGATGAAAGTGCCAATGACTCGCAGCCGAGTGAATTGCGTCGTCTGCGCCTCCGACTTCTGTCTGGCGAATCTCGTCGACGATCAACCAACCGGCATCGTCGGCCCGAATCACCGATCGGCGGTGTTCGATGGGTGCGTAGCCGTCGTGCGCGCCCTCTGCCCAATCGAAACATGCGTTGTGCCGCCACGCCTGCAGCCGCGCCCGCGCAGCCGTTGCCCAGTGGAAGGGACCAGCCGGAATCGACTGTGGTTTGCCATCGAGGCAGACGGTGTTGTGACTGAAGCTTCCGCGCATCCGGTCCCGGAGCTGAGGATCCATCGTGTAGGTGGCTGTGCCTGGATCGACAAGTAATGAATGGCCGCCGATTGTGAGCGTCAGCGACAACGCGTCTGCATGCGCGTGGCCACCGTTCATGAAGCCGTGTGGGCCGGCATCGAGCACGGCATGGTCGTGGCCTGAGCGCATGACGACGTAGCCGGTATCGGGGAATGTGCGGGATCGCGGACCTGAGAAGGTCCGCACCGCACTGTCGATCGTTCGTGCTCGATCATTCGCAAATGCGATGGCTTCCGGCGCCGCCATCCAGAAGGTCTCTTCCTGTAACCCCCACGGCGCGAGATCGGGCCGATTCAGCGCGACCGCCGCAGTCGCAAGCGAATCGCGCACGTCGGCACAGTCGCGTCCAGTGACCGGCCACAACATGCCACCGTCGTCGTCGCCGATGAGTGGTAGACGTCCTTCACCGTCAGCGATGCCGAATGTGAACTCCGCGAGGCGGGCGGCAGCGCGGGTAAACGCGTACTCAGCGTTGACGTCGCCGGCACGACGAGCCGTCAACAGGGCGAGGAGATAGAAATCGAGCGTATAGCGCTGGTAGTGCATTGACCGCTCGACGTGGCCACCATCCCGCAGGATCTGACGCTCGATCTCACGAAGGAGAATCTGACGGCCGGTCTCGACCCACCGAATGCTTGGATCGAGCTCCGGAAAGGCCTGTCCGACGACGTAGAGCGCCAACGCCTCACCGGTCAGGTGCGTGTTCGGGCTGAAGTAATACGAGAGATGCTCTTCGAGGTGCGTTAACTGCCGCTCGAGCGCGAACAAGCAACGAGCCGTTGGAAATGAACCGTCCATGCGGGCGAGGAAGTGAATGGCCATCGTCCACGAGATCGCGCGAAAACCGATCTCGAGCATGCTCGCCCAGTTGATACCTGTCAGCGGCGGATTTCCCTCCAGCCAGCTTTCCATCTGATCGACGATGACTCGCGCGTAACGGGCGTCAGCCGTGAGCCAGTACGCGCGGCCAAGCTGCAGCCAGTACTGATGACGATTCAGTTCCCAGATGATCTTGTGATCGCCGATTGACGGATCGAGATATGGCACGTCGGCCCAGCACACGAGCGGAGCACGGCAATGGTGCACCGGGTCCGAATGCCAATCCTGAAACGCGAGCCCTCGATAGCCGAGTAAATCATGGTGACCAGCGAGAAGCCGGTCACCCCGCATCGCGGCGTCAGCAGCGGCGTTCGAAAATCGGCTGCGGATCTCTTCCCGAACCACAGGCGCCAGGAGCGGATCGATAACGCACCGGGATTGGCCCGCGTGGAGTCGCTTGATCACTCCAGAAGCGATCGACGACCCGCACGTGTGCGGCCATTGAGGTGTTCGAATCCTGAACCGAACGCGATCGCGCACCGTCGCCACGAACTCGCGCGTCCGCCAGCGCGCTTCCTCGAACGTCATCTGTCTCGTGCGGCGCAGGCGGCCAGGCATCATGCGGGATTGAGCGGCGTCGATTCGACGGTGTGGTCCGAGGCGCGGCGATCGTGTCGACCCACCGCGCGGTGGTAGGCCTGCAGCCATCCGTCACGCACGCCAGTCCACTCATACGCGCCTAGCGTGCGATACGCCGATTCAGTAAGTCGGCGGGCCAGTGCAGGATCAACCAACAGTTGGATGACCTGGTCAGCAAGGGCGTCCGCGTCGTTATCAGCGACCAGGAGGCCGTCAATGCGATGCCGGAGCATCGACGGCACACCCCCGACATTCGTCGAAACCACAGGCAGGCCGCTGGCGAATGCTTCCAGCAGCGACAACGGCATGTTGTCGATCGACGGAGCCTGCACATAAATGTCCGCGTTCGCGTAGTAGCGGTGGATCTCGGAAGGCGCGACGCGGCCCGCGAAGGTCACGTTCTCGACGCGGAGCGCAGCCGCCTCCTCTCGCAGTGTGATGTCCTGTGAGCCGCTGCCGACAAGCGTCAGCGTCGCGGCCGGATAATGGGCCTGGATTTTCGCGAACGCGCGAAGCACGCACGACAGGTTGTAGAGCGGCTCGAAGTTCCGCGTGCACAGCAGGTGCGGCCGCAGCGGATCGCGAACGCGGTAGGTGAACTGCCGCAGGTCGACGATGTTGGGCACCACGTCCGCCTCGATCTCAAACGATCGGAACACATCACGGAGAAACGGCGAGGGAACGACGTTCACGTCGACGAGACGCCGAAGGACGAAGCGCGCGACCGCCGAGCGGCGCAAATGGTCCGGCGCCTCGCCGCTGTGGTAGTTGAGGACAACGGGTTTGCCGAGGAGCTTCGCGATGATGACGGCGGGAAGCGGCGCCAAAAGGAACGACGTGTACGACGCCGCGAATGCATGAACGACGTCCGCACGACGAAGTTCGCGAACGAGCAGCGGCCAGTACCAGAGTTGGGTGGCGAACGTCCGGAGGTATTTGACGCCCAGCAGTCGATCGATCGGGGAGGGAGGCACAGGATCGATCGGGACGATCCACGCGTCGACCGAGCTGTCGCTGCGCCATGCGTCCAACAGCCAACCCGCCTGCACGGAATGCCCGCCAACAATCCGTCGCGACGCGACCACGACGGCAACCCGGAGAGCCTGTGGCAGGGAATCTTGCATACGGCCGAGGTGTCCGGCGCTTAGTGGGTGCAAGGCATACGCCGCCAGACAACGAAAACAGGCCCAGATTTCGGAGCTTCTTCTAACGATTGGCCGTCGCGAGGCTGTCGCAGCCGTCCGCGAGCCGCTATCCGTGTGCGCTTACAGAATTGAGATAACGCCGCCAAAACACTGACGCTTTTGAGGCCATCGGCGAAGGGCCGCCGGAGACACGACGCAAATTTCCTAACATTTTCACGTTTTCCTCAAGCCGAACTGCACGGTCTTGCATCTGCAGTAGGGCTGGCCAGCAGTTTCGGTTTCCCAACTAAATGAATCGGTCCATCCGTTAGCCGGATCGGCGAGGCCTCTGACTTAGGTGGCGTCGCGGATCTGTCTGACGGTGGCCGACCAACTCGCCAGGGTCCAGGGGTTCCAACAAGTTCCCGGAACGGTGCCATCGCGAGAACCAGCGGAAGTGCGCCTTCCGCCACGGGGCCAGAGCTGCGGGGAGGAAGCATGCTCTTGGGTACCCGTCGGATTCTCTCGTTCCTGTGCACCGTTGCGTGTCTCGTCGTCGCTTCGCAGAACACCGCGTGGGCTCAGTCGGGGGGATTTATGGATTCATCCACCGCCGCCGGCCTGCGGCCGAAGCTCTCGGCGGGCGAAATCCAGGCGTTCATTCCGCAACGCGGCGTCTTCACGTTCCCGTCGCCATATTCGACAACGGGTATCCGCCTCACCAATGCGAGTGACTGCGGCGGACAAGACTGTGTGCTGTCGGTCGGGTATTCCTACTGGAGCAACATCAACAATCACACTGGCAGCGACACGATGCTGGTTTTCCTCGGCCTCGAACGTCGGCGCGGTGGGGGTGGTCCGACCCTATTCAGCTTTAACAAGCGGACCGGCGAGACGAAGAACCTGGGCGCGTTGTTTTCACCAGACAGCCCGTACAGCTGGGCGACCGGTGAGGGCTGGTACTTCAGTGCATCCCAACCGACGACACTGTACATGAATGATGGCCCGCGGATGTTGCGGTACGACGTAATGACGCACGCGATGAGCGAGGTCTACAACGTCCAGACCCTGCTCGGCGCCGGCCGCATCATCTGGCAGATGCATTCGAGCAACGACGATCATGTCCACTCGGCGACCGTCAAAGACAGCGGCTCGTATAAAGAGCTTGGCTGCGTTGCGTTTGACGATCGCCGTCCGAACCTCCCGACCTTCGTGGCCGCCAAAGGCGACTACGACGAGTGCCAGATCGACAAGAGCGGCCGCTACTTGGTCGTCAAGGAGAACGTCGACGGTCGAAACGGCGAAGACAACCGCATCATCGATCTCCAGACGGGCGCGGAGACGCTGTTTCTCGACGAGAACGGCGCCGCCGGACACTCCGATCTCGGTTACGGGTATATGGTCGCGGAAGACAACTTCAACGCGATGCCCGGTGCTGTTCGCGTGTGGCAGCTCGGGCAGGATCTCTCTGGGAGCAACACCGGTCACGTCGCCGGGCAGGGAACGCTGGTGTACGAATTGAGTTCATGGAGCACCGGCATCGGCCACATCGCCCACGGCAATGCCACCAACGCCGCTTCGACGGGTCAGATGGCATGCGTCAGTAACGCGAGCCGCAACAACCTGCCGCGCGTGAACGAAATCGTCTGTTTCCGGCTCGACGGCTCGATGCAGGCGCTCATCGTCGCGCCGAACATGAGCGACCTGAATGCGTCAGGCGGCGGCAGCGACGACTACTGGAAGATTCCATCGGGCAACATCGACGTCACGGGTGAGTACTTCATTTGGACGGCGAACATGGGCACCAGCCGTCAGGACGCGTTCATCGTCCGCATTCCGCAGGGCAAACTCGGTGTCTCGCCTGGCGCCCCAACGCCGACCGCGCCGTCACCCTCCGCGCCGGCTCCCGCGCCGGCTCCCGCGCCGGCTCCCGCGCCTGCTCCAACGCCGACTCCGTCTCCGTCGCCTACGGCTCCTGCACCATCGGCACCAGCACCATCGGCGCCATCAACCGGGGCCGCCACGTGGATGAGTCTGGTGAACGTCGCGCAAAGCGGCGCCACGCTGACGAAGGTCGGCGGCTGCAGTGGCTGCCCCGACGCAACGGCGGTTTCCAATCAGCAGGTGAGCGGGAGCGGCGTGTTGCAGTTTTCGACGGACGACAGCTCGTCGTTGAGATTTGTCGGCCTCGGAAGCGGCGGCGTCGGCACGACACCTGGCAGCGTGAATTTTGCGATTCGGCTCCAGGCAGGTACTGCGGAAATCCGCGAGTCCGGCGCGTACAAGAGCGAGACGAAGTTCGCCGCCGGCGACAGTTTCACCATCGCCGTGAACAACGGCGCGGTCACGTATGCCAAAAACGGCAGCGTGTTCTACACGAGCGCAAACAAGGCGACCACTGCGCTGCGGGCGCACGTCATCTTCTTCGATCCGAACGGCACCGTGCGCGGCGTCAGCTTCGGCAGCGGAGGGTCGACGGCAGCGGCCACTCCGGCGCCGTCCGGAGTGGTCGCATCACGCCAAGACCTTTCAAACCGCGCATTGCAGAACGCTGAGCGTTTGGGGAAGTTTGATTAATTTTGAATTGCCTCCCTAGGCAGCAACGTCACCCTGGGCCGCCGGTGCCGGCACACGTTCCCACGTGACCTGCTGGCGGTGCGTGATGAAGCGGTAGAAACCGACGATCGTCGCCCACAGTAGCAGACACATCGCGCACGGCGCCGAAAAGACAATCACACGGCGCCGCGCATCCCGCTGAATCAAGCCCACAATCGCCGCGGCGTAGAAGATCACCTGCAGCGCCAATGTCATTCCGAAGAACCCCGAATCAGCAAGAACGATGTTCGCGGTGAGCGCGGAAACGTGGAACATCGGTAAGGCCACGCGCAGTACTTTGTGGGAGATCGTTTCGAACCAGAGGCGGTTCTGCAGCGGATTGAGCAGCCATCCTTCGCGGGCCATCAACTGGAACATGCCGGCGATCGTCCGCGTCTTGCGGACGAATTCCTGGAGCGCGGTTGATGAAGCCCCGTCGTAGGCGCGCGCGTCCGGCTCGAACACCACGCGATAGCCGCGGCGCACCACACGCAGCGGAATCAGCACGTCGTCGAGCAGCGTGTCCTCAGGAATGGATTCGAACAGCGCGCGACGGATAGCGTAGATAGCGCCGGTGGCGCCGACGGTCGAATCGACAAGCCCCTCCGCCGAGCGGATAGCCTTCTCGTAGCGCCAGTACAGCGCGGCGCCATGGCCCGCCGGGGCGGTCCCGTCGCCGGCCGTGATGACCAGTTCTCCACTCGCCGAGCCGACGTACGGATCGGCAAAGTTCGCGACGAGCTGGCGGACCGTCTGCGGCTCGAAGCGCTGCCGCGCGTCTGCGAACACCACGATGTCGCCGCGAACGAGCGGCACAAGTGCGTTGACCACCGCGGGTTTGCCTCGGTGCTGCTGGAAGGCTCGAACGCTGATCCCGAATCGCTCGTATCGGCGCGCGCGGTCGACAGTGTCGTCCGTCGATCCATCGGAGCCGATCACGATTTCCAGCTTGTGCCTCGGATAGTCAAGCGCCAGGAGGTTCTCAATGCGTCCACCAATGCGCTCCGCCTCATTGTGGGCGATGACCACGATGGACACGGTCGGCTCGATCGGCGCTTTGCGTCGCGGTCTTGCAGAGAGCCGTGCGCGCACCACCGCGATGATCGGGTAACCGGCATACACGTAGACGAGCAGCACGAACGACACCCAGAAGAATGCGCCAGCACTTGGTCGCCAATCGACCAGTGGCAGGTCGCCGATGCCGGCCTGAGCCCGTGCGCGTGGATGCAGACCTGCCGCGTCCAGACCATCCAACGCCTTCGCCATCGCATCAAGGTCTACGCCCGGATCGCGGCCGTCGGTCGCGGCGCCGGCATACTTCCGAACGAGTGACAGCTGGATGTCGTTGTCCTGCGGAACCGTCAGCCCGGCATCCTTGGGCGTAGCGGGAAAGAAGTTGTCGGAGGGGTAGCGGCCTGCTGTTCCGCCGATGATGACGTTGCGGCGGAACACGGCGTCTGGGAAATACCGCTTCAGCGTGTCGTTGCCTTCACCTGCGCTCGATCCAATGACGCCGTTCTCCTTCAGCATGACGACGTTGTTCTGGAACGCGAACCCGGGGTGTGGCGCGTGATCGCCTCCGAACACGATGCCGCCCGTCTGAAACGCGGTGTTATGGTCGATTGTGACGCCGCTGACGCCATCGAGCAGCTGGAACAGCCGTCCGTTTCCCCAGCTTCCGCCGACATCCAGGAATAGGTTGTTGCGAACCGCGATGCGTTTGGCCTGCTGACTCTGGTTGTTGTCGTCGCGGCCAAGCATATTGATGCCGGCGGCGACATGCCGAACCAGGTTATTGGTGAACGTCACATCCTCGATGGTGGACCACGGCGCCGCGCCGTCCTGATTGCGCACCGTAAAGAGGATCGAGAAGCCGTTCTGTGCCTGCGGCCAGTTGTATTCGAGCAGGTTGCCGTTGATGGCGACACGACGGGCGTTCTTCAACTCGAGCAGGTTCTTTACCGTCCACTCGACGCCTTCAAACGACGGGTCGCCCTTCCGCCAGCGGAGTGGCTTGGCGAGGTGGTTGCGAACAATCTCGATGTCCGACGGGACGAGATCCTGAATCTTCGGATCCGCGCCGCCGAACATGATGTTCTCGCCAGCCGCTTCGAGGTAGTTGTTGGCGATCTTCAACGGCCCCGGACCATTCCAGCCGCCAATCGCCTGCGAATCGGCGCCGACTTCCTTGAAGTCGGAGAGGTAGGAATCGACCACCGCGGCGTCGCGCGCGTTGAGCGCGATCCCTCGGCGGCTGCCAATCTTCGGATCCCCGTGGACGTAGCACCTATCGACGATCAGGTGATGGGGAACTGCCTCGGCGGACGCTTCTCGATCGCCAAACTGAATCACCGAGCTCACGAACGAGCCCGCTTTCGGCGCGAACTCGATCCCGACGAAGCGGTAGTGATGAGCGCCGGGTTCCGTTGCCACGACGAAGTCGCCAGCCGACGTGAGCTTAGCCATCAACGAGGCCTGTGACGGCTCGACGTGACGACCGGGCTTCGGTAGCTCGGCCGAGGAGGTGATGACGATCCACTCGTCGCCTGCCTTTGCTCGCAGCCGAAATGGACCTTGATAGGTCGCCCGAGGTTGCAGCTCGATTCGATCGCCCGGTTTCGCCTCATCGAGCGCTTTCTGCAGATCTCCCCCCGCAGGGACGCGAATCGTCTCGCCGCTTGCTTTCAGCTGGGGAATTTCGACCGATGCGCGGGGCGGCTGCGGCGCGTTCTGTTCTGCCGCCGCAAGACCTGCGGCGAACAATGCGATAACGACGACAAGGGGTTTCACCGATTCGACTCCAGGATCCAGTCCGCAACGCGTGAGTAGGAGGCGCCGAGCACGGGCTTGACGAGCGCCTTTACGTTCCAGCCAACCCACGCGCCGCACCGTGCCCACGGCGCCGCCGATGCGAAACGGCGCGCCATGTCAGAGGGATGCCCGCGCCGGATGGTGAAGCGCCCGATGACGCGCAAGCCATCGAGCATCGAAGGCCTCGTGGTCGGCTCCGACGTGTAGAGCGTTTGTAGTCCTGCGTAGGCGGCCGCCTCGGCGACCGCGCGTGAGAAGTAGCCGCCTGGTACCGAGCCCACCGTGACCGCGTGGTCGACAATGTCTTCGAGCCGTTGGCGGCTGTCAGACCACTCGCGTCGCATGTCGGATGTCGTGAGCGCGCTGAACCGCGCGGGGTGTGAGGCGGAATGCGTCCCGATCGTGTGGCCACGTCCATCGAGCTCCCGAATCTGCTCCGGCGTGAGAAATCCGCGTTCGCCGATGAAGTCCGTCGAGACGAAACAATGGGCGCGCAGGCCGAGCGCTTCCAACCTGTCGGCGATCACCGTGTAGTACGAGGCGCCGCCGTCATCGACGGTGATCACAGCCGGGACTCGGGATACGCCCCTCGACAAGCTCGGGGCGCCCTGAGGCTCTCGAGGGGCGCGATTCCCGCCTTCGCTCCACGAGCTTCGGGGGGCAAGCGGGGTCCGCAGTTCCACGAGGCCGTCAAGCTGCGCTTCGAACGCAGACACCGACAGCTTGTAACGATCGGCCGCGGGCGAGCGGAAGCCGCTCTCGCGCGGATCTGATTCGTACACGTCATGAAAGAGCAGGGATACGCGTCGCATGTCGCTTCCGGCGTGCCTCCGATTTCCAATGCAGATATGCGGTGAGCCGCGGTTGACCCCAGACCGCAGATTCGCGTCCATCGACCGAAACCGGCCGCACGTGTTCGCCGCGGGCAAGTGCGGTGAGCACACCCGCGATCGCGTCGAGGTTCTGCGTGACCGCGCGGTACTGGATGATGGCGTGCGACTCTTCGACCTCGTCGAAGTCGCACGTGCCGTGCAGGAAGATCGGGCCGGTGTCGATGCCCGGGTCCACACGCAGCAGCGTCATGCCGACCCGTTCGAGGTCGCGGCGCGTCAGCGCCCAGAAGCAGCCGTGCGCGTTCCGGTACTCCGGGCAGATGCCTGGATGGAGCACGAACGTCCCGATTCTCGGGATGCCGAAGATGGCCTGCTTCAGGATGATCTTGCAGCGCGCGATCGCCAGGTCTGGCCGCAGGTCGTCAAGAAACGCACGCGCCTCGTCGGAGTTCGGCGTCGACACGACGATGCGCGGCACGGCCGTCAGGTCGGCAGGGTAGCGCCGGCGAAGACGCGCGATCTCGGCGTCCTTCCACTCGCGTTCCCCCCTGGCAAGCCACAGTCGTGCGTGCAGCCGGAAGGCGACGACGTCAAGGAAGCGGAGCCAGCCGACGCGCCGGATCTCGCGTCGGGCGGCGCGCCACTGCCGGCGACGCGGATCACGGATGATGATGAGACCAGCCAACCGCAGGCTGCTCGCCAGCCACGACGCGAGCCCCTCGGTGTCGAGGCGATCCTGCTCGTGACAGATCAAGACCACGGATGGCTTCCCGTCCTGCATATGCATGCTCGGCAACGACCTCTTCGCAGCGCGCCTCGAACAGACGCGCGACCTTCGACCAGGAATAGTTCGCTTCAACCAGCGCACGGCCGGCATCGCCAAGCGCGCGCCGCCGAGCCGGATCGCGAAGCAGCCGGATCACCGCGTGGGCGAAATCGTGGGCGGTATCGGCGGCGAGGAAATGGCGTCCCGACTCGAGTGCAAGCCCCTCGGCGCCGACAGTGGTCGACACGACGGCCTTGCCCATTGAGAGCGCCTCGAAAATCTTGATGCGCGTGCCGCTTCCCGCGCGGAGCGGCACGACATAGACGGACCCTTCAGCGATCGGAGGCCGCACGTCGTCCAGGGTTCCTGTGACGACGATTCCCGGACGCAACGCGAGTTCGCGCACCCGCGCGCTGGGATTGCGTCCGACAATCGTGAATGACGCGTCGGGAACTTCAGCGCGGATCCGCGGAAGAATTTCGTCGGCGAAGTAGCAGACCGCATCCTCATTCGGGTGCCAATCCATCGAGCCGCTGAAGACGAGGCGGCCCGCGACTTCGTTATCACGTCGCGGAGTGAAGTACCGCGTGTCAACGCCAGTGGGGATTGGGACCGCGCGGATGCCTGCGCCGAGTTCCTCGAGCCGCTGCCGATCGTCGTCCGAGACGGTCACGGTGAGGGCGGCGCGCCGGCAGGCTTCCGCCTCGCACGCGCGCAGCTTCCGCCACTCCATCTCGAAGAGCGCCCGCTTCCAGGGGTTCGTTTCGAGGTTCGCGAGCCGCTGCCAGATCAGGTATTCGACGTTGTGTTCGAACAGGAGTACGGGCACGCTGCCCCCTTGCCCCGAGTCACGTCGAGGGGACATCGGCACGTTGGCGGCGGCGAACAGAAAATCGGCGACACACAGATCGACGTCGCCTGAAGCGAGCACCTCGCGAACTGCGCGGCGCACTTCGGGTACGCCCCACTTCCATAAATCGACTGGGTAGTGTGAGAACCAGGATCGGGCGACGGCGCCGATAAACGCCGCGCTGCCACGTTTCGGAACCGCGTAAGGGACCGAGATGACCCGCTCGCATGCTGCGAGCTGTTGTTGCAGGCCGTCCGGGTCATCGCCGCGGCCGTGGGTCGTAATGACCGTGACCTGGTGACCGCGAGCCAGCTCCGAAATCGTGTTGAGGCTGCGGACCCGGCCACCCGTGGTTGCCGGCCAAAGGCCACCCATCTTGACCCAGACGATTCGCATACGCAGTCACCGAGTTATCAATATGGGTGCCGCTGTAAGTTGCTGGATTCAGGCGAGATGAGGGCTGAAAAGGGAAAAGGTATTCATCCTTTTCCAACCGCACTTCTCAGTGGGAAATCGCATCGAGTTGAGTGGTAGTTCGATGCGTAGGGCCGAATTGTAGGGGCCGACCTTAAGGTCGGCCCCTACGGACCGTCACGTTCAGGTAGCCGGCGCGACAATCGCCGGCGTTGCCGGCCCTTTCAATGTCTGTCGCGTCCGCACCGGCGCCACATCGCGCACGTCCGTCGTGTCCATGAAGCGGCGGCACCACAGCTCGAACGACAGCATGGTCCAGAGTTGCAGATCGAGATCGCGTCCGCGCGCGTGCAGTTGGAACAGGCGTTCCACCGCCCGTGTATCGAAGATGCCGCGTTCGCGGGACGTTTCCGAAAGGAGCACATCGCGCGCGAAGCCGGCGAGTTCGCCGCGGAACCAGTACGCGAGCGGCACCGCAAACCCGTGCTTCTGCCGATCGATGATCGCGTCCGGCAGAATCCCGCGCATCGCCTGCTTGAAGATGTACTTCGTGTCCCGGCCGGCAAGACGCAGGTGGGCCGGAATCGTGGCCGCGAACTCAACGAACTTGTGGTCGAGCAGCGGCGGGCGGGCTTCGATTGAATGCGCCATCGACATCCGATCGACCTTCGCGAGGATATCGAGCGGCAGGTAGCGGTTGATATCGTCGTACTGCGCCGCGGCGAGCCAGTCGCCGGACTCCTCGCGCCATTCCGCACGCGACGCTGCCCAGGGATCGTGGCGAGCGATTTGGGCAAGCGCTTCGCGCCGGAACAGCTGCCGGATCTCGTCGGCGTGAAACATCGTTGACGCGTCGAAGTAGCGGTCACGTCCTTCGAGGGCAAGGTGGCGAAGGAACCGCCGTCCCGTCATGCCGTGCGGCATCACCGAGCCGACTGCGCCAGCAGCCCTGCGGAGAGCTCGTGGAATCTGATCGCGCACTCGCTCACGTCCTTCGACCACGTACTTGTCGTAACCCGCGAACAGCTCGTCGCCGCCATCGCCGCTCAGGACCACCTTGACGTGCTCTGCGGCGAGCTTCGACACCATGTATGTCGGAATCGCTGACGTATCGCCGAATGGCTCGTCGAGATACCAGGTAAGGTCCTCGACAATCTGAACGACATTCGGCCTCAGGACGAGGTCGTAGTGGTCCGTGGCGAATGTGGCGGCGACCTGACGTGCGTACGGCAATTCGTCGTGCGTGCCTTCGGCGAACCCAATCGAGAATGTCTTCAACTCGACATCCTTCGGGCGCGACATCATCGCGACGACAGCGCTCGAATCCAGCCCTCCGCTGAGGAACGCGCCGACAGGCACGTCGCTGACCTGATGCAATGTCACGGCTTCGGCCAGCTGTTCCCGAAGCTGTTCGACGAACTCCTCTTCCGTGGTGCGCTCGTTGGGCGAGAAATCCAGGTCCCAATAGCGTTCGATGCGCAGGGTGCGCCCCTGGCTGGCAACGCCGAAGCGTGCTGGTTCCAGCTTGGAAACCCCTTTGACGATGCTGTGGGTCGCGGGTGTCGCAAGCGTCATGAACAGATGGCCGACCGATTCCCAATCGAGCGATCGCTCGACTTCCGCGAGCTGCAGGATTGGTTTCAGCTCGGAGGCAAACAGCAGCTCGCCGTCCCGTTCGTAGTAGTAGAGCGGCTTGATGCCCAGTCGATCGCGGGCGAGCAAAATCCGCCGACGGCGCGTATCCCAGATCGCAAACGCGAACATGCCGCGCAGCCGATCGACGCAGTGCGGTCCGAGATCCTCATAGAGGTGGACGATCGTTTCCGTGTCGCTGGCGGTCTTGAATGTGTGGCCGCGGCGCTGCAGGTCGCGTCGGAGCTCCTGATAGTTGTAGATCTCGCCGTTGAAGACGATCCAGACGCTGCCGTCCTCGTTCGAGATCGGCTGGAACCCGTTATTGAGGTCGATGATGCTGAGGCGGCGCATGCCGATCGCGACGCCGTCTCCGATGTAGACCCCTTCATCGTCCGGTCCGCGATGTGCCATGACACCGCACATTGCCCTGATCTCGTCTTCACGAACCGGCTGTCCGTCCCAGCGAACGATTCCGGCAATCCCGCACACGGCTGTTTCTCCTTCAGGTCTGGCTAAAGCCAGACTTCACTTGGTCCGGCTAAAGCCGGACCCCACCGGTGATCGAGGCCGGACGCTGGAGCGACGGACTGCCAGCCTGGAGCGGCTGAGCACCAGCCTGGATCCGGCCGTGATCGTCGGTGGGGTCCGCCTTCAGACGGACCATCAAGTAGCTCAATCCGAAATAGACCGCGGCGTACGCCGCGCTGCTCATTCCGAGCGCGACGATCGGCCGCAGCGCGAGTTCGCGCGTGATCCACACCACCGGCAGCGCGGCGATCACCGCGCAGGCGAAGATTGCCGCCAGCCGTCCCCACGGCAGCGTCTCGGCAAATGGCAGATGCAGCAGCCGCGCAATCCGTGCGACGCCCACGAGATTGACGAGGAGCGTGCTGACGAGGGTCACGAGCACCGCGCCGCTCATACCGAAGGTCGAGAGAAACCAGCCAATCAGCCCGGCGACCATCGCCAGTCGCAACACGTTCATGACGAGGAGAAAGCGCGTTTCAGCAAAGACGCGCAGCACGGCATTGACCGCAAAGATCGAGGGCAGGATGGTCAGCGCCCACACCATGAAGATCGGGATGCTCGCCGCATAGGTCGACGTATAGAGCGTGACGATCAGATCGCGCGCGATGACAAAAAGAAAAATCGACAGCGGCACCATCAGAAACGCCAGCCGGCAGATGGTCTCGTGCCACAGCGCGACCGTTGCCCGTCCGTGCGACGCATCCTCCGCCATTCCAACCATCATCACGTTGACCGTCGAGGTCATGATCATGTCGACGAGCGGAAGCTGCAGGCAGCCGACTGCGTAAATCGCGAACGTGGCGGCATCGAAGCGCGAAGCCACGACATACTGGTGATAGTTCTGTTGAATGACTTCGACACCGACCGCAAGCGCAAACGGCAGCGCGTAAGCGAGCTGCTCGCGCCACAACCCGACGTCGATGTGGAACTCGCGCCCGTACTCGCGCCACAACGCGACGACCAGCAGCATCAGGCGAACCGCGGCAAATGCGGTTGCGCCGATGAACACCGCGTGCAGGCTGCCAAGGAGGAAGGCCGGCACGATGAAGAACAGCGTGCGAACGATGTCGGAGCAGGCATAGGTCACGGCCGCCATCAGATGTTTCTTGCGCGAGACCATCACAATCTCGAGCACCGTCGACATCAGCATGAACGTGAGAAACAGACCGGCCAGGACCATGTAGTCGGCGAGCGCGGCATTGGTCAGGCGTGCGGCAATCTGTGAGCGCCAGCCGTAGAGTGCGGCGAGACAGACGAGCCCAGCAGCTGCCAGCGTGATCAGCGCGTTGCAGACGTAGCGAGGCGTGCGTGCGGCGTTCCGCGGCACGAAGTAATAGAGGCTCTCCGCCATTCCGAGCTGTGCCAGACCGTAGAGGGTGCCGTACAGCAGAAAGAACTGTTTGTAGGTTCCAAACACCGCAGGTGCGAAGAAGCGCGCGAGCACGATGCCGATCGCAAACGACGCGACCAGGCCAATGACACGGCCCGTGACGAGGAGCGCCGCAGGTCTGGTGATCTCCTTCGCGGTCATGCCTGGTGCACCCGTTCGCACGTCCATGCGGGCGGCCAGAGGTGATGGGCCTGGCAGCTCAGAATGTCGGGTGTGAACTCGCCCTCGACGTTCACCGACGACCCTTCCCACAGCAGCAGCCGCTGAATCGTCAACAACGGATGCCGCGGATCGTCATGACAGCACGCGGTATACGCGAATCGATAGCCGGCGCGCGCGACCGCGTCGACAATCGCGGCGTTGAAGTGCCCGCCCGGATAGGCGAAATGATCGACGCGCTTGCCGAGGCGATATTCGAGGTCCGTCTTGGACTGCTCGATCTCGGCGATGGCCCGCTCAGGCGATTCCACCGGCAGCGAGACGTGCGTTCGCGTGTGCGAGCCGATCGTGAACCCGCGGCAACGCATGTCCGCAATCATTTCCCACGTCACGGTCAACGGCACGTTGTGGAAGCCGTTGCCGACGCTCGATTCGAGACCCGCCATCACACGCCGGATGTCCGACTGCGGCAGCCCCGGTAGCAACGCTGAGACGGCCGTCATCGGCGTAGCCGTCACTGAACGGCGCGTGAAATCGTCCACCGGGAGTCCAAGCTGGCCAAGCAGATCCGCGAGCTTCGAGCGCGGGTCGTCCCAGCGCCGGAACGCCTTCGCGACGAGGTGATAGAGCTTGTCGTGGATCTGCCAGGCGGGCCTGCCGACGAGATCGGTCACCACGAACATCGCCGCTGGAATGCCTTTGCGTTCGAGCACGGGGAGCCCCAGTTCGTACACGTCCCGATACCCATCGTCGAAGGTGACTGCCGCGACTGGTTCGTCGAAGGGCACCCCGTCGAGCAGACGGTCACCGATATCGTCGAGCGACATGAAACGAAAGTACTGGCCGAGGCAATCGAGATGCTGTTCGAACATCGCGAGGCTGGTGAGCATGCTCGGCATCTCGACTTTCGCTTCCGCCTCGAAATCCTCGACGATGCGGTGATAACCGACCACGAGCGGCTGATAGGTGCCGGACGGGCCGGCGAGTCCGCGGTTGTACGCCTTCGCGAGGGCAGACGCGACCGCGGTTTTGACATGACTCCGGAACCGACGAACGTTAAGAGGCATTGATGAACGCGCTCAGCCGGCTGCGGGCGCAAAACAGACGACGATGAAGCCGCCCGCCAAGGTGCGGCGGAAAGAGATGAACGTTGGAAAGCTCGCGCGTCTGACGAGCCCAGAGGAATTTGTACGGTTCGGTGCCCCAGAGCATGTCGAACTCGACAGCGCCCTCATCGAGGGCGGCGCGAATCGACAGTGCCATCAGTACCAAACCGATGCTGTGTTGCTGATATGAATCGTCGAACCCATGCTGGTAGAAGTAAAACGTGCGGTTATAAAGGAAGCCGTACATGACCGCGGCCGGGGCGCCGTTCACCCGCAGGACGAACATCCGCAGCCAGCCGCGATCGAGAAAACGCCTCGTCGCTTCATCGTGAAACGCACGCAGCGACGCCGTGCGGAACGCAGTTCCGCGGGCGTCGAACCGGTGCTCGTGGTAATGGGTGAGCCGTTCGAGCGCGTCGAGACGATCGCGGTCGCCGGTAACCCGCTCGAATTGAACATCGAACTTCTGTTCCAGTGCACGCAGACGGCGGCGAACGTTGGCACGGTGTGACGCGCCCAGCGTCGCCAGGTATGAATCCCATGTATGGCCCGCGAGCGGGATGTACGGGCAGACGCCGCCCGGAGTCGTCACCTGCATCCAGCCGCGGCGTTCGAGGCGGTGAACCAGGCCTGCGGCGGCGGCGGATGACGCGAGATGCGTCAAGCGAAGTGCGGTGCGCTGGGCCACGACGACCCGTTCAATCGCATCGAGGGCTTCAGCGTTGAAGCCGGAACGCGTGATGACATCGAGATAATCGGAGCCCGCTTCTTCCGTTCCAAGCAGGTCGAGGCACGGCAGCCGCGCGACACCGGTCGTCAACCGAAGCGGGGCGATGGCGATCAGGCGATCGCCAGCATGGACGGACAACATCCGCAGCCGCGAAGATCCGCTCAGATGGGTCCACCAGGGGTGAAGCCATTCCCATGTGAGAAACGGAGACGCGGCGTCGCTGCACTGCAGCAGCGAGTCCCACGCCGTCCGAAGGTCGGTAAATCGCACCGTCGAATCGATACGCGCCGAGCGAATGTGTCCCGCGTCGCTTTGGACGGCGCCCGGGGCCGGCTCGCCAAGTTCGACAACCGCTGGAGGCATCATGCGGCCCTCTGCATGGCGCGGCCTTCTCCGAGCGTGAGATTTATCTGCCTGGCGACGTGGCTGACATGGCGCGGTGAAAGGTCCTGGTGGATGGGAAGCTCGAGCACGTGCTCGCGGAAGAAGCGCGCGTACGGCGACATTTCGCTGCCGTCGCCAACCGGATCGTTCCAGAACTCCAGCGCATCCACGCCGCGCTGTCGAAGCGTGGTCGCTGCCTCCGCTTTGTCCGGCACCATGACCGGGAAAAAGAGCGGGCAGACGCGATCAGGAAGCAGCGGAAAGACGGGACGCACATGCGCGTCGAGTTCCCCCAGCAGCTGGCGGTAGTTCGCTACGCGCCGACGTCGAATGTCTGAATAGTCCAGTCGTTGCAGCAAGCGGGTCGAAACGGGCGACATCGCGAGATCGACTTCGTCCAGGTTGAAGCCGATGTCGCCGACGTTCGCGCGGTGCACGTCGAGAGCTCCCGCGGCCATCCCCATTCCGCGCTTCAGCGCCTGAAGCGCCGCGCCGACGCCGTTGACGCGTCCGCGGATGCGTTGGACGAACAGTTCCGCGACTCGTGCCGCGACCGACGCCATCCCCGCCGGACGGAGGTGAAGCCGTTCGAGCGACTCGATGGGAAGGTCGTTCTGTACGAGCAGGGCGCCGTTCGGCAGCGGGAGCGTCTTGTAAAGGCAGAAGACCGACCACTGGCCGAAGCTCCCGAGCGGCCGGCCGTCCTCGGTCTCACTCAGCAGTGACAGCGCGCAGTCTTCGACGAGCAGCATTTCGCGCCGTCGGCACACGTCCGTGAGCTGTGCCATCGGTTGTGGCCAACCGGCGTAGTGAATGACATACAGCACGTCTGGAGCGTGCTCGCGGCACAGTCGTTCGACGTCCGTGGGATCCCACTGCATGTCGGCGCCAATCGGGCAGTAGTGAATCTTCACGCCGGCCGCCTGCATCGCCATGATCTCGTTCCCGCTGTAATAATCGGGGGCGAGCACCGTCAGCGACGGCCTCGTCTCCCGCAGCGTGCGAAACAGGTGATAGATCGCGTTGCGGGCGCGGTAATAGGCAATCCGCCGCGGCGCGTCGAACGGAAACGGCGCTTCCAGGGCAGAGGGACGTCCAATCAAGTGCGTGGCCGCGAGCCCCTGATAGGTCGGCACAAATGTTCCGACTACGCTCGCCATTTCTTCTTAATCTCCGGCGCCATCTGAAATTTGATGGAATGCAAAAGCCGGGCTCGCCTGCTGTTGGAAAAAATGAACAACCAGTCGTGACCGCGCACGGTGGATGTCCATTCCTGTTTCCACGGCTCGGTGTCGCCGAGAAAATCGATTTCGCGTAAGCCGCGCGCGTACGCCTCCTGCGTGGCGAGATACGCCAGAAGCTTGAACGGCGAGCACGCGTGGAACTCGCGATCGTGGCCGGTCTTCAATAGAAAGAGACGGTCGTCATACACCGCGCTGTATGAGACCGCGATCCGTCTGCCGCCGACGGTGAGAAACAGCAGCCGCAGCCACCCACGATCGACGGCGCGCTGCGCCAGCAGCGTGTAGAACTTCTGAACGGCCGGATCCGAGGCAATCGCGGTCCCTTCCTTGTCTTTCCAGCCAGACGCCTCGAGCCGGCACACGTCGTCGAACGCGTCGGCAATCGCCGCCTTGTCGGAGAGCATTTCGAGCACCGGCTCGCCGACCTGCTTGAGTCGCGTCAGCCGGTTCCTCACATTCGAGCGGAACTTCGCGGAAAGACTCGCCCAATAGCTCTCCCAGGTGCCGGCGAGTTCAAGGTATGGAGAGTCGCTGCTCTTCCAGGTGCCGATCGGCAATCGCTCCGCGGACGCCAGGCTCGACATCGCGGGAATCGTTCGCGATGTTCCTGGCAGCTGCGTGAGCTGCAAGACATCCCAGTGGTCTATCTCGCCCGCGATCGAGTTCCACATTGCGCGGTGGACCTCGTTCTCATTGCCTGCGACGACAAAATCCGTCCGCGGTGTGTGGTCATTGGCGAGCAGTGCCAGGCGTCTCACCGGCAGGCCGTAGGCGACGGCGGTTTCGCGCATCAACGGCGCGATGCCGACAATACGGCCATCGTCGCGCACGATCACGATATGAAGCTGTCGATTTCCCGCGAAGCTGTCCCACCAGGCACGCACCCATTCATGTCGCAGAAATGGATGGGGGATCTGCGCACGCTGAACCGCGTCGTTCCATTCGTTCTCGAGAGAAACGAAGGAGTCGAAATCGCGGACGATTTCCGCAACGCATGACGCGGCGATGGTCGCTAGCATGCTGCTGACGGAAGGCGCTTGCGCTGCTTCCGCTCCAGGAGATCCGTGTAGAGGTCCTCCGTCGCACGTACCATCCGGCGAACGGAGAAGTGATCCGCAATATGCGCACGGGCGGCGCATCCCAGGTGCGCAGCGAGTTGCGGATTGTTCAACAAATGGACGATCGCGTCCGCCAGCGCTGCTGAATCGGCAGGCTGGACCAGGATGCCGGTGACGCCGTCAATGACTGCCTCCGGCGTGCCGCCGACCCGCGTTGCCACAGTCGGCGCGCCTGCCGCCATCGATTCGAGGACCACGTTCGAAAGGGCCTCGTTGAGCGATGGCATGACCGAGACCGTGAACCCGGCAAGCATGGCGGGCACATCGGTCCGAAGTCCCGTGAAGGTGACGTGCTCGGCAACGCCGCACCGCGCCGCGTACTCCTGCAGTTCTCGAAGGTACTGGCGATCCATCGGGTTGGTTTCACCGACGACGAGAAAGCGAACTGTGGGTACGCACGATCGGACGATCGCTGCCGCCTCGAGAAACTGCTCGAGCCCTTT
>Ga0075428_100000676_pt1 | contig 35056 bp, 29 predicted proteins | sample RhiMetdeltSRZDD2_FD_75291 | JGI IMG/M metagenome (GOLD analysis project Ga0075428, IMG submission 75291) | Populus rhizosphere microbial communities from Tennessee, USA - Rhizosphere MetaG P. deltoides SRZDD2 | ecosystem: Host-associated > Plants > Roots > Rhizosphere > Soil | place: USA... | reverse complement strand
CATCGCCTCGCTCGGGAGTCATCGCCTCACTCGGGAGTCATCGCCTCACTCGGGAGTCATCGCCTCGCGCTACCGACTCCGGGCTCCCGGCAACGCCCCGCCTCACCGCAACGCCTCACGCCGAACGGCACCGCCACCGAACCCGCACTTTCCCCGAAAATGCTGCCTCCTCGGCGCCACAGGCAGCACTTTCCCCGAAAATGTCGCATCGCTGGGCGTCAGCGCCTCGGGTTTCGGCTCATCAGGGGTGGCCGGGTGGTCGATGTCGGGGGCGCGGGTTGGTGCTTGATCAGGGCGCCGACCCGATCGGGAGGGACGTGGCCGGTTGGCGGAACGATCGCCGAAAACTCATACCCGGACCGTACGTCAGCCAGACAGGGCGAGCAGAACCACTCCCGCCGCCACCGCCGCGCTCGCCGCGATCCGCGACTTGCCCATCGGTTCGCGGAACAGCACCGCGCCAAGGATCGCGGCCACCACGACACTGGACTCGCGCAGCGCCGCCACCGCCGCCAACGCTCCGTGCGCTTGCGCCCACAGCACCAAACCGTAGGCACCCATGGACATGACCCCGGCCAGCAACCCGACCTTCCACCCGGCCTGATTGTCCGGATCGGACGGTCGCCACTTGCGCAGCGCCAGCCAGGCCAGGATCATTGTCCCGCAGTGCAAGGCGATCATCCAAGCGAGGTACCCGATCGGGGTGCCACTGCGCCGTACCCCCACCCCGTCAACCAATGTGTAGGTCGCGATCGTCAACCCGGTCAGCACGGCCGCGAGCACCGCCCGCCGGTTGTGCGCGATCCGTTGCCACGGCGTCAGTCCGAGCACCGCGATCGCTCCGGCGATGATGATGACGCCGGCCAGCGGCAACGGCGGCAACGGTTCGCCGAGGAAGGCCGCCGCCACGACCGCCACCACCAGCGGGCCGAGACCGCGCGCCAGCGGGTAGGTCTGGTTGAAGTCGCCCAGCCGATAGGCGGCCAGCAGCCCGATGTTGTAGAGCGAGTGCACCAGCGCCGAGGCCACCAGCCACGGCCATGCCGCCGCGTAAGGCAACGGCATCACTCCACATAGGACAACGGCCAGCGCGAACGACCCCACCGCCGCGCGCCCGAACAACCCCAACCGGTCGCCGGACGCCTTGGCCATCGCGTTCCAGCCCGCGTGCAGCACCGCCGCGGCGAGTACAGCGGTCAAAACCACGCCAGATAATAAGCCCGCCGCGGCATCATTTGAACGATGCCCGGACAGTCTGATGGCTCACACTTCGACCCGGTGCTCTACCCGGTTGTGGCCTGGGCGGATACGTGAATCAGTGGCGTACGAACGTGGTGAAGGAGTGGAATACGTCTGGCGTAGGTATCTCCAGGACCACAGAAGGACGGTCGCTATCGGGAGGGTGGCGCTGGCGCTCGCGGTGCTCGAGCGGGCCCGGCCGCCGAAACCATCAGCCCGCTCATCGCACGCGCAGCAGAAGCTGATCCTCGTCCACATTGACAAATCGGCCGGGTCTGGCGGTGTGCCTGCTGGTGTGGCACACCAGCAGGCATTGGATCTGGTCGTCGTCGGTCTTGGCGATGATGCGGCCGACGGCGTCGGCGTGCCCGGGCACGCTCAACGCCACCGTGTCACCGATGCCGACCAGTTCCGCGGAGCGGGTCGTCCACAGGCTCATCGCCAGAGTCCCACGCCGAGGTCGAGAGGCCGCCGCGGCAGCTCGTAATCGAATCGCGGGCAGTCATAGTCGCGCAAGTTGTTGTTCCGCAAGGGAGTCGCGGGTTGCCACCGGTTCCACCCCTGCTCCTTCATGGTGCTGTGCAGGACCTGAAGGCACATCGTGGACGAGTTCCAGCTGGGATTCGAAGTTTCGTTCATGGCACGGGAGCCTGCCTCGATGATCGCGGACGCCATAAGCCTCACGCGAGGACATTTCCTGGTCTCTCCACTGACATAACTAACTAAGTATTGCTAGTTGGCGGACCGCACCCTAACGTGAACATGGGACCGGCCAAAAGGGAAGGTGGAACGCTGATGGAAGACCCACCGACGCTACTGGCTGCCCTGGTGGGCAAGGCCGAGATGTCGCACGCCGAGATCGTCGCGGGGTACCACGCTTGTGCCCGCGATCACGGCGAGGACGCGGCGATCACGGTGCGGACGTTACGGCGCTGGATGGCGGGCGACGTTCGGACCAACGCCCGCCCGGCGCAGCGGCGGGTGGCGCGGCTCTATTGGGGCCACACGATGACCCAACTGCTTGCCGCGCCTCAGGCCGGGCAGCTCACCACCGAACGCACCTACGAATTCACAGAAAGGCGGATGGCCGTGTCTGTACGCCGCGCCGCCCAGTTCGCCAACTACGCCGAGGCGACCAACATCGGGCCCGAAACCGTCGAACAACTACGCGATGAAGTGACCCGGCTGGCCAATGCCTACATCCGCGACCCGGTCGCGGACCTCATCGGCGACCTCATCGCCTTGCAGGACAACATCTTCACGCTGCTGGAAGGCAAGCAGCGGCCGGGGCAGAGCGCCGACCTGTACGTCATCGCGGCGCTCGCCTGCGGCCTGCTGGCCAAGGCCGGCCACGACCTGGCCCGCCCGCACGACGCCATGACGCAGGCCCGCACCATGTTCGTCTGCGCCGAGAGCGCCGGGCACCTCCCGCTGCAGGCGTGGGCCAGAGGCCAGCAAAGCCTTACCGCCTACTGGATCGGGCGGCACGAGGAGGCGGCCCGCTTCGCGGCCGGCGCCGCCGCGCTCCTGTCGGGCAACCACACCGGGACGGTCGCCGCCTGGCTGCCCGCGCTCGAGGCCCGCGCCCACGCCCAGCTGAACCGGCCGGAGGCCGCCCGCGCCGCGCTGCGGCGCGCCGCCCTGGCCCGCGACAGCGTGGCGGCCGACGAGATCGACGGCATCGGCGGGACACTCACCTTCCCGCCGGCGATGCAGGCCTACTACGCCGCCGGGACCCACGTGCATCTCGAAGGCGGTGGCAGCGACGCCATCGCCGAGGCGAACGCCTCCCGGGAACTCTTCGAGAGCGGCGGCTGGCGCAATTGGGCCGCCGAGGCGGGGGTACACGGTGAGCTTGCCCTGGCGCAGGTACACCACGGCGACGTCGACGGCGCCCGGGAGGCGATGACGGGAGTCCTTGCGCTGGAACCGAACCGGCGCATCCGCGGGTTGGTCACCACCGCCCAGCGGCTGCACACCGCGCTGCGCGACCCCGTCTTCTTCGCTTCCCCGGTGGCCAAGGACCTCCGCGACGAGATCGAGGCGTACTGCCGCATCCCCGCATCGACCAACTAGCGCCGAGTTTCAAGCCGCCTGTGGGCCGGGGAGGTTCCCCGGTCCACAGGCGTTCCCGCACGGCGGCGGCCCCGGGGTGACCCCGGCGGTGCCCGAGGTCGCCGACGCGGTCGCCGACCTCGGGCACCCCCAGCAGCCGGAATTCAGCTTCCACCGACCGAAGGTCCCAATGTTCGGGAAACGAAAAAGGCAGTTTTGCACGGATAGAGGGGCCTATGTTTGAAGCTGGATAGTCGGGTGCCGATGGACCGGTACCCGCCGTCGCGGTAATTTGTTGGGATACCGTCCTAACTAAACTCGCCCGGAGGTCCTCATGAGAGCGAGGTTGTGCTGGCTACTCGCCCTGGCCATGATCGTGTCGCCTTCCGTCGCCGCAAAGGCAGGCATGGCCGGCCCGGCCGGCGAGGTCGCCGCGGCCTACAACTGGCGCAGCGTCCAGATCGTCGGTGGCGGCTTCATTCCTGGCATCGTCTACTCCCCCTCCGTACCCGGCCTGGTCTACGCGCGCACCGACATCGGCGGGGCTTACCGCCGTGACCCCGGCGGCACCGAGTGGACCTCGCTCACCGACTGGATCGGCTGGCAGGACTGGGGCCTGACCGGCATCGCGAGTCTCGCTCTCGACCCGAACGACGGCAACAAGGTGTACCTGGCCGCCGGGACCTACACCAACTCCTGGGACCCGGGCAACGGCGCGATCCTGCGCTCGTCCGACCGGGGAAACACTTGGGCGCGAACGGTTCTGCCGTTCAAGCTGGGCGGCAACATGCCCGGCCGGGGCATGGGCGAGCGGCTCGCCGTCGACCCCCGCCACAGCAACGTGCTCTATCTCGCGGCCCCCAGCGGCAACGGGCTGTGGCGCAGCACCGACAGCGGTGCCAGTTGGGCGCGGGTGACCAGCTTTCCCAACGCGGGCAACTACGTTCAGGATCCGGCGGACCCCAACGGGTACCTCAGCGACAACCAGGGCGTCGTCTGGGTGACCTTCGATCCGCGCTCCGACACCATCTATGTAGGCGTGGCCGACCTGCAGAACAACGTCTACCGCTCCACCGACGGCGGCGCGACCTGGGCCAGGCTGGCCGGGCAGCCCACCGGATTCCTTGCCCACAAAGGGGTTCTCGATCACATCAACGGATACCTCTACCTCGCCTTGAGCGATAAGGGCGGGCCGTATGACGGCGGTCACGGCGACCTCTGGCGTTACGCCACGGCGACCGGTGTCTGGACCAGGATCAGCCCGGTCCCATCGTCCGATGTGGACAACAACTACTACGGCTACGGCGGCCTCACCGTTGACCGGCAACGGCCCGGGACGCTGATGGTGACCGCGTACAGCAGCTGGTGGCCGGACACGATCATCTGGCGCAGCACCGACAGCGGCGCCACGTGGTCGAAGATCTGGGACTGGACGCGGTACCCCAACCGCAGTTTCCGTTACACCATGAACATCTCCGCCTCGCCGTGGCTGGATCTGGGTGACCCGGGGCCGCGCGACGCCGAGGTCTCACCCAAGCTCGGCTGGATGACCGAGTCCCTGGAAATCAACCCATTAAATTCCAATGAAATGCTTTATGGTACCGGTGCCACGCTCTTCGGCAGCGATAACCTGTCCAATTGGGACAGCGGCGGGACCATCTCCATCTCGGTCAAGGCCCGGGGCATCGAGGAGACCGCGGTGCAGGACCTGGTCAGCCCGCCCTCCGGCGCGCCTCTGCTGTCGGCGCTGGCCGACATCACCGGGTTCCGCCACGACAGCCTGACCACCGTGCCCAGCGCCGTCTTCGGACCAGCAGGGTCTACGATGCCGACCTCCACCGACATCGACTTCGCCGAGCTGGCCCCGGCGACGGTGGTGCGGGTGGGCAACTGCGAGGCGGGCACGATCTGCCTCGCCTACTCCACCAACGGCGGCACCAGCTGGGCGGCGCCGGCCAAGCAACCCGCCGGGGTCACCGGCGGCGGCACGGTCGCCTTGTCCGCCAACGGGACCCGCATCGTGTGGAGCCCCGGCGGCGCCCCGGTCAGCGTGACCGCCAACAACGGCAAGACCTGGTCCACCTCCGCGGGTGTGCCGGCCGGAGCCCGTGTGGTGTCCGACCGCGCCGATCCCAACCTGTTCTACGCCTTCGCCAACGGGGTGTTCTACCGCAGTACCAACGGCGGCACCAGCTTCACCGCCTCGGCCGCCACCGGCCTGCCGTCCTCACCCGTCCGGATGGCAGCAGTCTTCGGGCGGGCGGGTGACGTCTGGCTCGCCGGTGGCAACGACACCGGCGCCTACGGACTGTGGCACTCCACCAACGGCGGCGTCTCGTGGACCCGTCTGTCCAATGTGGAGCAGGCCGACACGGTGGGGTTCGGCCGGGCCGCGCCGGGCGCCTCCTATCCGGCCGTCTACACCAGCGCGCGCATCGGCGGGATCCGGGGCATCTTCCGCTCCGACGACGGCGGCGGGTCATGGGTGCGGATCAACGACGACCTGCACCAGTACGGATGGACCGGCGCCACGATCACCGGTGACCCGCGCGTCTACGGGCGTGTCTATCTCGGCACTAACGGAAGGGGGATCCTTTACGCCGACCCGGCGTAAGCTTCGGATCATAAGGAGCCGTTACGGCGGAGGCCACCGGGCAGCCTCCGCCTTCCCCGTCCACTCCGCGCCAAGGAACGATCCAACATGAAAGCACTCCATGCCCGGCCGGCGGTGTTGCTGACCGCCGTGCTCACCATGCTTACCTTCGTCCTGGTCGACGCCGTCGCGCCCGCGCCCCGGGCACACGCGGCCGTCATCGACCCCGCCGCCTGGTACCAGCTGATCAACCGCAACAGCGGCAAGGCCCTGCACGTCCTCAACAACTCCACCGCCGACGGGGCCGACATCGTGCAGTGGACCCGCGACCCCAACGCCACCAACCAGCAGTGGCAGTTCGTCGCGACCAGCGGCGGGTTCTACGAGCTGCGGGCGCGCCACAGTGGCAAGAACGCCGACGTGACCGGCGCCTCCACCGCCGACGGGGCCGATGTGATCCAGTGGCCCGACAACAACGGCAACAACCAGCAGTGGTCGGTCGTGGACACCACCGGCGGGTACGTCAAACTCCTTGCCCGCCATAGTGGCAAGGCGATGGAGGTCACGGGCTCGTCCACAGTGGACGGTGGCGACGTGGTCCAGCGGACCGACAACGGCGGCGCCAACCAGCAGTGGCAACTGGTCCCCACCACGCCGAACCCCACCTGCTCCGTCGGGACACCGCCGGCCGCCTATCCCAACCCCGGTCGGGTCACCGGCTCTACCGGCGCGCACGACCCGGGTGTCACCAAAACGCCCAACGGGACATACATCCTCGTGACCACCGGCGCCAACCTGCCGATCAAGACCTCCACCGACCGGATCGCCTGGCAGAGCGGGGGATCGGTGTGGCCCGGGGGCGCCTCCTGGACCACCACGTTCACCAATGGCAGCAACCAGTTGTGGGCGCCGGACATCTCCTTCCGCAACGGCCAGTACTACCTGTACTACGCGGCCTCCACGTTCGGCTCGCAGCGCTCGGCGATCTTCCTGGCGACCAGCCCGACCGGCGCCTCCGGCTCGTGGACCCACCGTGGCACGGTGATCGAGAGCAGCACGGCGGTGAACTTCAACGCCATCGACCCCGCGCTCATCGTGGACCAGCAGGGGCAGTGGTGGCTGACGTTCGGCTCGTTCTGGACCGGTATCAAGATGATCCGCCTCGACCCGGCGACCGGCATGCGCTCCACCACCGACACCGCGATCCGGGCGATCTCCCAGCGCACCACCGCGTCCGGCGCCGTCGAGGCACCGTTCATCTACTTCCGCTGCGGCTTCTACTACCTGTTCGTCTCGTTCGATCTGTGCTGCCGCGGGGCGCAGAGCACCTACCGGATCATGGTGGGCCGCTCGACCTCGGTCACCGGGCCTTACACCGATCGCAACGGGGTCGCCATGACCTCCGGCGGCGGCACGCAGATCCTGGCCACGCACGGATCCATCCACGGCCCCGGCCACCAGGCGGTGATCGCGGACAACGGGCAGGACGTGTTGTTCTACCACTACTATGCCGACAGTGGGGCGTCGTTCCTCGGCATCAACCTGATCGGGTGGGACGCGTCCGGTTGGCCGTTCGCGTTCTGAGGGTAATGCCCATGCCATGACCAAACCCGAGTCCGTTCACGACGGTCTGCACACCCGGCTCGCCGGTCTGGCGGGCGTTCTCGCCGGCACCGGTTCCGGCATCGCCGCCATCATCGGCGCGCTGGGTGTGGCGACCTGGCTCATCGTCGGCGCCGTCTCGGCCGAAGGCTACGACGAGCACTGGCACTGGATCCTGCACTCCACCGGCGCCGGCGTCGCGCTCATCATGGTCTTCGTCATCCAGTACACCAACCACCGCCAGGCCAAGGCGATCCTGCTCAAGCTCGACGAGCTGCTGCGCGCCGACGCCGAGGCCCGCGACGCCATCATCGGCGTGGAGAAGAAGTCCATCGGCAAGCAGGAACGCCTCGAGCAGCAGATGCACGCCCACACCGAAAAGGAGTAGGTAGGATCCCCGGGTGAGGCGCGTTTCGGTCACCGATGCCGGTATGAGGCGGGCGTGGGGCATCGCCCGGTCGCTGGCCATCTACCACGGCATCCCGGGGCGGCAGCACCGGATGAGGCGCTTCTACCGCCAGTTCCTGCGGCCCGGCGACATCGGCTTCGACATCGGCGCCCACGTGGGCAGCCGGGTGCGCGCCTGGCGGCGCCTCGGGGTCCACGTGGTCGCGGTCGAGCCCGCCCCGGACTGCCTGCGCGTGCTCAGGCTGCTGTTCGGCCGCGATTGCGAGCACGTCACCATCGTGCCGGCGGCGGTCGGGGCCAAGCCCGGGACGGCGAGCCTGAAGGTCTCCACCGCCACCCCCACGGTGTCGACGATGTCCAACGGCTGGCTGGAAGAGGTCTCCGCCGACGCGAGTTTCTCGCATGTGAAGTGGGACAACCAGATCGAGGTCGAGGTGACCACGCTCGACCGGCTCATCGCCCGGCACGGCGAGCCCGCCTTCTGCAAGATCGATGTGGAGGGGTTCGAGGCGGACGTGCTCATGGGGCTGAGCAAGCCGCTGCGCGCGCTGTCGTTCGAGTACCTGCCGATGGCGCACGACGCCACGGTCAAAGTCCTTGACCTGGTGGACAATCTGGGCCCTTACGAGTACAACTTCTCGCCGGTCGAGACCATGCGACTGGCCGGCGAGCGCTGGCTAGACGCGGCCGGCCTGCTGCGCCTGCTTGACCGGTTTCGCCCGCTGGGCCGCTCCGGAGACGTCTATGCCCGCCGCATCTCCTGACCGGTGGCGCCACTGCCAGAGCACGTCCCGCCCGAACGACTCGATCAGCAACGCCAGCGCGCAAGCCACCGCCACCAAGTTCACCATCCACGGCAGCAGCCCGCTGGCCGCGACGGTCAGCACGATCCCCTCGATCGCCGCCACCACCTTGCACCAGTAGCGCGGCGGTGCCGGACGACGCAGCCACGGCATCGCCCAGCCCGCCGCGACATATGCATAGCGCATGACCCCGATCGCCAGCACCCACCACCCCAAAGACCGGCTGACATAGACGCTCAGCGCCATGATGAGGAACGCGTCGACCTCCATGTCGAAGCGGGCGCCGAACTTGGACACCGACCCGGTTCTGCGGGCCACCTTGCCATCGACCAGGTCGAGTACCAACGCTACCGACGCCGTCGCCACGATGATCGCGACCGGGACGGATCGGACAAAAGACTCCGCCACGAGGGCGGTCACGGCACCAACGAGAAGCGCTCGCGTCATGGTCACCCGATCGGCGGGACTGAGCCGTTCCACGTTACGGAACACCAGAGCGCACAGGGTCAGCCCGAACAGGGCCCAGGTCACCCACCCCACTACGCCCAGACCCAGAATTGGGGCTGATCGAACCTGGAGCACCGTTCCTCCGTAAAGTCTCGTAAGGGGTCAGTTTAGGGAGGGCCAGAGGAGCTCAATGGCTATACACGCACGGGCCTTCTGGATCGGTTCACCGGGTGTGGGCGAGATCCGTGGCGTAAGCTTGCCCGAACCCGGCCCCGACCAGGTGCTCGTGCGCGCCGTCCACTCCGGGATCAGCCGCGGCACCGAGACGCTGGTGTTCCGCGGTCAGGTTCCGGACGGCCAGCGCTCGGCCATGCGGGCGCCGTTCCAGGAGGGCGAGTTCCCCGGGCCGGTCAAATACGGCTATCTAAGTGTGGGCGTGGTGGAGCAAGGCCCGGCGGCGCTGCTGGGACGAAGTGTGTTCTGCCTCTTTCCCCATCAAACCTTTTATGTGGTACCCAAAAACGCCGTGACCCTCATCCCGGACAACGTGCCATCCGAGCGGGCCGTCCTCACCGGCACCGTCGAGACCGCCGTGAACGCGCTGTGGGACGCGGCGCCCCTGGTTGGCGACCGGGTCACCGTGGTCGGCGCGGGCATGGTGGGCTGCTGCGTCGCGACGCTGCTCGCCCGCTTCCCCGGCGTCGACGTCGAGTTGGTCGACATAGACACCGACCGCGGGCGCACCGCCAAGGCCCTCGGCGTCCCGTTCGCCACCCCGGCCATCGCCAAGAACGGCCGCGACCTGGTCTTCCACGCCAGCGCCAGCACCGCCGGCCTCCAGCACGCGCTGAACCTGCTCTCGCCGGAGGGCACCGTCATCGAGCTGAGCTGGTATGGCGACCGCGAAGTCAGCCTGCCGCTGGGCGGCCCGTTCCACTCCGGCCGGCTGAGCATCCGCGCCAGCCAGGTCGGCATGATCGCCCCGGCCCGCCGCTCGAGCCGCACCTACGCCGATCGCCTGTCGCTCGCGCTCGAACTGCTCGCCGATCCGGCGTTCGACGCGTTGCTGACCGGCGAGTCACCCTTCGACGACCTGCCGCGGGTCCTGGCCGCGCTTTCCGCCGGGACGCTGCCGGCACTCTGCCACGTCATCACCTACGAGAGGGCCTGAAACGGTGTTCAGTGTGACCGTCCGCGAGCACATGATGATCGCGCACAGCTTCCGGGGCCACGTTTTCGGTCCCGCCCAACGGCTTCACGGCGCGACCTACCTCGTCGACGCGACGTTTCGCCGGGCCGAGCTGGACGCCGACAACATCGTGGTGGACATAGCCCTGGCCACCCAGGAGCTTCGCGGCGTGCTGGACCGGTGGAACCTGCGCAACCTCGACGAGGAGCCCGAGTTCGCCGGCGCGAACACCACGACCGAGGCGCTGGCCAAGACGATCGCCGACCACCTCGCCGAGCGGGTCAAGGCCGGCGCGCTCGGGCCCGGCGCGCTGGGCCTGTCGGGCATCGCGGTCACGCTGCACGAGTCGCACGTGGCCTGGGCCGGCTACGAGCGGACGCTATGAACCTGCACTTCATCGTTCCCGAGGGAGTGGACGACCCCGCCGGACCCAGCGGGGGCAACGTCTATGACCGCCAGGTGATCCGATCCCTCGCCGCCGTCGGCCACCGGATCCAGGAACACACCACCACCGACGCTCTCGAGTACGTCCCCGCCAACGCCACGGTTCTGGTGGACGGGCTGATCGCCTCGGCCATCCCGGAACTGCTCGCACGCCAAGCGAAGCGCCTCAACCTGGTGATCCTGGTGCACATGCTGTTCGGCGATGACGACCCGTCGCTCAGACCCGCTGAGGCGCAAGCGTTCCGGACCGCGACGGCGATCGTCACCACCAGCGAGTGGAGCCGCGCCCGCCTGCTGGAGCTGTACCGCCCACTGGCCGCGCGCGTGTTTGTCGCCGCTCCCGGGGTCGAGCCCGCCTCCCCGACGGTGCCGAACCCCGACGGCTCCCGGCTGCTGTGCGTGGCCGCCGTCGCCCCGCACAAGGGCCACGACATCCTCATCGACGCATTGACATTACTCGAAGAGCTCGCCTGGACCTGCACCTGCGCCGGCTCCCTGTCCCGCGATCCGGCCTTCGCCGCCCGGATCGCCTTGCGCACCAAGGAGTCCGGTCTCGAGAACCGGATCGCCTTCCCCGGCCCGCGGGTGGGCGCGGACCTCGCCGCCACCTACGCCTCGGCCGACCTCCTGGTGGTGCCGTCGCGCGGGGAGACCTACGGCATGGTCGTCACCGAGGCCCTGGCGCGCGGCATCCCCGTCGTCGCCTCGGCCGCCAAGGGCCTGCCCGAGGCGCTGGGCCGGGCGCCCGATGGCCGCCTCCCGGGCATCCTCGTGCCGCCCGAGGATCCGGCCGCGCTCGCCATCGCCCTGCGACGCTGGCTGCACGACCCCCAGTCGCGCGCCCGCCTGCACCGCTCGGCCCTTGACCGCCGCGCCACTCTCACCGGCTGGGACACCACCGCGAAACGTCTCGCCGAGACATTCGCCGTCCTCCTCGAGGAGGTCCCGCTTGACTAGCAGTCTGACCGCCGCCGTCTCCCGCCCCGGCGCCAAAACCGGTACCAGAACCGCCATCTGGCGCTGGGCGCGCCTGTCCGGCGGGGTCCTCGTGCTCGCCCTGCTGGTGTGGAAGGTGGGCACCGGCCCCTTCCTTGACGCCTTGCGCCACATAGACCGGCGCTCGATCGCGGGCGCACTCGCCATCGGCGTGCCCATAACGCTTTGCGGCGCCTGGCGGTGGCGGCTGGTCGCGGCCGGGATGGGCATCCGGCTGCCGCTGGGCCACGCGCTGGCCGCCTGTTACCGGGCCCAGTTCCTCAACTCCACGCTGCCCACCGGGCTCGTCGGCGACGTGCATCGCGCCGTGCGGCACGGATCCGACCTCGGCGACATGGGCCTGGGCATCCGCGCCGTGGCCCTGGAACGCTTCTCCGGCCAGGCCGCGACGATCACTATCGCGGTGATCGCCCTGGCGCTGATGCCCTCGCCCGTCCAGCCCCACATGCCCACGCTCCTGACCACCCTCGCCCTCGGCGCCGCCCTCCTCGCCCTGCTCGCCCGGGCCGTCGCCCGCAAAGTCCCACCCATCGCCGACACCGCCAAGCCCCGCAAGGCCGAGACCCCCAAGATCCAGGAAGTTGCCAGGCAACATGCCACTGGGAGCGCGCCCAGATGGCTTATTGCCAGGCAAATTGCGGGATCTTGGGTGGGTGCGGCGGGCGCGGCGGGCGCGGCGGGCGCGGCGGGCGCGGCGGGCGCGACGGGCGCGACGGGCGCGACGGGCGCGACGGGCGCGACGGGCGCGACGGGTGCGGCGGGGGCGACGGGCGCGACGGGCGCGACGGGTGCGACGGGTGCGACGGGTGCGACGGGGGTGGTGATGCGAGGGCTGGGCCGGGTGCGGGCCGACGTCCGGGGGTTGTTCAGCGGCGGGGTCTGGTTCGGGGTCGTGGTCACCAGCGTGGTGGCGCTCGCCGGCCACCTCGCCACGTTCGTGCTCGCCGCCCGCACCGCCGGGGCCACCGCGCCGCTCGTGCTGCTGGTGCCGCTGACCCTGATCGCTCTGCTGGCCATGGTGCTGCCGCTCAACGTCGCGGGCTGGGGCCTGCGTGAGGGCGCCGCCGCGTGGGCGTTCGGCGCGGCCGGACTGACCGCGGCGCAAGGGGTTTCCACCGCCGTGACCTATGGCGTCCTGGTGACGGTGGCGAGCCTGCCCGGCGCCGGCGTGCTGGTTCTCCGATGGGCAAACCGGGAACTCGGAGATGGTGACGTCCGTGACGACCGTGAGTGAGCGCCCGTATGTGCTGCTCAGCTGCAGCATGTCGATCGACGGCTACCTCGACGCCGCGACCGAGAAGCGCCTGCTGCTGTCCAACGACGACGACTTCGACCGGGTCGACGCGGTGCGCGCCCAGAGCGACGCCATCCTCGTCGGCGCGCGCACGGTACGGCGGGACAACCCGCGCCTGCTGGTGCGCTCACAGGCGCGGCGGGACGAGCGGGTCGCCCGCGGTCTGCGGCCCTCCCCGATCAAGGTGACGGTCACCAGCCGGGCGCAGCTCAACCCGGGCGCCGACTTCTTCACCACGGGCGACACGGAGAAGATCGTCTATTGCTCTAGCGGCGCGGTGGATCTCGCGCGGGACCGGCTCGGTGGGGTTGCTACGGTGGTCGACGGTGGGCAGCCGGTCGACCTGCGCAAGTTGACGCAGGATCTGTATGCCCGGGGCGTCGGGCGGCTGATGGTGGAAGGGGGCGGCACGATTCACACCCAGTTTCTGACCGCCGATCTGGCCGATGAACTTCATCTTGTGGTGGCCCCGTTCTTCGTCGGCGACTCGCGCGCCCGCCGCTTCGTCAGCGACGGGATGTTCCCGTGGAACCCGGCCCGCCGCGCCAAGCTCGCGGAGGTCCGGCAGATCGGGGATGTCGTCCTGCTGCGCTACGCCCTGTCGCCTCGGTTCGGTACCCCTTGATAGTGAGAAGAGTGACCACCGCCCTAGCGTGCGTCTTGCTGGGGGTTGTGCTGCTCGCCCCGAGCGCGCTGGGCGGCGGCGCCGGCCTAAGCGCGTCGGCGGCTTGGCTGCGCGTGCCGGCCGACGGGCTCGCCGCCGTCGCCCTCGTGCTGGCGCTCCCGCCGAGGGCGCGCCGGGGTGGGACGATCGCCGTCGGCACGGCACTGGGCCTGCTCGCCATCACCAAGGTCCTGGGGCTGGGCTTCTCGGCCGTGCTCGACCGGCCGTTCGATCTCATGTCGGACTGGGAGTTTCTCGGGCCCGGCTTGGAATTCCTCAAGCGGTCCATGGGAAACGGGGGCGCGATCGCGGTGGCCATCGGCGCGGTGGCGCTGACGCTGGGGCTGGCGGTGCTGGTGGCGCTGGCGTTCATCCGGGTGGCCCCGCTGGTGGTGCGGCAACGGAAGGCGGCGTCGTGGACAGTCGGCGGCCTGGCCGCGGTATGGCTGGTGTGCCTGCTGACCGGTGCGCAGCTGGTCGCCGGGGCACCCGTGGCCACGCACGACCTCTACGACCGCGGCAAACAGGTCGCCGACGGGCTGATCGACCGGCAACGGTTCGGGGAGACGCTAGCCACCGACGTGTCGCGGGAGGGGCCCGGCCCGAACGGGCTCAACGCGTTGCGGGGCAAGGATGTCATCCTCGCGTTCGTGGAGAGCTACGGCAAGGCGGCGCTGGAGGACCCGGAGCTGTCCCCGCACCTGCGCGCCACCCTCGAGCAGGGCACGCAACGGTTGCGGGAGTTGGGTTTCGGCGCCCGCAGCGGCTGGCTTACCTCGCCGACCACGGGCGGTGGCAGCTGGCTGGCCCACTCGACCCTCCAATCAGGACTGTGGATCGACGACCAGCAGCGCTACAACCAGCTTATCGCCAGCGACCGCCTGACGCTCAGCGGCGCGTTCCACCGCGCCGGCTGGCGCACCATCGGATGGATGCCCGGCAACAACGAGCTGTGGCCCGAGGGGCAGCGGTTCTACGGCTTCGACCAGCTGTACGCCTCGGCCGACGTCGGCTACCGCGGGGAGAAGTTCGCCTTCGACTCCATCCCCGACCAGTTCAGCCTGTCGGCGCTGCAGCGCACCGAGCGCTCGGGAAGCGGCCGCAAGCCGGTGATGGCCATGGTCCCGTTGCTTTCCAGCCACGCCCCGTGGGACCCGGTACCGAAAGTGGTTGATTGGCAAGCCGTCGGTGACGGCTCGATCTTCGACAACGGCGACGCCCCCAGCCTGTCGGCCGATGTGCTCACCCGCGACCGGGCACGGGTCCGTGCCGACTACGTCAAGGCCATCGACTACACGCTGGAGAGCCTTGTGTCCTATGTGGAGCGTTACGGCGGCGACGACCTGGTGCTGGTCTTCCTCGGCGACCACCAGGCCGGGCCGATCGTCACCGGCTTCAACTGGGAGACCGGCAACCGCGACGTGCCCATCACCATCGTGGCGCGGGACCCGGGCGTGCTCAACCGGGTCGCCGGGTGGGCCTGGGACGACGGTCTGATGCCGGGGCCGGGCGCGCCGGTGTGGCGGATGGACGACTTCCGCGACATGTTCCTGGCCGCCTTCGCCCAATAGGTTAGAAGGGTTCATCTAGCGGGGCGGGCCACGGTTGCCCGAGTCTGTGACCAGCCCTTGAGACGTAACTCCTCCCTTGAAAGGTGGGGCCGGTCAGTCACCCGGGCCGGCCCCACAGTCAGCCTCATTCGAACCATCTTCATTCGAAGAGATCGGTCTGTTCGGCCTGGCTGAGGTCGACGCCGCTGTGCCGTGGGGCGGGTTTGGCCAGCGTGGGAGTGGAGAAGACCTTGTGACCCTCGGCGTCCTTGTGCGCCTCCACGCGGCACGGTATCAGCCGGACCGGCGCCGGTGGGGTGGCGAAAGTGCCTGTGCCCCAGCGCAACCAGAGCGCGACCCGGCCCCGCTCGGCCTCGGCCACCAGCTTCTCCAGGGTGCGCTTACGGTCGGAGCGGTCCACCTCGACGACGATCGGGGCGCAGTCGCGCCGGGCGATGCCGACGTCGACGAAGGAGTACCGGTGCTCGAACGGCGGCGGGAGCGGGAACACGCTGCGCGCCTTGCGATAGGCCCGCCAGCCCTCCTCCTGCGCCCACCACACCACCGCCTCGATGAGCAACTCGGTCACCTCGTCGGCCGAACGGTCCACAAACGACACCGAGTTGATCCACCGGGTCAGCGAACCCGCCACCCACTCAGCGTCATCCTGGGCCTCATCCTGGGCCTCATCCTCGGCGTCATCTTCGGCGTCACCGTCTTCCGTCATGCTTCGGCTCCCGTTGACATATGGCAATCTTTGGCGTATCCATCTCGGCTATGGCAAGCGTCACGCAGGACTCCACGACCATCAAACGCCTCCGGCTGGGCATCGGCCTCGTCGGAATCTGGCTCCCGTTCGTGGTCACCATAGGTCATTCGGTCAATGTGGGACGGTTCACCCTTCCCAGTTCCATCAGCGGGGCCTACTACACGAGCATGCGTGACGTCTTCGTCGGCAGCATGAGCGCCGTCGGGGTCTTTCTGATCTTTTACCGTACCTCGCGGGCCGCGGACATCCTCGGCACCATCGCCGGGCTGGCCGCGATCGCGGTGGCGCTGTTCCCGGCCAAATCCGGCGCGGCCGACCTCATGGTCAGCTCGGCCGACGCCCCGGGCGGCGTGGTCCACACCGTGGCCGCGGCCGTGCTTTTCCTCAGCCTGGCCGCGTTCTGCTTCTTCCTTTTCCCGCAGTCAAGCCGGCCCCCGCGCAAGGTCGTCTACTACGTGAGCGGTCTCGTGATCATCCTCGGCTTCGCCCTGGCGCTGCTCGGCAGCCGGATCCTGCCCGACGACGTGGAGGCGACGGTCCACCCGCTGTTCTGGGGCGAGACGGTGGCGATCATCGCCTTCGGCGTCGCCTGGTTCACCAAGAGCAACGCGGTCATGCCCGACCCGCGGGAGAGCTGACCGGCACGGCGTTTCCCTTGGCGTCCTTGGCGAGCAGGCGGAAGGCTCCGGTCTGCTCGACGCGGAAGGTGACCGCGATCTGCGGCACGTGGCGCGGGGCGGGCTCGAGCCGCAGCTCGTAGTCGCCGAGTGCCAGGCCGTTGCCCGCCATCACCCGGATCTTGATGCTGGGCTGGTTGTCCTCGGCGGTCGTGAAGATCTCGGTCACCTCCGCCGGGACGACAGCGCCCTCGTTGAGCAGGGGCGTGAAGACCCCGCCGCGGGTTTCGATGCCCACCGCTGTGCTCATTTTTCCTTGGTACACAGGGATAAGCGGCCCTTCATCGAAAGGCTGGGCCGTCTGCGGTCGGAGTCGCCGCAGGAGATCGGGTCCGGGCAGCTCGCCCGGGTCAAGCGGCAGGATCGGCTTGCCTAGCGAGCGCGTAGTCCAGCTCCCGCGCGACCCACCCGGAGCCCCGCGCCTGCGGCGACATCACCGCGATCACCGCCGTGCTCGTCTCGATCTGCGCCCGGGTGTAGGTCTCCCACCAGCTCTGGTCCATCGGCCGGGTGTCGTAACGGGCGGCGATGCCCGCCGCCGCCAGGTGCGCGGCGAGGCGGGAGACATAGCCGGCATCGTGCTCGTGGCTGAAGCTGATGTAGACGGGCGCGGTCATGGCCGCATGGTAACGGCGGGCGGCAATCGGGCTCGGCCGCTATAGTGCTGCGGCACTGACGATTCTTTGAGTCGGGAGGCCAAGCCGGTGAGTGCTCCGCTGTTGCGCGATCCACGGGATCGCCATGACCGCCTTCAACTGCTCCTCAAGATCGCCGTCTACGGAGGGGCCGCGATCGGCGGACTCCTCATCGGTGTCATCGTGCTGGCCAAGCTATTGAGCTGACACGGCCGAAGGCGGTTGTCGGATGGGGGTGGCACAATCCTGCTCGAGTTGGTGGACGAGAGGATGGGGCGCTATGGGCTGGGTGGCGGCCGGCACCGATTACGAGGTGAGCTTGGAGAGCGGAAAAGTGGTGTGCCGCAACGCAAAGGGCACACGACTCAAATCCATGCCCAAGGTGCTCAAGGAACATGACGCGGTGGTCGGGCTGCGCCAGCTGGCCGAGTGGCTCAAGCGGCACGAGGAGTCGTGCCAGGCCGAGGTGGAGCGGTGGATGGTGCGATCGCTTCCGGTCCCGGCGGCGGTGCTGGGGCAGGTGTGGGTCGACGAGGTGTGGCGGGCAAACCTGACCGACGTCGTCATAGTGCCGCTCGCCAAGGACGGCAAGTGGCAGACCGAGCAGGCCGGCCTGCTGCGCGACGCCGAAGCGGGCAAGGGTCTGGGCATCGTCGACCTCGACGGTGAGTCCAAACGCCTTGACGCGCAACGGGTCGCGATCCCGCATCCGGTGCTGCTGCCCGACCTGGCCGACCTTCGGGAGTTCGCCACCGATCTCGGGGTCAAGCAGGGCACGCTGCAGCTGTTCCGGGAGGTGTGGCACAAGCCCGGGGGCGAGACCGAGCAGCGGGCCGAGGCCGCGCGCTTCTCCGGGGCCAAGTTCCAGCAGCTGCGCCACGTCCAGACCCGCGCGATGCAGCACGGTTACCGGGTGCAGGGTGGCATGGCCACCTTGCGGGTGTGGGAGGGCGGCGCGCCGATCGCCGCCTCGGTGTGGATCGGGGAGGGCGACCCCGCCTACGAGACCGAGACCGGTGACCTGTTCTTCGCCGACCCTGAGGGCCGATTGGTGCCGCTGGCGAAGGTGCCGCCGGTGACCTGGTCCGAGGGGATGCGGCTGGCCGCGACCCTGCACGCCGGCCGCGTCGTGGAGGAAGAGGGCGAGAATCAATGAGCGGACGCTTGCGGGAGCTCATCATGAAATTGGGATTCGTTCATGCCTTGCCCGGCTCAAGCCGCGTGAAGTCGACGAAGGAGGCTTCGGCATGACCGACAAGCTGATGGAGGCTGGGGCGATCCTTCCCGGGAAGGCCAAGGCGGGCAGCGGTCAGGACACGGTGACGGCCCGGCGGTACACGCATAAGGTCCTGGAAAAGACCTATGTGCGGCTCGTCGGCGACACGGTCGGCCCGGCCGAGGACCTGTCGATGGAGTTTCTGGGCTTCGAGATCGAGGCGCCGCCGGTGCCGGTGGGGCACGGCCGCCGCCAAGCGCTGGGCTTCCCGGCCTGGGCCCTGGTCAACGATCCCGCCAACGGCCGCCACGCCCTCGCCCTCGTCAAGGACATGGAGCGGCTGGCGCGGGTGGCCAAATCCAAGCCGGGCAACGCCAAAGAAGGCTATGACGCCCTGGCCGACCGGCTGGGCGGGGCCGCGCCGCAGTTCCTGCCGACGTTCTGGGAGCAGGCCGGGCGGGCCTTCCTCGCCGCGGACAACCAGCGCATGGCCGGCGCCTGCTTCACGTTGGCCCGCCGCGCGGAGCAGGTGCACGGGTTGCCCATCGACGAGGAGCGGCTGCGCGAAGTCCACCTGGAGTTCGCCTTCGCCGGGGCGCTGACCGCCAAGATGCTCACCGAGTTCGCCCGGGGCGTGATGGACCGGCAGCCCGCGCCGGCGGCCTATGAGCTTGTCCGCACGCTGGCTGTGCGTCGCGTCGCCGGTGGGCTGGCGCCTCAGGTGTCCCTCGCCGACGAGCTGGCCAAGATGGCCAAGGCGGCCAAGCTGGATCCCGAGGCCGAGGCGCAAAGCGTTGTGGGGCAACTGATTACCTTCCCGGCCATGGCCCGGGCCCCGATAGCGGTGTGGAAGGGGTACCGCGATGCGCTGATCAAGCTGGCCAAGCGGGAGGTCAGCGTGCGGGCACGGCTGCTGGAGATCATGCCGGAGCCGCCCGGGTACCACACCGATGGCACGGAGGAATGGCTGGAGCTTCTCGAGGCGACCGGGGCGATCGACTTGCTGACCTCCGACCAGAGCGAGGTTCCGGCCGGCCGGTGGGTGGAAAGGCTGATGGCGCATCGTCAACGGCGCCATGTGAGGCGCAGCGCCCGAGTGCTCTCCCTGGTGGAGCGTTTGGTGCCGCGGTTGCTGGCCGAGGGCCGGCCGGTCGCGATCTGGGACGAGCACCCGTGGCGCGCCGAGCTCGACGTCGTCGACCTGTGCCTGGCCAAGGGAGTGCCGCCGGCCGGCGACAACACCCACTCCTTCGACGTCTATGGCTGGGCGGGCGACGACGCGCCCGGCGCCCGTGACCTGACGGCGATCGCGGCGGACGAGCGCCTGCGGCCCTTGCTGGCCAAGGGTGTTCGCGACGCGGTCTACCGGATGCGCACCGGTTCGGCGATCGACTCGCCCCCGCTGCCCGCGACCGCCATCGCCGCCACCTTCGGCGCCGCCGGGCTGGTGGAGGTCTACCGCGACGTGCTCGAAGAGCTTGCCACGCAAGCGTCCGGCGGCACGGTGCTCAGCCTCGACGAGTTGCTGGTCGAGCTGGCGCCGCTGTGGTCACCGGCCGGGGCGGCGCTGGCCCCCGCGGCTTTCGAGGCGCTGCGCACCCTCGACGTCGCGGCGATGCTGGGGCACAGCCTGCGCTCGGGTCTGATCGAGGAGTACACCCTGCCCGGGTTCGAGGCGGCAGCCGCGCAGAAGCTCAACCTGCAGTTCGCCGAGGGCTGGCCCGCCCTGGTGGTGCACGACAACCGCTCGGCGCACATCATCAACCCCGACGGTTCGGTGGTGGAGCACATCTTCCGCTATCCGGCGGCCGGTTCCCCCTTCGAGCGCGGGCCTTACGGGCAGACGTTCTGCCACCCGGTCGACGGCGACCTGCTCGTGCGGTGGGGCACGTCGGGTTCCGTTGCGGGGTACTGGTTCTCCGACCCCGGCGAGATCTTCGAGACCAACTGGTCCGGCCTGCATCGGGCGTGGGGCGTGAGCGGCGTGTCCTCGCTCCCCCTTCCCGGCGGCGGCATCACGCGCGGCGGCCGGCCCTGGCACGTCGGCGACACCAAGCCGCCCGAGCAGACTTTCAGCGTGGCCGGCGACGGCGTCAACTTCTGGCGCTGCGAGCACATCACCCTGCCGACGGGCGGGATCGGCTGGCAGTGGCGCGAGTTCGACCCGCAGACGGGCGCCGCGGGCCGGGTGAGCGTGCCCTCGTTCTTCGCCCGGCCGCTGCCCGACGGTGCCACGCTGGTCCCGCAGAAGTGCGAGCTGCGGCCGGCACCGGCCGATTTCGCCGGGTCACCGCTGGGCTGGCACGACGGTTTGGTCGGCTGGCGGGTGGCCGTCCTGCCCGGCGGCGGGCAGCTGGGCGAGTCGGTCGACGGCCGCCTCATCGAGTGGCACGCGCCGTCGGGCGTCGTCGGCCAGCTCGGGCGAGCACCGGATCTGGCGGGGGCGCTTCGGTTGCCGGGCGACGACGTGCCACGGCCGGTCACCGCGGCCGATTCCGGCGGCACCGACCACACCATCTGGACCGCCGACGGCCGCTTCCCCACCGTCCACTGTGGACCATCGGCCACGCAGCCGCCGCTGGAGCACTGGCACGGGTTCAAGCCGAGGGATCCACGCGGCTCCGCGGCCCTGCGCGCGGTCGACGACGCGCTGGCCCGCAAACTGTTGGCGGGCAAAGATAAATCGCGCGACAAATCGCGGGACAAATTGGGCGACAAATTGGGCGAGGTGACGGACGCGACGCTGCGCGCGGCGGTGGCCGAGTTGGTCGAGCGGGCGGCGGTCTTGCGTGACCGGCTGGGCGGCGTCGAGGCGCTGCTGGCGGCGGCCGGGGACGCGGTCGAGGTCGAGACCGTCAGCGACGAGGCCCTGCGCCGGGCTTGGAAGGGCCTGGTCACCCGGGACTATTACTACTACAACTACGGCGGGCCCAACGCCGACCGGCGTGACCTGCTGCCGCAGCTGCGCGCGGTCGGAAAGCTGCTGGCGGGCAAGGATTGTCAGCCTCCGCCCGTGGAGGAGCCGGCGTGGGCCGGCCTGCTCGCCGGGCCCGGCGCCGCTGCGCTGCGCGCCGCCTCCCCCATCACCGACGACCAGGATCGGGCCGCCCTCGCCGGGCTGCTGACCGCCCTGGCCGAGTCGGGAATCATCGACGGCGGATACACGTTGCGGGCGGTGACGCTGAAGGCCAAGGAGGAGCTCAAAGAGGTCAAGGTGCTGCGCGCCGGCGGCCAGACCACGGTCCTGCTCGGCGAGGAGAAGCAGTGGGACAGCGGCGTGGAGCACTGGCTGATCACCGGGTTCCAGCGCTCGCCGAGCAGCCGCTTCACGCTTCCCCCCGGGATGACGCTCGAGGAGGAGATCGTGCCGGGCGGATGGTTGGGCGGCGCGCGCCTGCTCACCTTCACCCAACTGCTGACCAAGCACGGGCCGGCGCCGTGGCGCCCGGAGAGCGTGGAGCGGCTGGTGAAGGCGACCGGCATGACCGGGCCCGAGGCGGCGATGCTGCTGGCCGGGCTGCCCGGCCTCGAGGGGTGGGAGTCCAACTTCCTTACCCCGCAACAGCGTTCGCTCATGGGCGTCAACGTGAGCCAGGCGCGGGTGGCCCGTGATGGGCTCAAGGAGCTGTCCCTCGAGGACAGGGTGGCGCTGCTCGACGCGGCGATGCCGGACAACCCGGTGGCGCTGTGGGAGACGGGCCCGGACATCGACGCGCTTGCCCGGCGGTGGATCGCGCTGCGGGGCAGGCGGGTAGCCGTGCCCGATCAGCTGGTCACCGAGGCGGCCAAGGTGCTACCCAAGCAGCACGTCACCGACGTCCTGCAGGCGATTGCCCAGCCGTCGCCCGGATCGTGGCTCACCACCGACGGCCGGACCTCCCGGCAGGGCTCCCACTACATGCGGACCACGCTGCCGGACGGCGGTTCCGGGACGCCGTTCGACGGGGGCTACGCCTACAGCGCCGCGATCGCGCTGGCCTGGCTCGCCTATCACCTGCCCTGGGGTGATCCCGTGCGGGCAGCGCTGCCGGCCGCGCTGGAGCTGGCCCGGCAGCGGCTGAAGAACCCCGACCTGTTGCTGGGCCACGGTTCGTACCCGGACGGCCAGCGGCCGGCGGGCGTCGGGGCCGCTCTGGTGGAAACGCAGGAGAACTACTACGGCAGCACGCTGGTGTGCGTCGCACCGTCGCGGTTGGACGGTCCGGGCGACCCGGCGCTCGGGTTTGTCGACGAGCGCACGGCGCTCGCCTTGCGGCTGCTGCTGTCCCGGGAGCTGGCCGACACGGTCGCCATCCCGGTTGGGGCGCAAGGGGATCCGCGTGACCCCCGGATCGGCCTGCCGGAGCTGGTGCCGGAGGCGGCCAAGCGGCTGGGCGTGGAGGACGACGCGGCGGCCTATTACCTTCAGCTGCTGGCGCTGCCGGACCCGACCGACCGAAACGTGCTGGCGTGGAACGGGTGGAAGGCGCCCCGGCTCAAGGCGGTCCAGAAGGCGCTCACCGACGGCGGCCACGTGCTGGCCGCGAAGCGGGAACGGGCCGGCCGGCCGGTGTTCCTGCCCGGGGGCTGGCTCGTCAACCGGGCGCCAAGCCCGCCGATGGAAACGTGGAAGGCTTCGCTGTACACAGGACACAAAAATCTCACCCTGGTCACCATGCCCGTGGTCGAGTTGTTCCGCACCGCGTGGGCGCGGGTGACCTCCGGCGACGCCCCGCGCTACCACGACCTCAAGGAAACCCGATGACAGCTGTGCGGCAGATCGATCCGCCCGAGCACCGCTATGCCGAGCAGCTCGCGTTGCTGGCCGCCGCCGACGACGGGCCGCGCCCGCCCGCGTGGCGGCTGACCCCGCGCATGGTCGTCACCTTCATCTGCGGCTCGGCCGGGAGAAAGGTGAAAGGCAAAGTCATCGAGGCCAAGTTCGTGGGCGAGCGGGCGCTGATCGAGCGGTGCGTGGTGACCCTGGCCGGTGAGCGGGGGCTGCTGCTCGCGGGCGAACCGGGCACGGCCAAATCGATGCTGTCCGAACTGCTGACCGCGGCGATCTCCGGCACCAGCGCGCTGTCTGTGCAAGGGACGGCCGGGACGACCGAGGATCAGATCCGCTACGGGTGGAATTATGCGTTGCTGCTGGCGCAGGGGCCTTCGCCGGAGGCGCTGGTGCCGTCGCCGGTGCTGACCGCCATGCGCACCGGCGCCGTGGCGCGGCTCGAGGAGATCACCCGCTGCTTGCCCGAGGTGCAGGACGCGCTCGTGTCGATCCTGTCCGACCGCCGTCTGGCCCTGCCGGAACTGTCCGGATCGGACGATGGTGTGGTGTATGCGGCGCCTGGTTTCTCGGTGGTGGCGACGGCGAACCTAAGAGATCGCGGGGTCTCGGAGATGTCGGCCGCGCTCAAGCGCCGGTTCAATTTCGAGGTGGTACAACCCATCGCCGACCTCGACGCGGAGGTGGCCCTGGTGACAAGCCAGGCCAAGGCCGCCGTGGAGCGGGTCGGCGCGCCCTATCAGGTCGACGACGCGGTGCTCGAGACGCTGGTGACGGCGTTCCGGGATCTGCGCACCGGCGTGAGCGCCGAAGGTTGGGAGGTGGAGCGGCCATCGACGGTGATGAGCACCGCCGAGGCGGTGGCGGTGGCGTCGTCGATCGGCATCGCGACCGCGTACCTGCCCGGGCCGGATCCGCTGTCGCTCGTGCCCGGCCACCTGCTCGGCGTGGTACGCAAGGACGATCCGGCCGATCAGGCGCGGTTGCTGGCCTACTGGGACGGGCCGCTGCGGCGCCGGGCCGAGGCGGGTGGGCGCCTGTGGCGGCAGCTGTGGGAGCAACGGGATGTGCTGGGTGCCTGAGGAGGCGCTATCGCGGATGTTGGGGTTGGGGCGGGTGCACCTGATCGGGGTACGGCACCACTCCCCCATCCTCGCCGCCGCGATGCCCGCTCTGCTGGACGCGGCGCGCCCCGACGCGCTGCTCGTCGAGCTGCCCGTGGAGATGCAGCCGTGGCTTGAGTGGCTGGCCCACCCGGACACCAAGGCGCCCATCGCGTTGGCGGCCGCCGGCGACGAGGGCGGGCATGACCTGCTGGCGTTCTATCCGTTCGCCGACTTCTCGCCGGAGTTGGCGGCCTTGCGCTGGGCGGCGCGGCACGAAATCCCCGTTCACTGCTGCGATCTGCCTTTGTCCGACCCGGCGTGGCGCGAGCCCGACGCCCGGCCCTTGGGAGATGGCAAGGGTTTGACCCACCTCATCGCCGGGCGGCTGTCCGGCCGCGACGACGAGGACCTGTGGGACAGGTGGGTCGAGGCGCAGGCGCCCGGCTCGTCGCCGCTGGCGATCCGCCGGGCCGCGCTCGCCGCCGGGTGGGCTTTGCGCCAGGACGCGCCTACGGTGGGCGCGCTGGATCTGAAGCGGGAATCCTTTATGCGGCAACGCATCCGCGCCACGCCGGGCCCGCTGGCCGTCGTGATCGGCGCGTTCCACGCCCCGGCGCTGACGTCCTTTGTGGAGGATTCTTCGCTTTCGCTCGAGGCCGGTGGCGGCAAGGCCGTCATCTCCTTGGTACCATTCACTTTCGAGCTGTTGGACGCGCGATCCGGTTACCCGGCCGGGATCAGGGACCCGCGATGGCAGCAGTCGGTTTTCGAGTGCGGTGGCAACCCGGCGCGGCTGATCGAGCGCGCCCACGCTTTCGCGGTCGAGGTGGCCCGGGCGGTTCGCACCCAAGGGCAACCGGCCGGGCCCGGCGAGGCCGCCGAGGTGGGCCGGCTCGCGGTCGACCTCGCCACCCTGCGCGGGCTGCCCGCTCCCGGCCGCGGCGAACTGGTCGAGGCGCTGCAAACTGTTCTGGCCCAAGGCGAACCGGTCAGGCGCGGCCGGGTCGTGGCCGAGGCGATGCGGCGCACCCTGATCGGCGAGCGGCGCGGGCGGCTGGCCGCCGGGGCACCGCTGAGCGGGCTGATCCCCGCGGTCGGCGCCGCGCTGGAGGAGCTGCGCCTGCCCGGCCCGGGCCAGAAGCCCGCCACCGTCCGGCTCGACGCCCTGCGCTCCCCGCTTGACCGGACGCGCGAGGTCTTCCTGCGCCGGCTCGCCGCTTGCCAGGTGCAGTATGGCGAGGTCCGCGACGGCGAGGTCCTCACCACGTCGTGGCGTCTACATTGGACACCCGCGACCGATGCCGGGCTGGCCGTGGCGGCGCTGCGCGGTGTCACCCTTGAGCAGGCGGCTATGGGGACGCTGGCGCAACGCCACCGGCGCGAGATCGCCGACGGCGGACCCACGGCGGCGCAGACCCTGGCCGGGCTGGCGCAGGCGGCCGCCTGTGGCCTGCCGTCGCTGACCGAAACGCGGCTGGCCGAGGTGCACTCCACGGTGTGCCAGGGCGGCAGCCTGTCCGAGATCGTCTCCGCGATCGAGCTGGTGCTCAGGCTCGAACGCGGGCACTTTCCGGGTTCGGCTCCGGTCGAGGCGGTGGAGGTACGCGAAAATCTTTATGCCGCAGCCGTTTTAAGCCTCGAAGGGATGGCCGGCTCGAGCGAGGTCGGCGATGCCCGCGCCCTGACCGGGCTGGTGCACCACCTCGCCGAGACCGGGCGGCTGCTGCGCCTCGAACACCTCGTCGGCGAGATCGCCCGTAACGGCTCACCCTTGATGCGAGGTGCGGCCTCGGCGGTCGGCGTACTGCTCGGCACCCTCGAGCCGGAGGAGTTCGGGGCGCGGATGGCCTCCTGGCTGGAACTCGCCTCGGCGGAGTGCACCGGCCGGTTCCGCGGGGCGCTGACCGCCGCGGGTTCGCTGCTTCGCGCCGCCGAGCAGACGCTTACGCCGATGTTGGACCGGATCGAGGCGCTGCCCGACGATACCTTCGTGGCGCGGCTGCCGTCGCTGCGCGCCGGGTTCGGGGCGATGAGCCCGGCGGACCGCCAGCGCCTGCTGGATGTCATCACCGAGCGAAGTGGAGACTTCGACGCCACCCTGCCCGCCGACGCTGGACTGCTGGCGGCCTGGCTGGCCGCGGACCGATCAGGCTTGGCCGCGGTAGACGCGCTCGGCCTCACCCCGGACCCCAGCGAGATCTTGGAGGATTATGGTCGTCCTGGCGACCATAATCCTCCAAGATCTCCGAGTAGTTTGGCTCCGGCGCAGCGGTGGCGGCTTCTGCTGGGCCGCGAGGCCGAGAAGCTTCCGCCCGACGCGCGGCGTCTGGCGACCGCGCTCGACGAGCTTTACGGCTCCGGTCAGGGCGAAGGCTCCCACACCGTCGACCGCGGGCGGGGGCAGGGCGGTGGGCGGGAACGGTCGACTCCGCAAGCAAGGCAGTGGCTTGAGGAGCTGGAGGCGTTGTTCGGCAAGGATGTCCGCGAGGAGGTCCTGGCCCGGTCGGCGGAGGCGGGTCGGGCCGAGGCGCTGCTGGCGGTGGATCCGGAGGCGGTACGGCCCTCGATGGATCTGCTGCACGCGGTGCTGAGCCTGGCGGGCGGCCTTCCCGAAGCCAGGCTGGCCCGCCTCAGGCCGCTTGTGGACCGCCTGGTGCGGGACCTGACCGCGCAGCTGGCCCGCCGGATGCGCCCGGCCTTGACCGGCATCGGCATTCCGCGCCGCACCCGCCGTCCCACGGGCCGCCTCGACCTGGCCGCGACGGTGCGCGCCAACCTGCACACCGTGCGCACCACGGAGGACAATCGCCAACAGCTTGTGCCGGAACGGCTCATCTTCCGCAGCCGCGGCCGTCGCAGCGTCGAATGGCAGATCGTGCTCGTGGTCGACGTCTCCGGATCGATGGAGGAGTCGACGATCTGGGCGGCGCTCACCGCCGCGGTCCTCGCCGGGGTACCCGCCCTGCGCACCCACTTTGTCACCTTCTCCACACAGGTCATGGATCTGACCGACCGCGTCGACGACCCGCTCGGCCTGCTGCTGGAGATCAGCGTAGGCGGCGGCACCCATATCGCGGCGGGTTTGCGCTATGCGCGACAGATCGTGACCACGCCCAGCCGCACCATCGTCATCGTGATCAGTGACTTCGAGGAGGGGTACCCGATCGGCGGGCTGCTCGAGGCGGTCCGCGCCCTGATCGACGACGGCGTGACGCTGCTGGGCTGCGCGAGCCTGGACGACCGCGGCCAACCTCGTTACAGCACAGGGATCGCGGGCCGTCTGGTCGCCGCGGGCATGCCGGTGGCCGCGCTGAGCCCGACCGCGCTGGCGCACTGGATCGGGGAACGAGTTCGATGAGTTTGCCGCCGGTCGCCCCGCCTGTCGTCGCCGCCGCGGTCGAAGCGCTTCCCGCCCGCCTGCGTTCACGCCTGGACGCCATGGTGGAACAGGCCAAGCAGTGGCCGGTCACCGAGACTTCGGACGGTGGTGCGCGGGTCGCGGTCGACGACATTCAAATCTTTTTGACGGTACCGGTTGACGCGCCCGAGAAGGCGACGTGCACCTGCCTCCTCGCGCCCAAGTGCCTGCACCGCGCCGCGATCCTGTCCTGCGCGCCCATCTTGGAAGCAGCGCCTCAGGAAACCGCGCCTCAAGAAGCAGCGCCTCAAGAAGCAGCGCCTGACGTTCCCGCCATCACCGGCGCCGAACGGGACGCCGCCCTGGCCCTGTGGCAGGCCGCGATTCCGTTGCTGGAGAAGGGGATCGACGGCACCGACGCGATCGCGCAGGCGGATCTGCTACGTGCCGTGCACGGGGCGCGGACGGTGGGGCTGCACCGGCCGGCGGCCGCGGCGACCGCCGTCGTCGGGCGGGTGCGCTCCGCCCGGTCCAAGGAGGCCTCGTTCCGGCTCGGCGAGCTCACCGACGACCTGAGAGAGCTGCTGACGACCTGCCATCAGGTGTCCACAAACGACGCTTCGGGCCGCGGCCGGGCCCGGCGCGACTACGAGCCGGCCGGGGACCCCAGGCTCTATGGCCTGGTGTGCGAGCCACTCCTGACCGCGTCCGGCTACGCCGGTGCCGCGACGATTCTGGCCGACGAAGACTGTCGCATCTGGACGGTCGCCGAGGTCCGCCCGGGCGAGCCGGACCGGGTGCGCCTGGCCGCCGACAGCACTGTCGAGATTGGAGAGATCCGGCTCTCGCACCGCGAGTTGAGCCGGTCGGGGCTGCTGGCCCCGGGCGCCGTCGCGTCGGCCGACGGGCGGTTGAGCCACGGGCGCAAGGTGCAGGCCGTTCGATCCGCCGGCTGTGACTGGTACCAGATGCCGATTTTAAAATTGTGGCAAACGGCCATCGCCGCCCAGCTCGAACGCTGGGTCGAGGCGCTGCGACTGCCGGTCACCGACCGGCCCGGCGGGCACGATCTGGCCTTTCTCGAGGGCACTGTGGTCGGCGCCGGCCGGCGCGGGCTGCTGCTGGCGATCGACGGCGTCGCCGGGCCGGTCACGGTCGCGGCCCCTTGGGAGGACCCGTCCCGGCCGCACATCGCCAACCTGCGCCAGCTCGCCGAAAACGCTGCGGGACAACAGATCCGGCTCGTCGGGCGGTTCGCCGGAGGCTTGGCCGGGCAGCGGCTCGTGCACGGGCTGGGCTTCAGCGCGCGATGGCTACCGGAGCGTTTCGGCGGTCATGTGGCGCTCGGCGTGGATCGGCTGCAGAAGGCCGACATGCCCGGCCCAGCCGAGTTCGGCTCCGCTGCCGGCCCTGCTGCCGGCCCTGCTGTCGGCCCTGCTGTCGGCCCTGCTGTCGGCCCTGCTGTCGGCCCTGCTGTCGGCCCTGCTGGCGGGCCTGCCGCCGAGCCCGATGCCGGCCCTGCTAGCGAGTCTGCTGTCGGCCCTGCTGTCGGCCCTGCTGCCGAGCCCGATGCCGGCCCTGCTGGCGGGCCTGCCGCCGAGCCCGATGCCGGCCCTGCTAGCGAGTCTGCTGTCGGGCCTGATGTCGACCCGGCGCTCGGTCCCACGTCCGGCGGTGCGCTGAGGCCGGCGCTGGAGGCGCTGGACATGCCGGAGGTCACGCCGCCGCTGGCTTTCGCCCGCCACACGGTGGAACGGGTCGTCGCGGCCGGACGGGCGGCGCTGCTGGGCGGCGTGGCTCGCGACGCGCGGCGGCTCGCCGAGGCGCAGCTGGGCGCCGGTGCCGGCCTGCTGCGGGCGCTCGGGGCGGCCGGCACGCGGCGCGGCCGGGATGTGTTCGGGCGCTTGGATTCCCACGACACGCACCGGCTGGCCCGCGCCTGGCTGGCGGTCGCCGTCTACGAGCACGCCGCCGGGCTGGCCGCCATCCGCCACGCCTGGCTCGGAGCAACTCATGATCAATATGACGCTCACAGCGATTTGCCCGCGTAACCCGCTGTGAGCGTCACATTGATCTTTCCTGGTCAGTATTGTGGCTCGCATGTCTCTTGCCGGCTCATTCCTGCATGAGGGGGTGGCGCGGGCCTATCGCCACCGGCCGCCTTACCCACCAGCGCTTTTCGACGCTCTCGAGGCGCTCATCGTCGACAGGCCGAGGCACGTGCTCGACCTTGGCGCCGGCGACGGCGCGATCGCCCGCCCGCTCGCCGCCCGAGTGGACAAAGTGGACGCTGTGGAGATCTCACCGGCGATGGTGGCCGAGGGCCGGCAGCGGCCCGGCGGTGACCGGGCCAACCTGACCTGGCATGTGGAGGCGGCCGAAACTGTTGCCCGGCAAGGACCTTACGCCCTGGTGACGGCCGGGCAGTGCCTGCACTGGATGGACTGGCGGCCGACGCTGGAGCGGGTCAAGGGGGTTCTGACCCGGCACGCCATGCTCGCCCTGGTGGACATGCGTTACCACGAGCTGCCGTGGCGGGCCGAACTGACCGAGGTGATCGCCAGGTACTCGCGCAACCCCGACTACAACCCGCAGTTCGTGCTCTCCGATGAGCTTGCGCGCCAAGGGCTTTTCGACATGCACGGGACGCTGGAGACGCCGCCCGCCGAGTTCCGCCAGACGGTGGATGACTACATCGAGCAGTTCCACTCGACCGCTTCGCTGGCCCGCGAGCTGATGCCGCCGGAGGAGGCCGCCGCCTTCGCCGCCGATATCGTCGCGGTGGTGAACAGCCATGCGCGCGAGGGCGAGCTGACCATGCAGACCGTGGTCACGCTCACCTGGGGGAAGCCGCGTCGATAGCGTCTATGGCCGAATGACCGGCGGGATCGGCAGGAATCCCCGCGCCCGCAGCTCACGGCGCAGCGGCGTGATCCAGGTGTAGCGATGGGCGGCGATGCCGAGGGACTCCGCCGCCCGCGCGTTCGCCTCGGACTCGTCCACGTATAGGCACTGTGCCGCGTCCAACCCGAAGCGCCGCAACATATGTTCGTGCATCGCCGGGTCGGACGGCGGCACCCCGACCTCGGCGGCGACCACGATGCCGCGCAGCTGGCCGATGGATACACCCGGCTGACCCGGGCCAGGGCCGGCGGCTCCAGGTCGGTGGCGCCGAAGAGCCCAATGCCCTGCGCGCTCAGCCGCTCCATCAGCGTGGCAATCGCGCCCATCCGGCGGAGCATGTCTTGCATCATGTTGTCATGAAGGCGAACGAAAAGCTGGCCACGCCACGGGCACCCCTCGGTCAGCCTTCGTAAGCCCTCCTCGACAGCGCCGTCCCGGACCGGCTCGTCCTCCCACGGGGCCCGGCCCATCTCGGCGAGAAGGTACGCGCTCAGGTCGTCAAAGGGGACCAGCCTGCGGTACAACAAATTTGGCTTCCAGCCGATGAGGACGCCGGTGATATCGAGGATGACCGCGCGCATATCGCCAGGTTATCCTGGCCATGGCGTCCGGGACGCGTGCGGTCCGCGCAAAGGGCTGAGCCCATCCGAGCACACGGCAACCTTTGATCGACACCGGCTTCTCCTTTCAGCCCGGCGAGGCGGACCTCGGGCACGTCCGAGAGGAGGCCGCCATGCCTTCAGATGCTCTGCCTTCAGACACTCTGCCTTCAGATGCTCTGCCTCCCAACCCCTCTCTTGAGCAGCTTCGCAAGCGAGCCAAGGAGTTCCGGGATCTCGTCCGCACCGGCCACTCCAAGTTCATCGAGGTCGTGCGGATGCTTCACCCCAACCCGCCGGCGGCGTCTGGCTTCACGCTCGCCGACGCGCAGCTCGTCATCGCCCGGCAGTATGGCTTCGCCAGCTGGCGGCGGCTGCGCGAGCACATGGCCGTCGTGGCCCATTTCAGCCGCTCCCCGCAGCGCCGTAGCGCCGGTGGTGATGTCACCGATGAATTCCTGCGGCTGGCCTGCCTGGTCTACCGCCCGAGCTGGAAGGTCGAGGAGGGTGAGGAGGCGGACGGTCCGCACCGCCATCGTGCGGCCCGCGCGCTGCTGGCCCAACATCCGTACCTTGCCCAAGCCACCATCCACACCGCAGCGGCGGCTGGCGATCTGGCCGCGACGCGGGCGTTCCTGGCCGCGGACGCCACCGATGCCCACCGGGAAGGCGGCCCTCACGGTTGGCCGCCGCTGCTCTACCTGGCACTGTCGCGATTGGACATTGGTGACCCGCTTGGTACCGCACGGCTCCTGCTGGAGCACGGAGCCGACCCCAACGCCGGCTACCTGCCCGACGGCGAACCACCGCCGGTGACCGCGTTGAGCGCGGCCTTCCGCGGCCGCCACGACCCGGCCAACCAGCCGCCCCACCCGCGCTCGCTGAGCCTGGCCCGGTTGCTGCTGCGGCACGGGGCCGACCCCAACGACGAGCGAGCCGTCGGCAACGCCTGCGGCTACCCCCATCACGACGCCGGTTTGCGGCTGCTGCTCGATTTCGGGTTCGGCTTCAACCGCGGCGGACCTTGGCCCGCAAGGCTTGGCGGCCGCCTGCCCCAGCCCGCCGAGCTGGTGCGGGAAGAGCTGCGCTACGCGGCTGAAATGGATCTGCCCGCCCGCGCCCGCCTCCTGTTGAAGCCGGCCGACCAGCCCAAGCCCACCGACCAGCCCAAGCCCACCGACCAGCCCAAGCCCACCGACCAGCCCAAGCCCACCGACCAGCCCAAGCCCCACCACGAGCCCAAGCTGGCTGACCAGGCTGGCCTCGACGCAGCCCTCGAGACGGCGACTCTATGTGGCAATACCGAGATTGCCGAGATGCTCATCGCCGCCGGAGCGACGCCTACCGCCGGCAGTCCGCGGGATCGGCTCATCGCCGCCTGCTTGCGCTGCGACCGCGCCGAGGTCGAACGGCTGCGCGCCACCGAGCCGGCACCCGACCTCTCGGCGGTGTGGCCCAACCCGTTGTTCCGCGCCGCCCTGCTCAACCGCCCGGAGGCGATCAAACTGCTTGTCTCCCTTGGCCTCCCGCTCAACGACCGGCGCGGGTCACCGCTGCACGTCGCCGCGCTCGCCGGCCACCTCGAGCTGGTGAAGCTCCTCATCGAGCTGGGCGCCGACCCGCACGCGGAGGCCATCGACGACACACTCGGCCAGTTCACCCCGCCGGATCGTACGCCGCTCGGCTGGGCCCGCTATAACCGTCGGCACGATGTGGTTGCCTACCTTGAAGCTTTCAGCTGGTGACATCCTTGGTACCGAATCGGGCCCACGCCGCGGCACAGAAGATCACGATGTAGGCGCCCGCATGGACGAGGCCGCTGCGCACCCCGTCCCAGCCGACCGGGTCGCGCAGCAGGTCGCCGAAGTTCAGCCACAGGTGGGTCAACAGGTACGGGTGCAGCCACTCCAGTTCCTGGATGGCGTCGAGGATGAAGCTACCCATCGTCAGGATCATCGTGGCGATAGCGGCGCCGATCGGCTGTTCGGTGAGCGAGGAGACGAACAGGCCGATCGCGCCAACGGCGCACAGGTTGACCGCGAGATAGGCGCAGATGCCCAGCAGCCGCAGCAGCCCTTCGCCCATCGACACTTGCCGCCCGGACAGCAGGGTGGCCTCGCCACCACCGAACAGGACCAGCCCGAAAAGCAGGCCCACCGCGGCGACCAGAACCGTTGCGGCGACGGCGAAAATGACGATGGCCGCATACTTGACCGCGAGCAACTTGGTGCGATGCACCGGGACCGCCAGCAGGTAGCGCAGTGTGCCGAGATTGGCCTCCCCGGCGATCGAGTCGCCGGAGATGGTCGCCACCGCCAGCGGGAGGAAGAGAGGGAGCTCGATGGCGAGAGCGGCGAGCGCGACGAACATGCCGTTCTCGGTGATGGCGCTGATGAAGTCGGGCCCGCCCCGGCCGCTTGGCGGGTTGGCCTTCACCGCGAAGGCGATGATGATGGGTACCGCGGACAGCACCGCCAGACCCAACCAGTTGCGCCTGCGCCCGAAGATGAGCCACAGCTCCGAGGCGAGGAAGCGGCTAACCGCTGACATCGAAGCCCTCCCCGGTCAGCGACACGAACAGCTCCTCGAGGTCGGGGGCGACGACGGCGAAGCCGCGCACCGGCACACCCGCGTGCACCAGGCCCTCCACCACCTTCTCCGGCGCGATCCCGCCCAGCACACCGGTGGCGCGGGTAGGTACAGTCTCCACATCGGACAGTCCAAGCTGGCGCAGCACCGACGCCGCCTGCTCCGGCTGGGCCGTCTCGACCGCCGCGCGGGGGGCCACCCCGGCCCGCAGCTCCGCCAAAGGCGCTTGCGCCACAAGCTTTCCCAGGTGCATCACGCCCACGTGGGTGCAGATCTGCTCCACTTCGGACAGAAGGTGGGTGGAGAGCAGGACCGTCGCGCCATCGCGGGCCAGGTTGCTGATGAGCGCCCGCACCTCGCGGGTGCCCTGCGGGTCGAGGCCGTTGGTCGGCTCGTCGAGGATAAGCAGGTCGCGGGGCGAAAGCAGGGTCGCGGCCAGCGCCAGCCGCTGCCGCATGCCCAGCGAGTAGGCGCGGTAACGCTTTCGCGCCGCGGCGAGCAATCCCACCCGTTCCAGCGCGGCGTCCGCCCGCTGCCTGGCGGTCCTCGCCAAGGCCGTGCGGTCCGCGGCGTCAAGGCGCAGCAGGTTGTCCCGGCCGGACAGGTAGGGGTGGAACGCGGGCCCCTCGACGAGCGCGCCCACACGCGGCAGCACCCGGCCGGCCGCGCCGGGCATGTCCTCGCCGAGCATGGCGTGCCGGCCCCGCGTCGGGCTGATCAGCCCCAGCAGCAACCGGATCGTGGTCGTCTTGCCGGAACCGTTGGGGCCCAGGAAGCCATAGACCGAGCCGCTGGGCACGGCGAGGTCGATCGAGTCGACCGCCAGCTGCCGCCCGAACCGCTTCGACAGCCCGAACGTCTGCACGGCCTCACTCATCCCGCGACCTCACTCATGCCTCGCGGGAAAGCCCTCGCATGATCGTTGTGACGCTCGCAGCGCAAACCCGGCGCTACACCGCTGCCTGCGTCACATCGATCATGAGACGCCGGCGGTGACGAAGCCATCCCGCCGCGCCCGGCACCGCCGGACAGCACAGACGCGCCGCGGCCTGCTGCGCTGGACCGCACAGACGCGCCGCGGCCTGCTGCGCTGGACCGCACAGACGCGCCGCGGCCTGCTGCGCTGGACCGCACAGACGCGCCGCGGCCTG
>Ga0075428_100000674_pt1 | contig 35068 bp, 36 predicted proteins | sample RhiMetdeltSRZDD2_FD_75291 | JGI IMG/M metagenome (GOLD analysis project Ga0075428, IMG submission 75291) | Populus rhizosphere microbial communities from Tennessee, USA - Rhizosphere MetaG P. deltoides SRZDD2 | ecosystem: Host-associated > Plants > Roots > Rhizosphere > Soil | place: USA... | reverse complement strand
TCTAGGTTTCCTTGAGCGCAGGAGCAGGTTCACACGCAATTCGGGTTCGCCGGCGCAAGCCGGCTACGCGTCAGCTCGTCGTCAGATGGACGTTGCTGGTCGTCGCGCTGCTCGTGTTCCTGGCGTTCGTCGTCGGGATGGTCTTCGCGGGCTCGGCGGACCGGATCGCGACCGGCGTCCACATCGCCGGCGTCGACGTGGGCGGGCTGACGCCAGCCCAGGCCAGGGCAAGGCTGGAGGCGCGTTCCGCCAAGCTCCAGAGCGTCCCCGTCGTCTTCGTCTCGGGCACGCACCGCTTCGAGATCACTCCCGCGCGACTGGGCGTCAAGGTGGACTGGGGCGCGGCCGTAGCGGAAGCGCAGGATAGTGGAGGCGGGTTCGGGCCGCTACGGGGGCTCAAGCGGCTCGAGGCCCAGCTCTTCGGTGCCGATGTCTCCCCGCCCGTGCACGCGTTCGACACCGCGCTTGCGTTCCAGCTCACGCTGATCGCGCGTGAGGTGAACCAGCCTCACCGTGACGCGGCCGTGGATTTGCGCGGCCTGAAGGTCGCGGTCGTCCCGGGACAGGATGGACAAATCCTCGACCGCAAGGCAGCAGCGGATGTGCTCGTGCGCTCCCTGGGCTCGCTGGAGCGCGGCACGGTCGTCCCGATCCCGGTCGTGACCGATGCGCAGACGGTGACCGAGGATGACCTGACCGAGGCGGTCGAGCAGGCGCGCACGGCGCTCTCCGCGCCGGTTCGCCTTAAGCTCGGGCCTACGACGTGGAGGCTGCCGCGCTGGAAGATCGCGCCGCTGCTCGACCTGCCCGACCACGGCGCAAACACGCTCGCGCTCGGGGGCACGGGCGAAGAGCGCTGGATGACCCGGCTCACGCACACGATCAACCGGGAGCCCCGTGACGCGAGCTGGAGCATCACGAGCAAGGGCGGCCTTCGGCTCATTCCCGATAGGCCCGGCGTCCTGATCAGGCGCGAGGTGACCGAGAAGGCACTGATGGCCGCGCTGCTGTCTCCCACCGACCGCGTGGCCAACGTCTCGGTTAACTCCCTGCCGCCCTCGCTTACCACCGAGCGGGCCAAGGGGATGGGGATCGTCGGGCTGGTGGGGAGCTACGAGACGATCTACGGTGGCGACGCGAACCGGATCAACAACGTTCAGCTCGTGTCACGCCTCATCGACCGCACGCTCATCGGCCCCGGTGCCACGTTCTCGTTCAACGACACGACCGGCGAGCGGACCGAGGCGAAGGGATTCAAGGAGGCCCCGGTGATCATCAACGGCGAGCTCGGTACGGGCATCGCCGGAGGCGTGTGCCAGGTCTCCACCACGGTCTTCAACGCGGCGTACGAGGCCGGGCTCGAGATCACCGAGCGGACGAACCACGCGCTGTACATCAGCCACTACCCACTCGGGCGCGATGCGACCGTCAACTACCCCGACATCGATCTCAAGTTCGTCAACGACACCCCGCACTGGCTGCTCCTGCGGACGTTCGTCGGGTCGGACTCGCTCGTCGTCAACCTGTACGGGACCCCGGTGGACCGGCGCGTCGTGAGCGAGACGGCTCCGCTCACGGCCTCTGGCCCCGTACCGATCGAGCAGGTCGACGACCCCAACCTCCTGAAGGGCCAGAAGGTCCTGGAGACGTCCGGCCTGCCTCCGCAGGAGACGAGCGTCCAGCGCAAGGTGTACAGCGCGACGGGGGAGCTGCTCCACGACGACACCTGGACGTCGTACTACCAGGGCGAGAAGCGCGTGGTCAGGGTCGGCACGAAGGAGCCGCCGCCCCCGCCCAAGCCGACTACGACGACCGAGACGGAGACGACCCCGACCACTACGACCCCATCGTCGACGACACCCACGGACACGACGCCTTCGACTACGACGCCGACTCAGCGCTCGAAGGCGCCGACGCCGAATCAGCCCTAGCGAGCTCCTGTTTTAGCCAGGCGGGCATGCGCGTCGGCCGGAGCGTCCGCGCGTCGACGCATGCGTGCGTCGTCCAGCCGTCGGCCACCGGCTCGCCGTTTCGCTCGATCACGTAGTCGAAGCGGAAGCGCGCGCCCCGGACGTCGCCGCACCGCGCACGAACGACCAGCGAGTCGTCGAAGCGAACGGGCGCGCGGTAGCGCACGTGCGCCTCGAGGGTGGTCGCCTCGATTCCCTTGTCGCGTAAGCCCTGGTAGCCACCTTCGATCCGCGCGAGATACTCGACACGCGCGACCTCGAGCCAGTCGAGGTAGGCGGCGTGGTGAGCGACGCCCTGCGCGTCCGTCTCCGAGAAACGGACCTTCAGCTCCGTCGAAAACTGAAAGTGGGCGGTCACGGCAGCCAACGCAGTTGTGTGCCTGGCCGGCTGCAAACCTTCGCCTGGCTGCGTCCTCGGTCGCGCCCGTACCACAGAGAGTACGAACGCTCTCTGCGTCCTTGCCAGGCTCGGTTTTCGCGTGGCCAGCCACGAACGAACTGACTGCCGCGACCGCTATCCACGCGTCGACACGAGCCCCCCGACCGGCACCCAGTGGTCCTTTCTGTACCGCTGGAGCTGGACGTGGTCGATCGGGTAGTAGTCGCTCGTCTGGACCGCGATCCCCTTGCGCATGAAGGGGTTGTTGCGCTCGTTCAGGTGCGTGGCCGCCCTGAGGAGGCTCGCGCGCGTCGGGTTCTTGCCGGCGTGCCGCAGCGCGTCGACCATCGTGAAGGCAACGGCCATCCCGTAGAAATGCGCGACTGCATCGGGATTCGCGCCGCTTCCGTACTTCTTCAGGACCGACCTGTAGAGCTTGACCGCCTTGTCGTTGGCGAGCTTCCTGTCCGTCGGGTCTTTGAGGAACGCCAGGCTGATGGCGCCGTTCGTCGCCCGCCCGCGCGTGTTCAGCCGTGCGATGTTCATCACGAACGGGTCGATCGAGACGGACGTGATGAAGACCTGCGGGTGCCAGCCGTCCTTGTCGGCGTAGATGAAGGACTGGAGCGCCTGCTTCGGGAGGGCGAAGATCATGAAGGTCTTCGCGCCGGAGGCCTTGAGCCGATCGACCTGGGTCTTGACGTCGGCGTCGGTGACCTCGTAGGTCTGCGTCGAGACGATGCGTGCCTTGCCTTTCAGGCCAGACTTGAGCCCGCGCAGGAGCTCGTTCCCGTACTCCGAGTCCTCGGCGAGCACGCCGATGGTGGTGCCGCGCATGTGCTTGGCGATGTAGCGGCCGTAGACCGCGCCCTCGCCGACGAAGCTGGGGAGGTAGCCCATCGTCCAGCGGTACCGGGAGCGCTCTCTCGCCAGCACCTGAGCTCCGCTGCCGACGAAGAGCTGCGGCACACCGACCTGGTTGAGGTACGGCCGGACCGCGAGCACGTGCTCGGTACCGATGCTGTTGAAGATCGCGAAGACACCGTCCTGCTGGACGAGCTGGCGCGTCGCCTGCACCGTCTTGGACGGGTCATAAGCGTCGTCCAGGACCTTGTAGTTGATCTTCCGTTTGAACACGCCGCCGTGCGCGTTCACGTACGCGAAGTACGCCTGCGCGCCGCGGGCCACAGGCGCATAGGCGGTCTCAGGTCCGGTGAGGGGCGCCGTGCCGCCGAGCAGGATCGAGGTCGAGGTCACCCCCGGCGTCGCGGTGCCGCCAGCGAAGGCCCAGGGTAGGCTCAGCGCGAGTGCTCCGACCGCCGCAGCGAACAGGATCAGACGTCTCACAGGAACGCAACGATAGAGCGATTGCGCGGCTCGCCGGGCTGGTGCGGCGCAACCAGCCCTGTGTCGTGCTGACCGGGGCCGGGATCTCGACCGAGTCCGGCATACCCGACTTCCGCTCGCCGACCGGGCTGTGGGCGCAGTTCGACCCGATGGAGTACGGGACGATCGAGGCGTTCCGGAGCGACCCGGAGAAGGTCTGGCGCTTCTACGCTCCGCGGATCTCGATACTGACGGAGGCGGAGCCGAACCCGGCTCATCACGCGCTCGCCGAGCTCGAGCGGCTCGGGTTCGTGCAGGCCGTGGTGACGCAGAACATCGACCTGTTGCATGGGCGTGCCGGCAGCCGGAAAGTGGTCGAAGTGCACGGCTCCATCCGAGCCTCGACCTGCCCTCAGTGCGACGCGTCGCACAGCCTGGAGCGGGTGCTCGCACTGCTGGAGGAGCGGCCCGAAGAAGCGCCGCGCTGCGCGTCGTGCGCCGGCGTCCTCAAGCCCGACGTGGTCTTCTTCGGAGAGCTCCTGCCCGAGCGCGCGATGGAGCAGGCCCAGGCGCTCGCCGCTTCGGCCGGGCTCATGCTCGTGGTCGGGTCGTCTCTGGAGGTCTTCCCGGTCGCGGGGCTTCCCCAGCAGACGCTCAACGCCGGTGGTGAGCTCGCGATCGTCAACCTCGGTCCGACGCCCTTCGACGGGCGGGCGGCGGTGAAGGTCGAAGCCAGCGCCGCGGAGGCGCTACCCGAAGTCGCCCGGATACTCAGGCAGCGGTCCGCTTGACCGGCCGCTCGGCGAGAACCTCGCGACAGGAGAAGCAGAAGGTCCGCTCGACTTCGTACGGAACGCCGTTGCGCTGAAGGAGCACCACTGTCGTCACCGGCGTATGCTCGTGGGGTTTTCCCTCTACGACCCTCATTGTCAATTCAGACTAGATCGCGTCGCGGAGGTTAGTTATTGAGCCTCGTAAAAATCCTGTGAAGATCCAGCGTCGGATCGCCGTCCTGCTCGTGATCTGCTGCGCGGGGATCGTTGCCGCGGGTCTGGCGGGGCGCGGCTCGGGGAGCGAGGCCACGCCGGTGACCGGCGGCCCCGACTCCCGGACGCAGCCACTCGCAGACGGCTGCGCGCGCGACCGCACGGCAATCCTCAGGCACGAGGTTCCGAACTGGGTGTACGTCGGAGGTGGGCTCGCCGCCCAGAACCAGGTCGTAACCGGGGTCGTGAACTCGCAGTACGAACCGGAGAGGGCGGCCGTCCCAACCGGTACGGACGACCCTTTCACCCATACCTCGTACGACTTCACGTTCAACATCAAGCCCGATCCACCGTCTGAGCACGTGCTCGGCACCGGCAACTTCGAGGGTCTGGGAGCCGAGACCGCGCGCCTGCACACCGAGCGCGAGTCGCTGACGTTCCCCGACTGGGCCTGGCCCGACCGCGGCGACCGCGTGTCGCTCGTAGGCTCCTGGGTATGGGACTGCGACCATCTGACGGCGTCGGGCGAGCACACCGAGATCCATCCCTTCCGCCTGCTCTGGGTGGAGCGGAATCCAGGCGGCTCCTCGCCGCGCAGTCGAGCCGGAGACCGCGAGGCGGACCTCTTTGCCACCTTCGCCGGTACCCCGGCCGACACCCAGGCGGTCTGTGCGAGCCGGACGAAGGGAGACCGTGCCTCCTTCCAGCAATGTGTCGGGACGCCCGTCGGAGAGGTGCCTCTCACGGGCACGTACGAGTTCGTCCTGCGCGCGGGGAAGAAGCCCTCGCCGAAGGCTCGGCTCATATACCGCGCGGTCGACCGTCTCGCGCCGTCGGTCCCGATCCCGGTGACGAAGCTGAAGGACGGGATCAAGGTGACCGTCGACGGCTCCCGCGCGCAGAGGATCCAGCGGCAGTTCTACGTTGGGTGGCGGCCGGTTGCGACGCGGCCGGTGCACCTGCGCGTCCGCCTGCGCGAGCTGCTCGTCCGCCGGGCGATGGACCCCGGTTGCCCGCCGGCCGATCCCGGTTGCCCCTTCAAGGACGAGTCGTTGATGCTCGGACAGGTGACATCCGTGCCCGGGGAGTGGAACGTGTACGTGAATGCGGGAGGCGTCTGGGCCCCCTGGGTTCCGCTGCTGATCCGTCCCAGGAGCGGCGAGACGATCAAGACCAACCGGTCGATCGACTTCTACGCCGCGCGGAGCAGACCCTGGCGGTTGTTCGTGCAGACCCGCGAATGCGACTTCGGCTCGCTGGGCAATGCCTACTCGACCCAAGGGGTAGTCGTCCCGTGCCCGCACATCCTCGAGGTGGGCAACACGGCGAGCGACGACCAGCCGGGGATCCTCGCCGTTCACTTCCGCTCACCGGCCGCCAGCCTGGGCACTCACGCAGTCAACTCCAGGCTTACCGGCTCGACATGTCCACCCTCGAACACCAAGGGCTGCTACCGGCTCACGTTCACAATCTCGAGAATCCGGCCATAAACTACGTTCCATGACGCAAGACACCGACAACAAGGACCTCCTCACCCGGCTGCGAGAGGCGGGGGACGACGCGCTGCAGAAGCTCGGCGACGTGCCCGGCGGCCAAAAGATCCTCGACGCGATGAACGGTCTGCGCGACCGTATCGACGAGCTCCAGAAGCGCATGAAGCGCGTGGACGAGCTCGAGAAGCGTGTCGCGTCGCTGGAAAAGAAGGTCGCAGGGACCGGGACGAAGTCGACGGCGCGCAGCCGGACCACGACGAGCGCACGCTCGTCCGGCTCCTCCACGAAGAAGAGCTAGGAGGGTTCGGCGAAATATGGGCGGTGCCGCCGGGACGCGCCGCGCGGCCCGTGGCGGCGTCCTCAGTCGCGCCCGTAGTGCAGAACTACGAGCGCTCCCTGCGTCCTGGCCACGAACCGCGCGGACACGCCCCGGCGACGAGCAACATTCCGCCGAACCCTCCTAGTCGGGAACGCGAACGCGCAGCGCGCGCGGAACGATCTCGAACCTCGCCGGCGTCGTGCCCGGCTGCTCGCCGTCGAGCACGACCGGGAGCGGCGGGTCGGCCTGGATGGTGACGCTCGGTGCCCGCACCAGCTGGATCTTCGGATGCGTCAGGTGGCGGCCGCTGTAGATCTTGGGGAACGTCGTCACGAAGTCGACCTTCGTGATGTCGCCGAAGAAGACGCAGTCGAGCAGCCCGTCGTCGAGCGAGGCTTCCGGCGCGATCCGCATCCCGCCAGCAGCGTACGGCCCGTTCATGGCGACGATCTCGAACATGGGGCCGTTCCGCGTCTCCGTTCCGACGGCGGCCTCGACAGCCGCGCTCTTCCAGCGCGCGAACACCTTGACGGTCGACACCATGAACGACGCACGGCCTCCGAGCGCCTTCGACGAGTCGTTCGCGTCGCGCGCGATCGCGCCGCTGATGCCCGCTCCAGCAAAGTTGGCGAACCAGGCCTCGCCGTGGTGGAAGGTGGCCAGCCCCACATCGATGGTCCGTATGCGCCCTTTCAGGGCGACGCCAACAGCATCCTTGAACTTCCTCGGCACGCCGAGGCTGCGCGCGAAGTCCGTCCCCGTCCCGCGGGAGAGCACGGCGAGCTCGACGTCGCTCCCACCGGCGCGCATCAGCCCGTTGAGGGCCTCGTGGACGGTGCCGTCACCGCCCACGACGGCCAGCTGGGTCGCACCCCCTCGCGCCGCCTCCGCGGCGAGCTCGACGATGTGCCCGGGCCGCTCCGATATGAGCGCGTCTCCACGCAGGCCCAGATCGGCCGCCTCGCGTGCCAGCACGGGCCAGCGCCTCCCGGTCGACCGGTTGGCCGAGGCGGGGTTGACGAGGAAGACGGTGCTCACGTGATCCCGGCGAGCGCGATGCGCGCCATCCGCTCGACCGCCGCGGCAAGCTCCTCGTCGCCGATCCGAGACCGTCCCTCCGCGAACGTGTCACTGACCGCGAGCAGGCATCCCGCCTGCACGCCACGCAACGAGGCGACGGTGAACAGCGTCGCCGCCTCCATCTCGACCGCGAGCAGGCCGCGCGCCGACCAGCGAGCGAAGCGGCCGTCGTCCGGGTCGTAAAAGACGTCCGTGGAGACGATCGGCCCCACGTAGGAGATGCGTTCGCCGAGCTCCTTCGCCGCATGGACGACGCCGTGCAGGAGGTCCCAGTCGGCGGTCGGCGCGATCGGCTCGCCGCCCGAATAGCGCATGGAGGTGCCGTCGTCCGGAACGGCAGAGAGGGCGAGAATGAGGTCCCCGTGCCGGAGGTGGGGCTGGAGCGCGCCGCACGTCCCGAGGCGCAGAAAGCGCTTCACGCCCAGCTCGACGAGCTCCTCGACGACGATTGCCGTCGAGGGCCCTCCGATCCCGGTCGCCTGCACGGAGACCGACTTGCCGTCCACGCTTCCGGTGTAGCCGAGCAAGCCGCGCTCGGTGTTCCGCTCGACGGCACCGCCGAGAAAATTCTCCGCGATCAGCCGCGCGCGGTTGGGATCCCCCGGGAGTAGACACGCCTCGGCGTAGTCGCCGGGCTCGGCGCGGACGTGGATGGGCATCGTGCGCACCCTAAAGTTTCAGAAGCCATGAACGTCTTCACGCCGGACCGGCGCGCGCTGCTCGAGTTCTGCGCCGAGAATCCGATTGAACGTGTCTTCATCGAGGACCTCGTCCGCCGGGGCGGGGGCCGGTTGACCGCAGTCGGGAACGGGGAGCGGATCGTCGGTGTCGCGCACATCGGCGTCAATGTCGTCCCCTCGGGCGACGGCTGCGAGGCTTTTGCGGAGCTGGTCGACTCGAGGTCGCGGATGATAATCGGCGACGAGGCCGCGGTCGGTCAGCTGTGGGATGCGGTCGCCCGCAGTCTCCGGAAGCCCCGCGAGGACCGCCCCGGTCAGCCCGTCTTCGTGCTCGAGGAAGCTCCGCCGGCGGGCGGCACCGGCCTGCGGGAGGCGTCCGCGGACGACCTCGAGCTGCTCGTGCCGGCCTGCGCGGCGGCGCACGAGGAGGAGCTGGGAACCGATCCGATGCGCGCAGACCCGGAGGGCTTCCGCTGGCGGACGCGCGCCCAGATCGACGAGCGCCGTTCCTGGCTCTGGACCGAGAACGGCACCATCCTGTTCAAAGCCGAGGCCTCCGCCTGGACGCCGAGCGCGGTTCAGCTCCAGCAGGTCTGGGTCGATCCGGAGGTCAGGAACCGCGGACACGCGCAGCGCGCGCTTCGCGACCTGTGCCGGCGGCTGCTGGACAGCACCCCCGCCGTGTGCCTGTTCGTCCGGCCAGAGAACGCCGTGGCCCTCCACGTCTACGAGAAGATCGGCATGGAGCGGCGCGGCAGCTACCGGAGCGTGCTGCTCTGATGGGCCCTCTGCGCGAGCGAGTCGAGGGCTTCATTCGCCGCCACGACCTCATGCCGGCCGACGGCGAGGTCACCTGCCTCGTCTCCGGCGGGGCGGATTCGACCTGTCTGTGGCACGTGCTCGGCTCGCTCGGCTACCAGGTGCGGGCGCTGCACGTGGCCCACGGCCTGCGCGGGAGCGAGTCCGAGGAGGACGCCCGCTTCTGCCGCGACGAGCTCGGCGCCGAGGTCGTCGATGGAAGACCGGCGGTTCCTGCCACCGAGGACGCCTTGCGCGAGATCCGCTATTCGTTCGGCGGCGACCGGCTGCGCGCAACCGGCCACACCGCCTCCGACCAGGTCGAGACCGTCCTCTACCGCCTGGCCGCCAGCGGCGCGGCCGGCGGGATCAAGGCCAAGCGGGAGGACGGCGTCGTCCGCCCGCTCCTGGAAATCTGGCGCGAGGAGACGGAGGCGTACTGCCGCGCCGAGGGTCTTCGCTACCGCGTGGACACGTCCAATCCGGATACGAAGCGCGGTCTCATTCGCGACGAGATCCTCCCGCTCCTACGGCGACTCCACCCGGGCGCCGAAAAGAACCTGCTGCGGCTGGCCCAGGCGCGCCCGTCCAAGCTCGACGAGCTCCTCGCCTCGACAGAGGGCTCGCGCCGTGTCGACCTCGGCCAGGGACTCACGGCCGTCCGCGAGTACGACCGCGTCTGGCTCGAGCAGACTCCCGTCGCGCTCGCCGGCCGCGTCCGCTGGGGCCCGTGGACGATCGAGTCGGAGCTCGCAGGGCTTAAGGTACGGAGCTGGCGACCGGGCGACAGGCTCGCCGGCCGCAGCAAGAAGGTCCAGGACGTGTTCGTTGATGCCAAGATCCCGCGATCCGAGCGTGAGGCGTGGCCCCTCGTCGTGCACGGGGACGGCGTGGTGGCGGTTCCCGGCATCGTCGAGGCGCCGGGTGTGAGAGCGTGGCGGGAAGCGCCAGGTCCGCGAAGCAGACCGGTGGAAGGGGCCCGGGGGAACCGGGAGGTTCCCCCGGCTGGCAAGGAGGCGAACTCGTGACCACGACGGCCGTAGGCGAAATCTTGATCGACGAGGCCTCGCTCCGGCAGCGGATCGAGGAGCTCGGGGAGGAGATCTCGGGCGACTACGAGGGGCGCGACGTCCTGCTCGTCGGCGTGCTCAAAGGAGCCGTGTTCTTCATGGCCGACCTGATGCGCCAGCTCTCGCTCCCGTGCGAGATCGACTTCATGGCCATCTCCAGCTACGGCGAGGGAACCGATTCCTCGGGCGTCGTCCGCATCCTCAAGGACCTGGACAGCAACATCACGGGCCGGCACGTGCTGGTGCTCGAGGACATCATCGACACCGGTCTCACACTCTCGTACCTGATGCGGAACCTGGGCGCGCGGGAGCCCGCGTCGCTCGAGGTCTGCGCCCTGCTCGTGAAGCACGGGCGGCGCGAGGCGGATGTTCCGGTGAAGTACGTCGGCTTCGAGATCCCGAACCAGTTCGTGGTCGGGTACGGCCTCGACTTCGCCGAGCGGTACAGGAACCTCCCGCACGTCGCGGTTTTGCAGGAAGAATCGACCTAGGAAAGGGGCTCCGACGACGAACTACAAGGGAATCAACAGTGCTACCCTGGCGTTGGAGATCTTGTGAATCGCTTTTTCCGCAGCGCGCTTTTCCCCTTGATCGTGATCGTCCTGCTCGTTTACCTGGCGAGCCAGACGCTGATGCGCGGGGGGGACAAAGAGGTGAGGCTCACCCAGGCGGCGCTGATCCAGCAGGTCGAGTCCAATCCCAGCGAGTTCAAGAACTTCGTCTTCGACCCGAACAAGCAGAAGATCAGCTACGAGCGCCAGGACGGCACCAAGGGCTCGGTCAACTACGCGACGCCGCAGGCGCAGATCCAGTTCCAGAACCTGCTGGAGAAGAACAACGTGGAGTTCGACTCGAAGGGCGTCGGCTCGTCGCCCTGGTGGTCGATTCTCACCTCGCTCCTGCCGTTCGTCCTGCTGTTCGGCTTCTGGATCTTCCTGATGAACCAGGTGCAGGGCGGCGGCTCCAAGGTGATGAGCTTCGGCAAGAGCCGTGCCAAGCGGATGACGCCCGACTCGCCGAAGATCGGCTTCAAGGATGTCGCCGGCGTGGACGAGGCCGTGGAGGAGCTCCAGGAGATCAAGGAGTTCCTCGAGAACCCGAAGAAGTTCCAGGCGCTCGGCGCGCGCATCCCGAAGGGCGTGCTCCTGTACGGGCCGCCCGGCACAGGAAAGACGCTGCTCGCCCGCGCGGTCGCGGGTGAGGCCGGCGTTCCGTTCTTCTCGATCTCGGGGTCGGACTTCGTCGAGATGTTCGTCGGCGTCGGCGCGAGCCGCGTCCGCGACCTGTTCGAGCAGGCCAAGCAAGCGGCGCCGTGCATCGTGTTCATGGACGAGATCGACGCCGTTGGCCGCCACCGCGGAGCCGGTCTCGGAGGCGGGCACGATGAGCGCGAGCAGACGCTGAACCAGCTCCTCGTCGAGATGGACGGGTTCGAGCTGAAGGACAACATCATCCTGATCGCCGCCACGAACCGTCCCGACATCCTCGACCCGGCGCTGCTCCGCCCGGGCCGCTTCGACCGCCAGATCGTCGTCGACCGGCCCGACCGGAACGGCCGCCGCAAGATCCTCGAGGTGCATGCCAAGGGCAAGCCGCTTGCCTCCGTGATCGACCTCGACGCTCTCGCCGCCGGCACTCCCGGCTTCACGGGCGCCGACCTCGCGAACCTCGTCAACGAGGCCGCGCTGCTGGCCGCCCGCCGCGGCAAGAAGACGATCGAACAGGAGGAGCTCGAGGAAGGGATCATGCGCGTGATCGCCGGCCCGGAGAAGAAAACCCGCCTCCTCTCCGAGCACGAGCGCAAGATCACTGCGTACCACGAGCTCGGCCACGCGCTCGTCGGCCACTACCTCGACCAGGACGCCGAGGTGCACAAGATCTCGATCATTTCCCGCGGCCAGGCGCTCGGCTACACGATCTCCCTCCCGCGCGAGGACCGCTACCTCACGACCAAGTCGAACCTGATGGACCGCCTGGCGATGACGCTCGGCGGCCGCACTGCCGAGGAGCTCGTCTTCCACGAGGTGACGACCGGCGCCGCCGACGACCTCGAGAAGGTCACGCAGACTGCCAAGCAGATGGTCATGCGCTACGGCATGAGCGAGAAGCTCGGCCCGCGCGTCCTCGGACGCAATCACGACATGCCGTTCCTCGGTCGCGAGATGGGCGCCGAGCCTGACTACTCCGAGGAGATCGCGCGCGAGATCGACGACGAGATCCGGCGCGTGATCGAGGAGGCGCACTCTCGGGCACGCGAGGTGCTCGAGCAGCACATCGACAAGCTGCACCAGCTGTCGATGATCCTCATCGAGCGCGAGACGATCGACAAGGACCAGTTCGAGCGGCTGCTCGCGGGAGAGGCGGAGGAAGACGTGTTCCTCGACGAGCAGCCTGACGCCGCGCCCGAGGCTCCGCGTGAGCCCGAGCGCAAGCCCGCGCCGAAGCCGAAGCCGTTCCCGCTCCCCGGCGCGGCGATGAAGCCTCCGCCCGAGCCCGAGCCTTCCTGACGACCCCGTAGAATCTGGCTCCCAAAGTCATGAAGGGGGAGTCGAGATGAACAGGGCGAACCTCGCTGCGATCGGAGTCCTGGGCGGGGCGCTGACGATCGTCGGAGCGATTGGCCCGTGGGCGACGAGTGAGGTGCTGCAGCACGACGTCTCCGGAACCGACGCGAACCGTGGTATCACGGTGGCGGTCGCGGCCGGCGTCGGGCTGTTGCTCCTGGCGCTTGCGGGGTGGAAGAACCTTCGCTGGGCGGCGATGCTCGCGGCCGTCGGAGGCCTGATCTCCTTCGGGCTGACGATCTGGACGTTTGCGGCCCTCAACAGCTTCGTGGGTGCGCCTTCAGGCCTCTCCATCGGGAAAGGCTGGGGGATCTGGCTCGCGCTGATCGGCTCCCTCGTGCTCGTCATTGCCGCCATCATGGCCTCGCTGGTGGAGGACTCGCCCGGCGCCGTCGAACAACCCTCTACAACGGCGAACTAGACAAAAGGGGGCTACGCGTGGACGGACAGGTTGCGCTCGGTCGCGGCATCGCCGCGGTCGGGATCGCCCTCGGGCTCATCGCAATCTGGATCGACTTCGGCCCGAGCTCGTACTGGACCTACGACGGAAGCCTGGCGGGGCTGCTGCTGATCCTGCAGGTCGGCGCGCTCCTCGCGCTCATCGGCGCGTTCGTCGACAGGAGCCGGGAGTACGACCTCGCCTACGGGATGATCGGAGGCGTCGGCTTCGGTATCTACCTCTTCTGGCCTTCCGTTTTCGCCTTCGACCAGTGGGACCAGCTGGATATGGGTGCGTGGCTCGGCCTCTGCTCGGCCCTCACGTTCATAGGCGCGTCGGTCGCGACCTGGGGGACGGACCGGCCGGCGAGCCGCCCTTCCGGGCTCGGGGCGGTCGTGGCGCTCGTGGGTCTGGGGCTGATCGTCGTCGGCCTCTTCCCCGAGTTCGTCACTGGGCAGGGAAGCTACTGGAACATCACCGGCGCGGGGCATGCCTTCGGCGTGCTGATACTCATCCTCGTCGTCCTGGAGGCGCTGTCGATCGCGGCGGCCTGGACGAGGTCGGCCGGCATGGACAGTGCCCTCCTGCTCGGGGGCGTGACGCTCGGCGCGGGGATCGCTATCCCCTCGCAGAGCGCGTTCGACCATTTCGGCGATCTCGGCACGGGGGCCTGGCTGCTCGGGGTCGGGTCACTGCTGGTGGCAGTGGGAGTGCTCGTCATGTGGGCGTTGTCGGAGGAAGAGGCGCCCGAGCCTGCGACCGTATGAACGGAAACGGCCCGGTATGCGCCGGGCCGTTTTCTCCTTCAGACCAGAACTACTGTCCGGGCGGGGCGAGACCGCGCTGACGGCCGCAGGGCCAGTCGGTCGCGAGAACGGCGACGGCGGGTTGTGCTGCCTCTGACATTCCAGACGTCTACGCGACGGGAGCAGGGGTCGCTTCGACGGCCGGGCCGGCCTTGCTCTCCCAGTACCGGTTGAGCGCGCCCTGAACCTTCACGGCCCAGATGATCCAACCGATGAGTGGTAGGAGGATCCAGAGGCCCGTGAGCCCCGTCACGGGCTTCTCGCGACCGTCGGCCGCGTACATGTTCCCGACCTCGGATCCTGCAAGGAAGGGAATCACGGGATAGAAGATGATGGCGAGGATCAGAGCGAGCGCACCACCGACGCCGGTCTTTGTGTGATTACTCAGCTCATCAAACGTGACGAAGGCCCAGTAGAGGCCGTATATCCCGAAGGTGATGATTGTGATTATGACCACGAAGGCGACCCCGCGGGGTTGGCCGAGCGGGCCGGTGGGGGGCTGTACGTTCATGAGCGCCTCCTCGCTCTTGGGAAATCCGTTCATATCACAGCCCGAACTAATCTCCAACCGGTGGAGCCCCGACCACCGATCGAGAAACGCTTCCCGCGTCCGTCGGTCATGGGCGTCGTCAACGTGACCCCGGACAGCTTCTTCGACGGCGGCGTCAACGTCGCGCCGGAGGACGCCGCCGCCGCGGGGCGCCGGATGATGGAGGAAGGCGCCGCCATCGTGGACGTGGGGGGCGAGTCCACGCGGCCGGGCTCCGAGGGCATATCGGCCGCAGAGGAGCTGCGCCGCGTAGTCCCGGTGCTGGAAGCGTTGGACGACGACGTGCCTGTCTCGATCGACACCGCCAAGTCGGAGGTCGCGTGGCAGGCGCTTGCCCTGGGCGTGGAGATGGTCAACGACGTGACGGCGCTACGGGGCGATCCGCGGGTGGCCGAGGTCGTGGCCGACGAGGATGCGTACCTGTGCCTCATGCACATGCAGGGCGAGCCGCGGACGATGCAGGTGAATCCGACCTACGGCGACGTGGTCTCGGACGTCGCGCGCTTCCTGGAGGACCGGCTGGCGTTTGCCGTGTCGCAGGGCGTGCGCGAGGAGCTCATCTGTCTCGACCCGGGGATCGGCTTCGGCAAGACCATGGAGCAGAACTTCGAGCTGATCCGCCGCCTGGACGAGCTCGCCGCTGTCGGTCGCCCGGTGCTGATCGGGTTCTCGCGCAAGAGCTCGCTGGGGCGGGTGCTCGGCGACCAAGAGGCTAAGACAGGGCCGCTGTCGGCCAGCCTGGCGGCGGCAGTAGCCGCGTACGAGCGGGGTGCCGCCATCATCCGCGCCCACGACGTGCGCGAGACGGTCGAGGCCCTGACGACCGCGCGCGCCGTCCTCGGATGACCGAGGTGGAGCTGCACGGACTCGAGGTCTTCGGCCACCACGGCGTCAGCGACGAGGAGCGGGACCGGGGTCAGACCCTGCTCTGGGACGCGGTGTGGAGAGTGGGTGCGGTCTCCCGCGACGACCTCTCCGACACGGTCGACTACGTTGCCGTCGCTGCCTGCATCAGGGAGGTCTCGGACCGACGGCGCTTCCAGCTGCTCGAGTCGCTCGCCGCGGCTGCGGCCGATGCGATCGTCGGGCGCTTCGACGTCGAGTGGGTCCGTGTGCGCGTGCGCAAGTCGAGGCTCGATCTCCCGGTCGAATACGCGGCCGCGACCGTCGAGCGTCCGTGAGGGCCTACGTCGGCCTTGGAGCGAACCTCGGCGACCGAGAGAAGACGATGCGGCGCGCGATCGAGCTGCTCGACGGTGGTGGCATCGAGGTCGTCGCCGTCTCCAGCTTCCGTGAGACGGATCCTGTCGACTACGAGGATCAGCCGCGCTTCCTGAACGCGGCCATCGCGCTCGAGACCGATCTTTCGCCCCGCGAGCTACTCGATCGTCTGCTCGCCGTCGAGCGCGAGCTCGGACGAACGAGGGACGGCCCGCGCTATGGGCCCCGCAGGATCGACCTCGACCTGCTGCTCTACGAAGAGGAAATCCTGGAGGAGCCAGGGCTCACGGTTCCGCATCCACGCCTGGCCGAACGGAGGTTCGCGTTGGAGCCGCTCGCCGACCTCGACCCCATGCTCACGATCCCGGGATCGGGCGTCGTGTCGGCCGTGCTCGCAGGGCTAGAATGACTCCCTCGCATGTCCCATCTGGACGAGCTTGACGAATATGAGGCCGAGCTCGAGCTCGCTCTCAAGAAGGAGTACACCGCCGTCTTCGGGCTCTTTCGCTACTGCGTGCTGACGCAGGACGCGACCTACCTCTGCAACAAGCTCGACGTCAACTACGCCCCGCAAACGAGCTACCCCTTCTTCCACATCAAGATGGAGGACGTGTGGGTCTGGGATAAGAACCGGCCGACCCGAATCATCCCGCGCGCCGAGGTCTACACCTCGAGCGACGTGACCGTCGAGGAGCTCCGCGGCGCCGGCGACGAGCCGCAGCTGACGGCCGAGGCGCTGGCTGAGAAGATCGGCGAGTCGCTGTCTTCTGACGAAGACTGACGTCTAGACCTAGGCGGCGCGCCGATGCTCGGCGTACCAGGTTTCGAAGCGGCCGGCGGGCGATTCGAGGAATGCACCCAGATCGGCCTCGAACTTGGCGATCTGGCCGCGGAGGCGGAACATCTGAAAGTCGAGCCGGCGCTCGTCGTCGCAGACGTGCTCGTCCGGTTCCTCGCCTGCGAGCGAGGCGCCGCAGTCGGGGCACGGCATGTATTTGGAATTGGCAAAGAAAGCGAACATCACCTCCATAATCCCGTGCCGGAAGACCATGAAACATGCAGGTACGCTCGGTTTTTATGGGTTTGCTTGCAATCGACGTCGGCAACACACAGACCGCGCTGGGACTGTTCAAGGACGGTGAGCTCGCGGAGTACCGCCGGCTCGCGACCGAGCCGACGCGGACGGGAGACGAGCTGGGAGCGCTTCTCCACAGCTTGCTCGACCTGGATGGGCTGGAAGGGATCAGCCTCGCCTCCAGCGTGCCCCAACTCCTCCGCTCGTACGAAGAGGTCGCTGGCGGGCTGCGCAGCGAGATCCTGATCCTCGGCCCGGGAACGCGCACAGGTATGCCGATCCGCTACGACGATCCACGGGAGGTCGGCCCGGATCGGATCGCGAACGCTGTCGCGGCGCGCGAGCGGTACGGCGCGCCGTCCATCGTCGTCGACTTCGGCACGTCCACGAACTTCGACATCGTGTCGGCCGAGGGGGAGTACGTGGGCGGCGTGCTCGCCCCCGGCGTCGAGATCTCGATGGAGGCCCTCTTCGCGCGCGCGGCGCGCCTGTTCAAGGTCGACTTCGTCGAGCCGCCGTCAGTGATCGGGAAGACCACCGCGGCGGGGCTCCAGTCCGGGCTCGTTTACGGCTTCGCGGGACAGGTGGACGCGATCGTCGACCGGGTCCGCGCGGAGCTCGGCGCGGACGCGCCGGCGATCGCCACCGGCGGCCTCGCCGACCTGATCTCTCCCCACTCGCGGGCGATCGAGCGGGTCGACCACTTCCTTACGCTGGAGGGCCTCCGCCTGGTCTGGGAGCGCAACAAGTAGGAAGGCACCGCCTGCGTGTCGTCGGCGCCCTCGCGACGGTCTACGTCGTGTGGGGCTCCACCTACCTCGCAATCCGCGTCATGGTGGAGACGATTCCCCCGCTTCTGGGCGCGGGTTTCAGGTTCCTGACCGCCGGGGCGGTCCTGTACGGCTGGATTTGGTTTCGCGGGGGCAGGCCAAGGCTGCGCATCGGAGGGCGGGAGCTGCTCGCCTCACTCCTCATCGGCGTTCTCTTCTTCCCGGGCGGCAACGGGTTGGTCACCCTGGCGGAGAAGGAGGCCCCGTCGGGTCTTGCCGCCCTGATCATTGCCGCCATCCCGCTGTGGGTGATCGTGTTCAGGCTGGCGTCGAGGGAGCGTGTTCCGCGGGTGACCCTCGGCGGCGTCGCCGCCGGTTTCGTGGGCGTCGGCATCCTCATCGCCCCCGGCAGTCACGCCGCGGGGATCGCTCTGTGGAGCCTCCTCACGCTCGTCGCCGCGTCGTTCTGCTGGGCGCTCGGATCGTTCCTGTCGCCGCGCGCGCCGCTCCCGCACGACGTGCTGCTCGCAACCGCGGCCGAGCAGGTCCTCGGCGGGGTCGTGCTCATCTGCATCGGCTTCGCCGCAGGGGAAACCCTCGACGTTGGGGCGTGGTCAGGACGCTCGCTCGGCGGGTTCGCGTATCTCGTCACCGCCGGCTCGCTCCTCGCCTTCACCGCCTACGTCTGGCTGCTGCACAACGCGCCCATCTCGACCGTGGCGACCTACGCCTTCGTCAACCCCATAGTGGCAGTCCTGCTTGGCTGGTGGATCCTCTCCGAGCAGCTGACGAAGGAGATGCTGATCGCCGCGGTCGTGATCGTCGGGTCCGTCGCGCTCGTCGTCAGGACCGAAAGGTACGGCGAGCCGACGCCCTCGGAGGTGCACTGAGCTCGTCTGAGAGCTCAACGCCTTACGACTGCCTCGGCGAACGTCGATGGCGCGATCGTGTTCGCCGACATCCCGGTGACCCACGGCCGCCGCCACAACTTTCTGTCGGCGTACGTCAGCGGCACCACAGCGGCCTGCTTTCCGATCCAGATTCGCTCGAACTCGCGGCATTTCTGCAACCGCTCAGCCTGATCGCGCGCCGCAAGCGCGCTCGCGAGCAGTCCGTCGAGCTCCGCGTCGTGGTAGAGAAACGGGACCCGCGTGAAAAGCGGCGCGAGGAACCCGCCGGCCGGGTCCGCGATCGCATATGTCCAGGCCCACAGGTACATGTGTGCTCGCTCGTTGATCGTCGCCTCGAGCTCCATCACGGAATCGATCGGCACCCTGCGCGTCCGAAATCCAAGCGACGCGAGCTGCTCCGAGATCGACGCCGCACCCCTCTCGTAGATGCCCAGATAGGGAAAGACGAGCTCTTCCAGGTCGCGGCCCTCCGCGTGCCCCGCTTCACGGAGAAGCGCACGCGCAGCCTCAGGGTCGAATCCGGGTGCGACACGAGGCGAGTGGCCGGGCATTTCTGGCGGAAGCATGCCCCCTCGAGTGGCCGCGTTCCCTCCCCAAACTCTCGCATGTCCCTCCCGGTCGATCGCGTGGGCGAGCGCGCGTCTGATCCGAGTGTCGTCCAGGGGCGGTCGGGTGGGGTCGAGGCCGAGATACTGGACGACTCCGCCCGAAGCGCGATCGACAACGGTGTTCTGGTCCAGCTCGAGCCCCACAACCTCGGCGAGGCCGTCGTAGAACAGGTCGTACTCGCCACGGCGCCAGCGCTCACCCGCCTCGGCGGGAGCGGGTTCAAGGGTGATCGTGACCTCCCCGACGTTTCCGCGCGATCCGTACCAGAGGGGTGCCGCCTCGAGCGTCATCCGGCCGGGCGTGCCCGCCGCAGGTGCAACTCGCTCCGTGAGGACAAACGGACCGCTGCCGATCGACGGTAGCCGCGCATGCCAGTCTTGGCCGCGCTTCACGTACACGTGCCGCGGCCACGGGAAAAGCTCCGGCCGGCCCAGCATGTGGAGGAAATGGTTGCGTGGCTCGTGCAGTTCGATGTCGAGGACGCTTTCGTCGACCACGCTCGCCCGTAGTCCGTCGAGCCAACCCGCGTCGTCATCGGCCTCTTCGAGCATCCGCTCGAACGTGAAGACGAAGTCGTCCGCCTGCACGGGCACGCCGTCGCTCCAGCGGGCGTCGCCGCGAAGGGTGAACTGATACGAACGCCCGTCGTCCGAGACCGTAAAGCTCTCAGCGAGGTCGGGCTCGATCTCGAGGTCCGGACCGATCAGCACAAGGCCCCGGAAGAGATTGCGAATCACCTGGCTCGCCAGATCGCTGCCGGTGAGGCCGGGCGCCAACCGCTCCCAGAACCACGGCGCTCCCGTCGCCCAGGTCACGTGTTCGGTCGGCTCGAGTCGGACCTCGGCCGGCCGAGGCCGTGCGAACGCTTCGCGAAAAGCCTCGCTCGCGGCGCGGAAGTCGAAGGCAAGGTGGTGAGTCAGCCCGATGCGGAAGAGCGTGATTCGGGCGCGCTCGTCGTCGCCGGTCCGTTCCATGAAGTCGAGCGCGCGCCGGTAGCGCTCGAGCGCGTCGTCATCGGCGTAGACGGCTCGCGCCGCATCCCCGGCCTTCAACAGGAACTCCACTGCGCGGTCGGCGTCGTCCGCCTCCGTGAAGTGGTGGGCGAGCAGTCCGTACACCTCCCCGGGGGAATCGCGATGGAGCTCTGCCAGCGCCTCACCGACCCGCAGGTGCAGCTCGCGGCGCTGGGCTTCGACGAGCGTGCCGTAGGCGGCTTCCTGTACGAGCCCGTGCCGGAAGCGGTATTCCGGCGCCGCGCCGCTCCGTTCCTCGACGACGAGCTGGAGCCACTGCAGTTCGGACAATGTCGGAAGCAGACGCGCGCGCGGGAGCACCCGCTCGAGCAGGGGCAGGCCGAAGGATCGACCGACCACGGCCGCGGTCGTGATCAGCTCGCGCGCTTCCGGATCGAGCCGGTCGAGCCGCGCCTGCAGGGCTTCCTGGATGGCCGCCGGGATCGACGCCTCGCCGACGAGCGTCAAGCGCCCGTTCTGCCGCTCGAGCACGCCGCGCTCGCGCAGGTCGCGGACCGCTTCCGACACGAAGTACGGATTGCCTCCGGTGTGCTGGGCGAGCATCTGTGCGAGCTGGGCCGGCAGCTCACCTTCGGCAGCCGCTTCGCCGAGCATGCGAACGTCCTCGTCTCTCAGCGGTTGTGGCTCGAGCTGCGAGAACCGGTGCCTGAACCTCCTGCGCGCGCGGTCGACGAGCTGCCATGCCGGGTGGTCGGGATCGCTCCGATGGACGAGCAGGAAGCAGACAGGTGCCTGCTCGACGACAGGCAGCAACTCTTCGAGCAACAGCAGCGTCGCATCGTCCGACCACTGCAAGTCGTCAAACACGAGGCAGATGGGTTGCTCGCCCGCCAGACTGCCGACGAGCTCGTAGAGCCAGTGGAAGGTTTCGCGCTGGACCGCGTCCCGCGCGAGATCGTCCAGCTTGCGCTCGTCCTCGGATTCGAGCGCCAGCCCCAGCAGGGTGGCGAGGAACCGGTATGCGTCGTTCGCCGCGTCGGCGAACACTCGGGCAAGCTCGGCACGGAGCTCCAGGCGAACGCGCGCCTCCGGTTCGGAAACGCCCAGCCCGAGCCAGGAGCGAAGCTGCTCTCGGACCGGCCAGTAGGGAATCCTCTCCGCGTAGTCGACCGCGTGGCCGGCGAGGAAGCGAATTCGTCCTGCAAACCGCTGCTCGACCTCGGCGATCAGGCGCGACTTGCCGATCCCGGGCTCACCGGTGACCGACACGACTGCTCCTCGTGCGTCGAACAGGCCGTCGAGCTGCTCTGAAAGAAAACGCACCTCTTGCTCTCGTCCGACGAGCGGAGGCTCTGGGCGGGCGGCTGGCTCCGATCGAACTCGGACGACGCGGAAGGCGCGGACGCGCTCGGCCTTTCCTTTGAGCGTGACATCGCCGAGCGCGGCGAGCTCAAATGCCGTTTCCACTTGCGGAGCGGTCGTAGGCCCGACGACCAGGTCGCCCAGCTGTTGGAGGCGCGCTGCGACGTTGACGGTATCCCCCAGCGCGTTGTAGAGCTGGTCGGGTGGCGCATCGAGGTTCGGAACGACGACGGGGCCGGTATTCACTGCGACGCGGCTCGCCAGGTCGATGCCGTAGGCGGGCCCGATCTCGGCGCCGTACGTCCGCAGCCCGTCGTTGATCGCGAGCGCGGCCCGTACTGCGCGCTCCGAATCGTCGTCGTGCGCGACCGGGGCTCCGAAAAGCGCCAGCAGCCCATCTCCGGTCAGCTGGGCCACCGTGCCGCCGAAGCGCTCCACCTCCTCACCCATCAGGCGCACGATTTCGTCGAAGAGGAATTTCGAGCGCTCCGGACCTAGCTTTTCGCCGATCTCGGTCGAACCGGCGACGTCGGCGACGAGCACGGACACGATCCGCCGTTCTCCGGCGGGCATGGTCATGCGCGTGTTATACGACGCGGTGGAGCAACGCGCGGAGACGACTGACCAGGCTCGGGCGTGGCAGCGCCTGCTGCAACCGCGCCTCACGCTTCACCTCCTGGCGCACCCACGCGCGATGCCGCATCGAGCGGGTGCCGTACTTCGGCTTCCAGTAGACCGGGCGGGGCATCAGCCGCCCCCGTAGATGGAGATCGGCAGCGCGAGCTCGATCTCGTCCGCGGGCAGCTCGTCCAGCAGCCGCTCCAGCACGTCTGCCGCGCAGGGTGCGGCGATCAGGAGCCGCTGCTCGACGTCGGCGATCCTGGGGAGCTGCGTCAGCTCGGACTTGAATTGCCGCGGAAAGCGTCCGCGTCCCAGGTACCAGCCGTAGAACTTCTTCAGGAAGCTGGTCGCACGCTGCTCGCCGAGCTCACGGATCGCCTCGCGCATGAAGAGCAGCAGCTCGGCCACGACCTCCTCGCGCGTTGGCTCGGCGGGGTCGTCCTCGACGATCTCCTGGAGCACCCAGGGGTTGCCCTGGGCGGCTCGTCCGACCATGACTGCGGCGGCGCCCGTCGTCGCCAACACCGCCTGGGCGCGCGCCCGCGAGGTGATGTCGCCGGAGGCGACCACCGGGACGTTCACCAGCTCGACCAGCTCGGCGGTGAGTGAATGGTCGGCTTCGCCCGTGTACATCTGCTTCGCCGAGCGCGGGTGGAGCGTGAGCGACGCGGCACCGGCATCCACGAGCCGGGGGCCGACGTCCAGGCACGTGCGTGCTCCGTTCTCGAGCCCCCGTCGCATCTTCACGGTGACCGGCACGGAGACGGCGTCTGCGACTGAGGACACGATCCGGCAGGCGCGATCGGGATCGTCCAGCAGCGTCGCGCCGGCGCCCGTCTTCGTCACCTTCTTCACCGGGCAGCCGAAGTTGATGTCTACGAGGTCCGCGCCCGCCTCCTCGACCATCCGCGCAGCCTCCGCCATCGTCTGCGGCTCGGAGCCGAAGATCTGCACGGCGAGAGGGTGCTCGTCGGAGGCGATGCGCAGGTATCCAAGCGTGCGCTCGTTGCGATGGTGCAGTCCGGCACAACTGACCATCTCCGAACAGACCAGTCCGGCACCGTAGCGGCGGCCCTGACGGCGGAACGCCTGCACGCTCACGCCCGCCATCGGTGCGAGCACGAGCCGGGTCGGCACCTCGACCGGCCCGATTCTCCACGTGGAGCGCAGATCTACCTGCACAGGCGACCAATGTAGCCGTCCCGGCCTTGACGAGCGTTCGGCGCGAAAGCTAAAATTGTCGGCTCGCGAGGGCGCTTCCGGCGCCTCGCTTTTTCTATCAAGGGCCGAGGAGGGCCCTACATCGTGAAAGAGATCGTGCTGACGCCCGAGGGCTACGAGAAGCTCAAGCAGGAGATCGAATACCTGTCCACCGAGAAACGCCGCGAGGTCGCGGACCGCATCCGCGTTGCGCGCGAGTTCGGCGATATCGCCGAAAACGCGGAGTACGACGACGCGAAGAACGAACAGGCTCTGCTCGAGCACCGGATCGCGACACTCGAGGACCGGATGCGCGCGGCCCGCGTGATCTCGAAGCGCGACGTAACCACTGACGTCGTGTCGGTGGGCTCCCGTGTACGCCTCCGGGACGTCAACGCGAAGAAGACCTTCGAGTACCACATCGTCGGCTCGGCCGAAGCGGATCCGGCTGAGAACAAGCTGTCCAACGAGTCGCCGGTGGGGAAGGCCATCCTCGGGCGCAAGAAGGGCGAGACGGTCGAGGTATCGGCGCCTCGGGGTGCGCTGAAGTTCAAGATCCTGGAGATCAAGGCCGCGTAAGCAGCTTCTTCGGCGTCACGAGAGCCAGGACTCGGCCTGAGAGAATCCAGCCGTGCCGCCGAAGCGATTCCCTGACAGAGACCAGGTCGCGGGCGTCCGCGCCGAAGCGGAGCAGCTGGAGCCGGGCCAGGAAGGCGAGGAGACGCGCCGGCTCGCAGGCCGCGTGATGGCGCGCCGCGAGCACGGCAAGCTCACGTTCCTCGACCTCGTCGACCGTTCCGGGCGGGTTCAGCTCTTCTGCCAGGCCGACCGCGTCGACCTGCCGAATGTGGATCTCGGAGACGTCGTCGGTGTAACGGGCAAGGCCATGAAGACTCGGCGTGGCGAGCCGTCGCTCGCGGTCGACGCGCTCGACGTGCTGGCGAAGATCCGCCGGCCGCTGCCTGACACCTTCCACGGCGTCACCGACGTCGAGGCCCGCTACCGGCGCCGGTACCTCGACCTCCTGATGAACGAGGACGCGCGGGAGCTGACGATGCTGCGCGCGCGGGTCGTGCGTGCGTCGCGCGATTACCTCGACGGCGAAGGCTTCGTCGAGGTGGAGACGCCCATTCTCCAGCCGCGCTACGGCGGCGCGTTCGCCGAGCCGTTCGTCACGCACTCGGACTTCCTCGACCGCGATGTGTACCTGCGGATCGCGGACGAGCTGTACCTGAAGCGGCTGATCGTCGGCGGGCTGGAGAAGGTCTACGAGCTCTCAAAGGACTTCCGCAACGAGGGCATCTCCTACAAGCACTCGCCCGAGTTCACGCAACTCGAGTGGTACGAGGCCTACTCGGATTACCGCGACACGATGGAACGGCTCGAGGCGCTGGTCGAGCGGGCTGCGCAGGCGGCAGTCGGAGGTACGAAGGTGACGTTCCGCGGCCACGAGATCGACCTGGCGCCGCCCTGGGCGCGGGTGAAGTTCGTCGAGGCGCTGGAGGCGCACGGTGCCTGGTCGCGCGACCCGGACGAGTTGCGCGCGAAGCTCGATGCGGCCGACGTCGACACGTCCAATGACAAGACCTGGGCGCAACTCGTCGACCACGCGTACTCGCACTTCGCCGAGCCTGAGCTGATCCAGCCGACCATCGTCTACGACTGGCCGATCGAGATGTCCCCTTTCGCGCGCACGACCGACGACGATCCCGCCATCGTGGAGCGGTTCGAGGCTGTCGTCGGCGGGATGGAGTTCGCGAACGCCTTCAGCGAGCTGAACGACTCGGAGGAGCAGGCGCAGCGGTTCGCCATGCAGGCCGAGGAGAAGGCTGCTGGTGATGTCACCGCCGAGGGCGAGGATCCCGACTACCTCGAGGCGCTCTCGTACGGCATGCCGCCGACGGGCGGGCTCGGCATCGGCATCGACCGGCTGACCATGGTGCTGGCGGGGAAGGATGCGATCCGTGACGTGATTCTCTTTCCGGCGCTGCGCGAACGAGACTAGTCGTGTTCGAGCGGTTCACTGAGCGCGCCCGTGAGGTCGTCGTCCTCTGACCGAGCTCGCGACGGGAGCCGAGCTGCGGGTGTCGGGCGTTCCCGGCGAGCGGGCGGTCGTCTGCGTCAACGGTGGGCAAGCGGCCGACGTGCCGGGAACGTGGAGCGCCTCGCTCGAATGGCTCGTCCGCCGTCTCGCTGCGAGCTTCCCCGAACTCGTCTTCGGCGAGGTCAAGTACCGGATCAAGTCCTGGAAGCGGCTGGACATGTGCACGGACGACGCATTCGCCGCGATCGACCGGCTGGATGCGCCGCAGACACTTCTGCTCGGCTTTTCCATGGGCGGCGCGGTCGCGATCAAGGCGGCCCGGCATCCGTCGGTTTCGGAAGTTGTCGGACTCGCGCCCTGGATCCCCGACCGGCTCGACCTCTCACCGCTCGACGGGCGGAAGCTCGCCGTCTACCACGGGAGCCTTGACCGCTCCCTGCCGGGCATTCCCGGCGTGAACCCGCGCAGCTCGCGCGCCGGGTACGAGCGGGCCAAAGAGCGGGGCATCGACGCGACGTACACCGTCATCCCCGGCGCGTTGCACGGCATCGCGGTGCGCTCACTCGGAGGACGGACGGTTCCGCTCCCACGCGCGCGATCCTGGGCGCGCTACATCGCTTCCGCGCTGGAGAGCTGGTCGCGCGGCTGAAACGCTCCCGCTCGAGCGTTTCCCACTAGGTGCCCCGGGGCAGGTGAGCACGGTGATCAAGCACGCCATGGGTGCGGCCTCGCTCGGCTTGGGTGTTCTCGGGCTCGTGAAGCCGGATCTCTTCGTCTGGCTCACCGGTGCCGAGCGGAACGAGGCGCGCGCGCTCGGTATCCGCGACCTCGTCGTCGGCCTGGGGATCTACGCAGCGCCGCGTGTCGGGCTCGCTCAGCGCGCAGTCGCGGACGTCGGCGACGCGATCGTGTTCGCGCGGCGAAAGCCAGTGGTGGTTCCCGTAGCGCTCGCTTCGGCCGCGCTTGCCGCCTACGCCGCAGCGCGTGCCTGAGCGCGGAGGTGCGCCGCGACATCCTCGACGATCCGGTCGAGGGCGATGGTCGGCTCCCAGCCGGTCGCTGCCCTGATCTTGTCGGTCGAGGGCGCACGGTGGAACATCTCCTCCTCGATCCCGCGCGGATAGACGTCCTCGTACGGCACGAACACGATTTCCGAGCGGCTGGTGGTCAGCTCCTTCACGCGCTGCGCCAGCTGGCCGATGGAGATGCGGCCGGTGCCGCCGACGTTGTAGATCTCCCCGCTCGTCGCCGGCTCCTCGACGAGGCTGCGGAGCCCACGGACGACATCGGAGACATGGCAGAAGCAGCGCGTCTGCGAGCCGTCTCCGTGCACCTCGATCGGCTCGCCCGCGAGCGCCCACTGGACGAAGCGCGGGACGACGTTCCCGTACTGCCCGCTCTGGCGCGGACCGACGGTGTTGAACAGGCGCGCGATCACGCAGTCGAGGCTCCGCTCCTCGTGCAGGGCCAGCGCGAGGAACTCGTCGATCGCCTTGGTGTCCGCATAGGCCCAGCGCCGGGCGGTCGTGGGGCCGTAGATGCGGCGGGCGTCCTCGACCAGGAGGCTCTCCTCCGTGTGATCCCCATAGACCTCCGACGAGGACGCAATCAGGACGCGCTTGCCGAAGCGGCTGCAGTACTCGAGGACGTTCTCAGTGCCCTGAATGTTGGTCAGGAGCGTGTGCCCGGGCTGCTCGACGATCAGCCGGACGCCGACGACGGCGGCGAGGTGGTACACGACGTCGCACTTGTGCACGAGCTCGCTCACTGCGGTTGGCGAGAGCACCGATTCGACGACGAGGTGGAAGTCCGGACGCTCGCGCAGGTGGGTGACGTTGTCGCTGGAGCCCGTAGAGAGATCGTCCAGCGCATACACCTCCCAGCCGCTCTCGAGGAGTAGTTCGGCCAGGTGCGAGCCGATGAAGCCGGCGCCGCCGGTGATGAGGGCCTTGGGCACGGATGCACCGTATCGTGCGCCGCTCTCGGGACGCGTGTTCGCACCCTTCTATCTCCCCCGGGCTGTCCGCTACGATTGCCGAACTTCGACCTGCGGACGGGCAGCCGTCCGTCCTCCAGGCGATATGGGAAGGGAGGCTAGGGGTTGTTCGAACGATTTACAGAACGGGCTCGACAGGTTGTTGTCCTTGCCCAGGACGAGGCGCGCGCACTCAAGCACAACTACATCGGTACGGAGCACATTCTCCTCGGCCTCCTGCGTGAGGAGGAGGGGCTCGCTGCGCGCGTCCTGGAGTCGCTGGACATCACCGTCGAGGAGGTGCGTGCGCAGGTCGCTCGCATCGTCGGCCAGGGTGACGAGGTCACCACCGGCCAGATCCCGTTCACGCCCCGCGCCAAGAAGGTCCTCGAGCTCGCGCTCCGCGAGGCGCTGTCGCTCGGACACAACTACATCGGCACCGAGCACATCCTGCTCGGCCTCGTCCGCGAGAACGAGGGCGTGGCCGCGCGCATTCTGCTCGACTTCGACGCGGATGCGGAAAAAATTCGCAACGAGATCATCCGGATGCTTTCCGGCCCCGGCCGCCGCCAGCAGCAAGGCGGCCCCGGCTCGGGCGAGAAGTCCAAGAGCTCGAAGCTGCTCGACCAGTTCGGCCGCAACTTCACCAAGCAGGCTTCCGAGGGCAAGCTGGACCCGGTCGTCGGCCGGCAGACCGAGATGGAACGCGTCATGCAGATCCTCTCGCGCCGGACGAAAAACAACCCCGTGCTGATCGGCGAGCCCGGCGTCGGCAAGACGGCCGTCGTCGAGGGGCTCGCGGCGAAGATCGCCGCCGGCCAGGTACCGGAGCTCCTGAAGGGAAAGCAGATCTACTCGCTCGACCTCGCGGCGCTGGTGGCGGGCTCGAAGTACCGCGGTGAGTTCGAGGAGCGCCTCAAGAAGGTGATGAAGGAGATCACCCAGCGCGGCGACATCATCCTGTTCATCGACGAGCTCCACAACCTCGTCGGCGCGGGTGCCGCCGAGGGCGCGATCGACGCCGCCTCGATCCTGAAGCCGGCGCTTGCGCGCGGTGAGCTGCAGACGATCGGCGCGACGACGCTCGACGAGTACCGCAAGTACCTCGAGCGGGACGCCGCGCTCGAGCGCCGTTTCCAGCAGATCCGCGTGGACGAGCCCAGCGAGGACGAGACCGTCCAGATCCTCCGCGGTCTGCGCGACCGCTACGAGGCGCACCACCGCTGCAAGATCACCGACGAGGCGCTGCAGTCCGCCGCCGTGCTGGCCGCACGCTATATCCAGGACCGGCACCTCCCCGACAAGGCGATCGACCTGATCGACGAGGCCGCGTCGCGGATGCGCATCAAGACGATGAGCGCGCCCCCGCGCTACCGCGAGCTCGAGGAGGAGATCGAGAAGGTCCGCAAGGACAAGGAAGACGCCATCGAGCAGCAGGAGTTCGAGAAGGCTGCGAGCCTCCGAGACAAGGAGCGCAAGCTGACGCAGAAGAAGCGCGAGCTCGAGGAGAGCTGGCGCGAGAACGAGTCGTCCGAGCAGCCCGAGATCGGCGAGGACGAGATCGCGGACATCGTCTCGATGTGGACGGGCATCCCCGTCTTCAAGCTGACCGAGGCCGAGTCCGAGCGGCTCGTGCGCATGGAGGAGGAGCTGCACAAGCGCGTCATCGGCCAGCACGACGCGATCGTCGCCGTGTCCAAGTCGATCCGCAGGGCGCGGGCGGGGATCAAGGATCCCAAGCGCCCGACCGGCTCCTTCATCTTCCTCGGCCCCTCCGGCGTCGGGAAGACCGAGCTGGCGCGGACGTTGGCCGAATTCATGTTCGGCGACGAGGACGCGATGATCCAGATCGACATGTCGGAGTACATGGAGAAGCACTCCGTGTCCCGGCTCGTCGGCTCACCGCCCGGTTACATCGGCTACGACGAGGGCGGCCAGCTCACCGAGGCCGTGCGACGCAAGCCGTACTCGGTCGTCCTCTTCGATGAGATCGAGAAGGCCCACCCGGACGTGTTCAACATCCTGCTCCAGATCCTCGAGGACGGGAAGCTCACGGATGCCCAGGGTCGCAAGGTGGATTTCCGCAACGTGGTCGTCATCATGACCTCGAACATCGGCTCGCAGTCGATCTCCAAGAACGTCTCGCTCGGCTTCTCGATCGGAGACGAAGAGGGGCTCAGCTACGACGACATGAAGACGCGGGTGATGGGCGACCTCAAGCGTGTCTTTCGCCCGGAGCTGTTGAACCGGATCGACGAGATCATCGTCTTCCCGAAGCTGACCAGAGAGGAGATCATCCGGATCGTCGATCTGCTCCTCCAGCGCGTGCGCGAGCAGATGACGCAGCACGAGGTGACGATCGAGCTGACCGAAGAGGCCAAGGAACTGCTGGTCGACAAGGGCTACGACCCTGCGATGGGCGCGCGGCCGCTCCGGCGGGCGATCCAGCGCTACATCGAGGATCCGCTGGCGGACTTCGTCCTCGGCCGCGAGCTCGCACCCGGCTCGACCATCGTGGTCGCGCGCAAGAGCGACGAGGAAGTCGACATCGACGTGATCCCGCCGACGATCCCCGAGGACGTTGCGCCCGTCACCGTCCCGCCCGAAGAGCCCCGCTCCGAGGACGAGCCGGAAGTACACGACGCCGAATAGTCAGAGGCTCTTGACCAGGTAGGTGCACGTCTCGTGCGCCTGCCGCTCGAACCCGTCCTCGTCGATGTACGGGTACGAGACGACGAACTGGCCCGTGCCCGACTCCTCGTAGCCCTCGGCGAAGTAGAGGCGGCGCGCAGGTGCGTTGCCAATGTCCACGCCGAGGCCGACGGTGTGGAAGCCGTGACCGGCCGCCTCGGTCGCGGCGCGCTGCATCAGCTTGCGGGCTACACCGCGCCGCCTGTGCTCGCTGGAGACCCGCAGATCCTCGATCTGCGCGGCCTTGAGCCGGCGCGCGCGGTCGGGCAGTTTGCGGCCGCGCAGCCGTAGGTTCAGGTGGCCGACCGGCTGGTCACCTTCCCAGGCGATCAGATAGACGGATTCACCCCGGCGCTGCCCCTCGAGTCGCTCGCGGTGCTTCCCGGGATAGCGCGCAAGTGTCCGTTCGACGACCTCCAGCTCTCCCTCAGCCAGCGGCCGGATGTCGACGCGTGTCTCGAGCCGCGAAGACTCCATGCGGGGATTCTTGCTGTCCGGCTAGGTCTCGCCGTCGGACTTTTCCTCGCCGAGCTCCTCTCCCCAGGACCTGCCCGCCTCCATCTCTTCGTCGCCGGGACATGCGATAGATCGCGTAGACGACGACGAGGCCGATGACGATAAGCGGAGTGAGCCAGTACCACATGCTGTGACTCGATCCGCGGCTGCGATAGAACCGTGTCTGTGCGGCTCTCCGTCCTCGCGCGCCGGCCGGCGCTCACCGTGCTCGTCGGAGCAGTGGCGATCTCCTTCTCGGGAGTTCTCTATGAGCTCGCGCACGTCTCACCGTCGACCGGTGCCTTCTACCGCTGTGTCTGGGCGCTTCCTCCGCTGTGGATCATCGCTCGCTGGGAGCGGCGGAAGTTCGGGCCGCGGCCGGCGCGCTCTCACTACTACGCCTGGATCGCCGGCGCGTTCTTCGCCGCGGATCTCGTCTTCTGGCACAACTCGATCGAGCACATCGGGGCCGGCCTCGCCACCGTCCTCGGGAACTTGCAGGTCGTGCTCGTAGGGCTGCTCGCCTGGTTGCTGCTGCGCGAGCGGCCGAGCAACGAGTCACTCGCGTCCATCCCCATCGTGCTCTTCGGCGTCGTTCTCATCTCCGGTGCGCTCGAACAGGGGGCGTACGGGCCTGACCCGGGGCTGGGGGCGGCTTATGGCGTCCTGACCGCTCTGATGTACTCGGGGTTCCTGCTGACGCTCCGGCAGGGAGGGCGGGGCGTGGTCGGGCCGGCCGGCCCCCTGCTGGATGCGACGTTCGCCTCCGCGATCGGGTGTGCGCTGATCGGGCTCGCCTGGGGCGACCTGGACTGGACGCCGAGCTGGTCGGCCCAGGGCTGGCTCATCCTGCTCGCGCTCAGCTCCCAGGTGCTGGGCTGGCTCCTGATCGCCATCTCGCTGCCGCGGCTACCGGCCGTCGTCACCTCGGTCTCGCTCACGCTGCAGCCGGTGTGCTCCGTCGTCTTCGCGGCACTCATCCTGGGCGAGTATCCGTCGACGCTGCAGCTCGTCGGAGCCGCGTGCATCCTCGTCGGGCTCGTCGTCTCCTCGCTGGGCCGGCGCGCTGCGCCGCCTCCGGAACCCGAGCTCGCCGGCTGACACACAGTCGGCACAAAGATCATCCGACGGGCGGCATAGGGTGGCTCCATGGCCAAGGCTGCGGTCGTATATGCCTGCGCGGAGTGCGAATATTCCGCTGCTCGTTGGTTCGGCAAGTGCCCGGGCTGCGGCTCCTTCGGGACGCTCGCAGAGGAGGCGCCCCAGTCCGAAGCGAAGGCAGCCGCGCGGCCGCTACTGCGGCTCGTGGACGTGCAGGTCGACGAGACCGAGCGGATCTCAACCGGCGTCGCCGAGCTCAACCGCGTTCTGGGGGGAGGCCTCGTTCCCGCCTCGCTCGTCCTCGTCGGCGGCGAGCCCGGCGTGGGCAAGTCGACCCTCCTCCTGACGGCGCTGCGTGCGATGAGCGAGGAACGGCGCACGCTTCTCGTCACCGGCGAGGAGTCGGTCGCGCAGGTCAAGCTCCGCGCGGCGCGGCTCGGCGGTGCCGGCAACGTCGAGATCCTCGCCGAGACCGAGCTCGACGCCGTCTGCTCGACGCTCGAGAAGGAGCAGCCCGCCGTGTGCGTCATCGACTCGGTGCAGACGCTCTATTCGGCCGAGATCGGCTCGGCGCCTGGGTCCGTCGCCCAGGTTCGCGAGGCGGCAGGGCGGCTGCTGCGCGTGGCGAAGGAATCCGGGATCGCGACGATCCTCGTCGGTCATGTGACCAAGGACGGCTCCGTCGCCGGCCCGCGGGTGCTCGAGCACCTCGTCGACTGCGTCCTCCAGTTCGAAGGCGACCGCTACCACGAGCACCGCGTGCTGCGCGCGGTGAAGAACCGGTTCGGCTCGACCAACGAGCTGGGAGTGTTCGAGATGACCGGGACGGGCCTGGAGGGGGTGCCCGATCCTTCCGAGCTGTTCGGGCGAACGCACACGGGCGATCCAGGCTCTGCAGTCGCGTGCGCGCTCGAGGGGACGCGGCCGATCCTGCTCGAGATCCAGGCACTCGTCTCGCCGACCGATCTCGCTATGCCGCGCCGGGTCGGAACCGGAGTCGATCCCAAGCGGCTGGCGATGATCGTGGCCGTCCTGTCGCGTCACGCGAGCATCGCTCTCGGCGCCGCGGACGTCTTCGTCAACGTTGCCGGCGGGGTGCGCATCGACGAGCCCGGGGCGGACCTTCCGGTCGCGCTCGCCATCGCCTCTGCGGCCAAGGGCGCGCCTGTGCGCGACTCGATTGCCGCCTTCGGCGAGATCGGGCTGACGGGCCGCCTGAGGCCGGCGACCCAGGCCGAGCGGAGGCTGGAGGAATGCGCCAAGCTGGGGCTTGCGGAGGTCGTGGTCCCGTCCGGCTCGAATCTTCGTGGCAAACTTCGCAAGACGGAGGCGGAGACACTCCGTGAAGCAATCCGGCACGGGCTTGTCGTTGAAGACCGAGGGCAGACATAGGGAAGAACGGACTCGCGCGCCCTCCGGCATGCACCGGCGGCCGCTGGACCAGGAACCGCGTCGGGATCCAAAGCTCCTCGCCGCAATCGGACGGGTCGCGCCGGGCACCGAGCTACGGCAGGGGATCGATGACATCATCCGCGCGCGCAGCGGCGCGTTGATCGTGATCGGCGAGCCGGCGGAGCTCGAGTTCATGTTCTCCGGCGGGATGCGTCTCGATCTCGCCTTCAGTCCGCAGCTCCTGTACGAGCTGGCGAAGATGGACGGGGCGATCATTCTCGACTCCGACCTGAAGCGCCTCGCGCACGCGAATGTGCAGCTCATGCCGGATTCCGCCATCCCGTCCGCCGAGACCGGCACGAGGCACCGCACGGCCGAGCGCGTGGCCAAGCAGACGGGCGCGCTCGTGATCTCGATCTCGCAGCAGCGCGAGACGGTGACGCTGTTCATGGGCGAGCGCCGTTACCAGCTCGACGCGATCGCCGATGTCCTGGCGAAGACGAATCAGGCGGTAGCGACGGTCGAGACGTACCGGCAGCGCCTCGACCAGGTGCTGACGCGGTTGACCGCCCTCGAGTTCCAGAACGCCGTCGTGCTGGACGACGTCCTCGTCGTGCTCCAGCGCATGGAGCTCACGACCCGGATGGCGTCCGAGGTCGAGCACGACTACGTGGAGCTCGGCTCGGAAGGGCGCCTGATTCGCATCCGCCTGGAGGAGCTCATGGGCGACGTCCCGCGCGAGAAGAACTCGGTCATCTTCGACTACCACGCGGAGGACGGCGAGGCGAGCATCGAGGGGGCACTCGAGGGGCTCGGTGCGCTGTCCTATCAGCAGCTGCTCGAGTCGGAGGAGCTGGCGGAGGGACTCGGCTATCCGCGGAGCGTGAATCCGCTCGACTACGCGGTCACGCCACGCGGGCTACGCGTCCTGCAGCAGATTCCGCGGCTTCCGGAGGGCGTCGCGCGGCGCGTCGTCAAGAAGCTCGAGGGCCTCGACGCGATCCTCCGCGCATCGAGCCGAGAGCTCGAGGCGGTGGAGGGTGTGGGGCAGGCGCGCGCCCGCGAGATCCGGGAAGGGCTCCGCCGCCTGCAGGAGCACAATCTCGTGGACCGTTACCTCCAGTTGTAGGTGCCGCTGAGCAGGGTTATTCCTCAAAATCCCTGGAAAATGGCGTAATCAAGCCATTTCAGCTATACTGGAATTGTTCTGCCGGCGAGGAAGCGAATCGCCGGCTTTTTGGCGAATACGGGCGAAAGGGAGGGTCGCTTGTACAAAGTCGGCGACAAGGTCGTGTACCCCCACCACGGGGCTGGAACCGTGGTCAAGAAGGAAGAGCGCGAGGTGCTCGGCCAGCAACGCGAATACCTCACCATCAAGATCCTGCACAACGACATGACGGTCAACGTGCCCTGCGAGAACGTCGAAAAGGTCGGTCTCCGCAAGGTGATCGACGAGGCGATGGTCGAGCAGGTGGTCAAGGCATTGACCGGCAACGGCACAGTTATGCCGAAGAACTGGAACCGGCGCTTCAAACACAACCGCGACAAGATGAAAACAGGCGACATCTTCGAGCTCGCCGAGGTCGTGCGCAATCTTTCACTGCGCGACCACGAGAAGGGTCTTTCCACCGGCGAGAAGCAAATGTTCGTGAAGGCGAAGAAGATCCTCTCGAGTGAGCTGATGTACGCCAAGGACATGGACGAAGAAGAGGCCGCTTTGTGGCTCGAGGACGTCCTCTCCGGCGTCGGCGGCAAGAAGACCAAGAAGAAGGCGAAGGTCGGCGCAGGCGCCTAGCTCCACGGGAGTCTGGGCGGTCATCGTCGCTGCCGGCCGCGGCGAGCGCCTCGGCTCGGAGCACCCGAAGGCATTCGCCAAGCTCGGCGATCGGCCCATGTTGGCCGAGAGCCTGGAACGCCTCGACTCGAGCGCCTGGATCGAAGAGATCGTGGTGGTTGCTCCCGCGGGCTGGGAGGAGCCGGTGATCCTGCTTGCCGAGGAGCTCGGCTGCTCGAAGGTGAGCTCCTCCGTGACGGGCGGGGCGACGCGCGGCGACTCCGTCCGCGCGGGTATGCACGAGGTGCCGGACGACGTGGCGGTCGTACTCGTCCACGACGCAGCACGCCCGCTGCTGCCCGAGGAGGTAGTCGAGCGCGTGCTCACGCCGCT
>Ga0075428_100000671_pt1 | contig 35135 bp, 33 predicted proteins | sample RhiMetdeltSRZDD2_FD_75291 | JGI IMG/M metagenome (GOLD analysis project Ga0075428, IMG submission 75291) | Populus rhizosphere microbial communities from Tennessee, USA - Rhizosphere MetaG P. deltoides SRZDD2 | ecosystem: Host-associated > Plants > Roots > Rhizosphere > Soil | place: USA... | reverse complement strand
ACGCAGGCCACGCCGTCAGTGTCGATCCGATCGGGTCTTCCCGGAATCGCTCCGCGGCCGCGAGCGGCGCGCGTACGCGCCTTCGTCTGGCAGGCCCTGGCGGTAGCCGTCGTTGCCGCGATCGTCGCCGCCATCGCGTTCCAGGCCGCGACCAACCTGCGGGCACGCGGCATCGCGTCAGGCTTCGACTTTCTCGATCGTGCCGCCGGCTTCGAGATCGCTCGCGGACCCATCGAGTTCTCGTCGCGCGACACCTACGCTCGCGCGCTCCTGGTCGGCCTCTTCAACACGCTTCGTGTCTCGCTGCTGGGCATCGTGCTGGCCACCACGTTGGGCGTGGCACTCGGCGTGGCACGCTTGTCGAACGTCTGGGTCGTTGCCGCGATCGCGCGAGGCTACGTGGAGGTGATGCGGAACACACCGCTTCTCCTCCAGTTGCTGTTCTGGTATTCGCTGTGGCAGGCGCTGCCGGCTCCACGCGAGGCATTGAACCCCTTGCCAGGCGTGTTTCTCTGCTTCCGCGGGTTGTTCCTCCCAAGTCCGATCTGGCAAACAGGCTACCCGTGGATCTCGATGGAGCGCCCGGTCCTCGCCGGCTTCGGTTTTCAAGGGGGTGCCTCGGTTTCGCCGGAATTCGCCGCGCTGCTCGTGGGGCTGACGATGTATACGTCGGCGCTCATCGGCGAGATCGTTCGCGGCGGCGTCCTTGCCGTCGACAAGGGACAGAGTGAGGCCGCGGCTGCGCTCGGCCTGTCGCGGATCCGGATTCTGCGCCTCGTCGTTCTGCCGCAGGCTTTGCGCGTCATCATCCCGCCCACCGCCAGCCAGTTCCTGAATCTGGTGAAGAACTCGACGCTCGCCGTCGCCATCGGCTATCCCGACCTGATCTCGATCACCAACACCACGCTCAACCAGACCGGGCAGGCCATCGAGGCGATCGCGCTCGCGATGGCCGTCTATCTCGTCGTCAGTGTGAGCCTGTCGCTCGGGATGAACGTATACAACACGGCGATTCTCCGACGCGGAGGACACACCACATGACGGCACTGGCGCGCCTCGCATCGATCGTGCGTGCGCCGATGTTCCGTGATCGTCCGAATACGATCGCGACGGTACTCCTCGGCACAGCGATCGCCTACGCCGCCTTCAGGTTTGTCGAGTGGGGAATCGTCAACGCCATCTGGTCGCTGCCCCGGGAGGCGGGCTCGGAAGCCTGCCGTGCCGCCAGAGGTGAGGGGGCGTGCTGGGCCGTCATCGCCGAACGCTTTCGTTTCATCCTGTGCGGCGCCTATCCGTTCGACGAGCAGTGGCGGCCGGCCGTTGCGTGTCTCTTGTTCCTGATCCTGTACGTCGCAAGCACCATTCGAACGCTGTGGAATTGGCGTCTGCTTGCCCTGTGGATGGTGCTGCCTGCCGCGGCGGTCACGCTGCTGCGCGGCGGCTTGTTCGGGCTCTCCGATGTGCCGACTGAGTTCTGGGGAGGCCTGCCGCTGACGTTTCTGCTGTCAACGGTTGGATTCGCCGTGGCTTTTCCGTTCGCGGTCGCGCTCGCACTCGGGCGACGGTCGGAGCTACCGGCCATCCAAGGCTTGTGCATCGCGTACATCGAGCTCGTGCGCGGCGTTCCGCTGGTCACGTTTCTGTTCATGGCCGCCGTGATGTTCCCGTTGTTCGTGCCGCAGGGATTGACGGTGGACAAACTGCTGCGGGCCCAGATCGCGTTCGTCATGGTCATCGCCGCCTATGTCGCTGAGGTCCTTCGCGGCGGCTTGCAGGCTGTGCCCAAAGGCCAATACGAGGCCGCAGCCAGCGTCGGCCTCCCCTACTGGCCATCGACGATGCTGATCGTGCTGCCGCAGGCACTGCGGGTTTCCATTCCAGCCCTCGTCAACACCTTCATTGCCTTCTTCAAGGACACGTCTCTCGTGATCGCCATCGGTCTCTTCGACCTGCTGGGCGCCGCCAAGGCCGTCATCGTGGATGCCAAGTGGGTGGGCTTCGGCGTCGAGGTCTATCTGTTCGCTGCCATTGTCTACTTTGCGTTCTGCTACGGCGTCTCGCAGTACAGCCGGCATCTCGAGATTTCCAAAACCTTGTGAACGGGGAGGAAGACACGATGCTTCACGTCGACATGCAATCCGTCAACAAGTGGTTCGATGATCTCCACGTCCTGCGTGACATCACGCTTGAAGTCGAGCGCGGCGAGCGCATCGTCATCTGCGGACCGTCGGGATCGGGCAAGTCCACGCTCATCCGCTGCATCAACGGGCTCGAGTCGTACCAGAGCGGCAGGATCGTCGTGGAAGGGATCGAGTTGACGGATAACAGCAAAAACGTCGAAGCCGTGCGGCGCGGCGTCGGCATGGTCTTTCAGGGGTTTAATCTGTTTCCGCACCTCACGATCCTCGAGAACTGCACGCTGGCGCCGATCTGGGTCAAGAAGATGTCGAGGGAGGCGGCCAATGACATCGCCATGGACTACCTTCGTCGTGTCCGGATCCCGGAGCAGGCGAACAAGTTTCCCGGCCAGCTGTCAGGCGGTCAGCAGCAGCGCGCGGCGATTGCGAGAGCGCTATGCATGAACCCGAAAATAATCCTGTTCGACGAGCCGACGTCAGCGCTCGATCCGGAGATGGTCAAAGAGGTGCTGGACACGATCGTCTCCCTCGCGGCCGAGGGTACGACAATGATCTGCGTCACGCACGAGATGGGCTTCGCGCGCCAGGTCGCGAACCGGATCGTATTCATGGACGCTGGCCAGATCGTCGAGGCGAACGACCCGGAGGAGTTCTTCGACGCGCCCCGGCATCCCCGCACGCGGGCGTTTCTCGGTCAACTCCTCGATGGGCGGTCGGCGCGAGCCGCCGTCGGAAGGTAGTCCTCCACGGCGCCGACGATGAGCACTTCGGCGCCTTCGGTCGTGGTGATTTCACCGTGGTCGGAGTCCGCGTCGGCATGATGGAAATCACCCGCCCGCAGCACGCGGCCGTCGATGACCACGGAACCGCTGATCACGAAGCACTCTTCCGGCCCGTGGTGCTTGTGCGCGGGATACACGGCGCCGGGCTCGGCGCGAATCACCAGCGTCACGAGCGATCGCGCGTTGTCGACGGACAAAACGCGGGCGCGAACCCCGGGCAGACCAGTGTCGATCCATTCCGAATCGGCTGCCCACACGGTGTAGCGAAGAGGCTTGCGGGTCGCAGCGCGCAGGTGATCGCGCACGTACGCCGGCGGTTCCAGCGGCGAAAGGCTCAAGGCGATGGCCGCAGCCGCCTCATACAGGCGCGCGATCTCCGATTGTTGTTCGATCGTCAACTCGTCCAGGCGAGCCTGCAGTTCGACGCGTTCCTCGGCGTCGAGCGCGCCGACTGAATCGGCCAGGACGAGGGCTTCGAGCTCGTCGGGGATCATGTCACGTGCTCCAGTCGGCCGCGCATCGCTGCGAGGCCCGTGCGGATGCGCGTCTTCACCGTGCCCAGCGGAATGCCGAACCGCGTCGCGAGTTCGCTGTGAGTGTAGCCTTCGAAGAACGCTGCTTCGATGAGCGCCCGCTGCTCCTCCGTCAGTGAGGCCAGCGCCATCCGCACCACACCGGCGGTCGTCCGTCCCTCCAGCACCGCCTCTGGTGTGTCGAGAGTGACGGGCTCCCACGAAGCAGACGCGGCCGCATTGGTACGGCCGAGTTCGACGTCGACGTTTCCCCGCACGCGGCGGGCGCGCAGCCGATCGATGGCGCGGTTTCTCGCGATGCGCGTGAGCCACGCCGCCGGCGACCCCAGCACGGCGTCGTAGGTGTCGGCACGCGACCACACGCGCACGAACGTTTCCTGCAGCACTTCTTCGGCATCCGATGGACTGCCCAGAATGCGCAGGATGAGGGTGTAGGCGAGGCGGCTGTGCCGGTCGTAGAGCTCTGCCAGCGCGGCTTCGTCACCCGTCGCGATGCGCTGCAGGAGGCTGAGATCAACCTCCGGACTACTGAATTCCACTGCAAACCTACCCTTGCATAGCCCTCGCGGCGGCCGCAAGCGCGGCCATTCTCGCGGGTGCAAGGGTTTGCGGCCGGCCGAATTGCGACGGGGCGTGAATCGAGGGAAAGCGCCCCGGGGAGGCATATTCATCAGGATTACGGCCGCCGCGTCCATCTGGATTTCGCTTACCACGTCAACTGAACAGCCACACTGCCACTCGCGGCATTCAATCGATTCTCCAGGGCATCGGTAGCGCCGCTCACGCGGTAGCCCCCGCCGACTTCCACCCCCACATGCGGGATGACGCGCACGGTTGCATTCAACTGCGGCTCGAAAACGAAAAAGTCGTCGCTCGCGAGAAATCGGACTGTCTGACCTGGCAGTGAGCGAACGCGGTCGCGCGGACCGAAGTCACGACCGAGCGCCACATTCGTTCCCAACGTCGCGGTTCCGAACCCGACGAGGCCGCGTCCACCGAAACGGATCATGCTGCCCGCCGGCGTCGACCACCCGAGCATCACCCCGCCGTATCGCATCTCCTCGCCGCCATCGCCATTGACCAGCCAGTAGTACCCACCGCCGATAAACAGCGTGTTGTCGAGGAGTCGGCCGACATACGCGCCCGCGATCTGCCCGGTAGCGCCATCGATATCCGCGATCTTGTAATCGGGCGCAGCCACCCACGGACTGTAGATGCGCTCGAGGACGAGGGGCGCCTGCGGCGTCTGCGCGAGGACAGCGTTGAGGATGGTAGTACGAACAGCGACAGGTTGAGAGCTCTGGTCATCGCCCTTCTCCTCGCGACAGGCTGACGTTAATCGGCCGGGTCTCTCCGTCCTTGATGTCTACCTGCGTGGTGTAACTGCGAAAGCCATCTTTTCGCACCTCCACCTTGTGCGTGCCTGTCGCGAGTTGGACGACGAGCGGTTCACCCTCGGCGCCATTTGCCCACCGCTGGCCATCAATGGTGACTTCCGCATCGCCAGGTTGCACGCGTATCGCGAGGGCGCCGTAATTGGCCGCTGCGGCCGCGGCTTCCCCACCGCGCGCAGGCGCGCGCGTTGGCTGTGCGTCGCGCGGCGCTGGCGGATTCGGCGGCCACGGCGGCCGTACGTCGGGCGTCTCGCCGGCGGCCAGTTGCACCATCGTGTAGCGGATCCGGAAACTGGCGCGCGGCCGAATGAGCACCTGCTGCGTCACCTTGCGATGGCCTTCCAGGTACAGGGTCAGCTCGTGCTCACCGGGCTGGACGTGCAGCCGCTGAAACCTGCCATCGAAGTCGTCTACCCTGCCCGCGAGATAGCCGTCGATGAACACTTCGGTCTCGCGCGGCGTCACCTGAAGGCGCAGCGAGGACTCATTGTCGTAAAACGCGTACGCGGTGCTTCGCGCCGGTGGCGCGGCCGCCACGATCACCGTCGCGAGCGTAAGAATCAGTTGTCGAGTGTGCGTCACTGGTTGCTCCAAGTATCAGGCGGCTCTGAAGACCCAGGTGGGTCTAAAGGCCTGCCTCCACGTTCGGAGGAGCAGTGCAGGCAACGGCTGTACCGGTGTGGCGCGTGAAAAACGCCAACGCTTTCGCGCGCGATGTCACAACTACTTCACGAGGCGGTCGCAGGTCGAACTGTCTCGTAGACAGTTACAGGTCGGAGAGTTCCTTGAATTGTCCTGTGCTGTCACCGAGTTTTTCGATCGGCACGCCCAGCTTGTCGAGCAGCGTCAGTTGCAGGTTGGTGAGCGGAGTGTCCTCGGGAAACACGAGGTGACGACCGCCCTTGAGCGCGCCGGCACCTCCACCCGTCAGCAACGTCGGCAACGGGCCATGAGTATGTCGATCGCTGTTGCTGATCCCACCGCCGTACAGCAGCATCACATGATCGAGCAGCGAGCCGTCTCCGTCGGGGGTGGCTCGCAGTTTCTCCAGGTAGGCCGCAAACAACGCGACGTGATACAGCTGTATCGCCGTGCACTTCTCCATCTTCGACGGATCGTTCTGATGGTGCGTCAAGGGGTGATGCGGTTCCGGGATACCGATCTGCGGGTACGGCCGTCCGGTCTGTTCACGGCCATACATGAAGGTGATCACCCGCGTGAGATCGGATTGATACGCCAACACCTGCAGGTCGTACAGCAACTGCACGTGCGGCTCGAAACCATCCGGGATACCTGCCGGCTGATCGACGTCCGGTCCTTGCCGGTCTTGTTGCTCCTCGGCTTTCTGGATCCGTCGTTCGACGTCGCGGAGCGACTCGAGATAGTCGGTGAGCTTCGTGTTGTCCGACGGACCAAGCTTCTGCTGAAGCTGTTTCACCCGCGCTGTGACCGAATCGAGAATGCTTCTGTCCTGACGAAGCCGCGATGCACGCACCTGGGGGTCGGTGCTGTCGCTCGAGCCAAACAACCGCTCGAAGACGACGCGCGGATTGTTTTCCGCCATGAGCGGCAGGGTCGGTGTGAGCCACGACAACGTACTGCTGTAAGCGCAGCTGTAGCCCACATCACACGCGCCAACCAGGCTGTTGTCGTCGGCCGTCAACTGCAGCGATGAAAGCTGCGTCTGGCGCTCCAGCGCCTTGGCCGCAATCTGATCCATCGAGATGCCGTTCTCGACGATGCTGTCGGACTTCTTCACGTGCACGCCGGTCAGGTACGTTCCTGACGCGCGTGAGTGATCTCCGCCGCCGTCACCAAGCGCCTCGGCCTGATGACTCGAGAGACCCGTGATGACGATGAGCTGATCGCGAAACGGTTCCAGCGGCGCGAGCGTACGTGACAGCGTGAAGTCTCGACCGGTACCTGTAGGCAGCCAGTTGTGATAGATGACGCCGTTCGGGTGGTACACCACACCCAGCCGGCGTATCGGGCTGGCGGGCGTCTTCACCTGGGCGGTGAGCGCGGGAACCATCGCGTCCAGCAGCGGCAAGGCCACGGCGGTGCCCATTCCACGAAGCACCGTTCGCCGCGAAATCGCCTTCTTCGTCGCTATCATGACCGCGACCTCCTCATCTGAAACGGGACGCTCTTGGCGATGGCCAGAATCGTCGACGACCAGCGGTAGTCGTCCGCGGCCGCGGCCCGCACGATCGAGCGGATGGCGGGACCATCGGAGTATTCCATCTCGCGACCGGCCGCATAGGTGAGCAACTTGCCCGTCACCGTCCGCACGAACTGCTCCTTCTGCGCCACGAGCGCCAGCCGGAGCGCGGCAGGCCCGTCGACCTTCGTGCCATCCAGCAGCACGCCGCTCGCATTGATGGCCGCATCCCCGTCGGTCGTGCGCCACTGGCCAATCGCGTCGAAGTTCTCCAGGCTGAAGCCGAGGGGATCCATCCGGGCATGACACGATGCGCACACCGGGTTGACCCGATGCTGCTCCAGCATTTCGCGGACCGATGTGGATTTCCCGAGCTTGCTCTCGTCGAGGTTGGTGTTCACATTCGGAGGAGGTGGCGGGACCGGCACGGCAAGAATGTTTTCGAGCAGCCACTTGCCCCGAGTCGTCGGCGACGTGCGCGTCGAATATGACGTCACCGCCAGCACACTCGCCTTCCCCAGCAGTCCCCAACGATTCTCGTCGCTCAACGCCACGCGGCGGAAATGACTGCCGTAGACGCCGGACATCCCGTAATGGCGCGCGAGCTGCTCGTTGAGAAACGTGTAGTTTGCCGTCAGCAGCTCCGGAATGCCTCTGTCCGCCTTCAGTTGATCGTCGAGAAAGAGTTCCGTCTCTTTCACGAAGGCCGCGCGCAGGTTGTCGTCGAACCACGGAAACTTCGTGTTGGCATCGGGCGTCAACAGCCAGACGTTGCGTGTCTGCAGCCACTGGCCGAAGAAGTTGTTCACCAGTGCGGCGCGCGCACGTGGATCGGCGAGCATCCGCTGGACCTGCTGATCGAGAACGCCGGCGTCCCGCAGTTTCCCGCGTATCGCTACGTCGAGCAGTTCGTCATCAGGGATACTGCTCCACAGGAAAAATGAGAGACGCGAGGCGAGCTCGACGTCCGACAGTCGATAGGCCGTCCCGGCAGCGACGCGCTCGGGATCGGCTTCGATACGAAACAGAAAGTCAGGGCTGACCAGCAGCCTCTCGACCCCAGCGCGAATTCCAGCATCGAAATCGCCGGTGCCTCTTGCGCGCTGATAAAACTCGAGCAACGTCTGGACATCCTCGGTCGTCGTCGCGCGGCGATACGCGCGCCGCGCCAGGGTCGAAAGAATCCGAGTCGCACACGCGGTGTCTTCGGTTGCGCTCGTGGGATGGCAGACGAACACGCGTCGCCGGCTGGGAGAGCCCTCCGGGACCTTGCCGTTGTACGGTCCGCCAACCAACATCGACGAGATCGAGAGTTCCGCGCTGGGGACGTCGCCTTCACGATTCCAGATCGGCACGCGTGCCGGCCCGAGTCCTTCCGCCTTGATGCCCTCGGACTTGACGATCGTGGCGACGACCTCGCGGAGACCTGCCTTCAGCGCCACACGCACTTGCAGCGTCTCATCGGCATCGTCGGTTGCCGGCATCGTCCCACCGATCGTGAACTGCCCTACGCGGGTGCCATCGATGCGAATCTCTATCTGGGTGGGCCCATTCACGCCACGTATGGCACCGGCATACGTCCGCAGCAAGCGCACTCTGACGACATAGTCACCATCCAGCGGGAAGTAGTGGCGCGCCGCGATCCCGCCGCGCGATCCCAGCGAAAAGGCTTCACCGAGCCGCTCGGTCTGCCATAACCATGTCTGCTCGTTCGAGTTGCCCTTGACCGCTGTGTAGCGTTCGAATGTCGGCCGGAGCGTCGGATCACCAACCGCCATGCGCGCGATCCGGGCTGCCGCCGTCAGATATCGATCGAGCAGCGCCGGCTCCATCGCAAGCGCGTCGGCGTTGGTGTCGAAGCCGGCCGCCTGCGCGTCGGGAGGAAGCATCGAGGCGGGATCGATCTCCACGTCGAGCAGATCCCGAACGGCGTTGGCATACTCCGTCCGATTGAGGCGATGAAGTCCTGCGGGTCGACCTGGGTTGGGACGCAGGTTCGCCGCACGGTCCAACTCGGTCTCCAGCCACGTGGCCACGGCGTTGTACGTGGCGCTATCCGGTCGCGGCATGCCGGATGGCGGCATGGCTCGACTCCGCAACTGAACGATCACCTTCTCCCAGGTGTCGGCCGAGTTGGACACTTGCTGCGCATCCGCCTGATCGAGCAAGAGGTTCGCGGTCTTGAGTCGCGTGTTGTGACACGTCACGCAATAACTGGTCACGAGCGCTCGCGCCGGAGTGGTGGCCTGTGTTGTCGCCTGAGTCGTCGTCGATGGCCGTGCACTGGCCTGAACGGTGCGCGCAACTTCGGAACCGGCAGTCGCGAGCCACGCGACCGAGACGAACGCCGTGACCGCGCGGCGCATCTTCATCGACACTTGTTCTGGGCCTGGCAGGGTTTACCGAGCTTCGGGTCGGCGCCGTGCGCGAGCAGCAGATCCGCGCCCTCCTTGTTATAGAGGACGCCGCCCAGTCGATCGCCGTACCCGGAAGCCGCCAGCCACGGCGTGACACCAGCCTTGCTGACGGCGTTCACGTCCGCTCCTTTGTCGATGAGCAGCGCGAGGAGGGTATTCCATCCTCGATACGCGGCACCAAACAGCGCGTTCTCGCCATTCGTCGTGGCGCCCTTTGCGTCCGCGCCTAACTCGATCAGGAACCTTACGGCGGCGAGCGCCTGCTCCTCTGTGGTGGGGCTCTCACCGATGCCCCGATTGAGACCGGACGCCGCCATGACCGCCGTCGTCTTACTGTCCGTCATCTGCGCCGGATCTGCTCCTGCCGAGAGCAGAAGTCGCATCATCTCGAGATCGGCGGCAGCGCTGGCGAGCAGGAAGGGCGTTGCGCCGGGAGCATCTTCGTACCCGCCACCCAAGCCGGCAAAGCCCGGTGGCCGGCGCGTCATGCGCGAGTTCGGATTCGCGCCGCGAGCGAGAAGCGCCGTCACGAGATCCAGCTTCGCCTTGCGGTTCGGGATGCCGCTCATCGCATCGGTGAAACCGTAAACCGGATTCGAGATGCCGCCCTCCCACGTGCCAGACGCCCAATGCAGCGGAGTGAATCCCGCGTCGAGAACATTGGGATCAGCGCCCTGCTCGAGCAAGAAGAGCGCGAGCGGCACATGGCCTCTCACCGTGGCGACCAGCAACGGTGTGCTGCCAGCAGATATCGTTGCCTGATACCCCGGCCCTCGAGGTGCACCTGGTCCGGCCGCTGCTCCCGATACGCTTCGGCCGGTGGGGGCGGGCGCCTCGTTCCCCCGCTCGGCATCGGCAGTCTGGTCCGGTGTCGAACGCACGTTCATGCTGACACCAGCAGCGATCAAGGCTCGAGTCGTTTCCAGATCGCCTTCGCGCGCCGCGAAGTGCAGCGCGGTGAATCCTTTCTTCGTGTGGGCCTGCAGATCGGCGCCCCCTTCGATCAACAGTCGCACCACCTCTGCGTGACGCTCGGCCGCCGCCCACATCAATGCGTCCTGGTTCTGCGACGGCTCCTTTGCGTTCACATTCGCACCACGAGCAATCAGCATCCGCACGCCGTCGACGCTGCCGCTGCCGGCGCACGTCATGATCGGCGTCTCACCGGTAGCGATTGCTGTGTTCGGATTGGCACCTGCCTTGAGCAGCAGATCGACGAGCGCCGCGTTTCCGTTGGTGCATGCGCGCGAGAGCGGAGTCATGCCGAAATCGTTCGACGTGTTCGCGTTGGCACCCGCACGGATCAGCAGATCAGCGGTGGCCGCGTCGTTCCAATGCGCTATCCACAAGAGGGCGGTGGATCCATCGGCGGAGCGGGCGTTCACATCAGCCTTGCCGTTGAGCAGTGCGCGGACCTTCGATTGATCTTGATTCCTGGCCGCGTCGACCAGTCCAACATCGTCGGTGGCGGCGACCCCCGCGACAGCGAAAATCGCGATCAGGCACGTTCCGGCGAGCGCGCGCGCGCGGCTGAGTTTTGTGTTCGCGGGCATGCCGTCCTTCTTCCTGGCCTGCATCACGCTGAAGTTTAGGCTTTTGGAGCAGGTTTATAAAGGTCGGCCCGACTACCCCTTTTAGGGTAGAAGTGCGCGCTGCTTCTCGATAAATCGCTCGTGCAGCGCGCGAACGGCGTCCTTCACGCGCTCATCGGGAACCATCCATGTGATGCGAAACGACGACGTTGCCGTACCGGCGGGGGCAATGCCGATACCGGTGAGTGTCGCGCCACCAGCGCGAACATTGTCGTAGGTTGCGTTGATACCGGCGCCGATCGCGCTGACCGCCGCGAGGCCGTCGATCAATTGCGCTCTTCCGCCGAGACGTGAGTCCAGCGCCTTGCGGAACTGTCCTTCGTCGTGCATGTTCTCGCGCGAGATGACAACCGTCGTGCGATCGTGGAACACATGCAACTGCTTGCCGGGCACACCGCGGTCCGCGAGCAGCGCGAGCACGTCGGCAGGTGGTGCGGTCGCATCCAGCACGAGCACGTCGCGCTCGCTGGCAACGCCGACGACGGTGCCGGGCATCCGCGGCGGGCTCTTGCGAACCACGGTTCCGTCTGCTGAAGGGTCCGCGCCTGGCAACGGGCCCTGCGTCGCGCGCGCGTAGATCGCAATGCCTCTCTCTTTCGCAAATTCCACGGCTTGCGCGTTCAGGACCTTGGCGCCTGCCTCCGCCATTTCCTGCGTCTCTTCGTAGGAGAGTGTTCCAATGCGCGAAGCGGCCGGGACCACGCGCGGGTCGGCGGAATACACCCCGTCCACGTCGGAGCAGATCTCGCAATACTCCGCATCGAGTGCGGCGGCCATCGCGACGGCGGTCGTGTCGCTGCCGCCGCGTCCCAGGGTGGTCACCTCCCGCTTGTAGGAGACACCTTGATATCCGGCGACGACCACGATCCGGCCGCGCGCCAATTCATCCTGCACACGAAACGGACGCACCTCGATGATGCGCGCATCGATGTGGCGATCGTTGGTGATGATGCCCGACTGGCTGCCGGTGAAACTGATCGCATCGCCGCCGAGTTCGCGGATGGCCAATGACAGGAGCGCCATCGAGATTCGCTCACCCGCTGACAGCAACATGTCGAGCTCGCGACGCTCGGGGTTCGGCGACACCTTCTTGGCCATCGCCAGCAGCTCATCGGTCGTGTCGCCCATGGCGGAGACGACGACCACCACCTGATGTCCGCGCTGCGACGTCTGCATCACACGTTCGGCGACGTATTTCAGCTTCCCGACGTCGGCGACGCTGCTCCCCCCGTACTTCTGAACGATGATGGCCATGGGGAATGGTACGACCTTCAACTCCCAACTCCCAAGCCCCAGCGCCCAAGATGCTCGGGCGCGGCACCTGGCCTCTGGCCGATCGCTCATGCTGACCGACGACTTCGTCCGGGTCGATCAGTTGCTGGCGAGGCTCTTCATCGAGCGCGGCAACCGGTAATCATGACGACAGCAACTCTTTCCAGTCCTCTGCTTTGACAATGTGATAACGGTTGCTGGGCGGCCGCGATGCGTCGTCCTCGTACACGAAGGCGCATTGATGAATATCGAAGTTGGTGAGCCACTCCTCCCAGCTGATTGGTCTGAACAACCCGACGCCGGGAAAGTTGAATCGGATGCCGGCACCACCGTCGTTGACGTTGTGCGTCGCCGGTCCGGAACTCGTGGCCTCACCGGTTGCCGGCTCGGCCTGCCGCTGCGTCGCCCAGCGCTGGATCACGTCATGATCGCGCGTGAAGACGACCTGCGTGGCTTCGCCAAACCGACTGTCGAAAGTTTTGACGCTCCGGGGTGATGGGTGATCGGGAAGCGACTGACGATTGTCTGTCATTTTTTTCCCCACGATCGTTGATGGCGTTGTTCCCGCCGAACCTCGACGAGGTCCTTCGCCGATAGTGTGGAGCAATCGAGGTGCCACCCCACCACGACCGTAAGCTTATTCCCGCTGGTCGAGAGCCCGTTCGATTCTCTCGAGCACTTCCAGTTGCCGTCGCTGCATCTCCACGATTTCCTGCCACCCCGAAGCGCGCGCTTCATCGAGCTTCAGGTGAAGCGCGCCGATCTGCATCTCGGCCCGCAGGTTGACCTGGTAGTCCAGTTGCGCCTCGAAGCGGTCCTTCGACGCCTGGCGGTTCTGACTCATCATGATCACGGGCGCCTGCGCCGCGGCGAGGCACGACAGAATCAGGTTGAGCAGGATGAAGGGATACGGATCCATGGGACGTTGCGCCTGCGTATTCAAGAACATCCATCCCAGCATGAATGCGCCAAACACGCCCAGGAAGGTCCAGCTGCCACCGAAAGTCGCGACGCGATCGGCGACACGTTCGCCGAACGTCAACTGATCTTTGAAGGCTTCATCAGCCGCGCGAGGCAGTTGACCTCGACCCAGCACGCGCGCCAGTACGCTGCGCTCCATCGAGGACAGGCGACGAATTTGGGATTCAAGATCGGGCAGTACGTTTCCCTGCACCACTTCCGAGGCAAAACGCCCGGTCTGCTTTGCCACGGTGAGCACGAGCCTTCCAACCGCCACGAGCAGAATCGCGCCCGCGAACGCGACGGCGAGGCTTGCGATGTTTCCGGGAGGCACTTCGCCGCGCAGGAACCGAAGGAGCCACGCGCCAAGGACACTGCCGAGAAGCCCCAGCGCGACGTCACCGAGGAAACCTCGATTTCGGCCTTTCATCGTCCAGCGCGCGACCGCGCCCGCCGCAAATGCACTCAGTATCCAGACCACTGTATGCATACGTCCTCCGTCGTCTCACATTCTGACGTGGAACGTTTGCGGCGTTATTAACGCGTGTCTAATCAGCGCTCGATCGAGAAGTCGTCTTCGATCCTTTCGAACGGCGACCCCCAATGCGCGCGAACCCGGGATGAACACCGCGCACGAGACCCTGTTGGTCCGCCACACGCAGCAGCAACGCGCCCAGCGAGTCGCGTTCTGACTTGCTGAGCGCACCAAGCAAGTCCTCCTGATGTTCGCGCGCCACACGGCCCACCGCCTCGAGCACGCGACGACCCTCAGACGTCAGCACCAATGAATACGTACGGCGATCATCAGGATTCTCCAGCCGCTCGACCAGCTTCCGTTCCTGAAGCTCATCGACGAGCGCCACCATGCGGCTGGCAAACATTCCGAGCGTCAACGCCACCTGTTGCTGACTGGCTCCGGCAGCCGCGCCAATGACTCGCAATAGCCCCGCCTGTGCCGGCGTGATCTCGAGGGACTGCAGGCGCACGGCAAATCGCGCTGCCGCATGAGCACCGATCTGCGCCAGGAGGAAGGCGGGCGAAGTCGCGCCCCGCGGCTCGACCGCACCGCTGCGCGGCGTTTTCCTGGAACTTTCCGGATCTCCCATCGTCAAATGATATATTGTATAATCATTACAATTTGTAACTAATATGACCTGTAATCAGATGAGGCAGCACATGGCGAACCCGTCCACGTCCCCGTCCACATCCATTCCACCCGCGAGCGCGCGTCACGCCGGGCCACCGCTGGTACTTCCTGCCTCGGCGTTCGCGGGACTGTTTCTCGGAAGTCTCATCATTGGCGCCTGGCTGACCGGCGGGACGCCGCCGCCAATTCCATTTGAGACGACCGACGCGGCACTCCGGTATTTCGTCGACCACGCTACGGCGGTCCGGATCGCCGCCTTCCTGCAGTTCGGCGCCGCGATTCCGCTTGGGCTCTTCACCGCGACTGTCGTCAGCCGGTTTCAGTTTCTTGGCGTGAACGTCGCCGGCATCACCATCGCGTTGTTCGGAGGTCTCGCCGCGTCGTTCTTCCTGGCCGCATCAGGGCTCACGCTGTGGGTGCTCAGTTCGCCCGGTGTCGCAGACGTGGCGAGCAACGCCCGCGTGCTCCAACTGCTCGCATTCGCGACCGGCGGCCCTGGTCATGTCGTTCCACTCGGACTGCTGCTGGCTGGTATCTCAATCGCGGGCGGCGTGACGCGCAAGCTCCCACGCTGGATCATGTGGTTCGGCGTCGTCCTTGCCGTCATCGCCGAACTCTCAACGCTGACACTCATCAACGACGCCGCGGCTGTCCTTCTGCCCCTCGCTCGATTTCCAGCGTTCATCTGGATGCTGTGCGTGGCGTTCACGTTGCCATCGACCCGCAACTCACGGGTCAACGCACCCGCGAGATGAAGAAATGACGACTGTCTTGATCACGGGCGCGACAGCAGGCATCGGATTCCATACGGCTGCCGCGCTCGCGCGCGCTGGAATGCACACCATCATCACGGGGCGCAACGAGGAACGAGGGCGCACCGCCGTCGCCGAGCTCAGACGACAGGCCGGTCACGATGCGGTCGAGCTCATCGTCGCTGACGCGCAATCCGTCCGTGACAATCTCCGCCTCGCGGACGATGTCGCCCGTCGCGTCAGCAGACTTGACGTCCTCATCAACAATGTCGGCGGTGGAGGTTTTGCCGAGCGGCGGGAAACGCACGAGGGGCTGGAAGCGACACTGGCGCTGAACTTCGTCGGACCGTTCGCGCTCACCACGCGGTTGCTGGACTTTCCGGACGCTCGCCAACCCAATCGCATCATCAACGTCGTCTCGAGCGCCTTTGCGATGTGGAGGCGCGACCCGTTCGATGATCTCGACGCGCGACAGCGCTACGTTGGCATCGAGGCAATCGCGCACGCCAAGCTGCTGAATCTGCTGTTCGCGCTGGCGCTTGCGCGTCGAGTTGAGTCCAGTACGTTCGTCGCCGCCATCAACCCCGGCATGGCGTGGACTCCCGGGGTCGCCGCACTCACACCGCAGGCCGTCCCGCACTGGCGGTTCATCTGGCCACTGGTGCGCTGGATGCAGCGAATGGCCTCCGCGGAATCGGCAGCGCGGAGCACGGTCACTCTCGCCACCGCCGAGGACCCAGGTGTTTCCGGACGATACTTCGACGGCATGAAAGAAAAGCGGCTGCCCGCGCATCTCCACGACGCCGAGCTTCAGGATCGTGTCTGGACGCTGGGTCAATCGCTCGTCGAACGGGCGGTACACCCACAGTTCACCCCAAGGCCTAAAAGGCCCGCCTTTACTTGGGATCAGGGCTAATATTCTCGCGGCGAGACATGTTGGAGGGCTTATGACGAACGCACGCCTGTCAACCTTGGTGCTCGTGCTCGTGGCGTCGAGTCCGGCCGTCAGCAGTGCCGATGTCGGATTGCTGCGCACGGCTCAGGCGCTCGACGAGGCGCGCGGTTATTGCCTCGATATCGCTGGCTTCGGCGCGACGCTTCGTCTCGATGATCCGCTCCAGGCGCACACCTGCAAGTACGGAAGCGACCTCGACGATCAGCGCTTCGAGCGGATGGCGAACGGGGCCATCAAGGCCAGCCGCTACGACCGGTGCCTCGCCGTCACCGCTGTCGAGCCCGGCGCCAAGCTGGTGGTTCGCACGTGCACGTCCGCACCTGCGCAGCGCTGGACGATCCAGTGGGGCCGTCTCAGCCCGGAGTCGCGGCGCGATCTGTGCGTCTCGGTGGCAAATGCGAAAGGCGAAATCGCGGGGACACCGGCACTCGTCTCGCCGGTGTACCGGCGCCGCGATGTGACCCTGGAGCGCTGTGACGATACGCAGGAGGCACGGCAGTCATTCCGCTGGTCACAGCCCGATGAGCGTGCTCTCAGCAGCGCCGACGTCGTGCGCAACACCATGCCCGCCGACGTGGCAAAGCAACTGGCCGCGTTCGGGACCGAGTTCGACGGCGAGATCGCCGGCCAGACGGCGAAGATCTATGCGGCGCAGCCGCGTGTGTACGAACCAGGTGAAATCAAGGTCACGAAGAATGTCGCCTATGGCCCGCACGAGAGGCAACAACTCGACATTCACACGGCGACGATGCGCAGGTCGGATCGCCCCGTTCCCGTAGTCGTCGTGTTTCATGGCGGAGGCCTCATCGGAGGCAGCCGCGCGGCGACGACGAACGTTGCGGATTATTTCGCGAGCCTGGGATACGTGGGCGTCAACGGGGGCTATCGCCTGGCGCCGGAGTCGAAATGGCCGGAGGGCGCGCGTGACGTTGGCGCCGCGGTGACCTGGCTGAAGAGCCACGCCGCCGAGTACGGTGGCGACCCCGATCAGATCTTTGTGATGGGGCTCTCGACCGGCGCCTATCACGCCGCCACGTACGTCTTCAGGCCAGAGCTGCTGCTCCCGAACACCGCGAGACCCGCGGGCGCCATTCTCCTGTCCGGCCCCTACTCGTTCGATTTCAAGTCACCCTCGAAGGGCGAGCTGGCGTACTTCGGCGAGGACCCGAAGCGATGGCCCGACATGGTGATTCCTGGTCACGTGACGCGCGGCGATATCCCGGTGCTCTTCACGACCGCGGAATGGGACAACGCCCGATACCTGTGGCCGCAGGCGGCCGTATACAACGAGCTCATCGAAAAGCACGGCGCGCGGCCGCGCTATAAGCAGAGTCCCGGGCACAATCATTCCTCGCAACTCTTGTCAGTCGGCACGCCCGACACGAGCGTGTCACGCGAGCTGGTGGACTTCATCGAGCGCACAGGGAAACGCTGAGCCATCGAATTCACTTTTTGGTGTCAGGCACCGAATCGTGAATTCATTCCTCCTGCATGGGTTTCTACGGCGATTGCATCCTGCCGCACATCATCGACTTCGCAATGAGCACGAAGGCGATCATGGACGAGCGGCGGAGGTGTCTCGAGCCGGTCGGCGGCGTGGTGCTCGAAATCGGATTCGGGTCCGGCTTGAATCTTCCCTTTTATCCTGCCGCGGTAACACAGGTCATCGGCGTGGATCCGTCGAGCACATCGGCGCGACTGGCCAGGAAGCGAATAGAAGCCGCGCCGTTTCGCGTCGAGCTCATCGGCCTCTCGGCAGAAACGCTACCGATGGAGGATCGGAGCGTCGACACGGTCGTCAGCACGTTTACGTTGTGCACCATCCCGGACCCGGCAAGTGCGCTGCGCGAGATGCGTCGCGTCCTCAAACCTGGCGGCCGCTTTCACTTCGTCGAACACGGACGTGCCGACGATCCGGGTGTCGCGCGCTGGCAGCAGCGGCTGAACGGAATCCAGCAGGCGCTGTTTGGAGGCTGCAACCTGAATCGCCCGATTTCAACGCTGGTCGAACGTGCCGGCTTCGAGATCGAGCGGCTCGAGAACGACTACCTGAAAGCCGCGCCGAAGTTCGGCGGATTCCTCTATCGAGGCGTGGCGCGATAGCTCACTGGCACCGCGATGAGCGGAGGGCGTATCGTATGGAAGCGCGATCAGAGCTACGGGATGTTCGAGTACGTGTGTCACGAAGGCAACTACGCGATGAAGAACATCCTGACCGGTGCGCGCGCCGACGAGGGCGCTGAATAGCCGCCGATTAGCGAGGAATAAATAGCCGCTGGTTTGCGCGCACGAAATAGCCGGCTCAGAACGAGGACGAACGGTCCGAGCCCAATACGCGCGCAGCGAGACCGCGAAATAGATTGCGGCGCGGACCGGTTACGAACGCCCACTGAAGTACTTTCACACTGGCCGGCAGCGCGGGACGCCGTTCGTCCCGCGGTGCCGAGAACCACTGCGCCAGGGTGCGCTCAGGATCTCGCCTCAACTCATCGACTTGCGCCACGCGGTGAACGCAACCGACCGTGCACATCGGCGCGCAACTCTTGACCTCGTGATACTGCCGCCAAAGATCGTCAGGACCATAGTGCTCCAGTGGGATGCCAGGATGGCCGCGCTGTTGAGAACACCAGTGCACGAGCCCGTCTTCACAGACGTACAAATAGCGAGAGCCTGCGCCACAGTGCCAGTCGTTCGGCTGCGCGTTCGCGAGGTTCTTCTGAAACCGGTTGTAGTTCGCGAAATCGAACGTGGACTTGCCGACCGCGACAACCTGCTCGAGAATCGCCCGCTGGTGATCGTCGAGCGCTTTCAATTGACCGCTGTGGTCGTGGATGATGCCCACCGTCGTCGAGAACCCGAGTTCCCGGGCCCGCCTCGCGATCGTCAACGCATCGTCGGGATTCCGGATTCCGCCGCCGACCACTGAATTGACGGTCACGTCGAAGACACCGTACTCGGCCAGCCACTGAAGCTTCTGATCGAGCAGCTTCAGGCTCTTCTTCGACACGTCGTCCGGCAACACGTTGTCGATGCTGATCTGCAAGTGATCGAGGCCGGCGCGATTGAGCCGCCCGATGCGATCGCGGCTGAGCAAATATCCATTCGTGATCAATGTCGCGATCACGCCGTGAGAGCGGATGCGCCTGACGATGTCGTCGAGATCTGGATGGAGTAACGGCTCTCCCCCACTGAGGGTGATGATGCCGGTACCGAGGTCTGCGAGTCGGTCGATGCGACGAAAGACGTCGCGGGTCGGAACTGGTGGAGAGTGGTCGTCGTACTCGTTGCAGTACGTGCACGACAGGTTGCAGCGCCGGATGGGAATGAGATGAGCGGCGACGGGGCGGTACGGGTACTTGAGCGACCTCACGAGCATCCGGGCCTCGCGAACCCTCTTGCCGGCTTTACGCACGCGCCGCGTCAGTTGAATCAGCTTCATTGGCTGGCTCTACATTGGAAGACGGGTGTGCCTTCGACTTGGCTCAGGCCAGGGAAGACCCGCCTCTACCGAATCATGTTCAAGGCGGGTCGGACGACCCGCCTATATGTGCGCGAGTGCGCACAGCCCTGCTGAATTCCTGCAACGATCGTTCTACGCTACCTCGCCCGAGACGCCGCGCGACCGGCTCGATGATCCAACTGAGCAGCGTTGGAAAGCGCCGGGTAAGGCCAATGGTTTCCATCTCAACGAACACGCCATCGGCGCGTTCGACCATGTGCGTAAACGCGGCCGCGCGCCAGAGGTATCCGCTGTCGTGGCCTGGCGCGAGCTTTCGTTCCTTTGCAGTCCCGGGATCGCGCAACTCACGTATCTCTTCTGAGTTCGAGATGCTGTAGACGCTGCGGCTGTCCGGATGGAAATACTGCACTCGCGACGTGACGTCGAGGACAGCGCTGAGCCCCCCGGCCGATTCCTTGATTCGCATCAGCACCCGATAGCTGTTCCCGTCATGGCTGATCAACGTGGACGCCACGATCGGCTTATAGACGGCGGGATAGTCGTTATATCGGGAGGAGACGTCGAGCGCGTCTTTCAAGGTCACACCGGCGATAAATGTCGACCCGGCCCAGTGGTGCACCAGGCCGCCCGGCACTGACATGATGCCGTCTTCGCGGGCGGGCCGAGCCATGACGACGCCATCGGCTGGCGCGCTGGATCGCGACGAGGTGACATCGGCCGAGGATCTGGCGACGCGAATGCGCAGGAGGAAGGCGCGCGTCGCTTGCTCGGCGTAGCGGTCGTACGCACGGCCGGTGTCGTCCTGCAGGTCGGCGGCGGTCGCGATCGCTGTGGACACGAAAGCCGCACACGCGATCGTGATGGCGGCTGCTCTGACACCGAAGGTCATCCTGCGCCTGTTCCTTCTACGATAGACGTCTTGACCGCCCGGGTTTATAACAAACGAGTCACGTTTTCCCAGTCAAGACGCCTCGCCCGCGCTGAGCGCGGGCAAGAGACACTGCTACTGCGAGGCGGTGCCACAGGCTCGTCCGTCTGAGGCGGAGCCTCGCTGGAGTATTATCGCGTTCCAAGACGACGCGCGCGCCCTGAACTGGAACTGCATGGAGAACGCGATGAAGAGACTCGGGATGGCGTTTGGCGCGTGCGCCGTATTGCTGGCCGCCAGCAGTGTGCATGCCGATGTGACGTTGAACTCCGTGCGAATCGCCGGGGCGGATACGGTGGCCCTGGCCAAATTCTACCAGTCGGCGTTTGGCATGCATGAGGTCAATCGAATCGACGTGCCAGGAGGTCCCGAGATCTTCGTGAACTTCGGCGCGACCGTAGACGCGGCGAAGGCCAACCGGAGCCAGCCGATCGTCATCATGCATCGCGACTCAGATGCCGTGAAGGATCCGATTGCCCACGTGATCCTGAACGTGACCGACATGACGGCCACCGTGGCGGCGATCAAAGCGGCGGGAGGCGCGATGAATGGTGAGCCGCGTCCCTTCCGGAACACCGGCGTGATCATCGGGATCGCCACCGATCCAGCCGGTAATCAGATCGAGTTGATTCAACGCCCCGTGGCGCCGGCCCGCTAACACTGTAGTGTCCTGGCTTTCGCTGGACCCGAAAGGAGCAGGCGATGAGGTTGATGTCGACATCGCTCGTGCTGGTCACGACGGTCATCGCCCAGATTCCGTCACACGCCGCCGGCCCGCGTATTCCACCGGTACCCGAGCAGCAGCGAACCAGCGAACAGCAGTCGCTCGCCGCGCAGTTTGCATCCTCTGGGATGCCGAACGCCATCGCGACGTATCTGAATCATCCATCGCTCGCCGAGCACATCCTGCCGTACGAACATTACGCCTCGAACAACTCGACGCTTCCAGTTCGTCACCGGGCGCTTCTTGTTCTCCGCACCGCATGGCTCACGCGATCCAACTATCTGTGGGCGCATAAAGCCGCGGTGGCACGGCGGGATGGGATCACCAGCGACGAATTACGCCGCGTCGCCCAGGGCCCGCAGGCGGCTGGCTGGGACGCGTTCGAGGCCACGTTGTTGCGCGCGGCCGATGAACTGCACGTCGATTCGTTCGTCTCGGACGCGACCTGGCAGGCCCTGTCCGCTCGCTACGACACCAATCATCTGGTCGACCTGGTGGACGGCGTCGGCGCGTTCACGCTGCACGCCGGCGCCATCAATTCGCTCGGCGTCGAGATCGAAGCAGATGTACCGGATCGCCTGCCCACCGGAATTCCGTACAGCGTCGCGGCCCAACGCACCAACATCAGGCTGACAGGCAAGGCGCCGCGCATACCACCGCTCGATCCCAAGGAGTGGACACCGGAGCAGCGCAAGCGATTCGATCCCAACGGAACGGGCCAGCGCGCGGCCAACGTCTTCGTCACCTTCGTGCGCAATCCTCCGGGCGATCGCTTGCGCGGCGGTGTCACTGGACACATTCTGAACTCGACGACACTCTCGGTTCGCCACCGCGAGTTGTTGCTCATGCGAATCGGCGTGTTGTGCCGCTCCGAGTACGAATGGGCGGCGCACTCACGCCTTGGACGACGAGCCGGCATGACTGACGCAGACGTCGATCGCATCGTGGCAGGACCCGAGAGCGGCGGCGATCCGATCGAAACAGCCATGCTGCGTGCGACCGACGAGCTGTATCGAGACGATGTGATTTCGGCTGAGACGTGGGCCGTGCTTGCCAAGGCGCTCGACACGAAACAGATGCTCGACCTGCTGATCGCCGTGGGTGGCTATCGAGCCGTGTCCATGGCCATCAACAGCGCCGGTGTGCAGCTCGACGCCAACATGGCGGATTTTCGGTTTCCTCCGTCATTGCGCTAGGGAGCTGGTTAAGGAGAGGCCATGCAAACCTCACTCGTCCTGACCGTCATCGGGCCCGATCGACCAGGAATCGTCGAGCAACTGTCCGATCAGGTGCTCGCTGTCGGCGGCAACTGGGAAGAAAGCCGGATGACGCACCTCGCCGGCAAGTTTGCGGGACTCCTTCGCGTCAGCGTCGATGCGGCCCACGCCGATCGGCTGGCGGCAGGTTTACGCAGCCTCGCTGCCGACAACCTCACGATCGTCGTCGAACGCAGCGGCGATGCCGATGTGAGCAGTTCGCGCGCGATCAACCTGGAACTGGTCGGGACCGATCGGCCGGGCATCGTTCGCGACATCTCGCACGTGCTGGCGCGCAACGGCGTGAACATCGAAGAGCTCGAAACCGAAGTGGCCAGCGCGGCAATGTCGGGCGAACCGATCTTTCATGCGCGCGCTCGTGTCCGGCTGCCGGCTTCGACGAACGTGGACGAGATCCGGGCCGTGCTGGAAGCGATGGCCGACCATCTCATGGTCGATCTGGCCTTCGATGAGGGCGCGGCCGTCGCGCAGGACTAGCGAGGCTCCACCTCAGACCGACGAGCGTGCGGCTCTGCCTCGCTAGTGGCAGCGTGTGATTGCCCGCGCTCCGCGGGCATAGACGTCTTGAATGGCGTCCCCAAACCTTGACGCGTTCGCAAGGAATTTGACCATTCAAGACGTCTAGCGAGGCTCAGAATTCGATCACGAATCCGCCGGAGGGAACGATTGGCATGAGCGATTCGGTCGCGCCCAGTACGCGCCCGGCGCGGTCGACGAAGTACGGCGTGTTGCGCAGATTCGTCCGGTTGAAGATATTCGCAACGTCCACGAACAGGACCATCCGCCGGCGGGACCAGTTGAACGCACGATCCGCCCGGATATCCAGGCGTGAGTACGCCGGCAGCCGCAGCGTGTTCCGCTCGCTGGCAAGACCATGGAACAAGGGCTGACCATCGACGACGGGCACCATTCCGAGTGCTCGTGCTGGTTCACCGATGTAGCCGACCATCGGGTAGTTCGACCCGTACCTGTAGCGCGCGCTCACGCTGGTCCGGTTCGACATCCGGTAATTCCCGTACAGCGACAGCGTATGCCTCTGGTCCGCGTCGGACCAGAAAGTCTCGCCCGTGGCGGTGTGTGTATAGCGCAAGCGGCCGTAGCCGTACCCAGCCCAGCCGGAGAAGCGATCGGTGGCATCACGTCTCACGACGGCCTCGAAACCACGCGCTTCGCCATCGAGTGCGTTCTCGAAAGGTGCGTCGAGCGTTCCTCGGTCGATGGCACCGGTGGCCGTCAGGCGCGGCTCAGAGCCCGGTCGCCACAGCACATCCTTCTCCTGACGTGCGTAGACGTTGAACAGGAGCCGAATCTGATGAGGCAGCATCTGTTCGAGACCGGCATCAGCGTGCAGCGCGCGCTCGGGACGCAGGCCGGGACCGCCGCCGTAGAGCCCATGAACTTCGTCCAGACCCGGAAACTGACGATAAATGCCGCTGCCGCCACGCAACCGCGTGTGGTCGTTCAGCCGTACTTCCGCGTTGATCCACGGGGACGCGGTGGTCGCACTCGTCAGCGACCAATGATCGACCCGGCCCCCAGGTGCCACCGTGAACCGAGAGCCGAGACTGAAGCGGACCTGCCCGTACGCCGAGGCTGCCGACGATGTTTGGTCGTAGTCATTCAGCGTGACTTGAGGGCTCGTCGACGACTCTTGGCCTGCGATCAGGCTCCTGCCATCGAGCTGCTCGATGTCGCTACCAAATTCAGCAACCACACGAGGAGTGATCGAAAACGATGCGTCAGCGCGCCACCCGAAATCGTGGAAGCGCGCGGCGTAGACCGTGGCGCCGGCACGATTGTCGTTGTCAAAGTCCACACCCGTTGAAAACAGGCGCTGGGTAATGGCGAAACGCGGGCTCGGAATGTAGCGCCACGACAGCGACGTCAGCCATGCGGTGTTGATACCGTCTTGAATGTCGTTCTCGCCGATGTCCGGGTCGCCTTCCTCGAACACCGCGCGTCCCGTGAGCGTCGTGATTGCCACCTGGTGTTGCGGAGTCAGATCGTAGGCGACCTTGACCTGCGCATCGACGAAGCCAAACGCGAAGCCGGCATCCGGCTCGATCCGCTTGATGAGATAGTCGAGATAACTCCGCCGGAAAGACGCCAGCCACGATCCTTTACTTCCGGCAAACGGCCCTTCGCCAAGGAAGAAGGCGCTCGTACCACTTAACCCTGCGCGTCCGTGAAAATGGTCGCGACTCCCTTCGCGAGTGGTCAGATCGACCTCGGCCCCCATCTGGCGGCCGGTTCGCTGGGGATAGCTGCCCGGCAGCAAGGAAACGCTGCCAAGCGTCTCGCTGTTGATCATGGCGATCGATCCGCCATCAGCAATGCCGTTGACCGTGTGCAGCAGGTATCTGGTCGGAACACCATCGACATTCAGGCCGACATACCGAAACGGGTTGCCGCGCACGGCAAACTGGCTGTAGAAGTCATCGGTCGCCGTCGTCGACGGCAGCGCCTGGATTGCACGCAGCGGATCGTCGAGCACCGCGCCGCGCAAGTTCTCGAGCTCGCGACCGTGCAGCGACGTGCTCCCGGGCACCGCGTCGGATTCCCCGCGGAGTGAACCCGACACCGTCACTCGTTCTGTGTAAGCGCCAGCACCCTCGGACAACCGGATCGTCATCTCGAGCGGCGCATCAGCGACCTCGACGTCGGTGCTCAACAGGGCGTAGCCGATCACGGATGCGGTGATCTTCTGTTTCCCTCGCGACACCGTCACCCTGAATCGTCCCGTCCCGTCAGTCTCGGTGAAGCTCGATTGCCCCTCGACGTAGATCAACACGCCCCTGATCGGCTGCTCGGTGCGATCGTCGATCACGATGCCGGACACGTTTGGCGCCTGCGCGACCGCGGGGGCGCCAAGACACAGCGCGAGCAAGACGAGAACAGCCGTTCGGCTCATTGGGGACCGTTTGCGGCCGAGAGCAGGATGAATGCCAAGGGCAGAACCGTCGTTATTAACGGATAACGTGGACTCGCTCGCACTTGACTGGCGGTCGTGTCATCGGACCGGGACACGGCTGTCCCTCGTGCGCGACGCAGCCGTCATCGGCGGCAATGCTTTCCAGCCCCACATGCGCATTGTGTCTTCGGAGCGGAACTCGTGACCAAGTTCCCGCGCCAGCCAGCAGATCTGTCCCCGGTGATGCGCATCGTGCTGCATGAGGTAGGCCATCATGTTCACGAGACGCCGAGGCATGCCCTTCACCCGCGCCTGACGAGCGGTGATGGCCTTCTCGAAAAGATTTGCGAGAACATCCGTCGATTCTCGAAGCGCGCGCTGCGCCTGCAGCGGCGTCGAACGCAGACGATCGAGTGAAGGCGGCCCCGGCCGAGCGCCACCTGTCCGAGCGAACATTCGACGGACACTTTGCATATGCGCGACGATGGCGGCGACCGATCGGCCTCGGCCGCTCGGAGGTTCCGCCCGCCACAAGGAGGGCGGCAGAGTGCTGACGAGGTACTCGTTCACTGAGCCGTTGTGGCGGAACGCCTCGAGCAGTTCGACCTCAACTTCCAATGGCCGGCCGCGTGGCATGTGAACCTCCTTTAGACTTCTCGTCCCGGCCAATGTTCTCTTCGTTTCTCAACTACTTTCTCACGTGGTGGGGCGCCCTCATTCTTGGCGCGCTCGACTCATCGCTCTTTGTTTTCCTTCCGTTCGGTACTGACGTGGTGGTCGTGTACCTCTGCGCCCGCAACCCGCCGTTGTTCTGGTTGTATCCGCTGCTGATCACCGCCGGATCGGTTGTCGGCGCTGCCGGGACCTATCTGCTTGGCGCCAAGATCGGAGACGCAGGTCTCTCGCGGTTCGTGGCGAAGCGCCGGCTCGAGCGGCTGCGAACGCGTGTGAAGGACATTGGCGCGTTCGCGATGGGGCTGTCTGCCATCCTGCCGCCTCCGTTTCCACTGACCGCGTTCGTGCTGACGAGCGGCGCGCTCAAAGTGGGAATGGCGCGCTTCCTCCTGGTGTTTGCCGCTGCGCGCCTGATCCGGTTCGGCGTGGAGGGGGCGCTTGCGCGCCGTTATGGTGCGTCCGTGCTGCGTCTGCTCGAATCAGAGGTCGCGCAGCAGATCGTGATTGGCCTCGTGATCGTGTCGATCGTCGGCACCATCGTCGCGATCGTTCACGCGTGGCGCGGGACGCGGCCTGCGCGGACGTAGAGGCGGGTCTTTCCTGGCCTGAGCCATGTGGCAGCAGACGCGCCTTAAATAGCGCAGTCAACTCCCAATCCCCAACTCCCAATTCCCAACCTCCAAGTGCTTTGGGAGTTGGAAGTTGGTTTTTGGAAGTTGTCAGTTAGCTTTGGAAATTCGCGAGTTGATTTGGATGTAGCAGTCCTAGTCGTGACGCATCGCAACAACCGGATCGACCTTCAATGCGCGCCGCGCTGGCACGTAGCACGCCAGGCAGGCTACGACGAAGAGCATCAGCAGCACGACAGCGAAGGTCGCCGGATCGGTCGCCGTGACGCCGTAGAGATAACTGCTGATGATGCGTGTCGCTCCCAGGGATGCAGTCAGGCCAATCACCATGCCGAGCCCGATCAGCATCAATCCCTGGCCAAGAATGATCGCAAGTACGTTGCCGGCGGTGGCGCCAAAGGCGACACGAATGCCGATCTCGCTCGTGCGCTGCGTCACTGAGTGACTCATCACGCCGTAAACGCCAACCACCGCGATGATCAGCGCGATTCCGCTGAACACGCCGAGCAGGATGACGTACTGCCGGAACCCCTGGGTCTGCTGCGCCGCGAAGTCCTCGACCAGTTGCACGCTCGTGACCGCATGCACCGGATCGATCTCAACCGCAGCCGCCTGCGCCGCGGGCAGCCAGTCTTCCGCCTGCGCGCTGGAGCGGACCACGAACGTGACGGTCTCGAGTCCGAATGCCGTGACGCCGGCCTGAAGCTGCGGCAGTTGTGCATAGGGCACGTACATCCTGGGCTCCGGGTCGCGGTTGCGGATGGACGGCCGTATATCAGGGACGATACCGACGATCTGGCGTGGCTGATCGTTGTAGAAATCAACCGTGATCAACTGGCCGATCGGATCTTCATTCGGCCAGTAGCGTCGCGCCATGGTTTCGTTGATGAGCGCCACCGGCGCACCCGACGCCGAGTCGAGATCGCTGAACTCGCGGCCGCGGACCATCGCTGCCTGCAGCACCTTGAAGTAGTCAGCGCCAATCGGGTGCCATGCGGCACGTAACGCATCGCGCTCGGAGGTGGCCGGCTGCCGTCCCGCAATCGTGAACACGTAGAGGCGTCCGCCCGAGAGCGGTCGCGCATTGGCGATGGCGACCCCATCGACGGCTGGCAGCGCAGCGACGCGCTCACGAAGCTGCGCCGCGACCGTATTGATGCGCGGGCTGAACTGCATCTCCGTTGAGCCTGACGGTGTGGTCCGGCCGGTCGCTCCGAAGAACTCTCGTCCCGTGAACGACATCTGGAACGTCGTCAGATTTTGCGGATCGAAGCCGATATCGGCATTCGAGAGACGCAGCAGGCTGTTGATCAGGAGACCGGCGCCGGTCAGCAGGACGAGGGCGGTGGAGACCTGAAGGACGACGAACGCACTGCGCAACCGGAGCCGCCCGGGCGAGGAGGTCGCTGCGAGGTTCGACGCCTTGAACGCGGCGGAGAGATCCAGCCGTGAGGCCGATAGCGCCGGCAGCATGCCAAACACGATCGACGTCAGCACCGAGACGGCCGTGGTGAAAAGCAGCACGCGCTCGTCGATGGCCACTTCGTTCAGGCGCGGGATCCACGTAGGCAGCCACTTGAGCAGCGCGTTGATCCCGAAGGCGATCACGACGATCGAGACGAGCGCACCGAGCAGCGACAGCGCGACGCTTTCGGTGAGCAATTGCCGTACGATGCGCCAGCGATCCGAGCCAATGGCGGCGCGAACAGCGAGTTCGCGCTGTCGCGTGATGCCCTGGGCGATCAGCAACCCGCCAACGTTCGCGCACGCGATCAGCAGGACGAGCGCCGCAGCACCTTGGAGCATTTGAAACGGCGCCCGAAGGAAGCCGACCTGCGACTCCGTCACCGGCTCGACCCTGATGCCCCAGCCTTTATTCCTCGGCGAATCGCGTTCGAGGAATGCGGCGAACTGGTTCGCTCCCTCTTGTGCCTGGTCGAGCGTCACGCCAGGCTTGAGACGTGCGACGACCCAGCGGTTGCGCGCCGGGCTGTTGCGAAGCCGGTTCGTTGGCCGCAGCGGCACGAAGTAGTCCGACCTTGCCGTGGCGAACGAGAAGTTCGGTGGCATGACGCCGATGATGGTGCTCGGATCGACATTGCCGCCGAAGTCGGCAACGCTCAGGCGCTTACCCAGCACGTCCGGGGCGCCGCCGAAGCGGCGCTGCCACAAGTCGTAGCTAATGAGCATGACGCGGTCGGCCTCGGAGTTGTCCTCTTCCTGGGTGAACCAGCGTCCCATCATCGGCTGGGCGGCGACAGCCATCGCGGACCGATAGCTGAGCATTTCACCACCGAGCCACTCGGGGCCCGCGGTCTGCGCGTCCGCAGGATCAGCGACGTTTCCCTCGACCCCAATGAAGCAGCCGGCGTGCTCGTAAAACGTCGACTCGAGCCGCAGGTCCATGCAGGCTCCCGCATTCGCAAGGCCGGCTCTCACCTCGGGACGGTCCGGCGGCGTGAACCACATCATGACGAGACGCTCCGGCTCTGGATACGGAAAGGCGCGGAGCAGGATGCCGTTCACGAGGCTGAAGACCAGTGTGTTGGCGCCGATCCCGAGCGCCAGAGAGAGGACGATGATGATCGTGGTGCCCGGCTGCCTCGCGGCCACGCGTGCGGCATAGCGGGCCTCGTGCAGGAGTTGGCCGACGACGGTCATCACACGCATCGCGCTTCTCCTCGAATCGACGGATTAAGGCGATGTCAATCCGTGTGCCGCAGATTCCCCCAGCAAACCGCCCGAGTTTCACCGATCTCCGTCCGCTTGTGGGACTGTGCCGTTTCGTCGCCGAACGCACGGCTGGGCACAGACCGTTGCCGGCACGGGTTATGGATTCACCCCTCGGTGGAGGAGCGAGATGAAGCCCATCGTTTTCGGAACCTTCCTTCTGATCGCGTGCGGCAGCGCAACACCATTCGCACAGCGAACGCCGGCACCGACCCAGGAACCCGCTCACAAGGTTTATGTGCTTACCGGCTGCCTGCAAGATGGAACGCCAATAGCCCCCTTCAAGCTGACCGGCAGCTCACCGGTCGGCCAACCGCCTCCCGCGATCACTTCAAAGGCTGGTGACAAAGATGCCTACGAGTTGCAGCCTATCTCGAGCGTCGGGGAGCAAGGCGTCAATCGCGAAGTGCTGCAGAATCAGGTCGGCAGCCGCGTCGAAGTAACCGTCCGGCCGGCGGAAGTTGCGCCATCGACCTCATCATCGACACCGGCCACCGACACGAAAGCCAAGCCCGCTGAACAGGCGCCACAGCGATACACGGTGATCAAGATCAATCGCCTCGCGGACTCGTGCTAGCGCGAACGCGTCAGTTCTTGACGTACTTCGTGATGCCTCTCAGTTGGGCTTCGGCAGTGTAGACATTGCCAGCCGCATCGATGGCGATCCCCTCCCCCATCGCGCCATCGGTGGAATTGGGTGTCGTGTGAGGCGGAATGAAGATCGACACTTTCCCGTCTTTGAGACTGCCGATGCGAATCCCCCGCTGCCAGCCAGGGTGGACCCTTTCGCTCGACTCCGAGTCCGCCGTGTAGATCACATCGTTTCCGTCGATCGCCAGGCCGCTGATACGACCGAAGTCGGGGTACTCGGTGATGAACTTGCCCTCCTTGGTCAGGACCTGGATACGATGGTTGTGGCGATCGGCAACCACCAAGCGCCCCTGTGAATCGAACTCGAGCGCATGCGGCGTGCGGAACTCTCCCGGGGCGGTGCCGGTCTTGCCGATGACCCTGAGGAACTTGCCGCTCCGGTCGAAGACGGAGATGCGCGCGACGAGATTGGGATCGCTGACATCGGTGTGGCTTTCCGCCACGTACACGTCGCCGCTGCGCGGATCGGTCACGACGTCAGTCGGGTCGGTCAATGCATTCGGAGGATTCCCGCGCACGCCTGGTTTCCCTAGCGTCATCAGCACCTTGCCTTCCGGGCTGAACTTCACGACGACGCTCCCCTTGTTCTCTTCACCTGGAAACTTCTTGAGATCCTCCGGGCTCGGCGCGCGTGCGTCGGTGACCCACACGTTTCCATCCCGGTCAACGTGGATGCCATGCGGCCACACGAACATCCCTCCGCCAAAACTCCTGATCTCCTTCCCCGACTCGTCGAAATGATGAACCGGGTTGGCTTTTGTGCCGAGGCATCCTGGCGTCGTCCCGGGCGAGCACCGATCCGTCGCCCATACTGACTTGCCGTCGCGATCGATGGCCACACCGTTCGAGCCGCCCCACGGTCTTGCTTCCGACTCGAATCGCGCCCAATCACGTATGACGCGATAGGGATTGGCGCCGCTGTTCACGGGCTGGACTTTATCCGTCTGCGGAGTGCCTCCGCGCTGCTGCGTATGCACCGTGACGCCGAGCAGGCCGATGCAGACAATCGGCGCGTAGAGCGCAGGCTTCAGCGTCTTCATTTCCAACTCTGAATGGCTTTGTAGTGCAGCGATTCCGGGGTCAGCTCGGCAAGCTCGATGCGGCCCATGTACGGATCGGTGATGTTGGCGAGCACCGCTTTCGTGTCGCTGACGTTGGTGTCGCTGACCATTACGCCGCGCTTCCGGAACATGGCGACGGCGTCAGCGACGTTCTCGACGTGAAGCCCGTAATGGGTGAAGCCGGCAGGCCGCTGCGCGTTGGCCGGGTTCAGTTCGAGGAACGTGTTCTTGCTGATCTGCATGTAGACCAGCCGCGGCTGCTTCTTGTCGTCGAACACGCGGAATGCCTCTTTGTATCCCATCTTCTCGGTGTAGTACGTGACTGCTTCCTCGATGTTCGGCACGTTGATGCCCACATGATTCATCATCACGACGCCACGGTTGGCGCTCTGCGCCATCGCCACGTGCACGGCCAGGCCGGTGAATAGTCCGGCCGCAAACAACATTGCCCCACGCATATGACCCTCCTCACCTGATTGCCCTGACAGGGAAGGAAAACACGATCGCAACAGGTGCGTAGAGGATACGGCGATTTGGCGCTCTTTATTCCTCGTTCTCGCGCCGTCGTCGTGTGGAGACAGCGACGAAGGTCAGGCCCAGCAGCAGACCGCCACCGGCACCGATCGCGCCGGATTTTGCGGGACTGGGGCCAACCGGCTGCGCTGAAAGTCCGGGTGGTTCGACGATCTTGAGCTGAACGCCTGTCGCGAGCGGATCGACACCGGGTGCTTGTCTCATGTGCTCATCGATGAACAGGCTCGCGAGGCGCGCGGTCCCGCGCTGCGCGAGACGAGGATCGGACGCGAAAAAACGGACAGCAACCGCCTGGAGACGCGACTCATCCTCTTCCGCAACCGTGACGTTGATGTCACGGCGCATCTGGCGCACGACGGAGCCCAGGGACGTGGTGCGGCGCTCGTTCTCGTACAGGTTCAAGTCCTCGATTACCTGCTCGAGGCGCGCGCTGCTGAGCTGATCGCTCATATCCTTCAAACGACTTGCTACACCATCCGGGACATGTTCGCTTGAAACAGGGATTAATTGAAGACGCGCCTCCGATTGATAGCGGACCGGCAGCACGTAGTACGACACCGCGCTGGCGACGACGGCCAACGTGATCGTCGGAATGAGAACCCACCACTTGCGATCCCACATGTGATTCCTTTCCGCCGCGGCGCAAGCCGCAATCGTTTCCGGTGAACCGAATCCGTCGAATGCCTGCTGCTCCGCCTCCTCAGGAGACAGTCCACGACGCCTGCCGTCTTCGATGCGATCGACGAGGTGTTCACGGGCCTCCGCAATCAGCCGATCCTGATCCAGCCATCGCGCGCTCAACTCCTTGCGAAGGCGGCTCAAGTAGGCGTCGAGGTGGGAACTCACGCAATCCCTTCAAGCACTGCGTGAACGGCTCGTGCGAAGTCCACCCACTCCCCCTGTTGTGTGGCGAGGGCGCGATGTCCCTTACTGGTCAGGCGATAGACGCGACGACGACGGCCGCCGACTTCTGACCATCGACTGGCGAGCAACCCACCGCGCTCCAGGCGATGCAGGGCCGGATACAACGTGCCTTCCGGGAGGTCAAAGGCGCCGCCGCTGCGGGCCCGGAGCGTTTCCGCGATGGCGTAGCCATGTGCGGCATCGGCTTGCACGGCCGCCAGCAGCAGCATGTCGAGATGCCCTTTCAGGGTTTCCGCCTTCATACCACGCGATGCTATACATCGCCACGCGATGTGTCAAGCCGAACAGGCTGCGTCGAGGCGGGTGGTCCTCCCTAGCCTTGGCGAAGGCGGAAGACTCGCCGCTACTTGCGATTGAGTTGAGGAATGCTGCTGATCGCGGGAGGCGGCGGAATCGATCGCAACCAGGCGTAGATGTCGGCGAGTTCGTTATCGGGCAGCGACTTCGGCGTGTACGGAATCATCTCTTCCGTCGGTCGCCGCACGTAACGTGAAAACGCCGGCCAGGCCGGGACGCGTCCAGCCAGTCGTGGTCCGGCGATGCCGCCGCCCTGGGCAGACAGGCCGTGGCACTGCCAGCAGGCGCGCTCGACGAAGAGCGTCTTGCCCTTTTCCGCGTTACCGGTTGGCGCGCTCGAGGGCTGGCCTTGTGCCGCCAGACCAGAAACGAACAGGGCCATCACGATCACGAGAAAGATCTTCATCGCGGTTGAGTTAGTGTGTCGAGTAACGCGACTTCTCCCTTTTGCACCCGCTCCACGGCTCGCAGCAATGCCGGCCGCAGGTCCTTCGGGTTCGAGATCGGCCCTTCCGCGTACGCGCCCATGCTGCGCGCCATCATCGCGAAGTCGATGTTCGGATCGGTGATCGACGACCCCGGCAGACCCGCATGCGCCAGTGCCATGCCGCGCTGGCGCCGATTCGCCATGCGCTGCAGGTGCATCACCTCCTGGTGATAGGCGCGATTGTTCTGCATCACGAACAACATCGGGATGCGATGATGGGTCGCGGTCCACAAGGCGCTATTGACGTACAGCATGTCGCCATCGGGCTGGAACCTGACACACAGGCGGCCCTGCTTCCGGTGCGCCAGCGCGGCGCCGATGGCAATCGACATCGACCCTCCGACGCCGCCGCCGTTGACGCTGCCCATCGTGCGATAGAACTTGTCGACGTTCCAGAGACGGCCACCGCCTCCGCCCACCGACGCCCAATCCTTGTCCCTGATCACGTCGTAGACCTCGAGCGCCAGGCGTTGCAGCGTGATCGGGCTGGAGTCCCAGCCATACGTGCACTCGAGCCGCGCACGTTCGAGCGCTTCTGCCGAAGCCGTCGCCAATCTCTTACCGCGTTCATCCATTACGCGACGCCGATCGGCGGTGATCAGCTTCTTGCACGCCTCGATCAAACCGGGCAATGTCGCTTGCGGATCGGCCGCGATGGACATCGTGACTTCCTGGAAGCGCTCGACATTCTGATAGTTGCCCTTCATGTACAAGTCGTACGACGAGATGCTGAGCACCTTCGTATCGGGCTTGATGAGAGGCGTGGAGCTGCGCACCTGTTGATCGCGGTATCGATTGAGACGACCAAACAGACCGTCTTCGTTCAACGCCAGGATCACATCCGCGGTACGAACGTTGCCGCCGCCGCTGAGTGGATGCTGGTTGGGCATGCCGCGCCCGCCGCCCTGCACCGGTGCCTGCAACGTTTCGGCAAGTTCCACCAGCAACCGCATGCCTTCTTCATTGCGCGCGACATCACCCGCGATGATCAGTGGATTCTCGGCGGCCACCAGCAGCCTGGCCACTTCAGCGACAGCGCCTGCATCGCCGGCCGGCGGCGTCGTGAGCGTCAGCTTCGGGATGTGAAGCTTGGACCGATCGGGAACGGGATTCTCCTGCAGCGACGCATCGACGACGAGCACGACCGGGCCGCGCGGCTCGGTCATCGCCATCTTGTACGCACGCACCGCTGACTCGGCGAAGTGCTGCAGCGATCCCGGCGTGTCGTCCCACTTCACCATGTCGCGAACCATGTCCGCCGGATCCACCACCGAATGCGCGCCCCAGTCGAATTGCGGCCGCCGCTCTTTACCGTCGGCGATGTTCGCAACGAGGATGTAGCTCGGCGTGTGGCCGGAGAACGCGCCGAAGATGCCCATCATCGCGTGATGCAACCCGGATGGCGCAAAGGTGAGGACGGCCATCGGCTTTCCGGCAACGGCGTAGTAACCGTTGGCGATGTTCACCGACGCCTGCTCGTGACAGCACGTCAGCCACTCGGGTGCTTTGTTGCCGCCGTAATTGATGAACGATTCGTGAAGCCCCCGGAAGCTCGACGCGGGATTGGCCGCGATGTATTCGAAGTCGAGCTGCTTGAGCACGTCCACCATGAAGTCCGAGCCCGGGTTGTCGACCGTTTGCACGTCGACTTCATCGGGCAGCGGCGCGGTCTCGGCGGCCAGATTCCGAGCCGCCTGTTCTGGAGTGATGGCCACAGGGCGCGCCTGCTGAGCCGATTGCGCCT
>Ga0075428_100000667_pt1 | contig 35270 bp, 37 predicted proteins | sample RhiMetdeltSRZDD2_FD_75291 | JGI IMG/M metagenome (GOLD analysis project Ga0075428, IMG submission 75291) | Populus rhizosphere microbial communities from Tennessee, USA - Rhizosphere MetaG P. deltoides SRZDD2 | ecosystem: Host-associated > Plants > Roots > Rhizosphere > Soil | place: USA... | reverse complement strand
CCGTCGATCTTGGTGGCGATCACCTTGCCGGTGCCGTTCATCATCTCCTGCGCGTCCGCTCTCACATCGTGGGCACGGACCTTGAGCAAGGGGATGGGCAGGCGCTCGGCCTTGACATCGCGCAAATCCACCTGGATCTCGCCGTAGTTTCCGGCCAGCACCTGGGTGAGGAACGGGTACCCGGTGATGGTCACCTCGGGCGGGGAGGACTGGATCTGCCGCTTGGCCAGCTGTTGCGAGATCCGCTCGGCGATGAGCGTCTCGGCATAATGCGCGCTCACCCTGTCGGCCACGCCCACGAGGACAAGCAGGACCAGCAGGACGACCAGGGTGACGTTGACTGATCTCCTCACTGCGCCTGCCAGATCAAGTTGGTGACGAGGTAGGCCACGGGCGCGGCGAGGCCGAACCCGGCCAACGGGCCCTGCATGTGCCGGGCCAACCACATCGTGGGTGGGTCGCCAGCCAGCTCCCGTCCGGCCTCGGCGAACCCGATGGTGAGATCGGCGAGGACCGCGGCGGCCGCGGCGGCGGCGCCGACGGCGGCGGCCGAACCCGGCGTGAACCCGACCATGTAGCTGCCCACGTAACCGGCGACACCGGTGCCGATCATGGTGCCGAGCACGATGCCCACAGCGCCTCTGGCCACCTGGGGGGCCAACCGGGGGAACGGCGCGAGCACGTCGGTGAAGCGGGCCACGCTGAGGGCTACCCCACAGGATGCCAGGCAAACTGTGATCGACTGCGTGCCTAAGGGGAGCCGGACAAGCACCAGCAGTGTGGCGAAGGACACCACCCCGACGACGATCATCGTGGTGGCCCCGAGCGACTCGGTGACCCTGACCCGGCCCTCGCGCAGCGTGAACTGGCCCAGCACGCCGAGCACCAGGCCCCCGGCGGCGACGATGCCCAACGGCCCGATCGTCGCCTCATTGGGGCTGTTGGCCATGTAGTCGGCGGCGAACGCGCTGAGCAGGCCCACCGCGACGACGACCTTGCCCCCGGGCGGGCGCAGCGCCATCGTGGTGGCGAAGACGTAGAGCATCTGCGCCCCGAAGACGACGATCGCGTAGGGCAGGCGCTGCGCCACCCCGGACGTCTGCGCCCCCATGATCAGGCCGACGGTCAGGAGCGCGGCGAACCCACCGATCGTCAAGGACAGCAGCCGCCGCACCGGCACGACCTGAACGGGCAGGTCATCGGCTGGAAGCGGGGCCGCCGGGGCGGCCGCCGGCTGGGCGCGCCGGGCGACACGAACCTGCCTCGGGGCAGGACTCACCGGCGCCGCGGAGGTGATGAACGGGTTAGCGCCTGACCTGCGGCTGCGCGGGCTGTCGTCGGAGGGGGGAGTGCCGAACACTCACCGATCCTGCCACCCCCGGTCGGTCGCTAGCCACCCCGGACCATGATTGAGTATTCTGACCGCTTGATACCGCCACCCGCCCGCCAGCGACGTCGGGGAAAATTGAGACGTCGCGCGACGCGCGAGGATGGAGGCGATAGATGGAGATATTGCTCCTGGTCAGCCCACGGGTCAGCGATCCCTCCGCGGTGCTGCCGTCACTTGACTTGCTGCCTCATACGGTGCGCACGGCGCCTCGCGATGTGCGCACGCTGGTTTCGGCGCCCACGCCCGACGCCGTCCTGGTCGACGCGCGCTCCGAGCTGTCCGATGCCCGCGCGACCTGTCGGATGCTCAACGCGACCGGTCTGGGCGTGCCGCTGATCGCGATCGTCACCGAGGCCGGGCTGGTCGCGATCAACGCCGACTGGGGCGTCGACGACGTGATCCTGTCCGGCGCCGGGCCCGCCGAGGTCGAGGCGCGGCTGCGGGTGGCGGTCGGCAAGCTCAACTCCGCCTCGGCCGCGGCCGGCGGTCTGATCCGCGCCGGCGAGCTGACGATCGACCCGGACACATACGCCGCCAAACTCAAGGGGCGCCCGCTGGACCTCACCTACAAGGAGTTCGAGCTGCTCAAGTTCCTGGCGCAGCACCCGGGCCGGGTCTTCACCCGCGACCAGCTGCTTCGCGAGGTGTGGGGCTACGACTACTTCGGCGGCACGCGCACCGTCGATGTGCATGTGCGGCGGCTGCGGGCCAAGCTGGGCCCGGAGTACGAGTCGATGATCGGCACCGTCCGCCAGGTGGGTTACAAGTTCGTGGTCACCTCGCCGCGCCAGCTTTCCAACAGCGAGCTTGAGCCGCTTTCCTCGGAGTCCCTATCCGCATTGCTATAGATACGATTACCCTAATTGGGTGATCAACTCCGCGACGGCACAGAGGCTTGACCGACTCACGGCCGAAGAGGTCGACGCGGTGCTTGAATTGGCGCGCGCCGCCGGTGACACCGACGGCGCGCTTCCGCTTTCGGAGCACGTGGTGCTGCACCTGCGGCACGGCGGCGACTTTCCCAGCGTCCATCTGGTGGTGCGCGACGGCGACAAGCTGCTCGGATATACACATGTCGACGTGACGGACGAGGTGGAGGGGCCCTCGGCGGAGTTGGTGGTGCACCCGCTGCACCGCCGCCACGGGCTGGGCCGGGTGCTCGTGCTGGCGGCGGTCGAGGCGGCGGAGGCGGCCGATCCGGCCGGCCGGCTGCGGTTATGGGCGCACGGTGATCATCCTTCGGCGAGCGCGCTCGCGTTGAGCCTGGGATTCACCCGATCGAGGGTGCTCTGGCAGATGCGCCGCTCGCTCTTTGCCGAGCTGCCCGAGGTGGTGCTGCCGCCGGGTGTCCACTTGCGACCGTTTCGGCCGGGCGAGGACGAACAGGCCTGGGTCGAGCTCAACAAGAAGGCGTTCGCCGACCATCCCGAGCAGGGCAAGTGGGAGCTGCGCGACTTGCGGCTGCGCATGAACGAGCCGTGGTTCGACCCCGAAGGTTTCCTTCTGGCGCAACGCGATGACCAGCCGCAACCCGCGCTGCTGGGCTTCCACTGGACGAAGGTGCACGGCGAGGTGCGGCGCGTGGGCGAGAAGCTGGGCCACCATCATGACCCGATCGGCGAGGTCTATGTGCTCGGGCTGGACCCGCGGGCGCACGGGCTGGGCCTGGGCCGTGCCCTGACCGTCGCGGGCCTGCGCTACCTGCGCGCCCGCGGGCTCGATCAGGTCATGCTCTATGTCGACGAGTCAAACGTCGCCGCGACCGCCCTCTACTCCCGCCTCGGCTTCGCGAGATGGTCGACGGACGTGCTGTTCAGCAGGAGCTCTTCCCTCAAGCGGTGACGCGCGTCACTATCGTTTCATGCGCGACCAGTCAGCGACGCCGGCCGAGTTTGTGTCCTATGTGGACAGGAGGCTGCGCCCGCTGGAGATGGCCGCGCTCCGCTTGACCGGGGACGAGGCCCAGGCCGAGCGCATGGCCCGGGAGCTGATGACGCTGGCCGCACTGCGCTGGGGCCGCATGGCCAGGGCCGACGCCCGGCACGAGCTGCCGGCCGGAGCATCCGCTGACGTCTATGTCACTAAGCTCTTTCACCAGGAGGCGGCGGAGCTCGGGTACCCCCAAATGGTTTTAAATCTTGAAAATGTGCCGGTGAGCCGGCGCCGTACCCGGCTGGCGGGCCAGCTGCCGGTCGACGAGGAGGCCGCGCTGCTGTGGGACGGCGCGCGGCGCAGGCTGCGCCGCCGCCTGGTGATCGGGGCCGGTGCGGGCGCGATCCTCGCCCTGCTCGCGCTCTGCCGTCGCGGCGGCGACGAGTCCAACCAGCCGCTGGAGGAGACCACGCCGCTGGCGGTTTCGACCGGTTTGCCGGCGGGCGCGCAAGCCATGCCCACCGGGGTTTTAAATGCCAGAAACATTCAAGGTGTACCCGAAAAGCTTTCCCTGCCAACGGAAATGCCGCCCGCCATCTCCGCCAGCCCGCTGCCCCGCGCGATCCTGCTCATCGGTTCGACGGTTCTCGCCGGTGAGCCGGTATTTGCCTTGGCGGACAATGGAACCTGGCGCCACCTCGACACCGCCCCGCGCGGCGCCGGCACCCTGCTCGCGCCGAATTCCCTGTCCCCAGACGGAAAAGTGGCCGTCTTCGGCGTGGCCACCGGCTCGGTCCTCGTCGACCTGACCACGGGCGCGCAGCAGGTGCTGCCCGAAGCGGTCCCGTCGGCGCGGCCGGTGTGGCTCAGCGAGCAGCAGGTGCTGTTCAGCTCGGCGGCGTTGCTCGACCGGGTGTCGGGCAAGCTCGGGATCGCCGGGGCCGGGCCGGAGAACACGGTGACGCCGAGGCTGCGCGAGTCCGGCGACCGGACCAACGTCATGATCGAGCTGCTGCCGGCGGGCCAGCCCCTGACCGCCCCCGCGCGGGTGCGGCGGTGGAGCCTGATCGATCGGACCTCGGTGACGATCCCGCTGTCCGGGCCACTGTCCGATCTGGTCGGGCCTTGGGAGGGTCCCGCGATTGGCTTCGGCGACGATCGGGTCGCCCGGCTTTGCCGCCCGACCGGCGCGATTCCGGCGTCGGTGCGGGTCTCCTGGATGGTGGTCGTGGTGTCCCCGAAGACCGGTGAGGTGGCCCGGCTCTTGATGATTGATTCCGCGGCCTTGGGTGTGCCGGTCCTACTGGGCTGGGAGAGCGAGCGTCGCCTGCTACTCACCCTGGCCGCGCGAGGCGGGCAGGAGATCGTGAGTTGGGATCTTTCGGGCGAAACGGTCTCGCGGGTGTCCCAGGCCGACTTTGCGGGGACGTTGTCCATGCGCGACCTGACCAGGGTTTGACTCGGGTGGCGTGAGGTAGTTCACCTTTTGGCCACCGCTTGTCGCAGTACCGGCTAATCCAACTATGAGGCTTGTTCACTTCTCGTTCATCTGACTCGGGCGAGTCCGCTACCTAGGACGGGCATGGTGGTGATCGTCAGGCCGGACCACGGCCAGTCACACCCATCTAGGAAGGCAAACCTCCTGTGAACCGAAACGTGCTTTCGCGGCGCGGCATCGCTGGTGTCGCGCTTGCCGCAGTCGCTGCGATCGCTCTGGCCGGCTGCAATAAGAGTGACGATTCAGGAAACTCCACCTCGTCAGCTCCCTCCAACGCGCTTGCGAGCCTCTCCGGTGAGCTCAAGGCGTCGGGCGCTAGCTTCCCGGCGGCTTTCTACCAGGAGGTCATCGCCGAGGCCAAGACGGTGGCCCCGAACCTCAAGGTCACTTATAACTCGGTTGGCTCCGGCACGGGCAAGAAGGAGTTCGGCACGGGTCTTGTCGACTTCGCCGGCACCGACAGCACGGTGAAGGACGCCGATGGCGTCAAGTTCCCCTTCTACTACATCCCGACCGTCTCGGCTCCGATCACGGTGTCCTACAACCTGAAGGGCGTCACCAGCCTTCAGCTGAGCCCGGACACGGTCGCCAAGATCTTCCAGCGGGACATCAAGGCCTGGAACGCGCCGGAGATCGCCGCGGACAACCCGGGCGTGACCCTGCCGTCCACCGCGATCACTGTCGCGCACCGCTCGGACGCCTCCGGCACCACCAACAACTTCACCAAGTACCTGGTGGCCGCGTCCCCGGCGTGGAAGCTGAACACCGGTGACACCGTGAACTGGCCCACCGACACCGTGGGTGGCGCGCAGAACACCGGTGTTGCTACGGTGATCAAGCAGAACGACGGCGGCATCGGCTACGTCGACCTTTCCGACGCCAAGGCCGCCTCGTTGACGTTCGCGTCGATCAAGAACAAGGCCGGCAAGTTCGCCCAGCCGTCGCTGGATGGCGTGACCGCCGCTCTGGGCGGTGCGAAGGTCAACGACGACTTGACCTACGACCCGCTGAACACCGCTGGCGAAACCGCGTACCCGATCGCCGCGCCGACCTACCTCATCGTGAAGCAGAAGTACGATGACGCCGCGAAGGCCAAGCTCGTCAAGGAATTCATCAAGTACATACTCGGTGACGGTGCCGCGCTGGCCAAAGACGTCAACTTCGCCACGCTGCCCGACTCGCTCAAGAGCAAGGCGCTCGCCCAGCTGGACAAGGTGAGCTGACCGATAGCCGTGATGCATGGGGGCGGGGTCTCCCGCCCCCTGCTCCAATGAGGACAGAGATCGGATAGATGACGACACAGGCAAGTTCGTTGACCCAGAAGGACCGCGGTCGGGTCACCGACCGGGCCTTCTGGCTCATTTGCATCGGTGCAGGCATCATCGTGCTGGTCATCCTGGCAGCGATCCTGGTGAGCACGCTCAACCAGTCATGGCCGGCGATATCCAACACCGGCGAGAACGGCTTCTTCACCAGCAAGGTGTGGGATCCGAACGAAGGCAAGTTCGGCACCTTGGCGTTCATGTTCGGCACGGTGATGGTGTCGTTGATCGCTATCCTCTTCGCGGTCCCGATCTCCATCGGTATCGCGCTGTTCCTGACCGAACTCGCCCACCGGCGGATCAAAGGCACGGTCGTCACGCTCATCGACCTGCTTGCCTCCGTCCCCTCGGTGGTGTTCGGCCTGTGGGGCATCTACTTCTTCGCACCGACCCTGAAGCCGGTCTATGACTGGCTGCACAACGCGCTGGGTGACATTCCCGTCATCGGCGCGCTTTTCGGCTCGGCCAACGCCAACAGCTTCATGACGGCGGGCCTGGTGGTGGCCATCATGATCATCCCGATCATCACGTCGATCACCCGCGAGGTCTTCGACACCGTGCCCGACTCGGACAAGCAGGCCGCTTGGGCGCTGGGCGCGACGCGGTGGGAGATGATCCGCGGCGCCGTCTTCCCGCACAGCTTCGGCGGCATCGTGGGCGCCGTCATCCTCGGCCTGGGCCGAGCCATGGGTGAGACCGTGGCGGTCGCGCTCGTGATCGGGGCATCGATCCAGATCACGCCCAACCTGCTCGCACCCGGCTATACGATCCCCGCCGGGATCATCAACCTTTTCGGCGAGTCGAGCGGAGACTTCACCGCCGCGCTGATCGGCATGGGCGTGATCCTTTTCCTGGTGACGGTGGTGGTCAACCTGCTGGCGCAAGTGATCGTGCGGCGAGCTGAGCTGCGGATGAGGGGGGCGGCATGACCGCGGCAAGCGAAGCGCGGCGGGTTCCGGTCGTCGCGGGCGGTCTGAAGCGAGGCAGCCTGTCCTTCCGGCGGCGGTTCGTCGACATCTTCAGCAAGGTCCTCATGACCGTGGCGCTGCTGCTGGCGGTCACACCGCTGGTGCTGGTGCTGATCTACGTCGCGCAGCGCGGCGGCAAAGTGATCAGCTTGGACTTCTTCACCGAGGACATCGTGCCCTCGCCCCGCCGGAGCGGTGGGGGCATGGCGCCCGCCATCGTCGGCACCCTGATCATCACCGGCGCCGCATCGCTGCTGGCGATCCCGCTGGGCGTGCTCGGAGCCGTTTACCTCAACGAGTACGGCAAAAAGAACGCTCTGGCCCGCTTCATCCGGATCATGTCCGACGTGATGACCGGCGTACCGTCGATCGTCATGGCGCTGTTCATCTACGTCGCCGTGGTGCTGGTGACCGGGGACAAGACCGGTCTGGCCGCCGCGCTGGCCCTGGCGGCGCTCATGCTGCCGGTGGTGCTGCGCAGCTCCGAGGAGATGCTCAAGCTCGTCCCGGACGAACTGCGCCAGGCGAGCGCGGCGCTGGGCGCGCGCCGGTGGAAGGCGACGGTCTCGGTGGTGCTGCCCGCCGCGATATCCGGAATCACCAGCGGCATCATGCTGGCCATCGCCCGGGCCGCGGGCGAGACCACGCCGATCGTGGTCTGCGCCGGCATCGCCTACAGCGTCAGCTGGGATCTCAACAGCCAGCAGACCGCCCTTCCGGCGCAGATCTTCAGCAACGCGGCGCAGCCCTTCGATCCTGCCGTTGCCCGGGCCTGGGGCGCCGCCCTGACCCTGACGATCATCGTGCTGGTTTTCACGCTTGCCGCACGATTCGTTGCCAGCCGCTTTGCTATCAAGAACCGCTGAGGTATAGAAAGATGACATCTATGACCGGGATCTCTCCACTCCTCACTGGAGCAGTGCCGTCCATGCCCACCGCCTCAGCCAAACCGATCATGCAGCTGGACCAGGTCAGCGTCTTTTACGGCGACTACGAGGCCGTACGCGGGACCACGATGCCGATCCGCGAGCACCAGATCACCGCGATGATCGGCCCGTCGGGCTGCGGCAAGAGCACCGTGTTGCGGTCGCTGAACCGCATGAACGACCTGGTGCCGGGCGCCCGAGTCGCCGGGAAGATCACCTTCCATGGCCAGGATCTCTACGCGGCGGACGTGGACCCGATCCAGGTGCGCCGGCGCATCGGCATGGTGTTCCAGAAGCCCAACCCGTTCCCCAAGTCCATCTACGAGAACGTCGCCTATGGGCTGCGGATCAACGGGATAAAGGGCAACATGGACGGCCGGGTGGAGAAGGCCCTGCGCGACGCCGCCCTGTGGGATGAGGTCAAGGACAAGCTGAAGACCAGCGGACTGTCCCTGTCCGGCGGGCAGCAGCAGCGCCTTTGCATCGCGCGGGCGATCGCCATCGAGCCCGAGGTGGTCCTCATGGACGAGCCGTGCTCCGCCCTCGATCCCATCGCCACCGGCAAGATCGAGGACCTGATGCACGAGCTGACCCGGACCTACACGATCGTCATCGTCACGCACAACATGCAGCAGGCGGCCCGGGTCAGCCACTACACCGCCTTCTTCACCGCGGAGGTGGACGAAAAGCAGGTGCGGCACGGGCGGCTGGTCGAGTTCAACGACACCGGACGGATCTTCACCAACCCGGCCGACAAGCGCACGGAGGACTACATCACCGGCCGCTTCGGCTGATCGCTTCAGAACGTACGGAACACCACCTGGTAGCCGGTGGGTGCGTTGGAGCATCTGGCCACCAGAGCGACGTTCTGCGCGGTGGAACCGTTGCGCAACGTGGTCGCCCACAGTGGTCGGCCCGACAACGTGCCGGGGGCCGACTCCTGGACGATGGTCTGCTGGGCGCCGGTCTCAAAGGCGAGTGCTATCGCGCCGCCGCCGAGGACGACCTTGCCCGCTGAGCACAAGACGGTGGACCGTAGGACCCCGTTGGCGGCGACGGGTACGTCGCGGCGGACCTTCTCGTACCCGGCGGGAGCGTTGCCGCAGACGGCGATCAGGGCGATGGTGTGCGGGGTGGGGCTGAAGTTGAGGACCGCCGCACGCCACAGCTGCAAAGTGCCGTCAAGGACGGAATCCGGGGCGGTCTGCCGGATGATGGTGCCGAACTCCCGTGAACCCTCGCCGACGACTGTCGGCCCACCACCGAACACCACCGTGCCCTCGGGGCACAGCGCGAAGGTCTCGTGGAAGGCTCCCGGGTTCAGGACGAAGTCCTTGCGCGCCACGAAGTATCCGAAGGGTACCGGGATGCAGACGGCGTAAATGGCGATGTTGTGCGATACCGTGTCGTTGTTGCGGATGGCGACCAGCCAGAACGACCCGCCGGACGAGGACTCCTCAAGGACGGTCCGGAAGTCGCGCGAGCCCTCACCGACGACGGCCGCCCCACCGGCGACCGCCACCTTTCCCGTTGGGCAGGCGACGATGTCGCGGATGAAGCCGCCGGGCGCCACAGTCACGCCGGCTGCCGCGGCGGGTGCTGGGGCGACCGGGATGATAACGGCGGCGGACATGACGATCGCCGCGATGGCACGGTACATGGCGTTCCCCCCTCTTTTTTCGCTGTGAGTGCAAATTTACGGGAAGCTATGGCCGGCTGTCGTGCCGTTATTTCAGCCAAGGGTGCCGGCCTCGCGGGGGCCGGCACCCTATCAGCGGTCAGTCCACAAGCGAGCCCGCGCTCAGGTTCGCCACCGTCCCGGTCATCGCGCTGGCCCGGTCCGAGGCCAGGAACGCCGCCGCCTCGGCCACTTCGGCGAGGGTGGGCAGCCGCTTGAGCAGGGTCCGGTCGGCCATCGCCGCGGTGAAGGCCTCGCGGGTGATGCCGTGCCCTTGGGCGTGCTGGCCGAAGACGACGTCGATGGTCGCGGTCTCCGGCATGCCATCCGGCCGCAGGCAGACCACGCGGATCCCTTGCGGCCCAAGCTCGGCGGCCAGGGTGCGGGTCAACGCCTCGATCCCGGCCCACGCCGGGGACATGCCACCGGTCAGCGGCGCCGCCGCCCGGCTTGGCGTGGCGGTGAGGGTGAGGATCACGCCCGATCCCTGTCCGAGCATCCGCCGGGCGGCGGCTCGCGCGGTGAGGAAGTGCGATGTCAGATAGGTGTGGATCGGGGTGGTGAAGTCCTTGAGCGCCAAGGAGGTCAAGGGTGTGCCCTGTATCCCTTGCTGCGCCAGGCCGATCGCGTTGAAGCTGACGTTGATCCGATCCATTGTGGACAGATGTGCCTCGACGGCTGCTTCGTCGAGCGCGTCGACGACCGCGGCGTGGCCGCCGATCTCCTTGGCCAGCGGCTCCAGCGTTTCCAGCGTGCGCCCGGTGAGGTACACGATCGCCCCCTCGCGCGCGAACACCTTAGCGACAGCGCCCCCGATGGCCCCGCCCGCGCCGTAGATGACCGCCTTCTTGTTCTGCATCAACATGTTCGTACAGACCACGGGCGCACACGAAATTCGTCACCCGCGGGGTGCTTAGTTTCGGGCCTTCGCCGGGTCTATACCAGCGTGGAAGCGTATCGCAACGAACTGCTCGTGCACTGCTACCGCCTGCTGGGTTCGGTGGAGCAGGCCGAGGATCTGGTGCAGGAGACGTACCTGCGGGCGTGGCGGGCGCGCGAGGGCTTCGAGGGCCGGGCGTCGCAGCGCACCTACCTGTACCGGATCGCCACCAACGCCTGCCTGACCGCGCTGCGCAAGCGGCCGCCGGCCGCCTTGCAGCCCCTGCCGGACGCCCGCTGGGAACCCGACGGTGCCGATGCGCGAGCGGATGTGCGGCTGGCGTTCATCGTCGCTCTGCGACACCTTTCGCCAGTGCGGCGAGCCGTGCTGATCCTGCGTGACGTGCTGGACTGGCCCGCGACCGAGGTGGCGCACGCGCTGGGGACCACGACCGCCGCCGTCAACAGCGCGCTGCTGCGGGCCAGGACGCGGATCGCCGAGGCTGCCCTGGACATCCACGACGTACCGGAGAAGCCCAGCAAGGCGCTTGACGCCTATGTCGAGGCGTTTCACGATGCCGATCTCGCCAAGCTGGTCGGGCTGTTCCGGGAGGACATCGCGATGGAGATGCCCCCGCAACAACTCATCGTGGGCCCGACCGAGGTCGCGGCCTTCCTCAAGGCACACGTGTTGACCCGGGCGGGCGCCTTTCGCCTGGTGCGATGCGACACCAACGGCGGCCGGCCCGGCTTCACCGCCTATCAGGACGGCTTGCCGCACGCGATCCATGTGCTGGACTTCCGCGAAGGCGGGCTAAGGCGGATCACGGTCTTTCACGACATCAAAGGTCTGGCATGAAGGGCTCGCTGACGTCGCGCACGACCGCGAGCATCTCCTCCCGAGTGTCGTAAGTGGACAGTTCGCGCAGCGTGATGATGGTGGGCGGCAGCATGGGCAGGTGGCCGGCGCCGTGCTCGGTCAGGGCGCGGGCCGGGGTGAGCCAGCGCACCTGGTCGGCCTCGCCGGGCGGCAGGTGCGGCTCCTGGCCCTCCGGCAAGGCGGCCAGGTAGAAGAAGGTGTCGAACCGGCGTGGCTCGAAAACCGGTGTGAGCCAACGATGCCATGGCACCAGATCGCCCGATACGAGGGAAACCCCGGTCTCCTCAAGCACTTCTCGCGCGGCCGCCTCGGCGGGCGTCTCGCCGTCCTCGAGCGCGCCGCCGGGAAACGCCCACATGCCGCCGAAAGCCATGCCGCGCAAGCGCCTTATCAGGAAGACGCTGTGATCCTCGCGGATGAGCACCACGGTCGCGGCCTTGCGCGGAGTGGCCGGCTCCACCCCGGATTCGCGGAACAGGCGGGCCTGCTCCGTGAGCCGCTTGAGGATGTCGTCGGAGACCAGGCCACTGAAGACATGGTTGAAGTCAGACATGCACCACCACCGCCTGCCCCTGCCCGACACCGATGCACGCGGCCGCGACGCCGTAGCCGCCGCCACGGCGTCGCAGCTCGCGGCACAGGTCCACGATGACGCGCGGGGCGGAGGCGCCGAGCGGGTGGCCTACGGCGATCGCTCCGCCGTTGACGTTGACGCGATCGTGCGGGATCGGCAGCTCGTCAAGGCAGCCCAGCACCATGGCGGCGAACGCCTCATTGATCTCCCACAACGCGATGTCCTCGAACGAGAGCGACGCCTTGCGCAGAGCCGAGTGGATCGCGGGCACCGGCCCGAGCGAGAACCGCTCGGGCGATACCCCGGCCACGGCGCCGGTCACTATGCGCCCCAACGGTTCCACAGCCAGATGGTCCACTGTGGACAAGGAACCGATCAGGACGGCGATGGCGCCGTCGTTGATGGGAGAGGAGTTTCCGGCCGTAACGGTGCCGTCCTTGGTGAACGCGGGCTTGAGCGCGGCCAGCTTCTCCATCGAGGTGTCCGGCCGGATGCACTCATCGGTTTCGACGCCCTCGAAGGAGAAAACGCCTTCGCGCGGTGCTTTCGCCGCCAACTGGTGCGAGCGCAGCGCCCACTCATCCTGAGCCTGCCGCCCGATCCCCTTCTCCAGCGCCACTTTCTCGGCGGCGGCGCCCAGCGGCACCGTCCACTCCGGACTGAACTTGGGGTTGACCATCCGCCAGCCCAGCTGCGTATTCCACAGCTTCGCCTCTGAAGGGAACGCTACGTCGGGTTTCGGCAGCACGAACGGTGCGCGGGTCATGCTCTCCACCCCGCCGGCCAGGATCAGCGACGCGTCGCCCGTGTCGACGGCGCGCGACGCCTGCATCACCGCCTCGGCGCCCGAGGCGCACAGCCGGTTGACCGTCACCCCCGGCACGCTCACCGGCAGGCCGGCCAGCAGCGCCGCCATCCTTGCCACATTCCGGTTGTCCTCGCCCGCGCCGTTGGCGTTGCCGAGGACGACGTCGTCTACCTCGACCCCTGGGTAGCGCTTGAGCAGCTCGATCAGGGGCGCGGCGGCCAGGTCGTCGGCGCGCACCCCGGCCAGGCCGCCCTTGTGCCGGCCGAACGGCGTGCGTACGGCGTCAATGATGAAAGCCATGGCTCCTACCCCAACCTAGAATCCGAGCAGCTCGCGCAAAGCCTTGTGTTTGGGAGATTCTTTCAGCGGTACCCCCTCAACCGCCCGGATCGGCACGATCCCGCGAACGCTCGACACCATCCACGCCCCGGACATTTCCGGCAGCTCCTCCGGAGTGATCATCCGCTCTCCCGCGCCCAACCCCAGCTCGCTGGAGCGCGAGAGGGCGAAGGCGGCCGTGATCCCGGGCAGGATGCCTGTGCCCGACGACGGTACGGTGACGAGCTCATCGCCCTCGTGCCAGATCAGCGTCGAGGTCGGCCCCTCGAGAGCGAACCCGTCGGAGGAGATCCACAGCGCGTCGTCGAAACCGCTGGCCTGGGCGTGCCGCTGCGAGGCCATGTTGACCGCGTAGGAGAGGGTCTTGGTACCCCCGAGAAGCCAGGGAGCGTCCCGGCGAGCCTCCGCCGGGTACCCGAGAGAAAGGGTTTTCAGGGAAACCCCGCTGTCGCGCAACGCGCGCGACGTAGGCGGCACCGGGCTGATGGTCGCGAAAATCGTTGGCACGCCTAGGCTTTCGGAGCCGCGGGTGCACACCATCTTGAGCCCGGCCTCCACCTGCGGATCCCACTGCGCGCAGGCCTGCCCGGCCAGCTCTGCGAGCGCTTCGGGCGCGGGCAGGTCGAGGCCCATGTTGGCGGCGGAGGCTACCAGCCGCAGCAGGTGCTCCTCGAGCAGCCACGGGTCGCCGCCGCGCACGTTCATGGTCGTGAAGATGCCGTCGCCGCGGGTGAGGCCAAGATCATCGGCCGTGAGGAAGGGGTCGCCCGCGGGGATCACGCCCCGGCCGAGCACAGCAAGGATTACCACACCAAGGAGATTATTAGCGAACGGCTAAATTTGACGAGTGTCCGACCTAGCCAACCTGCTGCGTGAGCGTGGCCTGAGGCTGACGCCGCAGCGCCAGCAGGTCCTCGAGGCGCTGCGTCACATGAGCCACGCCACTCCCGAGCAGGTCTACGCGGCGGTGGCGAGCAAGGTCCCCGGGGTCAACATCACCACGATCTACCGGACGCTGGAGCTGCTGGAGGACCTCGACCTGGTGACTCATGTGCACCTGTCGCACGGCGCCCCGACCTACCACTACACCGCCGAGGGTGACGAGCTTCATGTGCACATGGTGTGCCGAAACTGCGAGATGGTGCGCGAGCTCGACACCGCCGAGCTGGCGCCGCTGGCCGCGCGCCTGCAGGAGCAGTACGGTTTCCGTCTGGACATCGGCCACGTCGCCCTGTTCGGCCAGTGCAAGGGGTGTTCATCATGATCACTGTGGGTCAGCTCGATCCTTCCTCGCCCGATGCGCCGGTCGCGGCGCACTTCGGGGATCCGCTACGCGAGCAACGCCTCGAGGAGGCGGTGGTGGATCGGTCGCATCGCGGGGTGCTGCGCCTGACCGGCCCCGAGCGCCTGGCGTTCCTGCACAACCTGACCAGCCAGCACCTGCTCGACCTCGGGGAAGGGCAGGCGACCCAGGCGCTGATCCTCTCCCCGCACGGCCACATCGAGCACCACTTCTGGGTCTCCTCCTTCGAGGACGCCGTCTATCTCGATGTCGAGCCCGGTCATCTGGACTCGCTGCGCGACTTCCTGGTCAAGATGCGCTTCTTCAGCCAGGTCGAGATCGAGGACGCCGCGCTGCGCGTCCACAGCGCGGTCGGGGAGCCCTTCGACCTGCCTGAACCGGACATCCTGCCGGTGCCCGGGCCCAAGTTCGCCACCGGCGCGGTGCCGCCCCGCCCGACGTCGGTTTTCGCCCTGAAAGCGGTCGACGGCGGGTTTGTCCGCCGGACGCCGCTGGGCGCGGACTTCCTCGTGGATTCTCCGGAGGTTCTCCCCGACCTGCCCCGGGCCGGGTTGTGGGCATACGAGGCCTGGCGGGTCGCGCAACGCTTGCCCCGCTTGGGTTTCGACACCGACCACAAGACGCTTCCGTCCGAAGTGGACCTCACCGCCAGCGCCGTGCACCTCGAGAAGGGCTGCTACCGCGGGCAGGAGACGGTGGCCCGGGTGCATCACCTCGGCCGCCCGCCCCGCGCCCTTCGCCTGCTGCACCTCGACGGCATGACCTCGGATCAACTGCCCGCGCCCGGGACGCCGGTGATGGCCGGCGAGCGCCAGGTCGGCTTCGTCGGCACCGCGGTTCACCATTTTGAGCAAGGACCTATCGCGCTGGGCATCCTAAGGCGAAATATTTCCGGTAACACCCCCCTGATTGCCGGAGATTCCACGGTTGCGGTTGAATCGGAGTATGAGTAGCGGGACGTTGATCACGGTTGCCCCGACCGGCGCCGAGTCGAGCAAGGCCGACGTGCCGGCCCTGCCGGTCACCCTCGACGAGCTGGTGGCCACGGCGGTGGCCTGCGAGGCCGAGGGCGCGAGCGTGATCCACGTGCACATCCGCGATCACGCGTTCGAACCCACCCTGGATCTGGGGTTACTGCGCGAGACGGTCGCGGCGCTGCGCGACAAGACCGACCTGATCGTCCAGCTGTCCAGCGGCGGCTCCGTGCACGACCCCGAGGAGTCCCGCCTGGCCGTGCTCGAGGCCGGGCCGGACATGGCCAGCTGCACCATGGGCACGGTCAACTTCGGCGACGACGTGTTCCTCAACCGCTGGGAGTTCATCGTCGACCTGCACACCCGCATGCAGGAGCGCGGCATCGTGCCCGAGTACGAGATCTTCGACCTCGGCCACCTGTGGGCGCTGGAGCGCCTGCTCGACAAGTACGGTCTGCCCGCGGGCGGCCATGTGCATGTCGACTTCGTGATGGGTGTGCCCGGCGGGATGCCAGGCACCACTTCGGCCTTCGTCGCCTGCCTGACTGCTGTTGCCGCCCTGCCGCCGGGGGCCACGTTCTCGGCGACCGGCATCGGCCGGGCGAGCCTGCCGGTGTTGCTGACTTCGCTGGGTGCCGGTGGTCACCTGCGCGTGGGGATGGAAGACACCATCACGTACGGAAAAGGAAAGCCCGTCGAGTCCAATTCGCAGCTTGTCGCGCGCGCCGCGGCTTTTGCCCGGCTGGCGCAACGCCCCCCGCTCTCTACGGCTCAGGCGCGAGATCTGCTAGTCATTAAGGGATGAAGAAGTACTCGGGCGGCGTGCACCTGGCCTCCGTCGAGCGGAGCGGGTTCGAGGAGAGCCGGCATCACGGATCGATCGTGGTGCTCTCCGGCGACGGTGGGGTGATCGCCTCGGCCGGTGATGTTGACGGCCCGATATTTCCCCGCTCCTCGAACAAGCCGTTCCAGGCGATCGGCATGCTGCGCGCCGGACTGGATGTGCACGCCGAGGACCTGTCGCTGGTGGCCGCCTCACACTCGGGTGAGGACTTCCATCTCGAGCGGGTGCGGGCCCTGCTCGACAAGGCCGGCCTGAGCGAGGACGACCTGCGCTGCCCGGCGGACTGGCGCCTCAGCCAGCAGTGCGGCGAGAAGAAGCGCGTCTATATGAACTGCTCCGGCAAGCACACCGGCATGCTGCTCACCTGCGTCGCCAACGGCTGGACGACGGAGGACTACTACGAGCCCGGCCATCCCGTGCAGAAGGCGCTTATCGCCGCGATCGAGGACTACTCGGACGAGCCGGTGGCCGCGATCGGCGTCGACGGTTGCGGCGCGCCGGTGGCCGCGATCTCGCTGACCGGGCTGGCGACCGGGTTCCTGCGCGCCTCCAACCATGAGGTGGGCGAGGCGATGCGCACCTATCCGGAGATGTGCAGCGGCACCGGCCGCGCCGACGCGACGCTGATGCGCGGCGTGCCGAACCTGTTCTCCAAGGGCGGCGCCGAGGGCGTCTGGGCCGCCGCGATCCCGGGCGTCGGCGCGGTGGCGATGAAGATCGACGACGGCAACGCCCGCGCCCACGGGCCGGTGATGGTCTCGGCCCTTGAGCGCCTGGGCATTGAGGTGGCGGCGCCCGAGCTGGTGACCCCGCCGGTCTTCGGCCGGGGCGAGCGGGTGGGGACGATCAAGTCCCTCTTCTAGGGACGCTAGCTGTGGCAAGCGTCATGCTAGCTTGAGCTAGCAGTTGACCTTCGCCCGGCATAGCCTGGTACGCGTGAGTGAGATTGGGGCCTTCATCAGGGGACTGCGGGAGAACGCCCGCATGTCACTGCGCCAGCTCGCGGAGCACGCCAACATCAGCAATCCGTACCTGAGCCAGATCGAGCGCGGCCTGCGCAAGCCGTCCGCCGAGGTGCTGGCCCAGATCGCGCAGGCGCTGAGGGTGTCGACGCCGGCCATGTACCTCAAGGCCGGGCTGCTGGGCACCGATGACAAGGAGAGTGTGCTGGCCGCGATCGCCGGCGACCCGATCCTGACGATCGCCCAGAAACAGTCGCTGACCCAGATCTACCAGACGTTCGTACGCGAGAACACGAGAGAAGCCAATAGGGAGCAGACAGATGACGCAGACAAATACTAAGTACCCCAGCGCCTTCTACGCCGCCGCCGGCGTCGGCGACCTCGTCTACGAGCAGCTTCGCAAGCTGCAGACCAAGGCGATCACATTCGGCAACGAGCAGGCGCCGCAGTGGAAGCGCCGGATCGCCGACTTCAGCGCCAACGTCGACGCCGGCAGGGTCCGCGAGACCGTCGTCACCGGCACCCAGGCCGCCGCCGAGAAGGCCACCCAGGTCTACGGCACGCTGGTCGCCCGCGGCACCAAGGCTTTCGCTGAGACCTCCAAGACCGAGACCCCCAAGGCTGAATCGCCCAAGGCTGAATCGCCCAAGGCTGAATCGCCCAAGGCTGAATCGCCCAAGGCTGAATCGCCCAACGCCGCGTCGCCCAAGGCCCCCATGGCCGCTGCCCCCAAGGCCGACGCCCCTATCGCCAAGAAGGCGGCCACCCCCCGCAAGAAGGTCGCCTGATTGGCACCCCAAGCGCTCCGGCTGAGAACCCTCAGCCGGAGCGCTTCATGGTCTCGGGGGAGGCACGACGCCTCCCAAGCCCGCGACATATTCTTTGAGCTATGTCCATCGTCCAGCTTGGCAACCCGGGGTTCTATGACGATGTCGAGATCTGGCTCGACTGGGTGATCCTGGTCCTCGCCCTCGGCCTCATGGCTTGGGCCTTCATCCACGTGCTGCTGCAGCGCGCCGACGCGTTCTCGGCGGTCGGCACCTTCAGCAAACCGGCGTGGCTGGCCATCCTCGGCTCGTTGCTGTTCATCGTCGGCCTGTTCGTCGCCATCGTGAACGAGGGAAGAGCGGGGCTGCTGCGCATCTTCATCTGGCTCGGCCTCGGCGCCGCCGCCTACTATCTGCTCGAGACGCGGCGCGGGATCAAGGATATTTCCGAGGGCCCCTGGTGAACGGGGCTCTTGACTTGCGCTGGCCACCACCCCCCGACGGCTTTCCCCGGCGTTATGGCAAGCCGCGTAACTCCGGCCCGAGCACCGGAAAGCCAAGCCCGCCGACCCTGCCCACCGAAATCGTCAACACTCCGCACGGGGTCCGCATAGAGCGCATGGTCAGCGGCGTGGGCGAGCCGGTGACGGTCTTCGCCCACGGCCTGGGGCACGGGATCGCCGAGACCCGCCCGCTGGGCAGCGGGGTCCGTGGCAAGCGGGTCTTTTTCCAGTTCCGCGGGCACGGCGATTCCGACTCGCCGCCGGGAGAGTGGGATTACGGCGACCTGGCGCGCGATCTGCGCGCCATCGCCGACCTGTCCGGCGCGACCCAGGCGCTCGGCGTGAGCCTGGGCGCCGGCGCGTTGTGCCGCCTACTCGCCGAGACCCCCGACCGGTTCGAGAAGGTCGTGTTCTTCCTGCCGGCCGTGCTCGACCGGCCCCGGCCCGCGACCGCCCGCGCCCGCATCGTCGAGCTGCTCGACGCGATCAACAGCGGCGATGTCACCGCGGTCGCCAACGCCGTGGTCGAGGAGATCCCGCCGAGCCTGCGCAACGGCAACGCCGGCTGGGCCTATGTGCGGCAGCGCATCAACAACCTGATGAACACCGGCCTCAGCTCCGGCCTGCTGAAGCTGCCCGACCAGGTCGCGGTGCCCAGCGTCGACCTGCTGCGCGACGTGACCGCCGAGGCGCTGGTGATCGGCTGCGTCGGCGACGAGCTGCATCCCAGCCGGGTCGCGACCGAGCTGGCCGAGGTGCTTCCCAACGCCCGCCTGCACATCTACAGCCGCCCGTCCGTCCTCTGGCATGAACGTCTTGACCTTCGCGAGCGAGTGAGTACCTTTCTGAACTGATGAAGGACTACAAAGGCCCCGCTCTCATCGCCCTGCTGTTCACTGTCACCGTCGAGTTGCTTCGCGCCGGTGGCCCCCTGCTGGACAGCCTCGCGGGTGCGTTGGGTATCGAGGCGGCGGCGATTGTCGCGATTGGACTGTTCACGCTGCCCGGCACGCTGGTGGTGACGCTGCGCCGCGCCACCCTTCCCGGCATGATCCTGCTGCTGATGCTGGTGCGGCTGGTGGCGCAGATCGCGCCGAACCTGCCGATCGTGCTGGCCGGCGGCGTCCTGGGCCTCGTCTGTCTGGCCCTTGCGGTGCAGCGCGCCACGGATCCGGTCGAGGCGATGACCGGTGTGCTCGCCGGCGGCGCGATCGACCTGGGGATCAGGTCGGCCACCATGACCTGGGATCCACTTTGGACCGGCCTTTGGGGCCTTCCCGTGGTGTTGCTGCTGGCGGTGGCGTTCTGGTTCTCGCTGTTCACCGACGACCGCGAGCGGCCGCGGCGGGGGCGCGCGTGGAGTGTCGGCGCCTATCTGGCGCTTTGGACGACGACGATCGGTAATCCGGCCTTTTTAAGTTCTTCTTCCTTGGTACCGGTTCAGGTCGCCCTGATCGTGATGATCGCCGGGGTTCTGGTGTCGCTCGAGGTTGCCCGGCGGATCGCGCTGTCTCGTTTCCTCGGGGTCCCGGCGCTGGTCGGTCTGGTCGTCGGGGTTGTGGCGGCGTGGTGGGGATCGGGCTGGATCGTGGCGGTAGGGATCTTTCTCGCGCAGCTGTGCGCGGCGGTGAGCCTGGCGCGGGCGGTCTCCGGTTCCGGGCATCGCGGCAACGCCCTGCTCGGGCTGATCTGGGTGCTGCCGGTGCTGCTTTACCAGGTGCACTACGAGCAGCCGCTGCCCTTCGACAACCGTTACATCCTGGTGGTCGTGGCGGTTCTGCTGGGCCTGGGCGGCCTCGTGCGGCCCCGCGCCGAGTCGGAGGCCGAGGCCCTGATCACCAGGACGCTGGAGCGGCCCACGCCGGCCAAACTCGAGCTTCCGCCGGGCATGCTCCAGGTGAGGCGCCCGCTGCCGCAACTGTTCCTGCCGGCCACCCTCGGCCTGGCGCTCCTTTTGCTTGTGCCCCTTGGCTTCCTGACCATCACGCCGGCCGACGCCAAGCCGCTTGACGCCCCGGGCCTGCGCTTGATGACCTGGAATGTGATGTATGGCCGGGATGAGGCGTCCGGCGGGGTGAACCCGGCGCAGATCGCCGAGGTCATCCGGGGCCAGAACGTGGACATCGTGGTGCTGCAGGAGGTCAGCCGCGGCTGGGCGATCGGCGGCGGCACGGATCTCGCCGAATACCTGCGGCGGGAGCTCGGCATGGCGGCGTACTGGGCTCCGGCCGCCGATGGCCAGTTCGGCAACCTTTTGCTGGCGCCCAAATCGCGCCGGCTCGAGGTGGAGCACCATTACCTGCCCTACGGCCAGGGCCCGATGTGGCGGTCCTACCTGAAGGCCCGGGTGGGCGGGCTGACCGTGATCGCCACCCATCTGACGCACCGCAAGGAGAACACGCCGACGCGGCTGGAGCAGATCCAGACCATCCTCGGCGAGAAGCCGGATGTGGTGGTGGGGGACCTCAACTTCTGGCCGACGTGGGACGAGCGCAACTTGTTCGTGTCGGCCGGGATGTTCTCGGCTCAGGACGAGACGGGCAACGGCGCCGGGTTCACCTCGCCCACCAGCCGTCCCACCAACCGGGTCGACTGGGTGTGGACAGGGCGGCGCGTCGAGGTCGGCGGCTTCCGGATCCTGTCGGAGGTCAAGGCCTCCGACCATTTCCCGATCGTCGCCCTCCTCAACGCGCCCGGTGTTTCTCTGTGACTTGCTACTTGCGTGCCCTTACTCCCGCCGCCAGTCTCCGCTCAGGAGCAGAGGATGGCGAAATCCGGTGTGCCGGCCGCGCGGTACACGTTGTACAGCGTTCCCTGGCAGAAATAGGTGGTCTCACCTGAGCCCTGGGCGACGATTTCGTACACCCCGGGCGACAGGTAACGCGCGATGCTGACGGCCAGCGGGATGTCGTTGCCGTCGTCGCAGAACCAGTAGTTATAGGCGTAGATGTAGGCACCCGCCTGCTCGTAGTGCCCACGTCCTTGCGAGCATCCCGGGGGCGCGCCCTGTGCCGGGCCCGCGGTAACCGCCACAAGACCGCCGATGACCAGCACCATCGCGGCCGTCCGGGACGCCAGCCTTCTCAAGCCCGCCACGATTCGCCTCCCCAGGATTGATCAGTATCCATAAAATAAATTCAAATAGATGTTCAACTTGCACCGTGCACCTGTCAACCCTTGTTAGGCGGCGAAACGGTATTCAAGCGCGTAAGCGCTGGCGTCAAGCACCATCGCGTTCACCTCGACGCAGCGACCGTCCTCGGTGTATGCCCGCCGCGTGATCGTCACGACCGGCGTACCGCCGGGCAGGTCGAGCTCGGACATCTCGGTCGGGGTCGGCATGCGACAGACCAGGGCCTCGGTGAAGCGCGCCGGGGCCAGGCCGACCTCGGCCATCCGTGCATACATGCCGCCCGGGCCGGGATCGGTGTAGGCCACGGCGGGGGCGGCGGCGACCACGTCGAGGGGGATGTAGCTGGTCGCCTGCTGGACCAGGCGCTCGTCGACGGCGAACTTGCGGGCGCGGCTGAGAACCTTTGCCCCGCTCCGCAATCCCAGCGCATCGGCGACGGCCTCGGGCGCGGGCACCTCGGCGACGACGACATGCACCGTCCTGGCCCGTCCCGCGGTGTCGGCGTCCTGGATCGCCTTGCCCGCGGCCCATTGGTGCCTGGCCAGGCGATCCGGCGACGACCGGGTGATGCGGCTGAAGCTGCGCACATAAAGGCCCCGGCCGTGCCGCGAGACGATGACCCCTTCGGCACGCAGCATGTCGAGCGCGCGAGCGACCGTCCCCATCGGAGCGCCGTAAGCCTCGGCGAGCGTCCTCACCGTGGGCAGCCGGTCGCCCTCGACAAGCCGCCGGGCGGCGATGTCGTTCCGGATCGCATCGGCGATCTGACGGTAGGCTGGCGTGGCCATGACCTGATCGTATAGGTGTTCGTTCGGAACATCCCTTGAGTGTTCAGAACAGACGCATTTAAATACATCAGGGTGCTTCTTCGGTTGGAATGCCTTTAGGCGGAAGGCATTTGGCAGGCCGGGAGCACCCGAACTCATGCTCGCCGCCGGCGTGCCTATGATCGGACGCATGTCCAATGGGGAGCATCGCCGGGTCGAGGTGTTCGCGATGGGCGGCACCATCGCTATGACGGCGGACGCGACCGGCGGGGCCACGGTGGCGCTGACGGTCGAGCAGCTGATCGCCGGGGTGCCCGGGCTGGCCGAAAGCGGAATCACCGTCGGGGTAAGGGATTTCCGGCGGGTACCGGGTGCGTCCGTTTCGCTGCCCGACGTTGTCGAGCTGAGCCGGGCCATCCACACCGCCCGGGCCGAAGGCGCGCACGGCATCGTGGTCACGCAGGGCACGGACACCATCGAGGAGACCTCGTTCCTGCTCGACCTCTACCACCAAGGCGACGAGCCGGTAGTGGTCACCGGGGCGATGCGCAACCCGTCGCTCGCCGGGCCCGACGGCCCGGCAAACCTGCTGGGCGCGATCGTCACCGCCGCGCACCCGGCCACCGCCGGCCTTGGGGCGCTTGTGGTTTTCGCGGACGAGATCCACGCGGCGAGGCGGGTGCGCAAGACCCACTCGATGAACATCGACACGTTCAAGTCCCCCAACGGAGGCCCGATCGGTTACGTAGTGGAGGGCGTTCCCATCGTCCACAACCACCTCCCCCACCGGCTGAACGTGCCGCCGCCCACCATCGAGACCCTGCCCAAGGTCGGCATCATCCCCATCGCGCTGGGCGACGAGGGCGAGTTGCTGGAGGGCATCGAGAGCAAGGTGGATGCCCTCGTCATCGCGGCCATGGGCGTCGGGCATGTGCCCGACCGCCTTGTCCCCAGGCTGGAAGAGCTGGCCGCCGGGATGCCGGTGGTGCTCGCCTCGCGCACCGCCGCCGGGCCCGTGCTGCGCAAGACCTATGGCTTCGCCGGGTCGGAGCGCGACCTGAACGCCCGGGGGTTGATGCCGGCCGGCTACCTCGACCCGTACAAAGTGAGGGTTCTGCTCATCGCGGCCCTTGCCGCGCAAGCCGATCGGGCCCGGATCGCCGCCGCCGTCGCGGTCGCCGGCGGATACGCCGAACCCGAAAACTGGCCATGGCCCTGACCGTCACCGCAGTGGGTCAGCCCGCATGGGCAAATTCACGTCGATGAGCGGACGACGAGCTCCGTCGGCAGCACCACCGAGTCCGGGATCTGCTCCCCGGCGGCCAGCCGCAGCAGCTGCCGCGCCATCTCGCGGCCCAGCCCGTCGATCGGCTGGCGCACCGTCGTCATCGCGGGTTCGGTGTACTTGGCCAGCTCGATGTCGTCGAAGCCCACCACGGCAACGTCGTCGGGCACCCGCCGCCCGTTTTCGCGCAGCACCCGGATCGCGCCGTTGGCCATCAGGTCGGACGCCACGAACACCGCGTCCAGCTGGGGATCGTCCTGCAACAGCTGGCGCATGGCCACCGCGCCGGAATCCCGGGTGAAGTCACCGACCGCCACGATCGAGCGCCTGTCCGAGTCGCGCAGCTCTTCCCGGTACCCATTAAGTCTGTCAATCCCCGCCACCATGTCCTGCGGTCCCGCTATGGTCGCGATCCTTGTCCGGCCCGTATCGAGCAAGTGCCGCACGGCAAGCCGGGCGCCGCCCACGTTGTCCACGTCCACGAAAGGCACCCGCACCCGGCCGAGGGGACGCCCGCCGCACACCACCGGCACGCCCATGCGCAGCAACGTGCCCGGCAGTGGATCGGCTCCGTGCATCGACGCGATCAGTACCCCGTCCACGTGCCGAGCCAGCGCATACCGCTCGATCCGGTCGTGCGAGGCGGCGGATCCGGCGAGCATCAGCACCAGCTGCTTGTCGGCCGTCTCCATCTCCTGCGACACCCCGCGGATCACGCCGGGGAAGAGCTGGTCATCGGAGAAGACCCGCGTCGTCCACTCCGGCAGCACCAGCGCGAACGAGTCGGTCCGCTGCGTGACCAGGCTCCGCGCCGCCTGGTTGGGCACGTAGCCAAGCTCCTCGATCGCCCGCTGCACCGCCTGCCGGATGGGCTCGGCCACGGTCGGGGAACCGTTGACGACCCGGGAGACGGTGGCCCGGGAGACGCCGGCGTGCTGCGCCACCTGCTCCAGCGTGGGCCGTCCCATTTCTCTCCCGCCCATCTTTCTCCCGCCCCCCGGGCGGCATCACCATCCACGCAAGATTACAGACATAATCGCTGGTCGCACCGTCCAAAGTGGCCGATTTAGAGTCTCTTTCGGGGTCAAATCCCCAAGTTTTTAGCACCAACTCTTGCCAAGATAGCGAAGAATGGTGCTATATAAAGGTATGGGGACACCCGGGTGTCCAAATTACACAGCCAGCCACGCTCCACCACGAGTGTCCCCTCCAAAACCGACCTTTTAGCCAGTCCGGAGCGCGTCGAGCAGGGATTCGTCCCCGCTTATCTCCAGCGTGTCCCAGCCGACACGGCCCCACAGCGCCAGCTGCAGATCGCTCGCGTTGCTCACCGCCGCCGCCTGCCCGGCCGGGTCGGTGTCGGCGAACAGGGTCGCGGTGTCGAGCAGAGCGACACCCTCGCCGCGCAGCCGCACGAACCACTCGTGCGGCGCGTCGGTCGTCACCAGCTGCACCACGCCGAAACGATCGGTCGGCCCGCGCCGGCGCCCGGCCGGCAGCCAGGTGTCGAGCACCTCGGAGACGCCGTCGAGCGCGAGCTTGGAGTCGATCGGCTCGGCCATGCCGGTGGCCATCTGGATGTCCCACCGGTGCACGGCGGTCTCGTGGGCCATGCGGCGGTGCCAGAACCCGGCCAGCTTGGCCTGGGGTGCCCAGTTCCATGCCGGCAGCTGAGGGTCGAGCGCCTCGAGCATCTTGGTCAGGGCCTGAGCCTGCTCCTCCCACCAGGACAGCGCCTCGTCGGCCTCGGGCAGGTTCTCGAGCATCGCCGTCTTGCGCAGCTCGGGGTCGGGCTTGTCGGTGACGCCGCGGACGGCGTGGATGCAGACCCAGCGGTAGACGCCGCCGAGATGCCGCACGAGGTCGAGCACGCTCCAACCCGGGCAGGTGGGCACGGGAGCGCTCAGATCGGCCTCGGCCGCGACCGTCCGGAAGGCGATGGCGTCCTCACGCACCGACGCCAACCAGAACTCCTTCGAGCCAGTCGTACTCATGCTCGCCCTCGCTTCTAGGGTGGTGACGTGTCTGACGATAGCCGCAGCCCGCTGTCCGTGCATACCACCCTTGGCCTGGGCGGTCCCGCCCGGCAGTTAACCACGGTGACCAGCGTCGATGAGATTGTGTCCGGGGTACGCGAGTGCGTGCGCGATGAGCAGCCGCTACTCCTGTTGGGGGGTGGGAGCAACGTGGTGATAGCCGACGACGGCTTTCCCGGAACAGTTCTTCTGATCCGCTCCCAAGGGTGGGAGATCACCCATGAAGACGACCATGTGAGTGTCACTGTGCAGGCCGGTCACGAGTGGGACGAGTTCGTCCTCGGCATGATCGAGCTGGGTTTCTCCGGCATAGAGTGCCTTTCTGGCATACCGGGCGCGGTGGGCGGCACGCCGATCCAGAACGTCGGAGCCTACGGCCAGGAGGTCTCCGAGACCATCACCGCCGTCACCGCCTACGACCGGGACGAGGGTGGGATCCGCGCCTTCACCAACGCCGAGTGCCTTTTCGAGTACCGGCACAGCCGGTTCAAGCGCTCCGAGCGCTGGGTGGTGCTCGATGTGACCTTCCGCCTGCGCGTCGACCCGCTCTCCGGGCCGATCGCCTACCCCGAGCTTGCCCGTGGGCTGGAGGTCCCGCCGGGGGAGCGGGTGCCGCTGGCCGCCGCCCGGCAGGCCGTGCTGGAGCTCCGGCGCGGCAAGGGCATGGTGCTCGACCCGGGCGACCCCGACACCCGGTCGGCGGGATCGTTCTTCATCAATCCTCTTGTTTCTCATGGGTACCCGTCAGGCGCCCCGGCGTGGCCGATGCCCAACGGCGTCGTGAAGGTCTCCGCCGCCTGGCTCATCGAGAACGCCGGCTTCCACAAGGGCTACCGCCGGGGCCCCGCGGCCATCTCGTCCAAGCACACCCTGGCCCTGACCAACCCGGACAAGGGGACCACCAAGGACCTGCTGGAGCTGGCCGGCGAGATCCGTGATGGGGTGCTCGACCGCTTCGGGATCACGCTGCATCCAGAAGTCGTGCTGGTGAACTGCACCATATGAGCGTCAACGGGCGGTGAAGCTCACTTTTCCGCCGGCGAGCGCGGCTGTCCCGGTGACCCGGAAGCCAACGGAGCGCGCGAAGGCTGTGCCATCGGAGGAGGTCCCGGTGGCGTCGGCCCGCCCGTCGCGCCCGGTGCGCACGCTCACCTCACCGGTCTCCGGGTTGAGCGTGAAGGCCAGCTGCGGGTAGGCCGTGATGGTCCACTTGACGCCGGTGCCCGTGGTGCCGGCGGGGACGGCGAAGGGGCAGCCCGGCGGCCTCAGGTCGGTCGAGCGGGCGCAACCGTCCAGATAGGACTTGACCTGCGACTCTATCTCGGAGCGCGCCGAATCTTTCAGCGCGGGTGCCAGGCGCGCTCCGCCGCCCTGACCGGCGACGGTCGCGGTGGCCTCCTTCGCCTGGAACAGCGGGTTGTCGGCGATCCCCACCCTGTATTGGCCCGGGAAGACGGCGAGCGGCCCGATGAGGTTGTCCGGGACGGCGACGCCGTTGACGACCGGCCGGATACGCTCGGGCCGGACGGCGAGAGGGAGCAGACCGCCCTCGACCACCCAGCCCCGGAACACCCCGAGGGTCCTCGTGCCGGCGCGCCGCGCGATCACCTCAATCCGGTATGACCGGCCGTCAAGCTCGAAGCCGACCGGCACCACCCGCCGGTCGCCCTCGGCCGGCACATCCCCGACGGCGATGTTCTCCGGCGGCCGGTACCCCTCGTGCCTAAGCACCGCGTCGGTGAGCAGCACGCCATCGACCTGGATCGGCTCCAGGTAGGACAGCGCGGCGGGCGCGTCGCGGGCGGCCAGCGCGTCGAAGTAGCCGGCGACCGCCCGCTGCGGGGTGAAGAACGTGGCCGCCACGAAGCTGTGGATGGACACCAGCGCCAGCAGCACCATGACCGTGCCGCCGATGCCGGCGTAGAACCTGGCGCCGGGGTTGCGCACCTTGACGAATTCAGCTTCGGTCACGGATTCGGCCACGGGTTCCGGCCCGGCGGCGGCCGGCTCCCGTAGAGCCTGCCCGCACTGGGTGCAGAAGCGCGCCGTCAGCGGCGTCGCGTGCCCGCACCGGGGGCAGGGGCGGGTCAGCTCCGCCGAGTCCGCGCCGCAGACCAGGCATCGGCTTTGACCCGGAAGCAGCACCGTGCGGCACTGCGCGCAGCTTTTGATGGCGGTGGTCACGGCGACAGGTTTTCGGTCGTGATGACGACCGGAAGCGGGCGCGCCGGGGCGTCCGGGTCGGGCAGCGGGTAGCCCGTGCCCGGCTCCTCGATGCGTTCAAGCCGCGGCTCGTTGGCCGGGTGGGTGGCGCAGATCGAAGCCTCCCAACCGTTTCGGGAGCCGTCGAAGGTGGTCTGGAGGCGGGAGAGCACGCGGCGCAGCCCTTGCCGGTGGCCGGCGGCGACCGCGCCCCGATCGGCCGCGAACTCGGCGGCCCGGCAACCCTTGGCCTGCAAGGGCATGATGACGAGGCGGACGCTCAGCAGCAGTGGCCAGGCGACCAGCCACAGCATCAGCCGCACGAGCGGGTGCTTGAACACGCTCATCGCCAGCTTCACCGCGACGTAGAGCAGGTAGTAGGGCAGAACCATGCCGCGGACGAAGAAGCTCGAGACGGCGTCGGCGTTGCGCCAGTGCGCAAGTTGGTGGCTGAGCACCGCGGCCAGCGGCTCGGGGTCGTAGTTGAACTCGTCGAGCAGTCCCCGGCTGATCACGATGTGCCGCGCCCCGCAGTAGGCATTCGGTTCCTTCGCGTCATCCATAAGAATTTTCGGGTACCCACCGAGGCCGAGCCGCTCGGCCGACTCCCGCAGCAGGGGCATGAGCAACTCCTGCTCCCGCCGGCTTGGCTGCCTGGCGCCGGCCAGCCGCAGCGACCGGCCCTCGGCCGCGACCCGGTAGAGGGTGTAGAGCACGCCCAGTAGGAAGGCGGCGAAGAGCTGGCCGATCAGGAGCCCGAGACCGCTCACCGGATCCTCGAAGGCTATGACCCACGGTAGGACCAGGCCGTAGACGAAGCCGCCGAGACCGCCGAGCACCATGCCGGCGAGCAGGCTGACCACGCCGCCGGACCGGAACAGGAAGCTCTCGGTGGCCGGGCCGACGATCGGGATGTCTTGCAGCGACGCGACTCCGGGCATGCCGAGCTGTCCGGGATCGCCCGCGCCGGCGATGCCGCCGAGGAAGCCCGCGATGCCCCCGCCCACCAGGCCGAGGCCGCCGAAGAGGAAGGCGATGGGGATGTTGAACACGCCGACCAGCAAGGCGCCGAGGATGGCGCGGACGTCGCGGAACATGCCGGTGATGAACCAGGCGCCGGCGTTGGGATAGCCCGGCGGGCGGGCGAAAAGCCGTTTCCCGACAGGGGATCCGGGGCGCCCCTGGGTGGGGAGGCGCGGCGGCGGCGGCTTGGGCCAGCCGGGCACCGGCGGGTCGGGCTGAGCCACCACGGGCTGCTGCATCTCGTAGGCCATCGTCGGCGACGACGCCTGGTAGGTCGGCGCGGTCGGATCCAGCGACGACGCGTATCCCTGGGCCACCACCGGCAGTTGTGACGTCACCTGTTCGGGGTCGTCCACCGGGGCCGCGGGATGGGGGGTCGGCGGGTGGGGTAAAGAACGGGCACCGCACCGTCCACAATGCTGGTTGCCCGGAAACACTTGCGCACCACAGTTAGCGCACTGCACGAGACCTGCCCCTTCGACGTCGGTCACCTTAGGATATCGATCCCCGGATAGGGAAGGGTGACCTCCCCCAGACGCCAGCGTGAAGGTCCGTCGAGCGGACTAAGCCCCGATGTCCGAACGGTTTCCAGCCATCGCTGGCGCGGCCCGAAGACGCTCATCGGCGCGGCCTTCCGCCAGGCGGCGTCGAGTTTGGACAGAACGTCGTGCACGGGCGACCCCGGAACGTTGTGGTGGATAAGCGATTTGGGCAGCCGCTCGGCGAAGGTGAGCGGCGAGTCCAATGTAGACAGTTTAGCGCTGAATGTCAGCGAGACCGGGTCGGCGGAACCGGCCTCCAGGCACGCCCAGCATCCGATGCGGCCCAGCTCGTCACAGGTACCCTCAATTAGAATTCCGGAAAGAGCAAGCGCTGAACGCATCAAGGACCACGCCCCGGCGACGGCCGATTCGTCATACTGCCGCAAGACATTCAACGCCCGCACCAGATGCGGCCGCAGTCCGGCCAGCTCGAACCCGCCATGGGCGAAGGTCAGCCAGGGCGGACCCGCCATCGGCGAAGCCGCCGCCACCCGCGCCCGGTCGATCTCCAGCCCCACCACCCGCACCCTCGGGTTGAGCCCGGCCAGCCGCTGCCGCAGCTCGACGGTGGTGATCGGGCTGGCGCCGAAGCCGAGGTCGACGACGAGCGGGTCGCGGGTCGAGGTCAGCAGATCCCGGCAGCGCCAGGTGATCCAGCGGTCGACCCGGCGCAGCCGGTTGGGATTGGTCGTCCCCCGGGTCGGCTCACCCCGCGGGCGCAACCCGATGCACCTTGTGCTGCGCCGCCTGGGCCAGCGGCCGCACCACCAAACGATCGATGTTGATGTGGTGGGGGAGCCCGGCGCACCACGCCACGCACTCGGCGATGTCCTCGGCGGTGAGCGGCTTCTCCACGCCCGCATAGACCGCTGCGGCCTTAGCGGCGTCTCCGCCGAACCGGATCAGCGCGAACTCGTCGGTCTTGACCATGCCCGGATCGATCTCGACGACGCGGATGGGCCGGCCGGACAGCTCCAGCCGCAGCGTCTCGACGAGCGCGGTCTGGGCGTGTTTGGCCGCGGCATAGCCGCCGCCTCCCTCATAGACGATCAGGCCCGCGGTCGAGCTCATCGTGATGATCGTCGCGGCATCGCTCATCAGCGGCAGCAGGGCTCGGGTCATGCGCAGGGTGCCGAGCACGTTGACCTCGTACATCCACTGCCAGTCCTCGATGTCGGCGTTCTCGATCGTGTCGGCGCCGTGCGCCCCACCCGCGTTGTTGACCAGCAGGTCGACCTTGTCCAGGCGCGTGACGAACTCGGTCACGTCGATGTCGCTGGTGACGTCGCAGACGACCGGGGTGCCCACGCCCAGCGCTTCGAGGCGATCCATACGCCGAGCCAGGGCATAGACTTGGTAGCCGTCGGAGGCGAGGCGGCGAACGGTGGCGGCCCCGATGCCGCTTGAGGCTCCGGTAACGACAGCTGTCATGGTCACCCACCCATGTTACGGAGTTGCGTTCGTCACGTAACCAGGCGGGAAGAGACTGCGCGCGCCGATTGTTGATCGCGCTGTGAGCTTTACCCCCAGGCGCCTGCCCCGGCGCATCGCCACGCTGTCCGTGCACACGTCACCCCTTCACCAGCCCGGCACGGGCGATGCCGGAGGGATGAACGTCTATATCGTCGAGGTCTCCAAACGCCTCGCGGCCAGGGGCATCGAGGTCGAGATCTTCACCCGGACCACCAGCGGAGCCCTCCCTTCCCGGGCCGAACTCGCCCCCGGGGTCACGGTCCGGCACGTCAACGCCGGGCCGTTCGAGGGCCTGGCCAAGGAGGACTTGCCCGCCCAGTTGTGCGCGTTCACGCACGGGGTGCTGCGGGCCGAGGCCGCCAACGCCCCCGGCTACTACGATCTGATCTCCTCCCACTACTGGCTGTCGGGTCAGGTGGGCTGGCTCGCCAAGGACCGGTGGGGTGTCCCGCTCGTCCACACCGCCCACACCCTTGCCAAGGTCAAGAACCTGCAGCTGGCCAGCGGCGACCGTGCCGAGCCCCTCGCCCGGGTGATCGGCGAGGAGCAGGTGGTGGAGCAGGCCGACCGGCTGGTGGCCAACACCCCGACCGAGGCGCGCGAGCTGATCGATCTCTATCAGGCGCCGCTTGACCAGGTCGAAGTGGTCTCGCCCGGGGTCGACCTGGCGCGGTTCAGCCCCGGCGACAGAGCGCTTTCGAGATCTCGTCTCGGTTTTAAGGGGTACGCGGGAAAGATCGTTGCCTTTATCGGCCGGATCCAGCCGCTGAAAGCACCGGATGTGCTGGTCCGGGCGCTGGCGGAGTTGCGCACGCAGCCCGAGACGATTGCGCTGATCGTGGGCGGGCCGAGCGGCTCGGGCCTGGACAGGCCGACCGCCCTGATCGAGTTGGCGACCGCCCTGGGCGTGGCCGACCGGGTCCGCTTCCTGCCGCCGCAGGCCAGCGACCGGCTCGCGGATGTCTACCGGGCCGCCGATGTCGTAGCGGTCCCGTCATACAACGAGTCGTTCGGCCTGGTCGCGCTGGAGGCGCAGGCCTGCGGCACGCCCGTGGTCGCCGCGGCCGTCGGCGGGTTGGTCACCGCGGTGCGCGACGGGGTGAGTGGCGTGCTCATCGACGGCCACGATCCGGGCGAGTGGGCCAAAGTGCTTGGGCGCCTGCTGGAGTCGCCCTCCTGGCGGGCGGAGCTTGCGGCCGGGGCGGTGGCGCACGCGCGCGACTTCTCCTGGGACAGCACGGCCGAGCGCCTGGTCGAGGTCTACTCTGAGGTCATGTGTGAGCACTGCATCCGCCGCGACCGGGAGCTTTGCCGGACAGCATGGTAGTTGACGAGATCATCGCCGAGGTCTGCGCCGACCTGCCGCTGGAGAAGACCGCGGAGCGGTCCTATGTGGTGACCCTGCCGGGTTCGCACAAACTCAAGACATTGGTGAACCTGATCGTGGGCGAGCACGCGCTGCGCGCCGAGGCGTTCGTCATCCGCCAGCCCGACGAGAACCGGGAGAAGGTCTGGGAGTGGTTGCTGCGCCGCAATTCGAGGCTGCACGGGGTGGCGTTCACCATTGACGCCGTGGGCGATGTCTATCTGACGGGCCGCCTTCCGCTGCCCGCCGTTACCGTGTCCACATTGGACAATCTGCTGGGCGCGATGCTCGAGGCGGCCGACGAGTCCTTCGATGTGTTGCTGGAGCTGGGTTTCAGCAGTGCCATCCGGCGCGAGTGGGCCTGGCGCCTGAGCCGCGGCGAGTCCACGGAGAACCTGAGAGCCTTCCGTCACCTGCGGGAGTAGGCTCAACGTGGCAAGATCGTTGTGACGCTCACAGCGGGAACCCCGGCCCGGAGCACTGCCAGCGCCACATTGATCTTCGCTTACATTGCCGGAGTAGGGCCCAATTTGCGGAAGCAGGGGCATCCCGCGACGCCGAAGGCCCTACTTCCCCGAAGTTGGGCGTCAGCGGATCATGCCCGTAGCCGCCCGCGGTAAGGCTCGGCGTCACACGGCAGCTCCCGCAGCCGCGTCGTGACCATATGCCGGCACCGGACCTTGGCCGTCGCGCAGCTCGGGCCATACCACTTGCACCCGAATCGGTACGCCCCAAGCGCGAGACAAGCCGATCATCATCTCTATCTCGACTTTGCGACTGCGGTTGTCTGATCCCACGTCCTGCAAGGAGGAGTCATGCATCTAACCGAGCTGCTGGTCACCGGATACGACGGCAACGAAGCCGTGTTCGCGGTGACCCTCGCGCCTGACGAAGCCAACGTCGTGTTGACGAGCACAGACGACAACGGCGAAACCGTGGTGGATTCAGCCCGACGGCAAGCCACCGACATCTTCGCTGAAATACAGGAGTTGCTGGAGCAGGTCGTCGCCGCTACTTGCAGGTGTAGGTGAACTCCGTGCTCGCCTGGAACTCGCTCGGGGTGAGGATGTGCAGCGTCGCCTTGGCTCGGATGGTGCTCTTGCCGCTGAAGGTCCACAGCAGCGGCACCTGCACCTGGCTCGTGCCCAGGTTCACCTGCTCGTTGAGGATGGCCGTGGTCTTGCCGTCGCTGGTCAGCCAGCGATAGCCGATGGTCCCGGCGGCACCGTTGGTGCGGATCGTGCCCACCACCTTGGCCTGCACGTCACACCGGTCGCCCAGCGGTTCGGAGAGCGCCACCGTCACGCCGCTCACACGCAGCGGGATGAGACGCTGGATGATCTGGTACCCGACCCAGGCCACGAGCACCAGCGTCACCAGCGCGCTCATGATGCCCAGAATCCTTGACCGCCAAGGCCTCGGGCGCTTCATCGGCCGCTGCTGCGGCAGGTCGCCGGCCCAACCGGTGTCGGCCAGCGGTGGCCGGCGTTGAGGTTGCGGCAGCGGGGCCACGCCCCGGCCGAAGCGCAGCACGTCCTCCTTCTGCTTGTTCATCTGCGCCGCGAGCTGCGCCGGCTGCATGGTCGCCTCGTCCGCGGCTGGGTCGCGCAGGATGGCGGTCTGCGCCATGGCGTTGCCGCCGCCCGCTACCGGGACAACCGGAGGGACCGGCGGCGCGACCGGGGCCGCGCTTCCGGCGGCTCGAGGCGGGGCGATCGCCACGGTCTCGCTATCCTCGAACCGCACAGTCTCGCTTTCCTCCAGCCGCCTATGCACTGCGGGCGCGGCGGAGGCGGCCGTCGATACCATCGAGGCCAGCATTGCCAGGCCACTACGATCGCCATACCCGGGCAAACGGATAGCCTGATTGGACAGGTTCGTCAAAGCGGTGGTCAGACCGTCCTTGCCACCCAAAGCCTCCGCCTCGTCAGCCGCCGCGTTGAGCAGGCGCTTGGCATCATCGGCCGCCCTCGGCGTAGCCAGGACGCGCAGCAGCTTGATCCAGCCGGTGGTGTCGTGGCCGGGGCCGGCATGCGTGCCTGCGAGCGCGTGCGCGTAACCGCACTCGGCCAGCACAATCCGGCCGTCACGGCTCAGGATGACGGTGTCGGCGGTGAGCCCGCCATGAGCGGTCCTCGCATCATGAAGGGCCACAAGGGTTTGGCCGGTGTCGACCGCGATCAGGAGGGCGACCGCCGGCAGCACCGCAACGCGCGCCTGCAGCGCCTCGGCGACCGTGGGCGTGGCGGGCGAGGCGGTGATCAGCCAGTGGCCGTTGTCGTCGCGGACCTGGTCCACGACGTTGAGCAGACCCGGCGCCGGCGACAGGACGCCCTGCAGCCGTTGGGTTTCGGCCTGGTCGAGCGCGTTGAGCCGCAACCCGCCACGCAGCTGACCATCCTGATCGGACAGCACGAACCAGCTGCCGACGCGCGAAGCGCGAAAAGTCCCCTGCGTCGTATAACGGCCGCCAACGATCTGGCTCAAAGCACTCCCTCTCAGCCTGGTGGTGGGCAAATATTGTCCGCGATGTAGACCGGTCCGGCGTTCGGCCCATCCGGCGCTGGGTTGATTATCAGCCTTATCTGTGCCTTGGCATCAGAAGTGCACTTATCCGCGATGGTTGTCAAGTCGAACATCTCGGTCTTGTCGCGGCTCGTGTCTTCAGCTGGGAAAGTGTATGTGTAACTGACCGACTGACCCAGAGCGCCCGCAGAGTTGATCTCAGTGAAGGTCAGGGCCACGTTGAACGCGTTCCCGTTGGAAGTGTTCACTCCCATGTGCACCAGGGCATAGAGCCTCTGATCGCGGCTGCGGACCGCATTGGCGAAACAGATCTGGTTGGTAGAGAGGGTCCAGCAGAAGTCGGGCTTTCCCGCTACGGGCGCAAACCAGCTGGTCACCACGAGGGGCGGCGGCGGAGGTGTTGGGGACGGAGGGCGGGGCCGGGGGCTGG
>Ga0075428_100000665_pt1 | contig 35332 bp, 33 predicted proteins | sample RhiMetdeltSRZDD2_FD_75291 | JGI IMG/M metagenome (GOLD analysis project Ga0075428, IMG submission 75291) | Populus rhizosphere microbial communities from Tennessee, USA - Rhizosphere MetaG P. deltoides SRZDD2 | ecosystem: Host-associated > Plants > Roots > Rhizosphere > Soil | place: USA... | reverse complement strand
CGAGAAGAGCATGAAGTTCTCGACGCTGACGATCGTCGCTCCGCGCTCGCCGAGGTGGCGCGCCACCTCGGCGAGCGCGGAGCGACGATCGTCAGCGTCGAGAACTTCATGCTCTTCTCGCCGATGCTGCCGGAGGCGGCTTCGGGCACGCTGGAGCCGCGTCACTGCGTCGTCCCGCTGCGGATGATGTGCCCGCACGCCGAGCTCCTCCTCGGGCGCGCGACGGAACTGAACGAGGAGGCGCAGACTGTCACGATCGAGACAGAGATCGGCACCCAAGTCGCCGAGTACGAGAACCTCGTCGTCGCGGTCGGATCGGTCTCGCGAACCCTGCCGATCCCGGGCCTCGCCGAGCATGGCCTCGGATTCCACGACCTCGTCGACGCGATCCGTCTCAGGAACCACGTCCTGCGCCGGCTCGAGACGGCCGTCATCGACCCTGACAACACCGAGCGCGAGCTGACGTTCGTCTTCGTAGGTGCGGGATACGCAGGAGTCGAGGCGCTGGGCGAGCTGTCCGACCTCGTGCGGGACGCACTGCGCCACTACCCGATGCTCCGGGAGGCTCCGCAGCACTGGGTGCTCGTGGACGCGGCGCCGAAAATCCTCCCGGAGATCCCAACCGGCCTCGGCGAGTACGCCGCCCGGCTCCTCACCGAGCGCGGCGTCGACATCCGCATCTCGACCACGCTCGAGTCGGCCGAGGCCCATGCGGTCACGCTCTCAGACGGATCGCGCATCGAGACCCACACGCTCGTATGGACCGCGGGAGTGCGCCCCCGGCCGGCGGTCGAGCAGTTCGGGCTGCCGCTCGACGAGCGTGGGCGGGTCAGGGTCGACCCGTTCCTACGGGTGGAAGGTCGCTCGAACGTCTGGGCTCTCGGGGATGCCGCCCGCGTGCCGAACCTGGCTACGCCTGACCATCCCGATCCACCGACCAGCCAGCACGTGCTGCGCCAGGCACGTCGGCTCGCCCGCAACCTGACGGGGACGCCGGAGCCGTACCGCTTCCGCATGCTCGGGCAGGTGGCGACGCTCGGCCGCTACAAGGGCATCGCCGAGATCCCCGGTTTCCGGCTCCGTGGCTTCGTCGCCTGGTGGATCACGCGGACCTACCACCTCTACCAGGTGCCGCTCATCTCGAGAAAGCTCAGGATCGTCACCGACTGGACGGTCGCGCTCTTCTTCCGGCGCGACATCACCGAGCTCTCGGGTCTCGCGGAGCCGCACCGGCTCGGGGAATGAACCGCGCGGTCGCGTTCGGCCGCCGCTTCGACGAACGACTGGTGGAGGAAACCGTCGTGGCGGCACACGGTTGCGCGCTTCTGACGCCGAGCCTGCCACGCGTCTACTACGCGAACGTGTTCGCGGTCGATCTCGGCGCGCAAGTGTCGGCGGCCGACCTCGTCGAGGAGCTCGAGCCGCTCTTCGCGACGGCGGGGCTCGGCCACCGGAAGGTGTCGATCGACGAGGAACTGGGCGCGCGGCTCGCTCCCGAGTTCGGGCGGCGCGGATGGAAGGTCGAAGAGCTCCTCGTCATGCCGCACACCGGGCAACCGCCCACGCTCGACACCTCCGGCGTGGAGGAGGTGGGCTGGGAAGAGCTTGCGTCGGTCTGGGCGGAGGGGATCCGCTCGAGCCCCGACATCCAGGACGAGGAGGAGGTCCGCCAGCTGGTCGCCGCTCAGCACCGACGGCGAATCGCGGTCGACGTCCGCTACTTCGCTGCGCGCGTCGATGGGCAGATCGCGAGCTACTGCGAGCTCTTCTCGGCCGAAGGCACGGGCCAGATCGAAAGCGTCATGACGCTCGAGCCGTTCCGCGGGCGCGGGCTCGCCAAGGCCGTCGTCACACGTGCGCTGATCGAATCAGGAGCCGCCGGCAACGACTTCACCTTCCTCGTGGCCGAGGCCGAGGACTGGCCGAAGCAGCTCTACCGTAGGCTCGGCTTCGAGACCACGGGCAGCATCTGGGACTTCCTACTCCTCCCGAGGCGATGACCTATCACCTGCACATCGAAGTCGGCGAGATCTCGGTGGCGTATCGGCGAGCCGGTCACGGTCCGCCGATTGTGCTCCTGCATGGCTTTGCGTGCGATTCGCGAATCTGGCAGCTGCAATTGGAGGGTCTCTCCGACCAATTCGACGTGATCGCCTGGGATGCGCCCGGTACGGGAGCATCGTCGGATCCCCCTGATTTGTTCGACACCGGCGACTGGGCTCGTTCCCTCACTTGGTTTCTCGACGCACTCGATGTCGAGACCGCACACATTGTGGGGCTGTCGTGGGGAGGAATCCTCGCGCAGGAGCTGTACCGGCTCGATTCGTCCCGCGTCCGCTCGCTGATCCTGGCAGGTACATACGCGGGCTGGAAGGGGTCGCTACCTCGCGAGACCGTCGAGCGGCGGTTGTCTCGCTGCCTGAGTGACTCGTCGCTCGCTCCCGAAGAGTTTGCCGCCACGTGGGTCAGTGAATTCTTCACCACAGCCGCCCCGAAGGCGCTCCGCGAAGAAATGGCGACTATCGTGATCGGCTTTCATCCGCTCGGCTTCCGCTTGATGGCCAGATCGAGCGCGGACACCGACACGACGGCGCTGCTCCCGAAGATTGAAGTGCCAACGCTCCTCGTCTGGGGTGACGGAGATGCCCGTAGCCCTCTCAGCATTGCGAAACAGTTCCACGAAGCAATCCCGGGCGCGGAGTTCGCCTTGATAAAAGGAGCGGGGCATGTGAGCAACATGGAGCGACCGGACGAGTTCAATGCTGTCGTCCGGCGATTCGTGCTCACTCAAGAGACTTGAGCGCCGGTCCGAGCGCCTGCTTCGTCGTCAGCACGCCCTCGTAGAGGTCGCCGTCGCGGGCGATGCGCTCGCGAATGACGTCCATCGTGAAGTCGGCGGGGTCGAGCTTCTCGTTCACTTCCTCCCACCGCAGCGGAGTCGACACCGGGGCGCCCGCTTTCGGCCGCACCGAGTAGACCGACGCGATCGTCTTCCCCTCGCCGTTCTGGTTCGAGTCGATCAAAACGCCGCGGCGCTTCGCCTTCGCCCACTCCGTCGTCACCAGGCCACGGTGCGTCCGCGCGAGCGCGCGAGCGATGATCTCCGAGAACTGGCGCGTGTCGTCGTAGGTGTGGCGTCGCGCGATCGGCACGAGGATGTGGATCCCGTCCGCGCCGCTCGTCTTGGGGAAGCTCGCAAGCTCGAGCGCATCCAGCGCCTGCCGCACGAGCAGCGCGACCTCGACCGTCTCCTGGAAGCCCACGTCCGGAGAGGGGTCGAGGTCGAAGAGCACCCAGTCGGGGCGCTCGGGCTTGTCCACGCGCGAGTACCAGGTGTTCATGTCGATGCAGCCCATGTTCACCATCCACAGGAGCGCAAGCTCGTCGTTCGCGAGCGGGTAGCGGATCATCCGTTTCTGCCGCGAGTCCCGCGAGGTCGCCGGGAACTCGGCCGCCTTGATCCACTCCGGCATGTGCTTGGGCGCGTCCTTCTGGAAGAAGAAGTTGCCTTGCCAGCCGTCGGGGTAGCGCTTCATCGTGAAGGGCCGGTCGCGCAGGTGCGGGACGAGTACGGCGGCGACGTCGCGGTAGTACGCGAGGAGGTCGCCCTTGGTAACCCCCTCCTCCGGCCAGAAGGGCTTGTCCAGGTTGGACAGCTTCAGCGTGCGACTGCCCTTCCGAATCTCGGGCTCGATGGGCGTCGGGGCCTCCATCACCACCTCCCCCGCACTCTTGTCCTCCCGCAGCCCCTTGTACACGGGCGCGCGCAGGTGGCCGTCGTGCGTCCACTCGCTGAACTCGACCTGCGCCACGAGCTCCGGCTCCACCCAGACGACGTCGCCCTTGCGCACCTTCGGCATCTTCGGCACTTCGCGGAACGACGGCGCGTCGCGCTCCAGTGGTTTGAGCTTGGCGAGGAGCCGGTCGATCTCGTCCTCACTGAAGCCGGTACCGACGTTGCCCGCGTACACGAGCTCATTCCCCTGCCAGTAACCGAGGACGAGCGAGCCGAATCGCCCCGAGCGCCGTCCTTGCCCCCCGGTGTAACCGACGATCACGAGCTCCTGGTCGCCGTGGGTCTTGACCTTCTCCCAGTCACGCGTGCGCTTGCCGAGGAGATAGCGGGAGCCGATCCGCTTCGCGACGACGCCTTCGAGCCCCTGCTCCTGGGCCGCAGCGAGTAGCGCCTCGCCGTCGTCAAAGAACTCGGAGAGGCGGACCGTCTTGTTGCGCCGGTCGAGCAGATCCTCGAGCCGCGCACGCCGCTCCTCGATGGGCAGGTCGACGATCGGGTTGCCGTCGACTTCGAGTAGGTCGTAGACGTAGTACACGAGTGGCGTCGATGGGCCGAGCTGCTGCATCTCCGAGAAGCTCGCACGGCCGTTCTCGTCCAGTGCGCACACCTCGCCGTCGATGACGCAGTCGGGAGTCTTCATCGCCTTCGGGATCTCCCTCGCGACGCGCTGGAACTTCTCGGTGAAGTCGTTGCCTCTGCGACTGCGCATCTCGACCTCGCCGCCGGCCACGTACGACACCGCCCGGTAGCCGTCCCACTTGACCTCGAAGAGCCAGTCGCCCCCGCGCGGGAGCTCCTTGACGAGCGTGGCGAGCATCGGCGCGTAGACCCGCTTCCTCTTGGGGGCGGCGGGAGCGCCGTCGTCCCGCTTGCGCAGGATCAACCAGTTCTTCTCCTGGCCTGACAGATGCGCCGGGACGAGCGCCCAGATGCCCTCGAGTCGCTTGCCGTGCAGGCGAACCGTCAGGCCGCCGTTCTTCTTCTCCTCGAGCAGCTCGTACGTGCCGTTGTCCCAGAGCTCGACGGAGCCGGCGCCGTACTCGCCCTTCGGGATCTCGCCCTCGAACGTCGCGTACTCGAGCGGATGGTCCTCGACGTGGACGGCGAGGTGCTGCGTCCCAGGTTCGAGCGGGATGCCCTTCGGGACGGCCCAGCTCGCGAGCGCACCGTCCCGCTCGAGACGAAAGTCGTAGTGCAACGCGCGGGCGTCGTGGCGCTGGACGACGAAGATCGGCTCCTGGCCGCGCTTCTTCGAGCCGAAGGGCTCGGGCGTCTTCTTCGGGTCGCGCTTGCGTTTGTACTCCCGCAGCTGCGCCATCAGAGGCGGCTCCGCAGCCAGTCGGCCTCGGCGCGGTCGTCGGTCGGCAGCTCGCCGTCGTCGACCTGGTCGAGGTATGCGCGCGCGCCGTCTCGGTCGCCTCTCACGAAGGCGAGCGCGGCTGCAGCAAGTGGATCGTCTTCGACTTGGGTGAGGTAGCGCTCAGCCGCCTCCCTGTCTTCACGGCGAACGTGGACGAGCCCGAGGTTGTACACCTCGACCGTGACCATGCCTTCGTCGCCGATCCTGCGATTCAGCACGAGGCTTTCCTCGAACAGCTCTGCCGCCTGGTCCAGATCGCCCTGCAGGCGGAGCGCCTGGGCCTGCAGGTGCAGCGGCGTGGGCCATGGGGGCTCCCCGAGCGGCGCGGCCGCCTGCCGTGCATCCAGCGCATGCCGGAGCGCCTCGTCCGCGTTCCCCTCCTCGAACGCCACGCGGCTCAGGCCCAGGTGCGCGAGCGCTGTCTCTTCCGGACCGTCGGCGACCTCCAAGGCCTGCTCGCTCAGCCGTCGCGACTCGACGACATCGCCGTCCCGCAACGCCAGCAACCCCGCTCCGTACAGGGCACCCGAGCTCTTCTTCCCCTCGAGGAACCTGCGGCCGCCCTCGACGTCGCGGGGAGCGGTCATCCACAGCCGCCACGTGTTTGCCGCGAGCTCGTCCGTCCGCTCGGCGTCGAGGACGTCCACGGCCTCGGCGAGCTCCTCGCGATCGGGCGCGTCACCTTCCAGCCCTGGATCCCCGAAGGAGGACGGGTAAGCAAAGCGCAGCTCGCGCGAGCGCTCCAGCAGGGCGAATGCGTCCTCCGGGGTCACCCCCCGTAGCTTACGGGCCGGCCTCGATCGGCTTCATCCGCTTGGATGTCCCCCGTGGATACCGTGGAAAACGCTGTGGAAAGTCCGCTGAACGTGGCCGAGTACGAACGGCTCGCCGAGGAGCGTCTCGATCCTCGTGCGTACGGCTACTTCGCCGGGGGCGCGGGCGACGAGCTGACGTTGCGCGAGAACGTGCAGGCCTTCGCCCGGCTCCGGCTGCGGCCGCGCGTCCTTGCAGACGTGTCCGGAGTGTCCACTGCCGCGACCGTCCTCGGCCACCACGTCTCGATGCCGATCCTGGTGGCGCCCCTCGCCTTCCAGCGGCTCGCGCATCCGGAAGGGGAAGTCGCAACGGCGCGGGCGGCCGCGCGCGCCGGCACGATCTTCTGCCTCTCCACGTTCGCAACCTCCGCGCCGTCCAACATCAGCGAGGGCGTGCGGTGGTTCCAGCTCTACGTCTTCAAGGACCGCGGGTTCACGCGTGCCCTGGTCGAGCGGGCCGTCGCTGCTGGCTTCTCGGCCATCCTCCTCACCGCCGACACGCCGCACCTTGGCCGGCGGGAGCGCGACCACCGCACCGGCTTCCGCGTGCCGGCCGAGCTCGTTCCAAGTCTCGCGGGCCACGATCTTCTGACACCGGAGGAGACGTTCGCCTCGATGGCCGACGACCTCTCCTGGCGCGACGTCGAGGGTTTCGCCTCGATGAGCGGCCTCCCCGTGCTGGTCAAGGGCGTGCTGACGGCGGAGGACGCGCTGCTCGCGTGCGAGAGCGGCGCGGCTGGCATCGTCGTCTCCAACCACGGCGGCCGCCAGCTGGACGGCGTTCCCGCCGCCATCGAGGCGCTTCCAGAGGTGGTGGAGGCCGTTGCGGGCCGCATCCCCGTCTTGGTGGACGGTGGGATCAGGCGCGGCACCGACGCGGTCAAGGCGCTCGCGCTGGGCGCGGATGCGGTGCTTGCTGGCCGGCCCTTCGTGTGGGGCCTCGCGGCCGACGGCGAGGCGGGCGTTGCCGCCGTCCTGGAGCTTCTACGCGCCGAGTTGGAGCTCGCGCTTGCGCTCCTCGGCTGCACCTCGCCCGCCGACGTGTCGGCCGCGCATGTTGTGAAGGCGGCTTCGGGTCAGACCTAGACGGCTACACGTCACCCGTCTTTGAAGACCTCGATCGTGCCTGAGTAGCAGGCGACCCACACCGTGTGCGTCGGCGCGTCGTACGTGATCCCGATAGGACTCGAGTTGACCGACACGTTCTGGAGCACGCGCATGTCCCCGGTCCGCACCTTGCTAACCGTGTTGGAGAAGTAGTTCACGACGTACAACGCCTTCCCGTCCGGTGAGATCACCATCGAGCGCGGCGCGCTCCCGGTCGACACCTTCCGCGCAACCGCGCCGCGCCGCAGGTCGATCTTGGCCACCGTCCCCTCGCCGTTGAGCGTGGCGTACAGCCAGCGTCCTTTCGGGGAGATGACGAGATGGCGGGGGCCGGACCCGACGCCATACAGCCAGGAGAGCCTCCACGTCTGGAGGTCGAGTCTGGCGATGTTGGACGAGCCCATGACGGCGATGTACGCCGTCTTGCCCTTCGGCGTGACGACGATTCCGCGCGGGTACGGCCCGAGCTGAACCCGCTTCACCTGCCGCCCGAGCCGGGTCGAGACGATGCTCAGGTCATAGCCGCACCAGTTGCTGACGAGTGCGAAGCGGCCGTCGGGCGTGATCGCGACGTACTTGGGGACGGGCCCGACCTGGATCGCGTCGTCGATCTTGAGCTTGGAGATGTCGATGCGGTAGAGGAAGCTCGGCCCGAACTGGTTCTCGTAGCAGTCGTCCGTCCCCTCGCCGCCGAAACCGTTCCCGTACATCGAGTAGTTCGAGACGTAGGCGGACTTGCCGTCCGGCGTGACCGCGAGCTCGACCGGCGCCCCCCGGGAGACACCGGGGTGACCCTTGACGCCGAACCTGGCCAGGTTGACCGCATCCGAGATCGTCCTGACGAGCCGACGCGTCCGGCTGTTGTAGACCGTGATGGTGTGCGTGTACATCATGTTCTGGGCGAAGACCAGGCCGCGGCCGGAGGAAACGACCGACTTCGGCGAGATGTGACCGGTGATCGTCTTCATGTATCGGAGGCGCGTCTTCGAGCTCGGAGGCGCTGTGACGACCTGCTGACGCTGGGCGCGCACGTGCTTCCGCGCCTGGTGCTGCTCCACGGGAACGGGAGCCGCCGTGGCCGAGCCGCCCATTCCGACCGCGATCCCGCTCACGAGCCCGCCAACCGCCGCGAACGCAAGCACCGCGGCGGCGGCCGTCATCCTCGTGCGCCGAATCCGACCCCTGCTCACTGTTGCGTCAGGCTAACGCGCGGCCGCCCGGACCATTCCGATCGTGCGGAACTTGGCCCGCCGCCGGCGGCGAAGCTCATCGCCCGGAATCGGCTCGAGCTCCTCGAGCGCAGCCTCGAGAGACGCTCCCAGCAGCCGCGCCGCCTCGTCGTGGTCGAGGTGCGCACCGCCCGGCGGTTCGGGGACGATCGAGTCGATCACCCCCAGCTCGAGGCAATGGACCGCGTCGGGCTTGAACGCAGCCGCGGCTTTCTGCTTCTCACCCGCGTCGCGCCACAGGATCGAGGCCGCTCCCTCGGGCGAGATGACGGTGTAGATCGCGTTCTCCTGCATCAGCACCTGGTCGGCGACCGCGGTCGCGATCGCGCCGCCCGAGCCGCCCTCCCCGATGACACACGCAACGATCGGGATGTGGAGCCGCGCCAGCATCGCCTGCGAGCGGGCGATCGCCCCGCCCTGCCCGTGCTGCTCCGCGGCGACGCCGGGATAGGCGCCGGGGATGTCGACGAGCGACAGGATCGGAAAACCGTGGCGCTCGGCCAGCTCCATCGCCCGCATCGCCTTGCGGTACCCCTCCGGATTGGCCATTCCGTAGTTCCGGTGGATCCGGTCCTTCAGGTCGCGGCCCTTCTGGTTTCCGATCAGGACGACTGCGCGACCGCGGAAACGCCCGACCCCGGTCACGACGGCGGCGTCGTCGGCCCGCCCGCGGTCGCCATGCAGCTCGATCCAGTCCTCGATGAGGCGCTCGACATAGTCGAGCGCGTACGGACGGTCCTCGTCCCGCGCGAGCTCGACTTTCTCCCAGATCTCCGCCCCGGAGGGCTCCGCCGTCACGCGCTGCAGCTGTTCCTGCAGACGCTTGAGCTCCCCGGAGAGACGCGTGCCGCCGAGCAGCCGCATGCGGCTGAGCTTGCTCAGGCGGTCGCGCAGCCGCAGCTCGGCCTCACTGGCCATTGCCGAATACCCTGAGAAACCTGGAGACGAAGGCCTTCAGCTCCCGCCGCGGGACGATCGCGTCGAGGTGGCCGAAGCGGTAGTTGGGCTCCGCCCGTCCGAAGTCCTCGGGGAGCTTCTCGCGCGTTACCGACTCGACGACGCGAGGGCCCGCAAACGACATCAGAGTTCCCGGCTCCGCGACCATGACGTCGCCAAGACTGGCAAAGCTCGCAAGCACACCACCGGTCGTCGGATGCGCGAGAACGTTGAGCATGGACCCTCCGCCGTCGTAGAGATCCTCAACCGCGCACACCGTCTTCGGCAGCTGCATCAAGGAGAGGATCGCCTCCTGCATGCGCGCGCCTCCGGACGCCGTCACCGCCACGAGCGGTATACCCTGTTCGCTGGCGCTCTCGCAAGCCAGCGCGAACTTCTCGCCGACGACGCGTCCCATCGAGCCGCCCATGAAGGAGAAGTCCATGACCGCGAGCTCGCATGCGCGCCCTTCGATCGAGGCCCGCCCTATGACCATCGCTTCGCCGAGCCCGGTCGAGACCTCGGCTTCGGCCAGGCGCTCCGTGTACGGACGCTGATCGAAGAAACCGAGCGGGTCGTCGGACCGGAGATCGACCGCCTCCTCGACGAAGCTGCCCGGATCCGCGAGCTGCTGGATCCGAACCGGTGCCCGGACGGGGAAGTGGTGCTCACAGTGAGGACAGACGCGGAGGTTCGCGTCGAGCTCGTCGTCCCGATAGTGCGAGCCGCACTTGGGGCACGTGTTCGGGTGGGGCTTCGCTCCGTCCGGTTCAGGGGCGTGGCGGTGCTCGATCGAAACGTCGAACTTCTCCACCCGGTGAGTCTATGGCCTACAGGCCGAGGGCCGAGCACAGCCGCTCGAGCGGCTCGACGTTGCGCTCCTCGGGGGCAAGTCCACTGATCCCCGCTCCGACGACCGTGTGCGACGCGCCGACGTGACGCAGCATCTCCTCCACTTCGTCCACCCTCAGTCCACCGGGCTCGGGCATGAACGAGGAGATCTCGCCGGGCTCGAAGACATCACAGTCGAGCGCGACGTACACACAGTCGAGCCCCTCGAGCGCCGCGTCGGTTCCGTCCGGGCCCTGATGGATGCCGGAAGCGGCGATGAACTCCTCCTCGGGCGGATCCAGGTTACGGGCGCCGACGAGCGCCACGTGCCGAGACTCGACCGCGCCGGAGTCGATCAGCATCCGCAGCGGCATTCCCCAGGCATTTCCGGATGGTGAGGTCTCGGGCGTATTGAGATCGCCGTGCGCGTCGAACCAGACGAGCCCGATGCGATCGTGCCCCGCGCTCAGTCCCTCGACTGCGCCGACGTGGGAGCAGCAACAACCTCCGAGGACGAGCGGGCGGGCGGGGAGGTCGTGGGCCAGGGCGAGCGACTGCTCCCCGAGGGAGTCCTCCTCGATCACGGCGACCTCCGGGTACGGCAGCGGAAGCGACGCCGCGGCCGCCATCGCCTCACCGCCGTCGCCCCACGCGCGCGGCACGCGCACGAGTCCGGCATTGAAGGTTCGCCCGCACGCGTGGCACTCGTATTCGGGTCCGAGTGCAACGGCCGTCTGGGTCCTGCAGTCGGGGCATTTGGCACGGAGGCGTGACATCAGAGGAACTTCTCGTACCACACGAAGATGCGCTCGGGAACCATTCCGGCGCGCTCGTAGAGACGGACGGCACCGGTGGGATTCTGGCCGTCGACTCCCAACCCGGCTCCCGTCTTCCCGCGCTTTCGAAACTCCTGAAACGCGTGCCGGAGCAGCGCCAGGCCGATCCCTGTCCGGCGCCACGGCTTGCGAACTCCGAGAACACTCACCCAGCCGAGCGTCGTGTCTCCGCCCCGCTGGCCCCGACACAACGCGATGCCGGCGATCTCGTCGCCGTGCATGGCCAAGAACCAGAGCTCGGGGTCGAAGGGCTCGCGATACGACCAGTGCACCCATTCGTCGAACGGGTCGCGCTCGTAGTCGCGTTGATCCGAGAAGGTCTCCTGGTGAGCCTCGTAGACGGCCTTCTCGTCCTGCTCGCGCCGGTATGAGCGAACGGAGATTCCTTCCGGCCACTCGGCAGGCGGCGGCTCGTCGGGCAGGTCGATCCTCATGCGGAAGGAGTACTGATCGAGGGCGTACCCGCGAGATTCGAGGAGCGTTCGCCACGGTGCGTTGTGCTCCGGCGACCACGCCTTGACCTTCGCCGGGCCAGCCGCGAGCGCACGCGCCCGGGCCTCGATGAAGTCGAGGAGGGCGGGCATCGCCTCGGGGTCCGAGCGCGCGTCGAGCCACAGGAGCTTTCCGTCGCCGGAACGATCCCCTACGTCCGCGTAGCCAATGATCGACCCGTTCTCGACCGCGACGCGCGCGTTTCGTTCCATATCGATCGAGGGCATGTCGAACCACATCTCGACGTCCTGCGCCGTCTCGTCCTGCAACCCGAAGCGGCGGCCCGCCTCGGCGATTGCCGGTACGTCCTCGCGGAGCGGTGGTCGCAGCTCAGGCAACGAGCTCACCGAGCACGTCGGGCAGCGCTGATAGGTCGGGGATCTCGCGCGTCGGCTGCGGGACGGCGTCCTCGCCGAGCCTGTTCACCCACACCGTCGGGAGGTCGAGCGCATTCGCCGGGACGACGTCGTGGTGCAAGCTCGCGGCCACGTGGACGTCAGGCAGCCGGCCGACCTTCTGCTCGAAAAAGAGCCAATGTCCGATGGCCGGCTTGTACGAGCCGATCTCGGACGCCACGATCGCGAACTCGAACGAGACACCGATCCGCGCCATCGACGCCTCGATGTAGTCGCGGTCGGTGTTGGAGAGAATCACGAGCTTCCAGCCGGCCTCGCGCGCGCGTTCGAGCGCGTCGCGAACCTCTGGGAAGGGCTCCCAGTCCGGCAGCGTCCCGGCGGGGTCAGGAGCTCCGATCCGGCGCGCGACCTCGCCCATCACCTGCCGGTACGGCAGGTCCGGAGCCTCGATCTGGACGACCGGCTCGACCTCGTGGTAGCGGTCCAGCAGCTCGTCGCTGCCGAGGGCGGCGCGCAGCCCAGAGTTCCAGTCGATCAGCGTGCCGTAGCAGTCGAAGGTCGCAAAGCGCTCGGTTACTCGTCCCACTTCCCTACCACGATGGAAGCGTTGTGTCCGCCGAAGCCGAACGAGTTCGACATTCCGAAGCGAAGATCAGGGACGTCGCGCGAGTCGTTCGGGATGTAATCCAGATCGCACGCCGGGTCGGCCTCTTCGTAGTTGATGGTCGGCGGAACGATCCCGCGTTGAACGGCCAGTGTGGTGAAGATGGCCTCGACGGCACCCGAAGCGCCCAGCGTGTGCCCGGTCGCGCCTTTGGTCGAGGAGATCGGGGTCTCGGGCGCATGGTCGTCGCCGATGGCGATCTTGATGATGCGGGTCTCACTGGCGTCGCCCAGCGGCGTGGACGTGCCGTGCGCGTTGATGTACCCGATGTCCTCGGGCGCGACGCCCGCGTCCTTCATCGCCATGGTCATCGCACGCGCCGGGTTGTAGCCCGTCGGGTCGGGCTCGGTGATGTGCGTCGCGTCGGAGGAGATGCCGTAGCCGAGCAGCTCGCCGTAGATCTTGGCGCCGCGCGCGCGGGCGTGCTCGAACTCCTCGAGCACGAGGATGGCTCCCGCCTCGCCCATGACGAACCCGTCCCGGCCGGCGTCGAACGGGCGGCTGGCCTTCTCGGGCGCCTGGTTGCGGCGCGACAGCGCACGCATCGCGCTGAAGCCCGCAATCCCGATCTCGGTCACAGGCGCCTCCGTACCGCCGCAGAGCATCACGTCGGCCCGTCCGAGCCGGATCGCGTCCATGCCCTCGCCGATCGCCATATTGGACGCGGCGCACGCGGTGCACGGCGAGGTCAGCGGCCCCTTCGTCCCGAGTTCCATGGAGACCCAGGCCGCCCCCATGTTCGGGATGATCGCCGGGATGGAGAAGGGGTTCACCCGGTCCGGGCCACGTTCCCGTAGCGTGTCGTAGCAGTCCTGGTAGGCCTGGAGACCGCCGATCCCGGTTGCGACGGACGTCCCGATCCGATCCGGCTCCTTGGCGACGTCGAGCCCCGCGTCGGCCTCGGCCTGGCGCGCGGCGGCAACGATGATCTGCGCAAAGCGGTCCATCCGGCGCGAAGTCTTCCGGTCCATCCACTCCGTCGGGTCGAAGTCCTTGAGCTCACAGGCGAAGTGCACTGGGTAGTCGGAGGCGTCGAAGTGCGTGATCGGGCCCGCACCCGACTTCCCGGCGATGAGCGTCTCCCAGGACTCCTCGGCGTTCTTGCCGAGCGGTGTGATTGCACCGACTCCCGTGATGACGACTCGCGCGCGCCCATCCTGCATCTCTACATCCCCAGTCCGCCGTCGACGAGGAGGACCTCGCCGGTGATGAACGAGGCTTCGTCCGAGCAGAGGAAGCGTACCGCCGCCGCCACGTCCTCCGGATCGCCGAGCCTGGCCAGCGGCGTGTTCTGCAGCATCCCCGCTTTCGCATCCTCGGGAATCACGTCCGTGAGCCGGGTCTTGACATATCCCGGCGCGACGACATTGGCGCGCACTCCGCGGCTGCCCAGCTCACGCGCGAGGGACTTGGTGAACCCAATGATCCCCGCCTTCGACGCCGCATAGTTGGACTGCCCCCAGTTGCCGCGGAGGCCGACGATGCTGGAGAGGTTGACGATCGACCCGGAGCGGCGGCGCATCATCCCACGGCTGGCCGCCCGGCACGTGTAGAAGACGCTGCTCAGGTTGGTCTCGAGGACCGCCCGCCAGTCGTCGTCGGTCGTGCGCGCGAGGACGCCGTCGCGCGTAACACCGGCGCAGTTGACGAGGATGTCGAGGGTCCCGGCCTCCTCGACGAGCCGTCTCGCGTTCTCCCCCTCGGATACATCCGCCTGGATCGCGCGCCCCCCAGTCTCCTGGGCAACGGCCTCGGCCTCCTCCCGCGCCGAGCCGTAGCCGACCACAACGGATGCGCCTGCGCGTCCAAGCTCGAGTGCGACCGCACGTCCGATTCCCCGGGAACCACCCGTGACGAGAGCGACCTTGCCTTCGAGACTGCAGAACTCAGGCAGGGGGCAGGTGCTCCTCGAGCTTCTTCAGAGTCGAGAGGCTATTGACGGAGATCGCCTTCACGTTATCGTCGATCCGCTTGACTAGGCCGGAGAGCACGTTGCTCGGCCCGACCTCGACGAACGTCTTCACGCCGTCCTTGACGAGCTCGCGCGCCGACTGCGTGAACTTGACCGGCCCGGTCAGCTGCTCGACGAGCAGGTTCCCCATCCGCTGGGCCGGCTCGAATTTGGCGCTGACCGTGGACATGAAAGGCGTCACCGGCTCGTTGAACTTGACGCGGTCGATCGCGGGTCGGAGCCGCTCGGCAGCCTTGGCGACGAGCGGGCTGTGGAACGCACCGGACACCTTGAGCTTCACCGTCCGGCGCGCGCCCTCGAGCTCAGCCTTCCAGCGGCATTCCTCGACCGAGAGCGTCTCGCCGGATACCACCAGCTGGCCCGGACAGTTGTAGTTCGCCGGCCACACGTTCTCGATGCGGCGGCAGAGCTCCTCGACCACCTCGTCCTCGAGACCGAGGATGGCGGCCATGGAACCGGGATGCTCTCGCGCGGCCTCGGCGGTGGCCAGGCCACGCTCACGGACCAGCGCGATGGCCTCGGGGATCGAAAGCGCGCGAGCGGCGGCGAGGGCGGAGTACTCGCCCACCGAGTGACCGACGACGTAATCCGGCTCGATCCCGCGCTCGCGCAGCACGGCCAGGATGGCCAGGCTCGTCGCCACCAAGGTCGGTTGTTGCAGCTCGGTTTCGACCAGTTCCTCGAGCGGCGCGTCGAAGCAGAGCCGCCGCAAGTCGAGCCCGGCGGCCTCGCTGCCCTCTTCGAAGACGCGCATCGCGGCGGGCTCACGCTCAGCGATCTCGCGGCCCATCCCGGCCTCGAGCGAGCCCTGGCCGGGGAAGCAGAATGCGATCTTGCTCATCGCCTCACCCCACCACACAAAGAAGGGGGTTGATGGAGAAACATGTTTCCCCCAATGCTGAGAAGGCAATCTTGCTCACTTCGAGCTCCATTGCATCAGAGCAGAGCCCCATGTCAGGCCCGCGCCCATGCCGGTCATCAGCACGAGATCCCCTTCGTGGAGCCGCCCGGCGGCATCCGCCTCGGCGAGGGCGAGTGGAATGGAGCCCGACGACGTGTTGCCGTAACGGTCGACATTGACAACCACTTTATCTTTGGGAATCTCAAGCTTTCGTAATGCGTGGTCGATGATTCGCACATTTGCCTGGTGCGGGATGTAGACGTCGACCTCGTCGATCGTGCGGTCGCACTTGGTCAGGATGTGCTCGGCGGACGATACGAGGACCCGGGTCGCGAACTTGAACACCTCCCGCCCGTTCATCTGCGTGAAGTGCTTGCCCTCGGCCACGGTCTCGGCGGTCGCCGGCAGGCGGGACCCGCCGGCGGGCAGGAAAAGCTCCGGTCCGCCGGAGCCGTCGGCACCGAGCTCGAAGCCGAGAAACCCGCCATGGTCGACCCGCTCGAGCACCACCGCGCCGGCGCCGTCGCCGAACAGCACGCAGGTTCGCCGGTCGGTCCAGTCCATGATCTTCGAGAGGACGTCGCCGCCGACGACGAGCGGGCGCTCGGCGAGCCCGGCGGCCATCATCCCGTAGGCCTGTGCGAGGGCATACATGAACCCGGTGCAGCCCGCGGAGAGGTCGTAGGCGCCGGCATTCGGCATGCCGATCTCGTCGGCCAGGATCGCTCCGGTCGAGGGGAAGGCCATGTCCGGCGTGACCGTGGCGACGATCAGAAGGTCAATGTCCGACGCCTCCATTCCGGCCTGCGCGAGCGCCTGCCCGATCGCGGGCCGACAGAGATCGGACAACGCCTGTTCGGGCGCCGCGATGCGCCGTTCGCGAATACCCGTCCGCTCGATGATCCACTCGTCGGACGTGTCGACCATGGTCGCGAGCTCGTGGTTGGTCAGCACACGCTCGGGGAGATAGGCGCCGATCCCAGTGATCGACGCGAGGAAACCGTTTGGAGCGGCGCCGATCACCGTTCGACCGCGAAGGTAAGCGTGGCGCGGGCGGCCAGCTCGCCGCCGGCGTGAGCCTCGGCCTTGCCGCGTCCGATCGGGCCGCGGATGCGATCGAGCTCGCACGTAAGCTCGAGCTCGTCCCCGGGCTCCACGATGCGCTTGAACCGGCAGTCGTCGATGCCGGCGAAGTACGCGATCTTGCCGCGGTTCTCCTCCTGGGCGAGCACGGCGACGGCTCCCGTCTGCGCCATCGCCTCGACGATGAGCACCCCCGGCATCACCGGCCGTCCGGGAAAATGGCCGGCGAAGTACCACTCGTCCTCGCGCACACGGCGACGCGCGACCACCCGCTTTCCGGGTTCGAACTCCACCACCTCATCGATGAGGAGGAAGGGCTCGCGGTGCGGAAGGATCGACTCGATCTCAGCGCGTCCAAAAGGGGCCTGCACCAGGCGAGTGTACGGAAAGGCAGCGCCCCGCCAGCCCTGATCGCCGTGCCACAATTCCGGTATGCGCCGTACCCGTTTGCTCTTCGGACTACTCGTAGCAGCGGCGTTCCTCCTCTTCATCTCCTCCGTCTCCGCGCAATCGCGCCCGAAGGTCCTAGCGGTGCACTTCGCGCTCGACATCAACCCGGTGTCGCAGGACTACGTGAACCACCAGATCGACGTCGCCAACGACGGCGGCTACAGCGCTGTCGTGATCCTGCTCGACACCCCGGGCGGCCTCTCCACGTCGATGGAGAAGATCTACGAGAAGGAGCTCGCCTCGAGGGTGCCCGTGATCGTCTACGTCTCGCCCGACGGAGCCGGCGCCGCGTCCGCGGGAGTCTTCGTGGCCGAGGCCGCGGACGTGCTGGCGATGGCGCCGGCGACGAACATCGGCTCCTCGACGCCCATCAACCAAAGCGGAGGAAATCTCGGCAGCGACCTCCGCCGCAAGGTGATCAACCACTTCGCAGCGAAGCTCAGAACCCTCGCCGAGACCAACGGGCGCAACGGCGATTGGGCGGCCATGGCCGTGCGCAGGGCGTCGAACCTGACCGTCGACCAGGCGCTGCAGCGGAACGTGATCGATCTCAAGGCGCCAGACCTGCGGACGCTGCTCAACCAGCTGGACGGGAGGGAGACTTTCCGGCGCCACATCACGTTGCACACGGCAAACGCCGACATCGTCGAAGCGAGCCCCAGCTTCTTCTCCCGCTTCTTAGACGTCCTGATCGACCCCAACATCATCACCCTGCTCTTCCTGGCCGGCCTGGCCGGGATCGGGTTCGAGATCTTCCATCCCGGAGTCGTCCTACCGGGAGTCCTCGGCGCGGTCGCGCTCGTGACCGCGCTGTTCGGCTTCGCGGTCCTCCCCATCAGCTGGGCCGGGCTGCTGTTGCTCCTGCTCGGTGTGGCGATGCTCGTCATCGACGCCTTCGTGACGAGTCACGGCGCAATAACGGTGGCCGGCTTAATCAGCCTCGTCGTCGGAGCGATCATGCTCTTCCGAAACGCGCCCTCGCCCTACCACGTCAACCTCCCCTTGATCATCTCGATCGCCGTCGTCCTCGGCCTGTTGTGGGGCTTCGCCATCACGAAGGCGGTGCAGGTCCGACGCAAGCCCGTCAGCGTCGGGCCGCAGACGATCGTCGGCCAGTTCGGCGAGGTGCGCGGCGACGGCCAGGTCTTCGTGAACGGCGAGCTCTGGCGCGCGCGGCCGGCGGGAGACGAGCCGCTGAGACGAGGCACGAAGGTCCGCGTCGACGCCGTCGATCCCTCCCTGGTGCTCGAGGTCAGACCAATCGATGAACCCGTAGGATCGGGCCAATCCGTCTGAAAGGACTCGCATGACTGCCGCAATCGTCGCCGTCGTCGCCATCGCGTTCCTGCTCGTCCTATTCCTGTTCGCCGCGATCAAGGTGGCGCGTGAGTACGAGCGCGGCATCATCTTCCGACTCGGCCGACTGCTGCCCGAACCCAAGGGCCCCGGCCTCTTCATCCTCATTCCGATCGTCGACCGGATGGTGAAGGTCGACCTGCGAACGATCACGCTGAACATCCCGCCGCAGGAAGTGATCACCAAGGACAACGTTCCGGTACGGGTAAACGCGGTCGCCTACTTCCGCATCGTCGAGCCGAAGAACGCGATCGTTCAGGTCGAGAACTTCATGGTCGCGACTTCGCAGATCGCGCAGACGACGCTGCGCGCGGTGCTCGGCCAGCACGTCCTCGACGAGCTCCTGTCCGAGCGCGAGAAGATCAATTCGATTCTGCAGGAGATCATCGACGGCCAGACGTCGCCGTGGGGCATCAAGGTCTCGATCGTCGAGGTCAAGGACGTGGAGATCCCAAGCGGCATGCAGCGTGCAATGGCGCGGCAGGCCGAGGCCGAGCGCGAGCGGCGCGCAAAGGTGATCAACGCCGAGGGCGAGTTCCAGGCCTCCGAGCGGCTCAAGGATGCCGCGCTTGTCATCGAGCAGCACCCGATCGCGCTGCAGCTCCGGTACCTGCAGACTCTGCTCGAGATCGGCGCCTCGAACGCAACCACGATCGTCTTCCCCGCCCCGATCGAGTTGATCAAGCCGTTCCTGCAGGGCCCGGGTAGCGACGGCTAGTGACGCGATGGCCACGGCCGTGAGCGCCTCCGTGCATGGCCGCGCGAAAACCGAGCCTGGCAAGGACGCAGGGAGGAGCGCTCGTACCTGCAGTGGTACGGGTGCGACTGAGGACGCCGCCAGGCGAAGGTTTGCAGCCGGCCAGGCACACCAGGACTCTCGCGGCCGTGGCCATCATTAGGCGCGACCCGATCTCGGGCCGCCTCGTCTCCATCGCTCCAGGCCGGGCCAACCGGCCGGGTGCCGGGCGTGCGCTGATCGAGCCGGTCACGCAGGCTGAGCTCGACGAGTGCCCGTTCTGTGCCGGCCGCGAGGACCGGACGCCACCCGAGACTCTCCGTCTCGGAGACGGGCCGACCGGCTGGGGCGTTCGTGTCGTCCCCAACCTCTACCCGGCGCTCGAGCGGCAGGAAGTCGTGGTCCATTCGGCTGAGCACAAGCGCTCCTTCGCCGACCTGACGGACGATGAGATCGAGTGGGTGGAGGGCGCCTGGCTCGAGCGGGCCCGCGCGGGGCTCGAGGACGGCTTTTCCTATCCCTTTCCGTTGATCAACGAGGGCCGCACGGCGGGGTCGAGCCTGCCGCACTCGCACTCGCAGATCGCCTTTCTTCGCGAGCCGCCGCCCGCGGCGCAGTCACGGCGTGATCCACGCGCGGTCGAGGAAATCCTCGATCGTGACGACCTCGTGTTCGCGGAGGACAACTTGAGCCTAGCGGCGGTCCATCCCGCCGGTCGAGTGCCGTACGAAGTCATCATCGGCGGAACCGACTACCTCGGCGCGGAGTTGCGACTTCTTCGGTTGTTCGTCCAGAAGCTGCGCGCACTCGAAGGACCGGTGCCCTGGAACGCGTGGCTGTACGACCTGTACCAGGGTGAGGGAAGGCCGGGTTACATGGAGGTCGTCCCCCGCCTCACCGTGCTCGCGGGCCTCGAGCTCGGCGCCGGGGTCTACGTCAACTCACTGGACCCGATCGAGGCGGCTGCTCGGCTTCGCGCGGTTCGCTGATCCAGCCGCGCCATGCCTCGGGATCGAGCAGGAGCCGGAACGACCAGGCGAGCTCCTCCGGGTCGTCCTCCCAGTGCATGTTGGCCGCGCGCAACGCCACGCGGCAGATCTGGCCGATCCGACGGGCTGGCTCGACTATTGCCTCCAGTTCGGCGCGTGGCGCGAAGCGCGTGAACGGCTCGGTGTAGGCGTCACGGATCCGAGCCATCTCCGGTGAGCCCGGCGGAAGCTCGTGGCGGATCTCGATCACGCGCTGCGTCACCGTCAGCGTGAAGAAGGGATGGGATACGCAGGCGTCGCCCCAGTCGAGAAACCGATACGCGCCGTCGCGGACGAAGATGCTCCCGTACGTGAAATCGTCGTTGTTGATCGTCTCCGGCACAGGGCCGGCGACCAGCTCCTCGGAAACCCGTTCGACCTCCGGGGCGAGGGCGCGGAGCCGATCGTACTCCGCGGCAGTCTGGCCAACAGCGGCCTCGGCGAGGAGCTGCTCGTACAGGGCCGGGAGCCCGGCCGAGCGCCGGTCGAATGCCCCCGCCTCGACGAGTCGAGCGGCGTCCTTGGCGGCTTCGATCTGAAGCTCGGCGTAGAGCGGCAGCGCCTCTTCCCAGTACCGGACGTCGCGGTCCCGGTCGAGAATCGAGTCCAGCGATTCTCCGCCGGACCGCATCAGCATTCGCCCGTCCTCGTCCGAGAAGAGCACCTCGGTCACGAGCTCGGGCCGTCGCGCCGCGAGGAGCTCGATGAGCCGGGACTCGTGGGCGAGCGACGGGGTGGCTTCCTTGAAGTAGAGGAGACCTTCGGCAGTCGGCACACGGAGCACGGTCGCCCACGGCCTCATGCGTTCCTCCTCGATCGGTCCCGTGACGTCGACACGGGCCCGAATCCAACCCTCCTGGCTACTCCTCGGTGCCGTTTTCAGACTCGACCACCGGGGCGAGCGCGGACACCTTCTCGCCCTCACGCAACCGCATCACGATGACTCCCTGCGTCGCGCGGCCCGAGCGCTTGATGTCGTCGGCCGGCGTGCGTATGACGGTGCCGCCGGTCGAGATCAGCATCACCTGGTAGCCCTCGCCGACCACGCGTGCGCCCGCAAGCTGGCCCTTGGCCTCGGTCAGCTGAACCGTCTTGACCCCGAGCCCGCCGCGACCCTTGCACGGGTAGTCCGCGACTGGAGTGCGCTTGCCGTAGCCGTTCTCGGTCACGACCAGGAGGTCGGCCCCCGGAGTCGCGATGCCGGCCGCGATCACGTCGTCGCCGTCGCGGAGCTTCATCCCGCGCACGCCTTCGGTTGCGCGGCCCATCGGACGCGCGTCCTTCTCCGCGAAACGGATCGCCTGGCCCTTGCGGGACACGAGCACGATGTCGTCCCCTCCGTCCGAATGGAGGACGTCCACCAGCTCGTCGCCCTCGCGCAGCTTGATCGCGATGATCCCGTCGGCCCTGAGCGGCGTGTTGTAGTCCGCGAACGCGCTCTTCTTCACCACGCCGTTCTTGGTCGCCAGCGTCAGGTACTTCGCCTCACCGAAGTCGCGCGTTCTGATCGCGGCGCGGATCTTCTCGTCCTGCGAGAACGGCAGGAGGTTGACGACCGCACGGCCCTTCGACTGCCGCGAGCCCAGCGGGAGCTCGTGCACCTTGAGCCGATAGACCTTGCCGACGCTCGTGAAGAACAGGATGTAGTCGTGGGTGGAGGCGACGATGAGGTGCTCGATGTAGTCGTCCTCCTTGAGATCCATGCCCATGACGCCGATGCCACCGCGGCGTTGTTCGCGGTAGGTCGTGACGGGTAGCCGCTTGATGTAGCCAGAGCGGGTGATCGCGATGACCATGTCCTCCTCTGCGATCAGGTCTTCGAGCTCGAGCTCGCCCTCGGCGGCGACGATCTCTGTACGGCGGTCGTCCTTGCGGCCGTACACCTCCTTGATCTCGAGCAGCTCCTCGCGCACGACCGCATCGATCCGCGCCGTGTCCCCGAGGATGGCGCGCAGCTCGGCAATTCGCTCCTGCAGGTCCTTGTATTCGTCCTCGATGCGCTTGCGCTCGAGCCCAGTCAGGCGCTGGAGCCGCATCTCGAGGATCGCCTGCGCCTGGATCTCGGTGAGTCCGAAGGTCTCGATCAGCCCCGTACGAGCCTCGTCGACATCCGCCGAGCCGCGGATGAGCGCAATGACCGCGTCGAGGTTGTCGAGCGCCTTGAGATAGCCCTCGAGGATGTGCGCGCGGGCCTCCGCGCGCCGTAGCTCGTACTTCGAGCGACGGGTGACGATCTCGCGCTGGAAGTCGAGGTAGTGCTGGAGCTGGTCGCGCACGGGTAGCGTCCGCGGCACGCCCTCGACGAGAGCGACGGCGTTGTACCCGAACGTCGTCTGCAGCGCGGTGTGCTTGAAGAGCTTGTTCAAAACGACCTGCGGCACCGCCTCGCGCTTGATGTCGATCTGGACGCGCATGCCCGACTTGTCGGAGTGGTCCTTGACGTCGGAGATCTCGGGCAGCGTCCCATCACGCACGAGGTCCGCGATCTTCTTGATCACGCCCTCGTCGCCGCCCTTCTTCACCGTGTACGGCAACTCGGTGACGATGATCGCGGTCTTACCGCCGCGCAGCTCCTCGACGTGCGCGCGGGCGCGCACCAGGATGCGGCCGCGACCGGAGCGGTAGGCCTCCTTGATCCCTTCGCGGCCGAGAATGATCCCGCCGGTCGGGAAATCGGGTCCCTTGATGTGCCGCGTCAGGCGGTCGACGTCGATCGTCGGCTCGTCGATCATCGCGACGAGCGCGTCAACGACCTCGCCCAGGTTGTGCGGCGGCATGTTTGTCGCCATCCCGACCGCGATCCCGGCCGAACCGTTGACCAGGAGGTTCGGGAAGCGGGACGGGAGGACGCTGGGTTGCTGCTTGGTCTCGTCGTAGTTCGGAACGAAATCGACCGTGTCGGCGTCGATGTCGCGCAGGAGCTCGGTCGCCATGCGGGCGAGCCGGCACTCTGTGTACCGCATCGCGGCCGGCGGATAGCCGTCGACATTGCCGAAATTGCCCTGGCCGTCGATCATCGGATACCGCATCGAAAACGGCTGCGCCAGGCGGACCAGCGTGTCGTAAATCGCGGTGTCGCCGTGCGGGTGGTAGTTGCCCATCACCTCGCCGACGACACGTGCGCACTTGATGCGCGGCCGGTTCGGCTGGAGCCCGAGCTCGTGCATGGCGTACAGGATCCGGCGGTGCACGGGCTTGAGCCCGTCCCGCACGTCCGGGAGCGCGCGCGAGACGATGACGGACATCGCGTAGTCGAGGAAGCTCGAGCGCATCTCCTGCTCGAGATCGCGCGACTCGATACGGCCGGGACCAAGCGGTTCTACGGTGGACACGAGCCCCTCTCCTTCCTACACGTCCAGGAAGCGGACGTCTTTGGCGTTCTTCTCGATGAAGTCGCGGCGCGGCTCGACCTGATCGCCCATCAGCATGGAGAACACGGTGTCGGCCGCGGCCGCATCGTCCACCGCCACCTGAACCAGGATGCGCTTCGCCGGGTTCATCGTCGTGTCGGCGAGCTCGTCTGCGTCCATCTCGCCGAGTCCCTTGAAGCGGCTTATCTGGATTCCCTCCTTGGCCAGCTCGAGCGCGTGCGCACGGAGCGCTTCGAACGTCTCTGCACGCCGCGTCTTCTTCCCGTAGGCCAGCTCGAACGGCGGCGCGCCGACGATGTCGACCAACTTCTGGTACGCCCGCCGGAGCCCCGCGTAGACCGGCGACGACAGCAGGTCGAGCGGCACCACAACGTGCGAGGCAGCATTTGTCGCGGTCTCGACCACCTTGATGCGAACTCCGGCGTCGGCACGATCCTCGACCGTCAGCTCGTAGCCGTTTGGCGGGACGGCGGCCAGCGTCGCCTCGACGTCGTCGAGCGCGGTCGCGTCGGTCTCGACCAACCGGTGCTCGACCACGAAGGAAGCGGGAGCAGAGCCGTAGTCGGCGCGCAGCTTCGAGATCCAGCCGTCGAACTCGTGCAGCGCATTGACGAAACGGGCATACCGCGTCGGCGTGAGTGTCTGCGTCTTGCCGTCCCGATCGGTCACTTCCATGTCCTTGATCCGCTCGCGCACGAGCAGATCCTCGAACTGCGAATCCTTTTCGACGTACTGCTCACGGCCGCCGATCTTCACGCGGTACAGCGGCGGGACGGCGATGTACACGTGACCTCGCTCGACCAGCTCCGGCATCTGCCGGTAGAGGAACGTGAGGATGAGTGTGCGGATGTGCGCACCGTCTACGTCGGCGTCGGTCATGACGATGATCCGGTGATAGCGCAGCTTCGAGATGTCGAAGTCGTCGCCGATCCCGGTGCCGATGGCGGTGATCATCGACTGGATCTCCGCGTTCGAGAGCACCTTGTTGATGCGGTTCTTCTCCGAGTTGATCACCTTGCCGCGAAGCGGCAGGATGGCCTGGAACGTACGGTCGCGGCCGTCTACCGCGGAACCGCCGGCGGAGTTGCCCTCGACCAGGAATAGCTCCGCTGACTCTGGATCCTGGATCTGGCAGTCGGCGAGCCTGCCCGGGAGCGAGGCGGAGTCGAGCGCGCCCTTGCGACGCGTCAGCTCGCGGGCTTGGCGCGCAGCCTTGCGCGCACGGGAGGCCTCGATCGCCTTCTTGACGATCTGGTTGCCCTCCGTCGGATGCTCCTCGAGGAACTCGGCCAGCTTCGCGTTCACGGTCTTCTCGACCATGCCGCGCACCCATGGGTTCCCGAGCTTCGTCTTGGTCTGGCCTTCGAACTGCGGCTCACGCAGCTTGACCGAGATCACCGCCGCGAGGCCCTCACGGACGTCCTCGCCCTCGAGGTTGTCCTCCTTCTCCTTCAAGAGGTTCTTGGCCCGCGCGTAGTCGTTCAGCGTCTTCGTCAGGGCAGATTTGAAGCCGGACAGGTGGGAGCCGCCCTCGGTCGTATTGATGTTGTTCGCGAAGGAGAAGACCGACTCGACGTAGAGCCGGTTCCATTGCATCGCCACCTCGACCGCGCCCTCTTCCTCGGTGCCCTCGAAGTAGACGACGTGCTTGTGGATCGGGTCCTTCGTCGAGTTGACGTGCGAGACGAAGTCGCGGATCCCGCCCTCGTACTTGAACTCGACCTGCTCGCCGCCGGCGCGCTCGTCGGTGAAGACGATGCGCAAGCCTGCCGTGAGGAACGCCGTCTCGCGCAGGCGCTGCATCAGCGTCTCGTCCGAGAAGTCGACCTCCTCGAACATCTCAGCATCGGGAAGGAAGCTGATGATCGTGCCGCTCTCCTTGGTGATGCCGACCTTCTTCAGGTCGGTCAACGGCTCGCCGCGCGCGAACTCCTGGCGATAGATCTTGCCGTCAAGGTGCACCTCGGCTGTCAGCCACTCGGACAGCGCGTTTACCACCGAGACGCCGACGCCGTGTAGGCCGCCGGACACCTTGTACCCCGCGCCTCCGAACTTCCCGCCCGCGTGCAGCTTGGTCAGGACGACCGTCAACGCCGGCAGCCCCTGGTCCTTCATGACCTCGATGGGGATGCCGCGGCCGGCGTCCCGCACGGTCACCGAGTTGTCCGGATGGATGGTCACCTCGACCAGGTCGTTGTGCCCGGCAAGGGCCTCGTCGACGGCGTTGTCGACCACCTCGAACACGAGCTGATGGAGCCCGCGAGGGCCCGTCGAGCCGATGTACATGCCGGGCCGGAGCCGGACCGGCTCCAGGCCTTCGAGAACGGTGATGTCTTTCGCTGTATAGGTCGCTTCAGCCACTAAAAAAGCCCTGCAAATTGAACACTTCCGGGCGGAATTAAGTGTATCAGAGCAAGCGGTCGGAAGAAGCCCGCGCCAGGCTTGCCGCAGCCGCCCGGGAAATGAGCTCCCGAAGCTCCGAATCCCCTACCGGAGCGGCAATCTTAGCCGCTTCGGCACGGTCCTCGGCGGAGGGACGTGACGGAAGTTCTTGCTCTTTCCTTACGTTTTCCGCCCCCTTTTCCGGCAGTGGTCCGGGGGCGAAGCGCAGCCGCCGCGGCCGGTCCTCGCCGAGGGCGTGCGCGAGCCTGGCGGAGATCTCGGGCTCGAGTTGCGCCAGCTCGAACGCCCACGGCGATGAGCTGACCGAAACGTGCAGCGTCCCGTCGCGCGCGAGACGGGCCGGCCAGGCGTTCGCGGCGATCGAGTCGCCGACCACCTCGGGCCAAGCGGCCACGATTTCCGCCATCCCGCCCGCCGGTCCGAACCGGGCGAGCTCGTTCCGCACCTCGCCGCCGAGCTGTTCCATCACGGGCTTTTAAGCGGCGCGTGCCACCCCCGGGGACACCTCGATCAACTGGTCCGGTCCGCCCGGCAGCGCTTCGGCCGCTGTCGCCGTGACCAGGCTCTGCCCGACCTCACGGATGCGCTTGGCCAGCGTCCGACGCCGTCCCTCGTCCAGCTCCGATAGGACGTCGTCGAGGAGCAGCAGGGGCGGAACCGCCCGCTCGCTCAGGAGCTCGGCCTCGCCGAGCAGGAGCGCGAGGACAGCCACGCGCTGCTCCCCCTGGGATCCGAACCTGCGCAGGTCACGGTCGGCGGCCAGGATCGCGGCGTCGTGCAGATGCGGCCCAAGGCTGGTCGTCCCGCGCTCGAGGTCGCGGTCGAGCCGGGCCTCGAGCTCTTCTACCCCCGCTGGATCCCCCTGGTACTCGAGCGCAGCCCCCGCGAGACCGAGCGCCTCGGCGTGCGCGGCAAAAGGAGGGCCGAGCCGGGCCAGTGCCTCAACTCGCGCCTCCATCAGCGCCGCACCGAGCCCCGCCACCTGCTGTGTCCACGGAGAAAGGGCGTCACGTGAGGAGAGGCCCGCTCCGACCCGCCGCAGCGCCGCATTTCGCTGCCCGACCGCCGCCGCGTACTCCACCGGGAGCGCGGCCCGTGCCGGGAAGAGGCGACCCACGGCGCGGTCGAAGTACGCGCGCCGCACGACCGGCGAGCCCTTGACGATCGCGAGTCGGTCGGGTGTGAACACAAGCGCCGCGACCTCACCCCGCAATTGCTCGGCGGCCCGCAGCGGCGCGCCGTTCAGCTTCGCCTTCTTGGCGGCGCGCAGCTGGAGCGTCACGTCCAGCTCCACCGGCGATCCGCCCCGCTCGCCCCTGAGCGCGATCCTGCCCGCCTCTGCACCGATCCGGATCACCTCGGCGTCGCTCCGCGTCCGCGGAGAGAAGCCTTGCGCCCCGACGTGCACCGCCTCGAGCAGGTTCGTCTTTCCCACGCCGTTCGGTCCCACGACCAGGACGAGGCCCGGGTCAAGCCCGAGGTCGAGGCGCTCGTACGAGCGGATGGCGCGGAGCGAGACCTCGCGCAGGAGCATCAAGCACCCCCGCTTGCGGACCCGCTCAGTCCGGCCGGCTGCGAAGCGTCGCCTCGCGGCGTCCTCGCTCGCGAGCCCGTGTTTCGGCTCAGTACGAACGCTCCCTGCGTCCTTGCGAGGCTCGCTTGTTCGCCGGCCGAACAAGCCCGTACCCGCGGGCGGTGGCGCTCAGCCCGCCAGCCTGATGGGCATGATCAGGTACTGGAACTCGTCCTCCTCCGAGCGGATCAGGCCGGGGCGGAGAGGGCTGATGAGCTTGAGTTCGATCTCGTCGGCCTCGACCGACTCGATCCCGTCGCGTAGGAACTCCGCGTTGAACCCGATCTCGAGCGCCTCACCCGCGAAGGGGGCGGGCATCGTTTCGCGGGCCTCCCCGAGGTCTTGCGCCTGCACCGAGATGGTCAGCTCACCCTCGGCGAAGCGCAGCCGCAGCGGAAGGTTGCGCTGCGCCATAACCGCGATCCGGCGGACAACGTCCAGCAGCTCTCCGCGCGGCAGCCGCACCTCGTGCTCGAACCGCTCGGGAACGAGCTGTCGGTAGTCCGGAAACTGGCCGTCGATCCGCCGCGTCGTCAGCAGCACGTCGCCGGCCCGGAAGACCACGTGGTTCTCGTGCACACCGAGGTCGACCGTGTCCTCGCCGCCTGCGATGCGTCCCAACTCGGTGAGCGCGCGCGCCGGCACAATGGCCTCGAGCTCGGGCACCGAGCCCTCGATCGCGGTCTCCTTGACCGCAAGCCGGTAGGAGTCGGTCGCCGCCATCACGAGCTTTCCCTCTCCGAATCGAACGAGGACGCCGGTAAGCACCGGGCGCGACTCGTCGCGAGAAGCCGAGCGGCCCACACGCTGGATCGTTTCGAGCAGGGCCTCCCGGACGACTCCGAACGTCTGCGCGGCGTCCACCTCCGGAAGCCGAGGAAAATCCTCCGCGGCATGCGTGTGCAGCGAATAGCTCGCCGAGCCCGAGACGATCGAGACACGACCTTCCTCCGGCGAGTGGGCGATCTCAACCTCCTCCGCCGGCAGCAACCGCGCGATGTCGACGAAGAGCCTTCCCGGAACGACCACCGTGCCCGGCTCGGAGATGTCCGCCTCGAGCGACGACCGCAGCGAGAGCTCCATGTCGGTCGCCGCAAGCTCGAGCCTGCCGGCACTCGCCTGCAGCCAAACGCCCGACAGGATCTGCACCGTCGGGCGCATCGAGACGGCGCGCGAGACAACGGCGAGCTTCTCCACCAGTTCCTCGCGGGAGCACGTAAGTCTGAGACCCGATCCCACCGTGGTTTCTACTTGATTCATTTAAACCCCTCAGTACTAGTAGTAGGGATTGTGGACACCGGGGAAGACGCCTCTTCTCCGCTCGGTTGACGGGATTCTGCCTGTGTACGAAGCGTGTCGCTTCGTCCACGGGAGGAACAGCCCAAGGTGTGCTCCGGAGTTTTCAACGGGGATGCTTGATTCGCGCGGTGAGCTCTTGCACGAGGTTGTACACAGACCGGTCTTCCTTGATCAGGCGAGCGATCTTGGAGGTTGCGTGGATGACTGTCGTGTGATCGCGACCGCCGAACTCACGCCCGATCTTTGGGAGCGATGCATCCGTGAGCTCGCGTGAGAGGTACATCGCGACCTGGCGCGGATACACGATGTTCTGGGAGCGACGGTCGCCGCACAGCTGCTTCCGGTTGAGCCCGAATCGCTGCGAGACGAGTTCCTGGATCCGGTCGATGGACACCTGGCCGGAATCGCCCTGTGGAAAGACGTCTTGGAGGACGTCCTGGGCGAGCTCGACCGTGATCGGCCGGCCGGTCAGCGATGAGAAGGCAACGACGCGCGTGAGCGCGCCCTCGAGTTCGCGGATGTTCGTCGAGATGCGCCCGGCGATGAAGGTGAGGATCTGTGGATCGGGGATGTGGGTGCCGTCTGTCTTCACCTTTTTGCGCAGGATCGCGATGCGCGTCTCGAGGTCCGGCGGCTGGATGTCGGTGATCAGTCCCCACTCGAACCGCGAGCGCAGGCGCTCCTCCAGCGTCGGGAACGAGCGCGGCGGCCGGTCGGAGGAGATGACGATTTGCCGGCCCGCCTCGTACAGCGAGTTGAAGGTGTGAAAGAACTCCTCCTGGATCGACTCCTTGTGCTCGAAGAACTGGATGTCGTCGATCAGCAGCAGGTCGTAGGTGCGGTAGCGCTGCTTGAACCCCTCGATCCGCTTGTCGCGCAGCGAGTTGATGAAGTTGTTCATGAAGGTCTCGCTGGTGACGTAGTGGACGGAGAGGCCACCGGAGTGCTCCGCGATGTACTGCGAGATCGCCTGAAGCAGGTGCGTTTTCCCCAGGCCGGTCCCTCCGTAGATGAAGAGTGGGTTATAGGCCTGCGCAGGCGCCTCGGCCACCGCGAGCGCCGCCGCATGCGCGAAGCGGTTGGACGACCCGATGACGAACGAGTCGAATGTGTACTTCGGGTTGAGGTCCGTGTAGACGGGCTTCGGCCGCTCCGCCGGAATGCTGGCCGGCTGCAAGCGCGGCCGTCGGCGGACGGTGAGGACGATCTCGTGCTCTTTCCCCGTGGCCTCGCGGGCAGCCGCCTTGATCAGCTCGAGGAAATGGCCGGCGATCCACGCCTTCGCGAAGTCGTTGGGCGCGGCGATCGTGAAGGTGCCGTTCGAGAGCTCGATCCCTCTCGCTTCGCCGAACCAGGTCTGGTAGGTGGTCTCGTTGAGCGCCTGCCTCAGTCGTGCCGCAACTTCACGCCAGAGGCTCTGTGCCGTCAGCTCGGGTTGGCGCTCCATCCCCCTCCGTCGTCTCGTCCTGCCCGCCTGCGAAGCGGCGATAGTACCACCCTCCCGGCCGCCTCTCAATGTCGATATCCGAGCCGGCCGACTCGCCAAAAGCGCCCTATTTGCAGGGGTTTATTCACCTTTCACACTTCTGTCCACAGTCTGTGGACAGACTGGGTACAACTTCGTTTCCGCCGCTCGTTGCGGCAACTTCGTGGCCACTGCTGCTGTGGAAAACGGCCACTTTCACAACTTGTCTATACTGGTTCGGCGCCGCTTACGCGGCGCGTCTTTCTGTCTCCATTCGTCTCTCATGAAGCGGACCTATCAGCCCAACGTGCGCCGTCGGAAGCGCAAGCACGGCTTCCGTTCCCGCATGTCCACGCGCGCAGGCAGGGCGATCCTGAAGCGCCGCCGCGCCAAAGGGCGCAAGCGGCTGTCCGCGTAGGGCCTGGGGCCGTGCAACGCGGGCACCGGCTCTCCCGATCGCGGGACTTCGACGCCGTCTACCGCCACGGCCGCTCCGTCTCGACCCGGTATCTCGTGCTCTACTGGTTCGAGCGTGAGAACGACGACGAGAACGGTCCGCGGCTCGGCGTGGCCGTGCCGAAGAAGGTCGGCGGCTCGGTGGTCCGCAACAAGATGAAGCGCCGGTTGCGCGAGGCGTGGATGCGCCAGTCCCCGACACCGCGGAACGACTACGTCCTGGTCGTGCGGGAGGGACTGCCCGAAGCGGTCGAGTCGCGCGGCTTCGACTGGCTCGAGGAGCGGATCGGCGAGGTGCTCCAGAAGGCACAGGCATGAAGTACCCGGCCATCGCTGTCGTCTACGCCTACCGCTGGCTGATCAGCCCGCTCATCCCCGCCGGCACGTGCAAGTACCACCCGAGCTGCTCGCAGTACGCGATCGACGCGCTGAAGAAGTACGGGCTCGTGCGCGGATCGCTGAAGGCCGCCTGGCGGATCCTGCGCTGCAACCCCTGGAGCCATGGAGGGGTTGACTACGCATGAGCATCTGGGTGATCGCCGGCATCCTCTCCCCGCTCGAGCATCTCTTCCGGAACATCCTCGACTGGTTCCACTCGAGCCTCGGGCTGCCGTGGGCGTGGTCGATCGTCGCGCTGACCGTCGTCGTCCGGATGCTGCTCGTCCCGCTCACGGTCAAGCAGATCCACTCGATGCAGAACCTCCAGCGGCACGCGCCGCAGATGAAGGAGATCCAGAAGAAGTACAAGAACGACAAGCGCAAACAGCAGGAAGAGCTGATGAAGTTCTACAAGGAGAACCAGATCAACCCGGCTGCGTCGTGCCTGCCGCTCCTCGCGCAGTTCCCCGTCTTCATCGCGCTGTACTTCGTTCTCAACACGTTCGCGAAGGAGGCGAGCCAGCCCGGGAGCCCGATCTACGGGGACGACTTCGACTGGCTCGGGCTGATCAACATCACCAAGCACGCGAGCGTCGGGTGGGGGGTGCTCCTGCTCGTGATCTACGCGGGCAGCCAGATCGCGTCCACGTACTTCATGTCCGCGACCATGAGCAAGGGACAGCGCTACCTGATGATGGGGCTGCCGCTCGTGTTCATCACGTTCATCGCTCGCTTCCCAGCCGGCCTCGTCCTCTACTGGGCGACGACGAACCTGTGGACGGTCGGCCAGGGGATCATCACGCGGAGGCTGATGCCGAAGACGCCGGCGCCCTCGCTCTTCCAGCGCCGCACCTCGAAGGCTCCGCCCAAGGAAAAGCCGGAGCCCGCGGAGGACGGCGCAAAGCCCGTGGAGGCACCCGCGCCGGCACCTGCGCCCGCGGCTGCCGCGGCGCCGAAGCAGGCCCAGGTTCGCCGGGTCAAACGTAAGAAGAAACGCGCGCGCAGGTGAGCTCAGGCGAGCTGCAGACCGAGGCAACCGGCGAAACGGTCGGCGAGGCGAAGTGGCAGGCCCTGCGCGAGCTCGAGCGCATGCTCCCCGGTCTGGACAAGTCGCGCGTCCGCTTCCAGGTCGTCTCCGAGGGTGAGCGCGGGCTGCTCGGCGTCGGCTACTCGCCGGCGCGAGTGATCGCGAGCGTCGCGGGGGATATGACCGTGGAGCCGGTGGATGTGGGCGAGGAGAGCGAGGTCGGCGCTCTCGTTCGGGAGGTTCTCGAGCGGATCGCGAATGAGCTGCGCCTCGCGTCCCGCGTGACGATCGCCGAGGACGACGAGTCGGTGCTCGCCTCGTTCTCCGGCAACGATCTCGGGCTGCTGATCGGCCGGCGCGGGACGACAATCGACGCCGTCCAGTATCTCGTGAATGCGATCGTGTTCCGCCGTTTCGGCGAGCAGGCGAAGCACGTGGTCGTGGATGCAGCGCGCTATCGGGAGCGCCGGCGGGCGACGCTCGAGTCGCTCGCGTCGCAGGTGGCGTCGCATGTCCGCGCCAGCGGTGAGCCGGCCGAGCTCGAGCCGATGAGCGCGCCGGAGCGCAAGATCGTCCACCTGCGCCTGCAGGACGAGCCGGGTGTCGAGACCGAAAGCGAGGGCGCCGAGCCGCACCGCTACGTCGTCGTGCTTCCGGCGCGTGACTGACGGCGCTGATGGCTCTAGCTGGCGGAGCCTCCCCGTTCGCCCAGACCCCCTCCACCGGTCCGCTGACGCGGACGAGCGGCTTCGCCGCTGGATCTCCTATCTCCTTTCCACACCCGGGCTGACCGGCATCCGCGAACCCGAAGAGGCGTGGCATGTCCACGTCGAGCAGTCGCTCATTGCGCTCCCGGCGGTGCGGGGGGTGGAAGGGCCGATCGTAGACGTCGGCTCGGGCGGGGGCGCGCCGGGGCTGCCGCTGGCCGCCGCTCTGCCCGAGCGCGAGGTGACACTGCTCGAGAGCAACGGCCGCAAGGCCGCGTTCCTCGAGCGGGTCGCGTCCGAGTTCCCCAACGTGCGAGTCGTACGCGGGCGGGCGGAGGAGCAGGAGCTCGAGACCTACGGCGTGGCGGTCGCCAAGGCGCTCGCCCAGCCGCCCGTCGCCGCGGAGCTGTGCCTCCCGCTGGTCCGCAGGGGTGGTGCGGCGGTCCTGTACATCGGTCCGTCGGCTGACGCGGCAGCCGCCGGCGTGGTGGCCGCGAAGCTCGGCGGAGGCTCGCCTCAGTACCATTCCGGTCTCCTCGTCATCCCGAAGGTCGGGCCGACGCCGGCCGGCTTCCCCCGGCGGCCCGGGATGGCCGGGAAACGTCCGCTCGCGTAACGAGAATCCATTCCATGCCGGCGACGATCTATGCCGTCGCCAACCAGAAGGGCGGCGTCGGCAAGACGACCACCGCAGTCAACCTCGCAGCCTGTCTGGCGGAGGCCGGCGAGCGCGCGCTCATCGTCGATCTCGACCCGCAGGCGAACGCGACTTCCGGGCTCGGCGCCCGTGCAAACGGCACGTCTACGTACGACCTGCTGGACGGCGCGCCTCTCGCGGGCCTGGCGAAGGAGACGGCGCTTCCGGGGCTCCATCTCGTGCCTGCGCGACCCGAGTTGGCAGGAGCGGCAGTGGAGCTGGCCGGTCGCGACGACGGCGAGACGTATCTCCGCCAGGCGCTCGACAGAGGCCGCGACGAGTACGGTTTCGTCTTCCTCGACTGTCCGCCGTCGCTCGGTCCGCTCACCGTCAATGCGCTCGCCGCGGCCGATCGTGTGCTCGTCCCGGTGCAGGCGGAGTACTACGCGCTCGAGGGGCTGTCCCAGCTCATTCACTCGGTGGAGCTGATCCGTGGACGGCTGAATCCACGGCTGCAGGTCGGCGGCGTGCTGCTGACGATGGTCGACGGCCGGACGAAGCTGTCGGCGGAGGTGGCCGAGGAGGTACGCCGCCACTTCGGCGCGCTCGTGTTCAAGACGACCGTTCCGCGCTCGGTTCGCCTGGCGGAGGCGCCGAGCTACGGGATGCCCGCAATCCGTTACGACCGGCACTCGGCGGGAGCCGAGGCCTACTGGAAGGTGGCGATGGAGCTTGTCGAGCGTAGATAACGGACTGACCGGCCGAGCTCGCCGGAATCTGGCGGCTGCAAAGCGTCGCCGGGCGTCATCCTCAGTCGCGCCCGTAGCCAACGGCTACGCGCGCTCCCTGCGTCCTAGCCCGGCTCGCTTTTCGTGCGCCGGCTACTCGGCGAAATGACCGGCCAGCCCGTTCCTGAGAAGAGACGAGGATTGGGGCGTGGCCTCGAGGTCCTCGTGGGTGGCCTGGGCGACGGCCCTGAGCTCGCGCAGCTGCCAGTGGAGTCGATCCATCCCAACCCGCGGCAGCCACGCCGCCGCTTCGAGCCCGAGGCGGGCTCGGGGCTGGCGAAGTCGATCGAGGCTCAGGGGATGCTCCAGCCTGTGGTCGTTCGCGCGCGGCCGGCTGGCGGCTACGAGCTGATTGCCGGCGAACGGCGTTGGAGGGCGGCCAAGGAGTCCGGCGTCGCGAAGGTGCCGGCGCTCGTCCGGGAGGCGGACGATCAGCAGTCATTGCTGCTGTCGCTCGTCGAGAACGTGGCCCGCGAGCAGCTCTCGCCGGTCGAGGAGGCCCGCGCCTACGCCATCCTGATCGACGAGTTCGGGCTCGGGGTGGGCGAGATCGCCGACCGCGTCGGCCGCTCGACTCCAGGCGTGTCCAACCGGCTGCGCTTGCTCGAGCTTCCGGACGACGTCCTGTGGATGATCGCCCGCGGTGAGCTGACCGAGGGACATGCGAAGGCCGTGCTCGCCGCGCCGGGTCAGGCGGAACGCCGACGGCTGGCGCGGCGCGTCGTCAAGGAAGGACTGTCCGTGCGCGCCACCGAGCGCGCGGCCCGCGCACGGGGAGCGCGCACGTACCGGACGCGGCCGCGCTCGATCGACCCCGCGCTCTCGGAACGGGCGGCGCGCGCGATTCAGCGCCTGACGGGCTTCCGTCCGAAAGTGACGCCGACCCGGGTTGAGATCCCGTTCGCGGACGAGAAGGAACTTGCGGAGCTAACGGAGAGTCTCGAGCAGCACGCTCGCTAGGTGCTGACTGGGAACCTCCCGGTTCCCCCAGACCGACTCCACCGGTCCGGCCTACGGCCGGACGAACGCTTCGCCCGTGTGGCGTAGACATGCCGGGGGAACCTCCCGGTTCCCCCAGACCCCCTCCACCGGTCCGGCCTACGGCCGGACGAACGCTTCGCGCGTGTGGCGTAGACATGCCGGGGGAACCTCCCGGTTCCCCCAGACCGACTCCACCGGTCCGGCCTACGGCCGGACGAACGCTTCGCGCGTGTGGCGTAGACATGCCGGGGGAACCTCCCGGTTCCCCCAGACCGACTCCACCGGTCCGGCCTACGGCC
>Ga0075428_100000664_pt1 | contig 35332 bp, 41 predicted proteins | sample RhiMetdeltSRZDD2_FD_75291 | JGI IMG/M metagenome (GOLD analysis project Ga0075428, IMG submission 75291) | Populus rhizosphere microbial communities from Tennessee, USA - Rhizosphere MetaG P. deltoides SRZDD2 | ecosystem: Host-associated > Plants > Roots > Rhizosphere > Soil | place: USA... | reverse complement strand
GGCGGACCATGCCGGCGGACCATGCCGGCGGACCATGCCGGCGGACCATGCCGGCGGACCATGCCGGCGGACCATGCCGGCGGACCATGCCGGCGGACCATGCCGGCGGACCATGCCGGCTCGGGTGGGGCGCCACTTCGTCGTGCGGACAACTCTCTACACCCCGCAAAGGGTGTCGAGAGTTGTCACCGCACAAAGCGTGAGGCCGCGTGAGGCCGCGCGAGACTGCTGGGTCAGCCGACACGATCAACGTGGCGATCAAGGTAGCGCTGGACGATCCAGCTCACCTCGTCCTGCCGATCCGTGATGAGCTCCACGCCGCGCTCGCGCCGCACCTTGTCGAGCGCCCGCCGGCTCCAACCCGCCGGCAGCCGGTCACCACCATCAGCCCTGGACACACCCACCTCGCCAGGTCGGTGATTACGGTGGCGAGGAAGGGCAGGGCCACCAGCCCCAACCCCAGCAACGACACCCATGTCCAGGCACCCGACCAAGGCCGCGCCGGACCGACCCGCAGTGTTTCGGGCACTTCCTCCTCGGGGTTGGCCGCGACATCCTTGATCGATCGCCCGATCATGCGCCGCGCCGTGAGGGACAGCACGAAGAAGGTCACGAGGCCGGCGGTCAGCGGTATCAGAGCGATCACCGCGGGCGTCGCGTCACTGTCGTCAAGCCAGCAATCACACCACAAGGCGATAGCGAGTGCGGCCAGGCCGACCAGCATGAGGGCGCCGGTGACTCCGAGCACCCGTCCGGCGATCCGCATCAGGCGGCGTCCCCGCGCCAAGGTCGCGCGCTGCTCCCGCAACGTTGTCATCCTGGCCGCCCGTCAACGTCCGCTTTGGACAGATGCGCCGATCATATCGGGGACGGGCTGTTGGCGACGCTTGAGGTTTCGTACCGCCGGGACGGCGAGCAGCACGATGCAGCCCACGACGCAGACAATCGTGGAGATGTGAGCAGCTGCTCGCCGCCGCTGGCCCCGGCCAGCCGGGGAGCAACAGGCACAACGCGCTCACCGCGAACGTCGCGGCGTCGATGAGGTAGACCACGCCCGCCCCGGTCAGTGTGATCAACACGCCCGCCACGCCCGGCCCGGCGAGCATCGCCATGGAATCGGCCACCTTGATGGTGGCGTTGGCCCGCTGAACATCCTTGGCCACCAAGGGAACCATGCTGCTCACGCCGGGCTGGAACATCGCGGTCGCGCTCCCCGCCACCGCGTACGCGACGATCAGCAGCCACAGCGGCGGTTTACTGGCAAAGACGCGGCCGCCATGACGCCGTGGCTGATGATCCGCACCACATCGGCGCCGATCATCATGCGCCGGGCGCCGAACCGGTCGGAGAGCACGCCGCCGAAGAGTACGAGGGCGACGAAGGGCGCGGTCCACACGGCCAGCGTCACGCCCACGCCCGTCACGCCATAAAGCCCGCCCACGGCCAGCGCCGTGGCCACCGGCATGAGCGCGTCACCGAGCGCCGAGATGGAGCGGGCGGTGAAGTAGAGCGAGAAGTCCCGGGCCCACAGGCGCATCCGGTTATCTTGCCTGGGATCTTGAACACATCCTATGGGCCGCAGCGGAGTCGCCGGAGCCGGCTCCGACACGGAAGAACCGGCCTAGGTGATGGGCGCGCTATAGACCACAGGCTCGCCCGGGGTCCACAGGATAATGGCCGGCTGGTCGGTGCGCGCGAGCACGAGGGTGCTGCCCGACCACGCCAGCGTCATCTGGTTGAGCGCCGCGAACGGAGTGCCGGGCATGGCGACCCATAGCGCCAGCTTGGTGTCGAACACCACGATCACGTGCTGCCACTGGCCCCGGTTGGTCAGCTGGGTGGCGAGGTAGCGGCCGTCCCGGCTAAGCGCGGCCTGATACACGGTCAGCTCCCGGTCCGGGATCTCGGTGTCGAGCCGGGCGCCCGTGGCCAGGTTGAGGACACTGATTCCGCGGTCGTACGAACCGTAGGCGACGGTGCTGCCGGAGGCGGCGAAAAGTTGCGGAAACCGGTGCCGCACCTCGCCCGAGCGGGGATCCCAGATCTCCCACGTGCCCCCGGGAACGACGGCGAGCACGAACCCGGCGACGGTTTCGTGGGCGAGCGTCCGGTCCTTCGGCAGCATCACCTCCTCGCGCCTCGTCCCGTCAAGGGCGTGCCGGGTCACACGGGCACCGGCGGCGGCGAGCACCGAACGCCCATCCGCCCCGACCGCGATCGAGTCGCCGCTCGCGATCGGCCTGGCCGTGCTCAGATCCCCGGTCACTAGGTAGGCGTCGGTGGGCGGCGCCGGGCTCGAGCTGCCGCTGATGGCGGTGCGGGCGGTCACCACATACCCGTCGCCGATCTCGGTAACCGTGTATTTCCCTTGTGGTCCAATGGAAAACCCGTTGATGCCGATGACGGCGCCGCGCGCCGGATCGACCACGTGGGGCGGCTTGACCGGGGCGACCAGGGCGGGCAGGCTCGCCGGTGGCGGCGGCCCCTGCGGCCACAGCGGCAGGAAGCCGCCGGAGGTGCGGCTGGGCTCGGGATCGGCCGGAGTGGCCAATGTGGACGATGGTGGGCCGGATCGCTTGCCGCCGGCGAGCACCCAGACCCCGAGTCCCATCACGACGATCAGGACGAGCAGGAAGAACCCGAACCGCGCGCGCGGCCCGGTTCGAGGGCTCTCGATGACGTCCACGTTTCCCATACTGCCGTACCCATGCGGCCTATCGAGTGGCGGCGAGCATGCGAGCCGAGGAACGAGCCTCCGCGGGCAAGCGGCATATCCTGAGGGCATGGCACAGCACGGGGCCCCGATCATCCTGTTCGAGACGGCGGCCGAGTTCGAGGCCTGGCTTGAGGACAACCACACCGACGAGGCCGGCGTCTGGCTGAAGATCGCCCGCGCCGGGTCGGACCACAGGACTCTGACGATCGGCGAGGCGCTGGATCTGGCGCTGTGCTTCGGTTGGATCGACGGGCAGCGGCGGAGTCTGGACAAGGACTTCTATCTCCAGAGCTATACGCCGCGGCGCAAGCGCAGCCGGTGGTCGCGGATCAACCGGGACAAGGTCGCTGAGTTGACCACGGCCGGGCGCATGCGGCCCAGTGGCCTTGCCGAGGTCGAACGGGCCAAGGTCGACGGCCGGTGGGAGGCGGCTTACGAACCGCAGCGCTCCGCCGCGGTACCAAAGGAAATGAAAAAAGCTCTTGACGCCGATCCCGAGGCCGCCGCGTTCTTCGCCGGTCTCAACAAGGTGAACCGCTTCGCCTTCATCTTCCGCTTCCAGCAGGCCAAGCGGGAGCAGACGAAGGCCAACCTCATCCAGCGACTACACGAGGGCCGCCCCCTTTATTAGGGGACGGCCCTCGTTCGGTGCGGGAGTAAGGTTTTACAGCGCCGGGAAGGCGTTGGCCATCAGCTGCGAGAACTGGGCCGGGAACCACTGGCCGGAGATCGGCGAGTCCGGTAGCGCACCGGACGCGCTGTTGCCGTTACGTTCGTTGCCGAGGTACCTCTCGTCGCACATCTGGTCCCAACCCTTGCCCTCGTTGTTCGGGATCAGGCGGCTGGAGCCGTCGGACTCACCCGGCGGCTTGATCCACACGTAGGCGTCGATGCCGGTGGCCGGGTTGGCCCGCGGCCGCTCGCCGAGGCCGGCACCGGTCTGGTTGCACCAGTTGCCCTTGTGGATACGCCGGTCGATACGCGACTGGTTGACGTTGGTGTTCAGGTCGGTCGACGTGCTCGCGGCGGTGGGCCGGTTCGGCAGCGCCGGGCAGGGCGCCTGCACGCAGTTGCCCCAGCCGTTGCGCGACGTGTCGATGAGCATGCCGATGCCGTCGGTGCCGCCGCCCGTGTTGAAGCCGGCGCTGATCAGCTGCTGGCGGAACGCCGCGGCGAAGGTCAGCTCGTCGTTGTAGTCGTTGAAGCTAAGCCAGGCCGCCGACTTGACCTGCTGGCCGTTGATGGTGCCGTTGATGTTGATGAACGGCTCCGACAGCGCCGAGTAGTTGGCGGTGTTGGTGATGAAGCCCCACACGTTGGCCGGGGTGGAGCCGCTGGCTCTCGCAGCCTCGGCCAGCCTCGTGGCGGTGGCGCCGAAGTTGGCGGGCCAGCCGATCCAGCCGTGGTGAGCGGCGTCGATGTAGTTGTAGACGTTGGGGACCTGAGCGAGCCTGCGCAGGGCGTAGCCAACGCCGTTGATGTAGGCGCCGTTCGAGTTCACGGTGCTGCACATCGCGACATTGAGGTTGGTGACGAGGTTCGGGATGGAGTCGATCTCAATGATCGTCACGATCCGCAGGCCGCGGTACTGCTCCTCGCCCATAAGGTTGGCGATCGGGTCGATGTACTCGGCCTGGTACCTGGGCAGGTCGTTGGGGCCGAGCTCGCCGTTGGAGGCAAGCGCCGAGCAGTCACGGCCGGGCAGGTTGTAGATCACGACCTGGATGTAGAGCGCGGTCGCGCCATTGGCGGCGTCTTGCCGGACGGCCTCGTCGAGGTGTGCCCGCAGGCCCATGGCCCCGGAGCCGCCGGCGATGGCCGCGATGCGGTCCATCCACACGCCGGTGGGCTGGTTGGCGATCCGGCTGCCGCCGCTGACGCTGTTGGCCCTGGCCCGCCAGTCCGGGTTGTTGTAACCGGTCGCGCCGGCGAACGGGTTGTTGACCCGGTTGTCCGGCCCGGTGGGTTCGTCGTCGGCCTCGGTCACCATCAACGAGCCGCTGGTGACGCCCGTGCCGGAGCCCGTGATGGTCGCCGTGCCGTTGAGGTTGTCGGCGTCCTGCGCCGCGCTGACCGTGACATTGACCGGGACCGTGCCGTTGGTCGTGGTGAAGGCGACCGACGTCGGCGAGACGGTGATGTTGGTGTCGCCGGTGCGGACCAGGCTCACCGTCACGTTCGCGGTCGGGTTCGAGCTGAGGCGCACGGTGACGACCTGGCTGCCACCCTCGGCGACGGTGGTGCTGACCGGGTTGAACACGACCGACGGGGTGCCGCCGCCGCCGACGGAGAACTGGACCGGCGGGGTTTCCCGGATGCCACCGGAGTTGTCGGTCGCCCGAGCGGCGGCCGTGTGGTTTCCGGCGGTCAGGTTGGTGGCGCTGAACGAGTACGGGCTCGTGGTGTCGGTGTTGACGACCACGCCATCGATCAGGAACGCCACGTTGGCGATGGTGCCATCGGGGTCGCTGGCGGTCGCGGCCAGCGGGACGGGGGTGCCCGCGGCGAAGTTCTGGCCGGCGGTCGGGCTGGTCAGGGTCACGTTGGGCAGCTGGTTGACGGGACCGCCACCACCCGGAGTACATGTATACGTCGGGGCGACGAAGCTGTTTGTCCAGCGGCCGTTGTAGCCGATGCTAGTGGAAACGCCCGTGCCGAGGTTACGGTTCCAGTCCAGCGGTGTGGCGGTCACAACACCACCGGAGAATGTCCAGTTGGCCGACCAGCCCTGGGTGAACCCCTGTCCACTCGGGAGGGTGCTGGTGACGGTCCACGAGGTAATCGGGTCACCGGTGTTGCGGACGGTGAGGTTGGCGGTGTAGCCGCCCGTTCCCGGGCTCTCGGTCCAGGGTTGAAACGTTGCGGTCGCTTCGCAGGAGGTCGCCGCCGAGGCCGAGGACTGGAGTACGGCGACTCCAGACAGGACCAGAATACTTCCGGCGACCGACGCAATGAGCTTGCGCTGGTTCATGCCATCTCCATATGGGGAGCGTGCTAGTGAGACTGACATACCCGGATTAGCCGTGCCCTCGGCGTGCCCATACCTTACATGGGAGCGCTCCCGCCCCACAAGAGCCCGACTAACTCGCGGCTCAACCCCTATAGGTCAGGATCGCTGAGATGAGGACCACTACGTCGTCATAGAGCGCCGAGAAAGGACGGTCCATCTTGGAGGGTCCGACGTAAGGATCGATCGCCTGAAGCAGCAGCTCATTGATGCCGCCCACGATGGCCAGCGCCCGGGGCATCGATAGCGGTTTTAGCTCGGGGTTGGCGGCCCGGCCCGCCTCGACGAGGTCGACGATGGTACGGGCGAAGCCACGCAATGTTTCCTGCCGCATCCGGAACGCCCGCTCCCCGGCGCCCTGCATCTCGACCAGCAGGGTGCGCGAAAACTGGGGCATGGAGTCCAAAGCGGACAGGAAGGCGGCGACCCCCTGCGCGATCTGCTTGGGGAAGCGCTCGCCCGAGTTGCCCGAGGTACGGATGATCTTCATCAGGCCGGCGGTAACGTGCTCGTAGAGGGCGAGAAGGCACTCCTCCTTGCTGCCGAAGTGCTCGTAGAAGGTTCGCTTCGACACGTGGGCCAGCGCGACGATGTCCGCGATCGTCGTGGCGGCGTAACCCTTCTCCGCGACGCAGGCGGCCAGGGCACCGATCAGGTCACGACGGATCGTCTCGTCGGTGCGGGTCGCCGTGGTCATGAAGCCAAAGATAACGCGACACGTGACGGTTGCCGGAATCGCCGGGATCACCGTGGCGTTCGCCGCCTGAACTCCAGATGACGTTCAGGGGAGATCTGTACCCGGACGCGCTCCGGGAACGATGGGCTTGCCTCGCACGGGAAGCACGCGCCCTCGGCCACCCTGAGCGCGTCCAGCGACCCGACGGCGGCCTTGTACTCGCCCGTCATGGTCTCCATGGTCGAGGCGGTAACCTCCAAGCGGCACAACAGATCCTGGGTGCCGTTGTCCCCGTTGACGTCGCCCGGGCGCAGGTCGGTCAGCATCGCTGTACCGCAGTGGAGGTCCGCGCGCCACCGCCGTTGCTTTTCGCGATGGTCCCCGATCCCGGCCACCACGCCGCCGACGATGACGCCGATCGATCCGGCCGCCAGCCCGGTGGCGAGCACCGATTGCCAAGCCGGCGACTCGCTGTCCGGGGTCCCGTTGACGATGAGGAACACGCCGCCGGCCAAGCACCACACGGTGCTCAGCAGCGCCACCAAGCCACCGATCCTAATCACCGGGCGAGCGTAATAGGCGGTCGCAACCGGTCCCAGATGAGCCGGGCTGCCCTAACCGCGCCCGAACAGAGGCAACACTCGTCAAGTGGTCAACATTCAACATTTGGAAAATGACATTGCCGCCGCATCTTGCAGAAATCGCTACATTGACGAATACTAATAATCGGCCGTGGAGGGCCAAACCACCTTCGGTTAATCACCTACCCCCATCACCGCGTTGCACTTTGCCGTGCCGGCGGCGCGGAACTCTGGCCTGCGCCAGAGCAACCCTCAGACGGAAGGAGCGCCACCATGCCCTTGTCAGAGGCGGACCTCAAGAACCTCGGGGACACGCCCATCACGTTCGAGTCGACGGCCTATCCGAAAGTGTTCCTGCGCATGGACGGGACCGGGGTGCCCACCACCATGGCGGGCGGTGGGACGGTCAACTGCAACTTCGGCGTCGCCGACACTGAGAAGTTCAAGCTACGCCCTCAGGCGAACGGTACATTCTCGATCGAGTCCATCGCCTTCCCTAACATTTTCCTGCGCATGGTGGCCAGCGACGTGACCTCTCAAACCGAGAACGGCGGTGGCCTTGTCAACTGCCAGATCAACGCCAATGGCGGCGGCCACGAGACGTTCAAGTTCCGCACCCAGGCCGATGGTTCATACTCCATCGAGTCGGCCTACTTTTCCAACGTGTTCCTGCGCATGGTCGGCCCCGGCATGAACAGCTACACGAACCAGGGCGGCGGGACGGTCAACTGCCAGTTCAACGCCAATGGCGGCAGCAACGAGAAGTTCAAACTCCACATGGCCGATCAGACCCTCAACTTCGACAACGCCGAGTTCCAGAAGCAAACCTACTGGTGCTGGGCCGCGGGCTCGGTCAACATCGCGAAGTTCTACAACCCGAACACCGCGGAGACCCAGTGTTCCCAAGCCAACGCGCAGTTCAACCAGAACAAGTGCTGCAACGAGGCTGACGGCGGTGGTGCGGACTGTAACAACGGGGCCTGGCCGACCGCGGCGCTGACGCGGATGCGCCACCTGCGCGAGGAGCTGCTCCGAGCCTTGACATCCGTGGAGGTCGCTGCCGAGTTGGCGAAGTCGCAACCGGTCGGGGTCGACACGCATTGGCAGTGGGGAGCCCCAGGTGGCGGGGGCCACATCGTCGTGATCCGGGGACGCTTTGAGTCCGGCGGCACCGAGTGGCTCAGGATTCACGATCCCTGGGACGGATTCGTGGACGTGACGTTCGATAATTTCCGGAACAACTATACCGCCAGCCACGGAGTCTGGTCCCGCAGCTACAGGACCGTGCGCCAAGCCTAAGGAGCTTAGATGCCAATGCACCTTCCCGAGCCACCGCACGGCGTGGCCGACGACGTCAGGTCGAAGCTTCACCAGTTCGCCGACGAGGGCAAATTCACCAGCAAGGCGCTGCACGGCGCCCGGAAAGAACAGCTCGATGTCTCCACCCCGCACCAGGTTTTCTCAATGGGACTCGACGATGTCCTCGCCGGGGGCGGTGTCGACCGGGCGGAGCCGGCGGGCTGGCGTTACCTCGTCGAGGAAGGCGGGCAACCGATCGCCAGCGCCGAGACCTCGGCGGGACCGGACGGGACCCAGGAGGTGTCCCGGTTCGTCGAGGGGCCGTTCGTGGCCGCCACCGACAAGGCCGTGAAAATCGTCCGGAAGCTGCCCAAGCTGGAGGCCACCGGCTTCGAGCTGCGGCTGCTGCGCATCCCCGCCGTGTACCAGATGGCGTTGTGGCTGCACTCCGCGGAGGAGGATCTGCTGGTGCCGCTGGAACCGTCGTCGATCGGCAAGGAGGGCAAGGCCATGCCAGCTGACGAGTTCTTCAGCGATCTGGCCGAGCTGGCTCGTACGACGTCTTTCCGTTCCTGAACACTTTGCCACCGCATAGGTGGCAAAGTGCTACCTTACTTCAGGTCGACCGTGACCCCGTCGGAGAAGCCCGAGTCATGCAGCATGCTGCTGTCGTTGCTGGGCATGAGCGCCGCCTTCCTCGCCAAAGCCGCCTGTGGGCGGGCACACTGCCACAACCTGCCGCACGTCGCCAAGGAGTCTCAAGCCGATCCATGAAATCTTCATTCGCCAATCACTCATGGGGCGCCGGCTTACACATGACCGGTCGCTAGCATTACCGCATGCTTGAGCGTGAGGTGTTGCTAGCGGCCTATGACTCACAGCTGCGTGCTCGCCAGGATGGCGAGCTGCCCGAGGGTGCGACCGTCGAGTGGGATGGTCCATTGCGGCGCACCGCGGGTAGTCTCCACGGCGGGTTCGTGGACTACCGGGACCTGGGCGGGCTCACCGGTGAGGCGCTTGACGCCCTCATCGCGCGGCAGCGCGACTTCTTCGCGGCGCGCGGCGAGCGGTTCGAGTGGAAGACGCGCGGGCACGACCTGCCCACGGATCTGCCTGAGCGGCTGGCCGCCGCCGGGTTCGAACCGGAGGAGCGCGAGACCGTGGTGGTCGGGCTGGCCCAGCGGTATGCCAACCGGACGCCGGAGTTGGCCGAGGGACTGGCTTTGCGCGAGACGACGGCGCCGGCGGACTTCGAGCGCATCGCCGAGATGAACTCGGCGGTGTGGGGAGAGGATCTGAGCTGGCTGACCGAGATGCTGCGGGTGGAGTCGGGCGACAACATGAAGGTGTACCTGGTGGAGGCCGGAGATCTGGTGGTGTCGGCGGCGTGGATCCGGTTCGTGCCGGGCACCGACTTCGCCGGGCTGTGGGGCGGGTCGACGCTCAAACAGTTCCGCGGGCGTGGCATCTACAAGGCGCTGGTGGCCGTGCGGGCGGCCGATGCGGTCGAGCGCGGGCACAAGTACCTTCAGGTCGACGCCTCCGACGACAGCCGCCCGATCCTTGAGCGCCTTGGGTTCGTGGCGATCACCACCACGACGCCGTTCATCTGGAAACCTCTTTGAGGGTGTGGGCGGCGATCGCCGCCATCATCGGGTTGTCGTCGGAGTGAAGCTGGAAGGCGATGCCCAGGGCCAGTGCCCAGCCCCGCGCCCGGGCCCAGGTGTGCTCGTCGGGGTTGGCGGCCCAGCGGAAGGTCTCGCGGGCGTCGGCGTCGAACACCAGCCAGCCCGCGGCCAGATCGGTGGCGGGGTCGCCGGCGCTCAGGTCACCAAAGTCAAGCACCACAAGGGTTTCGTCGTTGCCCACCAGGAAGTTGGCCGGATGCGGGTCCCCGTGCAACCAGACAGACCTGTCTGTCCAAGGCGGCGTGGCGACCAGCTCGTCCCAGACCCGGCCGAGGGCGCCGGCGTCGGGGACCAGGCCGGAGACCAAGCCCGCGCGCACACCCGGATCGCGTCGCGGCAACGGGATTCCGCGCACCGGGCTGCGCGGTGCGTCGTCCGGCGCCGGGCGGTGCCAGCCGGACATGAACTCGCCCAAGGCTTTCGCTATGGAGTGGCGCTGCCCGACCGGCAGCGCGGCGGCGATCGTGCCCTCGTACCACCGCGTGATCGTCCACGGCCACGGGTAGCCGAGCTCCGGTGCGCCGGTGCGCACCGGCACCGGAATCGGGGTGGTCACGTTCGCGGCCAGCCGCGGCAGCCAGCGCTGCTCGTTGACGATGAGGTCGACGGCGACCCGGCGGCGCGGCAGCCGCACGCACAGATCGTCGCCGAGGCGGTAGATGGCGTTGTCCCAACCGTTGGTGACCAGGGTCAAGGTGCGATCCGCCAGATCCGGGTGCTGCGCTTGGATGAGCCGCTCCACCAGCGACTCGTCGAGGTCCACCTCGGCGGCGGGGGTCTGCATCAAAGGATCATCTCATGATCGCCGCATGACTTTCCGGACCGCGAGCCACCCTCGCTCGCTCAGGTGCTCCCGGCACCGGGTGAACAGGCGGTCAAGCGCCTCGCCGTATCGGGCGCGCATCTCCGGGTTGACGATCAGCAGGTCGAGCTCGTTGGCGACGGTCAGCTCCACGAAATCGCGCCGCTGCTGGGGCGTGGGGATGTCGGTCTCACCGGTGAAACGATCGCGGAACGGGCCGTCGGCGTCGGCCAGACCCGGGTAGGTGAACTTGCGATCGCAAGCGGCGTAACGGTAGACGATCGCCTCCGCCTCCTCACCCATCGCCTCACGCACCCGCGCCCGGTCGGAGACGTCGATGAGGGCGGTGGGGAAGCCATCGGTGCCGTAGAAGGCGTGACCCAACCCGGCCGCGAGCAAGGCCGGGCGGGCTGCCCAGCCGTCGAGTAACGCGCTCACTCGTTTTAAATGGCTTAATAGGGTACCCCCGGGGTGCTCGATGCTTTCAGCACCGCACTTGACCAGCAGTTTCATCACCGGCTCGCTCATGCCGACCTCCTAGCCCTTCTCCGGAACATCCGGTCCTCGGCCATCACCAGGCACTCCCATCCCCCATCGTTGTCGCCGTCGAACTGGGCGCGAAGGGCCGGGCCGCCGTAGCGGCGAATGTCACGGTTGCACACGACCTCCTCGCCGCACCAGGTCAGCTCATCACCCGCCGCGAGCAGGGCGGCGGCGTCCCCGGACATGACCACGGTCGCGGCGTGCTCGCGGACCACCAGGTCCTTTGAAGTCGCGCGGCGCCGGAGCATGCATCGTCAGCGGCGTGCCGTTTTTCAGGCGGGCGCGGATGGCCGGCACAAGGGCGGTCGCATGTGGACGTCGTCGCGGAGGACGAGCAGGTCGCACTCGCTGATTTTGTTGGTACGCAAGGGAAGGTAGACGGCGGTGTGCGGGCTGACGGCGGCGACCCGGAACAGGGCGCCCAGGCGGCGCAGCGGCTTGGGGCCCGGCCGTCGGGGCTCACGGCCGACCGGGTGCGCCGTGCGCCCAGGGATAGGGTCAGCGTCGATACGTGCGAAGATCTCGCGGATCCGCCGGAGCGGTATCGTGCGTGTATGAACCTTCAACCGGCGGGTACTTCCATCGCGGTCACCGGCTCCACCGGCCAGCTCGGTGGCCGGGTCGCCCGCCGCCTCGCCGAGGCCGGCATCCCGCAGCTGCTGCTGGTCCGCGACGTGCAGCGGGCACCGCAGCTGGCGCGGGCCGGCGTCACCCGGTGCGCCTTCGCCGAGCGCGATGTGATAATCAGTGCGCTGCAAGGGATCCCGACGGTTCTGATGGTCTCCGCCTCCGAGGCGCCGGACCGGCTCGCCGACCATTTCACCTTCGTCGACGCGGCCGCGGCGGCCGGGGTACAACATCTGGTTTATACGTCCTTTATGGCCGCGGCGCCCGACGCCGTCTTCACCCTCGCCCGGGATCACTGGGCGACCGAGGAGCACATCCGCGCCAGCGGCCTGCGCTACACCTTCTTGCGGGACAACCTCTACGCCGACTTCCTGCCCTACATGGTCGGCCGGGACGGTGTCATCCGCGGGCCGGCCGCCGACGGGCGGGTTTCGGTTGTCGCGCAAGACGACATCGCCGACGCCGCCACCGCCGTGCTGCGCGACCCGAAGCCGCACGCCGGCACCACCTACTCGCTCACCGGCCCGGAAGCGTTGACCCTCAACGAAATCGCCGCGATCCTGGCCGAGGCCACCGGCCGCGAGGTCACCTACCACCCCGAAACCGTCGACGAGGCCTACGCTTCGCGGGCGCACTACGGCGCCCCGGATTGGCAGGTCGACGCCTGGGTCTCCACCTACACGGCGATCGCGGCGGGCGAACTGGCCGCGGTCACCGGCGACATCCCCGCCCTGACCGGACACGCCGCCACGACCGTCGCCGACCTGCTTCGTCAGCGGCCGGATTAGGGCCGGATTAGGGCCGGATTAGGGCCGGCATGGATCTCGGGCGTGTCGCGCCGGAGAGTCACCTTCTTTTGTGGAAAGAACTCTCCACATCCTCGGCGACGTGTGATGAGTTCTCGCCACCACGATTCAGCGCCAGTGCCGCCCGGACGATCATCCACGCCACCGCCGGGATGGCCAGACCGCTGACCGCGTGCAAGCCGAAGATGAGCGGGCCCAAGGTGCCGTCGCCCGGGTCGTCGCCGGTGTCGCTGATCGCTGTGGCGAGTTTGGCTATCAGCACCTGGATGGAGGTCAGTCCGGCGACCAGAGCGGCCAAACCGATGAGGCGCCCGGGCATCCGGGCCAGAGCGGCGACGATCGCCATCAGCACCGGCAACAGGAAGATGACATATCCCAGCACGTGATGCGGCCGGTAGGACTCGGCGCGGGGTGCGGTGCTGAATCCACCGCTCGCGGCGAAAAAGAACTCGGCCACGACGACCAGCATGAGCAGGATCGCCAGTCCGGCAAAGGCTTTACGCATTGGCAGCGCTCCTTGAGGTCGCTGAGCCTGTCTCAAGTGGTACGACGACACAGCCCTTGGAAATGTGAGGCCACTTAACCGGCCTCACATTTCGGTGGCCCATTTCGTCGTACTCTTTGCCGGCAGCGGCAACTTGCGGGCAGCGGCAACCGAGGGGGACCGACGACACGATGACCGACCTGAGCACGATCGTGAGGGAGCGGCGTCATCTGATCAACCTTGCCTACCGGCTCCTAGGCTCTCTGGCCGACGCCGAGGATGCGGTGCAGGAGACCTACGCCCGCTGGTATGCCCTGCCCCGGCCGCGACAGGACGCGATCGAGTCACCGGCTGCCTGGCTGACGACGGTCGCCAGCCGCATCTGCCTCGACCTGCTAGGGTCGGCCCGCGCCCGGCGCGAGCGTTATGTGGGCGAGTGGGTCCCCGAGCCGCTGCCCGAACCGACGGAGTGGATCAGCGGGCAGCCGGGCGGGCCCATCGCCGACCCGGCCGACCGGGTCACCCTCGATGAGTCGATCAGCATGGCCTTCCTCGTCGTGCTCGAATCGATGACCCCGGCCGAACGCGTCGCGTTCATCCTGCACGATGTCTTCCGCTACTCCTTCGCCGAAGTAGCCGAGATAGTCGGCCGCACCCCGGCGGCCTGCCGCCAGCTGGCCTCCTCGGCCCGCCGCCGTATTGGCGCGTCGCGGACTCCCGCGGCCGCGGCCCAGCACGCCGGTATCGTCAGGGACTTCAAGCGGGCCTGGGAAGCCAAGGACATCGACGCCCTCATCGGCCTGCTCGACCCCGGTGCCACCGCGATCGCCGACGGCGGCGGCCTGGTCAGCACCGTGCTCCGCCCGATAGTGGGCAGCGAGCAGATCGCCCGCTACGCCATCGATATCGCCGGTTGGATTCCCGACATGAGGATCCTGGAGCGTACGGTCAACGGCCAGCCCGGCCTGGTGGCTCAGCGGGACGGCGTCACCGTGACCGTGATGGCGTTCGATATCGCGGACGGCCGGATCAGGCGCATCTGGGCGGTGCGCAACCCCGAGAAGCTAGGGCCCTGGATGACACGGCCCGACAAACATGTTGCGGGGCCTGCCACCATGGAGGGATGACCGAGCGCAAGCCGATGATCGCGGTGCTGACCGGGGCGGGGATCTCCACGGACTCGGGTATCCCGGATTTCCGTGGCCCGCAAGGGGTCTGGACCAAGGATCCGGCCAAGGAGCGGCTGTTCACCCTGCAGAACTACGTTCGCGACCCCGAGGTGCGCAAGCTGTCGTGGCAGGCGCGCTTGGCGAGCACGGCCTGGTCGGCCAAGCCCAACAAGGCGCATCTCGCCCTGGCCGAGCTCCAGAAGGCCGGCGTGGCCACGCGAATCCTGACCCAGAACATCGACGGGCTTCACCAGGCGGCCGGGTCCCACGCGGACAAGGTACTGGAGCTGCACGGCACGATGTTCTCGGTGCGCTGCATGGATTGCGGAGACGCGACCGAGATGAAGGCGGCGATCGAGCGCGTCGAGGCGGGCGAACAGGACCCGGCGTGCCGGCTGTGCGGCGGGATCCTCAAGGCGGGCACCATCATGTTCGGGGAGGCGCTGGACGAGTCGACCATCGACCTGGCGGCGCGCATCTGCCTGGTGTGCACACACTTCTGGGCCATCGGCACGTCGCTGACGGTGCATCCGGTGGCCGGGCTGTGCGACCTGGCGTGGACCAGCGGCGCCGAGGTGACGATCGTCAACAACGCCGCGACACCCTATGACCACTTGGCGCACAAGGTGATCCGCGAACCGATCGGCGAGTCCGTCCCGAAGCTGGTGGAGGACTTCCTCAAACAGCGGTGAGCCAGATGCTGCTGCCCGGGTCGATTCCCCACGGCGGCAGCGCCGGCGCCACCGTGGCCCAGTGCACCCGCCCGAGGTAGGAGTTGAACCAGTTGATGCGCAGCCGATCGTTGTTGATCAGCAGCGCCCGCAGCAGGTAGCTCTCGTTCCAGGCCCGCCCGCGATAGATCCAGCGCCGGGGGTACTCGAACGGGTAGAAGATGTCATGGATGTGCACATGCACACCCGTGGGCAGCGTGGGCAGCACCGACAGGAGCAATTGATTGACGTCGCTGCCGATCCGGCTCACGTGGGACGAGTCGACGAACAGCACATCACCGGGTTCGAGCGAGGCGAGCACCGATGGCGGTACCGAAAACAGCGGTGCCTCGATGAGGGTCGCCTCGTCGTCCGGCTTGAGCAGGCCTCGCAGGCGTTGCGGGTGCGGCTCGATGAAGGTGAACTCCATGGCGCCGTTGAAGAACCGCTCGTTGACGTCCAGCGCCAGCGCCGACGACCATCCGGTTCCGACCTCTATGTAACGGCGTGGCCGCAGCCGGCGCAGCATGCAGTAGAGGACGACCCCGTCCCCGTGGGCGAACCACTGGTTGGCCAGGCGGTAACGCAGCCCGTTCCGGGAGTCGTGCCGGAACGGCATCTCCGCGAGCAGCTCGCGAAACTCCGGAAGCAGAGCCAGCTGGTCGGAGGGGCGCAGGTCGATTCCTGGAAGCTCAACTGGTACCCGAAAAAGCTCTTCATCGCGCGCACGAATCTCGGCCATGTCGGGCAACGGCGAATGAAAATGCCCGGGCGGGTAGGGCCCGACGATCTGGGCCAGCCAGGCGGGAACTCCCCGCAACCGGTTGGCCAGCGCCGGCGCCACACGTCCCGTCATACCCTACTAAACGGGGCAAATACCTACTAAGGTGCGATCCCCACCGCGTCCCGCACCTCGGTGATCACCTGACGCTCGCTCTCCGAGACGCCGTCGTGCGCCGACGCCACTTGGTTGATCGCCTCCGCGATCACCGCCTGGAACGGCGGCAGATCCTGCGGCGCCTTGGCCGCCATGATGTCCTTCGATTGCCGCAGGGCGGTCAGGACGTTGGTCTTGACCTCATCTTTGGAGCCCTTGGGCAACGGCGGCATGCCGCCGGACTTGAGCACACTCTGCAGGTCGGCGGGCGCGGCCGCGAGGGCCTTCGCCCCGGCCATGCTCTCCTTGAACATGGACATGAAGCCCGGATCCGCCGCCGAGACCAGGGTCATCGCCCCGAACGCCGCGTATCGGATGGTGTCGCGCTCCTGGTCGGTGTAAACGGTCATAGGCGTTATCTTCCCCAAACCGGGCCGACCGTCACACCGTTTCACCCAGATTGGGCTCGTCGGCGTTCCGGCCCGCGAAAAGGTCGAGGGCCACAACAACTATTCGGCTGGCGGCAACCGGGGCCAGGCCTCGCAACCACGAATTTCCGTTCCAGGGCACCACAATCGGGCCCAGGAGGGCAGGTATCCCCACCATCATCAGTCGTGCCGGCGGCCACCTTCTGACGGTAGAGGTTTCAGCCTCTGAAGCATGTTTTGTCTGATCATACTGACCTAAAGTAGGAGTGCAGTGGGTCCAAACGGATTATTGGCGGGTCACAAATTGCCCCCGGATAGCGGTTAATAGTGACCCCGGTCACCGTCTTACGGTGGTCGACCTGCGGAAACGCTGTCATGGTTGTCGGCATGCGTGGCAACGGAGCACACGTGAGACGGCAACGGCGCCATCGAGCCCCCCGCCCCTCTCACCCCTTCAAGAACATTCAGTCCATCGAATCGCGACGACTCAAGGCAGCGGCAGGCATCGCCTTCGCCATCCTTGGGTTCGCAGCGCTCGCTGGCCAGAGTGGCCAAGCTGCCGCCGCCAGCGAAGCGCAGGTCAGGGCCATGGACGTAAACGTGACCCTGGCGGCCAGCCCCACGGCGGCCCACGATCAGAAAATCGCCCGCTCGGTCGAGAAGAGCTTCCTCGCTCAGCCCGAGAAGGCGGTAAACGAGGCATCCAAGCCCGCCGAGACCCCTAAGGCGGAGGCCAAGACGGAGGCCAAGGCGGCCAAGTCGGCACCGAAGCCGGCTGAGAAGCAGGCCGAGGTGGCGCCCGTCGCCGGGCTCAACCAGACCCAGATGAACAACGCGACGAGGATCGTCGAGGCCGCCCGCTCGATGGGCCTGGGCAGGGACGCCCAGATCATCGCGGTGGCGACGGCGATGCAGGAGAGCACTCTGTACAACCGGGCGAGCACCGTGTACCCCGAATCCTACGATGTCCCCCACGAGGGCGACGGGTCGGACTTCGACTCCGTCGGCCTGTTCCAGCAGCGGAGCTCCACCGGGTGGGGTGCTGTCAAGGACCTGATGGAGCCGGAATTCGCAACGAAGCAGTTCCTCAAGGCTCTGATCCACGTTCCGCACTGGCAGGACCTGCCGCTGACCGTGGCCGCTCAGACGGTTCAGGGTTCGGCCTTCCCCGACCACTACGCCAAGCACGAGGCGAACGCGATCGCGGTCGTCGACGCCATCAACGGCGCATAATCGCTACACCCTATAGAAATAACACAACAGAATCATTGCTGGCCAAGGTGAACCGGCAACTGGAGGCCGTGCCTTCGGGGAGGATCGATCCCCGCGGGCATGGCCACCAGCGGAAACCTAGCGGTCAGGTTGGGCAGGATGGAGCGAAGAGCTTCCACTGTCCCGCGCCGATCCCCGCCGCCGTCGTGCAAAAGCACTATGGCGCCGGGGATTGCGCTTGACTTCACCATGGTGGATATCGCCTGCGCGCCGGGCTTGCGCCAGTCCTTGGGGTCGACGTCCCAGTGAAGTGCCGTCATCCCCAAGGACTTGGCCGCTGAAACCGCCGCCGCGGTCCACCTGCCGCCCGGGTGACGGAAGTAGGACACCTTCGCATTCGGTACGGCCGCACGGATCGCGCCGGTGGTGCGTTGCATGTCGGCGAGGATCGCGCCGTAACCCCGATTCCCCAGCCCGAGGTCGTGCCCCCAAGTGTGGTTGCACAGCGTGTGGCCCTCGGCCGCCATCGCCCGCACCAGATGCGGGAACTTCACGACGTTCACGCCGACCAGGCAGAAGGTCGCTTTGACTTTGTACAGCCGCAACAACTCCAGAACCTGCGGTGTCCACTGTGGATCGGGGCCGTCGTCGAAGGTGAGCGCCACTTCGGCGGTGCCGGTGTTGCGCCAGCTTCCGAACGGGCCGTTGGCGTTCTCGGGCAGCGGCGGGCGGCCGGGTCCGGTCACCGGGTCACGCCAGGCCAAAGGAATCGACGCCGGGGGCCGGGCGGGGCTCGAGGCCGGTGGGGCCGGCGCCGCGGGATGCCGCACGGTCGCGGGCGGGGAGGACGTCGCGGCGCCCAGGAGGTGGCCGGCGCCCATGACCGAGCCGGTCACGGCGACGGCGATGCCTGAAATCCTTAGCCCGCTTGGGATTCTTCTCACCGGCTGTTCCCGGTGAGCAATGCCGACAGTATTCTACGCATATAGGATATTTTGCAGGTATATCATGGACATGCTGGGTATTTGGAGGTTGATGTCCACTTTCGGTGGGGAGAGCAGATCCGGGTTGGCGACGAGCACTCCGGGTACGCGCGCGCAGCATGTCCAGGCACACGCAGCTGGTCGCTCTCGCTCATGATCGCGACCTGGTTCCACGGCATGGTCGAGGCGGGCAAGCTGCCGCTGTTCAGCTTCTTCATCGGCATGATCATCGGGTTCGTGTTCATCCGGATCTCGGCGCGGTTGATCCGGGCGCAGGTGCGTTGGTGGCCGGGGAACGTCAAGCCCAGTGGCCTGCACATCCACCACGTAGTGTTCGGGGTGGTGTTCATGCTGCTCGGCGGCGTCGCCGGGCTGACCATCCCGACGGAGGTGGTCTCCTGGAGCGCCTTCGCCGCCTTCGTCTTCGGCGTGGGCTCCGCGCTCGTGCTCGACGAGTTCGCCTTGATCCTGCACCTCGACGACGTGTACTGGCATGAGAAGGGGCGCACGTCCATCGACGCGGTGTTCGCCGCGGTCGCGGTGACCGGCCTGCTGGTGCTCGGGGTCCGGCCGGTCTTCATCGAGGACGTGATCTCCATGCGGGACGAGGGCCTGCCCGCGCTGGCCGGGATCGGCCTGGGCCTGTTCAGCCTGGGGCTCGCCGTGCTCACCCTGCTCAAGGGGAAGATCTGGACCGGGATGATCGGGTTGTTCATCCCACTGCTGCTCTTCGTCGGCGCGATCCGGCTGGCCCGTCCCGGGTCGCCGTGGGCGCGGTGGCGCTACCGCGGCGACTCGAAACGCCGCAAGGCCAAGCGGGACAAGGCGAAGTGGCGCGAGATCCGGATCCGCCGCCCGATCATCCGCGCCAAGATCCGGCTCCAGGAGCTGCTGGCCGGGCGTTTCGAGCCGCCCCCACACTGAGCCGCTAAGGGCTTCCCGTAACTACGCCGGGCGGCGCCCGGAGATCACGAGGCGAGCCGTGATCGTTGCGCTGCTGGATGTAGATCCCGGGGGGTTTTCTACACCCACAAGCGCAACGATCACCCGACAGCTACGTCACGTTTCGGCGCCCGCCGAAATGTGCGCGAGCCATCATGGATGGCATGACGAGCCCACTGTCGCGCCTGGCCGGGCTGCTGGCCGACCCGAGCCGAGCCGCCTTCTGCCTGGCGTTGCTGGACGGGCGGGCGTGGACCGCGGGCGAGCTGGCCAAGCACGTGGGCATCGCCCCGTCGACGGCGAGCGCCCACCTCACGCTCCTGGTCGAGGGCGGAGTGCTCGTGGACGAGCACCAGGGGCGGCACCGCTACGTCCGCCTGGCCGACCACGCGATCGCCACCTTGATCGAGGACCTGGCCGCCCACGCCGCCGCCACACAGCCCGAGACGCCCAAAGGGCTGCGGGAGGTGACCCGGGCCAAGGCGATCGCCCGGGCCCGCACCTGCTATGACCACCTGGCCGGGCGGCTCGGGGTGGCCGTCTGCGACGCCCTGCTCGACCACGATTATGTCAGCGACAGCGGCGGTTTCGCCTTCACCGACAAGGGGTTGACGTGGCTGTCCAATATGGACATCGATGTCGTGGCATTGGGCCGGGCGCGACGCCCCTTCGCCCGGCAGTGTCTTGATTGGACAGAGCGGCGCCCGCACCTGGCCGGCGCGACCGGCGCGGCCCTTTGCGCGCAAGCGTTCTCGCGCGGTTGGGTGGAGCGCATCGGGAGCGGACGTGCGGTGAGAGTCACGCCCTTGGGCAACGAGGCCTTCGCCACGGAGCTTGGCCTCCACGAAAACCAGTGGTGATAAGGGCGCGGCATAAGCGATCATCTGGTGGTGGTCACGCAGCTTCCGATCAATATGCAGGTCGACGACTCCGACACCCCGTCGGATGTCCTCGACGCGCTGATCCTCGCTGCCTTCACGACGGGGGCTGAGCCCTTCGCACACACGGCCCGGCTGGCCAAGGTGCTCGCCGACGCGCCGCTGCGGCCGCAATCCGGTCAGCTGCAACGGGTTGCCACCGATGGAAATACGCGCAGCCACATCGTCTCCGGCGACGGGTGGACCTTGCGCGCCATCCGCTGGCACGGCAACAGCGCCAGCGTGACCGTGACGGCGACCAGTGACGAGCTGGCCGAGTCGATCCTGCGCGAGGCGACCGAGAACGCCCGCGACACCCGCGAGGAACCGGACGACCGGGTCACCATGGGCTTCTGGCATGTAGCGGCGATGCAAGGCCCGACCCGGCAGAACCGCCAGATCACCACGCCGACGTGGGAAGAGATCGGCCGCAACTACTCCGCTCCGGTCGCCGCGGCGCTGGAGAAGCTGATGGCGCTCGACGGCGAGTCGCTCAACGGGCGGTTGCTGCTGCTGCACGGCGCTCCCGGGACCGGCAAGACCACGGCGCTGCGGGCGCTGGCCCGCGCCTGGAGCAAGTGGTGCCAGGTCGACTGCGTGCTCGATCCCGAACGGCTCTTCCAGGAACCCGGATATCTGCTGCAGGTCGCGATGGACGCCGGCAACGACGAGGAGACCAAGTGGCGGCTGCTAGTCATCGAGGACTGCGACGAGCTGATCTCGGCCGAGGCGAAGCAGGCCAGCGGCCAGGCGCTGTCCCGGCTGCTCAACCTCACCGACGGCATGCTCGCCCAGGGGCGAAAAGTCCTGATCGGACTGACCACCAACGAGCCGATCTCCCGCCTGCACCCGGCGGTGGTGCGCCCGGGCCGGTGCCTCGCCCAGATCGAGGTCGGGCCGCTGGACGCGGCGGAGGCCACCGCGTGGCTGGGTCGCCCGATCGGGCGGGATGCCACTCTGGCCGAGCATTACGCGCTCAAAAGCGGAAATCCGCAACTGAGCCACATGCCGGCCGAGCCGGCGACGGGCCTCTACCTCTAGCCACACCTCTGGCCATGCTGGACCTGACCACGTCGTTCATGGCAGTCTTTTGAATCGTGACACTGGCGAGGCAGGTTCAGCGGGTGTCGGCCTGCGGGCTGGCGCGCGACGGTGACGCTGTGCTCATGGTGCAGATTGGCCGCAGCGCCTATGGCGACGCGGGCAAGTGGACGCTGCCCGGGGGCGGCATCGAGCACGGCGAGGACCCGAAGGAGGCCGTGGTCCGGGCGTTCTCCGAACAGACCGGACTGGTCGTGCAGGTTGAGTCCCTTGTGGATGTCGGATCGGACTATCGCCATCTCGCCGGGGGCATCGATTTCCACGGCATTCTCATCGTGTACCGGGTCAGCGTCACCGGCGGCGAGCTGCGAAGCGAGCCCGACGGTGCCATGCTCGCCCCGACGTGGGTCAAGCCCAATGAGCTCGAGTCCCTCCCCATGCTCGATGTGATACGCACGCTGCTCTGACCGGCCCGGTGGCGCTGATCATCCCGCTCGTCGTATTCTGCGTCGCTGGCGTTTTCGGGGATGGGGAGGCGAGCCGGTGAAACGACGGGGAATGCTGGTGCTCGGGATCGCCGGGTTTCTGGCTGGGGTGCTGGCGTTGGGCGCCGGTCTTCAGCTGGCCCGGGCCGTGCCGGTGGTCGATGTGCGGATAGCCGCTCCGGCGCTGACTGCGCTGCCCGGCGCGGGGCCCGCCATTCCCTGGCCCGCCACCGGGCAGGCCGTGGTCGACGTGGCCGGTGTCGGGCGTTTCGGGAGCTTCGGGGAGCAAAAGGCCACGCCCATCGGCAGTGTGGCCAAAGTGATGACGGCTTATGTGGTACTGAAAAAGCATCCCTTACCGGGTGGGGACGCCGGTCCGCGCATCACAATCACCCAGACCGACGTCGACGACTTCCAGGCGCGGATCCCCTCGGGGCAATCGCTGATCGAGGTGCGGGTCAACGAGGTGCTGACGCTGCGCCAGGCGCTGCTGGCGCTGATGCTGCCCAGCGCCAACAACATCGCCGAGACCCTGGCCCGCTTCCACTCCGGCACCCCGGCCGCGTTCGTGCAGCACCTCAACGCCACCGCCGCCGAACTGGGGATGGCAAACACCCGCTACGCCGACGCGTCCGGATTCGACCCGGCGACGGTCAGCAGCGCGGCCGACCAGGTGATCCTGGCCCGCAAGGCGATGGAGCTGCCCGGTTTCGCCGAGATCGTGGCGGCCAAGTCGGTGTCGTTGCCGATCGCGGGGACCGTCAAGAACTACAACGATCTGCTTGGCGTGGACGGGGTCGTCGGCATCAAGACCGGCTCCACCGACCGGGCCGGCGGCAACCTGCTTTTCGCGGCGCGTTACGCGGTCGGCCCGTCAACGGTGACCGTCTATGGCGCCGTCTTCAACCAGCCCGGCAAGGACACGCCCACCCAGCTCGCGGCGACCAACACGGTCGTGCGCAAGCTGCTGACCGCAGTCCGCACGGCGCTTCAGGTCTTCACCCTCGTGGCCGCGGGCGCCGACCTCGGTCTGGCGAAGTCGGTGTGGAAGGGATCGACGACTGTCCGGGCCACCAAGGCGGTCGAGGTGATGGGGTGGCCGGGCATGCCGGTGACCGTGGCGGTCCAAACCGTGCCGGCGGTCCGGCAGGTGGCGACGGGACAACGGCTGGGCGTGTTGACGGCCACCGCCGGCGAGACCACCGCCACGACGGATCTGCACGCCGAGCAAGCCATCGACGAACCGAGCATCTGGTGGAAGCTCGTCCGTCTCAAATGATGATCGCGGTACGCGACCTGGTCGTCGGTAAACCTCGACGTGCATCAGAGTGAGTCCGATGTGGACGGTTGCTCGAGCGATGCGGATGGCCGGGTTGATCTGGTCCTTCGCCGGTCTGGACGGGGCCGTGCCGGGTTCCGCCACTGCTGTTGTGCCTATTCGCTCCGCCGGAGCAACCATTCGCCGCGATCGCGGCTCAAACGATAGTGAGCGCAGCGGTTCTAGGAGTGTGGTGTGGCAGGCGATCAGCGGGGGTATCCCGTCCGGATGGGCATCGACTTTCTCAGCGCCCTCAAGGCATTGGAGCGGGGTTACGGCGCGGTCGGCGAGTTGGCCGCTACGCTGAAACCGCAGGACCTCCTGGCGTTCTCCCGCTGCCAGGGCTGGGTGGTCGCCGACGTCCTGTTCCACCTGCTGTGCGACGCGCAGCGGGCGCTGGTGGCGCTGGCCAGCCCGGTGCCGGGTCCGCCCGACCGTGACTTCGTCACCTACTGGTCGGGGTTCGCCGCCGAGGCGGGCGATCCGGAGCCCGCGGCCTGGTGGGTGCGCCGGGCGGCGGCGGCGTTCCGGGACGGGTCGGGGATCGTGGCGCTGTGGCTGGAGACCGCACCGGCGGCGGTGCGGGCCGCGCAGGGGGCCGCGCCGGACGGACATATCACCTCGCAAGGCCACATACTGGCCGTGCCCGATCTGCTGGCGACCCTGGCCACCGAGGCGGTGGTACACCACCTTGACATGACCGTGGAGTTGCACCGGGCGCCATCCCCGCACCCCGACGCGATGGTGGTGGCCACCCGCACTCTCGACGGTCTGCTCGGCGCGCCGCGCCCGGAGCGGTGGAGTGTCGAGGAGTACCTGCTGAAGGCGACTGGCCGGGCCGGATTGTCCAATGCGGACAATAGCCTGCTCGGCCCGGCCGCGAAACGATTTCCGCTGCTGAGCTGAGTTCATTTAGCTACACTGCTCTATGTGACGATGTCCGAGGATGAGCTGCGACGGCTTCTGCGAGTGCCACTTCAGGCATACGGCGAGGTGGCGGCCCCCATGTCGCCCATCGCGGCTTTGCCGCACGCGTCGCCCGTCATGCTGCGGGTGAAGCGGCTGTCCACCGAGCGCGAGCTGACCACCGTGCGGATCTCGTTGTCCACCACGCGAGACATCGCGGACTTTCTCCAGTTCCTTCACGGCCGCTATCTCGAGGTCGCCCCGCGGCAGGATCGGCGCTCCTGGTCCGAACCGCCGGAGTGGGACTGGCGCGGACGCGAGTTCCGCCGCATGCTCCGGACGTGGACGCCCCGCACCTGGATGGACGTCGCCGTGCACCCCGCCAACCTGTCGTTCCTGCCCGCGGGCCGGGACATCGCCGTCAGCTGCGGGGCGCCGAGGGGCGATCTGGGCCACCTCACGGCGAAACTCCTGGCGCCGCTTTCCCCTGACACGGTGTCGCATGTCATGGCGGCGCTCGTGACCCATCTCGGGCTGGCCGAGCTGCGCGGCGCGGCCCGCTGCCTGCACCAGAAGCGCCTGTCCCGCAACGCTTTGCCCGCCTCCGAGGTGTGCTCCACCGGGTCGCGGCCCACCACACCATCGCAAAGCCTCGCTGCCGCCGCGCGGCGTCTGCCCCGGCGGCTGAGCCTGCGGCCGCCGCTCCAGCGTCCCGTCCCGGCCCGCCGGAATCTACGCTTCGCCACCGCCTAGCGCACCCACGGCGCGGCGGCCCCCCGCCGCCCGCCCCGGGCGTCCTTGATCGTTGCGCTTGTGGGTGTCATTCCCGGCCCCGGATCTACACTCACGAGCGCGACGATCATCGCTTGCCGAAGGCGGCCGGCTAGGTCGCGGTGGCCGTGCCCAGCCGAGCCAAGGAGTCGACCGCGACCGCCGCCGCGAGCACGGCCGCCGTCACCATGAACCGCACCGACGAGTCCACGTTGAGCAGCAGCATGCCGTTGGTGATGGACTGGATGACGAGGATGCCCAGCAGCGCCGCCCAGGTGCTGCCCCGCCCGCCGAACAGGCTGGTGCCGCCGATGACCGCCGCCGCGATCGCCATCAGCAGGATGTCGCTGCCGCCCGAGCCCTGGTTGACCGCGGTGAGGCGGCTCGCCGCCAGCAGGCCGCCGATGGCGGCGAGCCCGCTGCACAGCATGAAGGCGGTCACCCGCACCCGGGTGAGGTTGATGCCGGCCCGCCGCGCCGCCTCGGCGTTGCCGCCGACCGCGAACACTTGCCGGCCGAAGACGGTGTGGCGCAATACGAGGTCGAGGACGAAGACCAGGGTCAGGAAGATGACGACGAGGAACGGTACGCCCCGGTCGGCGCCGAGGTAGCCGATAGCGGCCGCCGACACCACCGCGATCGCCACGGGCAGGGCGAGCGTGCGCCACAACGGATCCACCGGCAGCGCGGCGGCGGCGCGCCCGTGGCGGACGACCAGTACGACGGCGACCCAGGCAGCCACGCCCACGGCGAGCACCGTCCAGGAAAGCCATTGGGGCAGCCAGGTGTCGGACAATCTGGCGACAAAACCTTTGAAAGGCAAATTTATGGTACCGCCTCGGCGCAGCAGATACAGCAGTAACCCTTGCCAGCCAATGAGTCCGGCCAGAGTGACCACAAAGGACGGCATGCCGATAGCCGTGAACATGAAGCCGTGCAAGGCTCCGATCGCGATTGCGGCGCCGAGGGCGATGAGGATCGCGGCCGCGACGGGCAGGTGTTGTTTGACCGACAGCACGGCCATGATGACCGCGGCTAGGCCACTGACCGACCCGGCGGACAGGTCGATCTCCCCCAGCAGCAGCACCATGATGATGCCAAGCGAGATCGTGCCGGTCGCCGCCATCTGCGTGAGCAGGTTGGTGAGGTTCTCCGGGGACAGGAAGCGGTCGTTGAGCAGCTGGAACGTGAGGGCGATGACGCCGAGCCCGGCAACGACGTACTTATTCATTCGCGCTCATCCCCGTAATGGCCCGGACGAGGGTGGCTTCGTCCACTTCGGACGTGACGAAGTCACCGGCATTGCGGCCCAGGCGAAGCACCGTGATCCGGTCGCTGACCGCCCGCACGTCCACCAGGTTGTGGGAGATGAGCAGCACCGCCAGCCCGCGCTCGCGCAACCGCCGGATCAGCGCCAGCACCTGGGCCGTCTGTTCCACGCCGAGGGCCGCGGTGGGCTCGTCGAGGATGACCACCCTCGGCTCACCCAGGAGCGCCCGCGCGATCGCGACGGATTGACGTTGCCCACCGGAGAGCAGCGCAACCGGTACCCGAAAATCTGAAATACGAACCTCGAGAGAGCCGAGCAGATCCCGGGCCGCCCGCTCCATCTGCCGGTGCCGCAGGACTTTCAGTGTGCTGAGCTCGGCGCCGAGGAACAGGTTGGCGATGACGTTGAGGTTCTCGCACAGGGCAAGGTCCTGATAGATGGTGGCGATGCCGTGCGCCTGCGCGTCGTGCGGGCGGGCGATGCGGACCGGCCGGCCATCGATGGTGATCGTGCCGTGATCGGCCGGTGTCACCCCGGCGACCACCTTGACTAGGGTCGACTTTCCGGCGCCGTTGTCGCCGACGAGCGCGGTGACCCGGCCGGCGACGAGGTCCAGGCGCGCCTCCCGCAGCGCCTGGACCGCGCCGTAGCGCTTACTGATGTCTTGTGCCACAAGCATTTAGCTGATGCCGTACTTCGCGCAAGCCGCCTTGAACTCGTTGACGCAGACCTCGGACGCCTTGTAGAAGCCGTCCTTGATGATCGTGTCCTTGACTTTGTCGGCGGTAACCGGGATGGGATCGAGCAGGAACGAAGGGATTTTAGCGGTCTGGTTGTCCACTGTGGTGGGTGCGCTGGGCTTCTCCCCTTTGGACAGTGCGACCGCCAGTTCGGCCGCCTTCTCGGCCTCGCTGCGGATATCCAGATAGATGGTCATGTACTGCTCGCCGGACAGGATGCGTTGCACCGCCGCGAGTTCGGCGTCCTGGCCGGTGATCGGTGGGATGGTGGTGAAGCCGGCGCGCTTCATCGCCGCGATCGCGCCGCCGGCCATGCCATCGTTGGCCGAGAGCACCCCGACGATCTTGTCACGGCCGATCGCCGTGATCGCCTGCTCCATCTGCTCCTGCGCCTTGTCCGGGCTCCAGTCGGGCGTGTCGTACTCGCGTCCGAATTGGACCTTGCCGTCGAGCACCTTGTGCGCGCCGGACTTGTAATCGGCGGAGCTGGGATCGGTGGGCGCGCCGTGGATGGCCACGATCGCGCCCGCGCTCGTGGTTCCCTTGGCGTTCAACGCATCGAGCAGGGCCTGCCCCTGCATCTCGCCCACGCGGACGTTGTTGAACGACACATAGTACTCGTAGTCGATACCGGAGATGAGCCGGTCATAGGCGATCACCGGGACTTTCTTCTGCTTGGCCTGGTTCACCAGAGGGGCCACCGCGGCCGCGTCGACCGCGTCGAGCACCAGTACGTTGGCGCCCTGGGTCATCGCCGACTCGACCTGGGACTGCTGCTTGGCCGCGTCCTGGTCGGCGTTGAAATAGAGCAGCTTGCAGTCGGCGCACAGCGCCTTGAGTTTCGCCTCGAAGAGCGGCTTGTCGAACGCCTCGTAGCGGGTCGTCTTGGATTCCGGGAGGAACAGAGCGATGGTCTTGCCTCCCGCGGACTGGCTGTTGCCATCATTGGTGTTGTCACCGCCGCTGCCGCAACCGGTGAGCGCCACTGTCGCAAGTAGAACAGCCGTAAATGCTAAACATACTCGCTTCATGATAAGAAACCTATCTTACTATTGGCCGAATCGATAGCCCTGATTCACCTTCCACCCGCGCGCGATATGGTTTCGGTGTGACCGAGATGATCAAGGCTGTGTTCGAGGTGCTCGACGAGCGGTTCGCCCGGGTCAGCGGCGACGAGTGGATGCAGCGCCTGCACACCGGATGCCGGTGGACCGAGGGCCCGGCCTACTTCCCCGCCGGGCGGTTTCCTGGTCTTCAGCGACATCCCCAACGAGCGGATGCTGCGCTACGACGAGACGACCGGGGTGGTCGGCGTCTTCCGCCAGCCCTCGGGCTATGCCAACGGTCACACCGTGGATCGGCTGGGCCGGCTGGTCAGCTGCGAGCAGGGCAACCGCCGGGTCACCCGCACCGAGCACGATGGTTCCATCACCGTGCTCGCTTCGCATTACGAGGGCAAGCGGCTCAACAGCCCCAACGATGTCGTCGAGCATTCGGACGGGTCGATCTGGTTCACGGATCCGAGCTATGGCATCGACAGTGATTACGAGGGGCACAAGGCGGTCAGCGAGATCGGGGCCTGCCATGTGTACCGCGTCGATCCTTCGGACGGCGAGGTGCGCGTCGTGGCCGACGACTTCGTCAAGCCCAACGGTCTGGCCTTCTCCCCGGACGAGACCCAACTGTACATTGTGGACACTGCACGCAAGCACATCCGCCGTTTCACGGCCCCCTCCGGCGGCACCCTGGTCGGCGGCGACGTCTTCGCCACCTGCGACGCCGGCACCTTCGACGGCATACGCTTCGACGACGCCGGTCGCCTTTGGGCCGCCGCCCACGACGGGCTGCACTGCTTCGATCCCGATGGGACGCTCATCGGCAAGCTTCGCGTGCCCGAGGTGGTCGCGAACTTCACCTTCGGCGGCCTCAAGCGCAACGAGCTGTACATCACCGCGACCAGCTCGCTCTACGGCATCCGGGTCAACGTCAACGGCGCGCCGGGGCGGCCGCGGCCGGGCTGGGCCTGGCCACCATGATGCTTGCGGCGCAAGCACTCGGGCCGGCCACGTTGGACGCGCTCAAACTCAACCTGCTGGCCAACGCGAGCCAGCATGCCGTGCTGCCTTCCGCGATCTCCGCCGTCGCGCTGGTGGTACTGTTCGCCCTCAGCCGGGCTGGAAGGGGTACCAGATGAAAATCAAGGTCGTCATCGAGCTTGGCGGGAAGAATGCCACCGGGTTTGAGGTGCCGGAGGCGGTGGTGACCGCGCTCGGAAAGGGCCGCAAGCCACCCGTGACCGTAAGCATCGGCGACTACCAATACCGCAGCACCATCGCTTCGATGGGCGGGCGGTTCATGGTGCCGGTCAGCGCCGAGGTGCGCAAGGCCACGGGGGTTGCGGCGGGCGACGAGGTCGACGTCGGGCTGGAGCTTGACCAGCAGCCGCGCGAGGTCACCGTCCCGGACGACTTCGCGTCCGCTTTGGACGGTGAACCGGAGGCCAAGCGGCGCTTCGATTCTCTTTCGTACAGCCACAAACGGCAGCACGTGATGGCGATCGACGACGCCAAGACCGCCGAGACGCGCAAGCGCCGCATCGACAAGGCGATCGCGATGCTGAAAGGTTCTTGATCCATGTGGTGCTCGCAGTGGCCCAAACCGGTTTCCGCGCTGTGAGCGCCGCATTGATCTGGAACCCGGGCGCTAGAACGGGCGGAAGTCCATGAAGGGCGGCTCGAGCACGGCATCGGGCAGGCGGAAGGCCCGGCAACGCGGCATCGGCTCGGCGTCGGGGTCACGCCCGATGCGCTCCGGGCCGCGAGTCCAGACCGGTCCGTCCCGCGTCAGCCGGCGGCGTACCTCGTTGACCAATTTCCTGCGTTCATCCGTCTTCACAACGCGAGTCTGGGGCGGCTGTGATGCGAGAACAAGTGTCGCGGGGCTTGCCCATTTCACGTCGGTGAAAAGTCTGCACACCTGGTGCAAGGTGTGCAGACTTCTCGCCGCGAAAAGTGCGGCTTACCCGTCCGACACGCGTGATCCTACTGAGATTTCAGGGCGGCAAGCTCGGCGGGCAGCCATTGTGCCCCCTCGTGCCGGGCCGCCTCCGCCGCGAGCGAGTCGACGACCGCGTCCAGTGCCAGGCGCAGCTCGGCCGGGGCGAGACCGGTGACCAATGTGAACGCCAACGCCTCGGTGACCTCCGGTGGCAGCAGGTGAGCGCCCTTGGCGAACTGGAGCGGCACGCCCAGCCTGGTCGCGGCGAGGGCGATCACCTGGTCGCGGGCGCCGTTGATCCAGTGCACCGCCTGCCAGGCCAGGCCCCGCTCGATACAGACATACGCCAGCCGGACGTGGTGCCACGCACGGCCCAGCACCTCGTCCAATGTGGACGTTACGAACGAGCGCGGCGGGACGGTCTGGCCGAAGACCGTTTCCCAGTGCGGCCCTTTGGGCCCGAAGTCGGCCTCCGGCCGGAACCCGAGGTCCACCTCGAGCCAGCCGGGCAGCAGGAACACCCGGTAGATCGCCGCCCCGGCCGGCAGGTCCCAGTGATGCCGCGCCGAATACCCGTCATAGAGCCAGCCGGTCCACCGCTCCAACGCCGGCCGCAGGTCGTCGCCGCGGATCCCCAGGTTGATGTCGATGTCGGACCAGCGGTCGCCACCACCGTCCACATAGGACCCCACGTAGGCCGCCCCCATCACCTCGGGATCGGCGCGCGCCAGCTCGATCAGCCCCCGCCGTACCCTTTCCCGCTCCCGCACCGTGAACACTAGGCCAGCAGCTCCACGATGGTCGCGTTGGCCATGCCGCCGCCCTCGCAAACCGTTTGCAGCCCAAAGCGAACGCCGTGCTCCCGCTGGTAGTGCAGCATCGAGGTCATCAGCCGCGCACCGGTCGCGCCCAGCGGATGGCCCAGGGCGATCGCTCCCCCGCGCGGGTTGAGGCGGGCGGGATCGGCTCCGGTCTCCTTCAGCCACACCAGCGGCACCGGAGCGAACGCCTCGTTGACCTCAAAGACCCCGATGTCGTCTATGGACAGTCCCGCCCGGGCGAGCGCCTTGGCCGTCGCCGGGATCGGGCCGAGCAGCATGGCCACGGGATCGTCGCCCACCACGACACAGGTGTGCAGGCGCGCCAACGGTTTCAGGCCGTGTGCTCGGGCCCATTCCGAGGTGGTCACCGCGACCGCCGCCGCACCGTCGGAGATCTGCGAGGCCGAGCCGGCCGTGACCACTCCGTCCACTTTGAACGGTGTGGGCAGCGAGGCCAGCTTCTCCAGGGTGGTGTCGCGGCGGATCCCTTCGTCAAAAGCGACGCCGAAGACCGGTGTTGTCTCGGCGCTGAAGTCGGCCGCCGCCGCCTTCGCATGGCTCGCCAGCGAGTACTCATCCAGCTGCGAGCGCGTCAGACCCCACCGCGACGCGATGATCTCGGCGCCCACGCCCTGGTTGAACGGCACCCGCTGCCCGTCGCCGAACCCCTCCACGCCCGCGTAACGCGACCTGACGGCGGAACCGTAGGGCATCCCATCGGCCGCGCTCGACCCCATGGGTACCCTGGACATAATCTCCACACCCCCCGCCACCACCAGATCCGCCTGGCCGGACAGGACCACCGCCGCGGCGAAGTGGATGGCCTGCTGGCTGGAGCCGCACTGCCGGTCGAGGGTCGTACCGGGCACCGACTCGGGCCAGCCCGCGGCGAGCACCACGTTGCGCCCCACATTCCAGCTCTGCTCGCCGGTCTGCGAGACGCACCCGAAGATCACATCCTCGACGTCGGCCGGGTCGAATCCGGTCCGCTCGGCGAGCGCCGTCAAAACAAGCGCCCCCAGGTCGACGGGGTGGGCTCCGGACAGGCCGCCGTTGCGCTTGCCCACCGGGCTGCGCACGGCGCCGACAATCACCGCATCTCGCATACCTGATATTGTCGCTCGCCGGCGATACGATCGGCACGCGCTCCTATGAGGTGGAGTTCCGCGGGCACGAGGCAGGTGAGTGGATGCTTTACGCTGTCGAGCTTTCCTTCGACCCCGACAACAACGGTCGCCGCCTCGAGCTGCGGCCCGCCCATCGCGAGTCGCTAGCCGGCCTCTTCGCGGAGGGCGTGCTGAAGATGTCCGGCCCGTGGGAGGACGACTCCGGGGCCCTGCTCATCTTCGACACCGACGCGGAGGGGATCGAACGGATCCTGGCCGACGACCCCTACTTCGCCGCGCCCGGCGTCGATGTGGTCGCCGTCCGGCGCTGGCAGACGATCGTCGGCACGTTCAGCCAATGAGCTACGCCCCGATCCGATGATCAACTCCTTTGGATAACCGCTAGCCTTTGAGGGCACCAGCCATCAGGCCCCGCATGAAGAACCGGCCCAGCAGCAGATAGACGATGAGGGTGGGGATGCTCGCCAGGAAGGCGCTGGCCATCGCCTGGTTGAACGGCACCGTCTGGGCACCGGCGATGTTGTTGAGCGCCACCGTGACCGGCCAGTACTCGGTACGGGTCAGGATCAGCCCGAAGAGGAAATCGTTCCACGCCGAGGTGAACTGCCAGATCATCGAGACCGCGAAGGCCGGAAGCGCCAGCGGCAGCCCGACGAAGAAGAAGGTGCGCAGCATCCCGGCCCCGTCCACCCGCGCCGCCTCGATCAGCTCGTCGGAGAGCCCGGCGAAGAAGCTGCGGAAGATGAGCGTCGTGATCGGCAGGCCGTAGATGATGTGCACCAGGATCAGCCCGTCGAGGCCGCCGTAGAGCCCCACGTCGACCATCACCTGGAACAGCGGGATGATGATCGCCTGGTACGGGATGAACATGCCGAACAGAATGACCGGGAACACGATGTCCGCGCCCGGGAAGCGCCACTTCGCCAGCACGAAACCGTTGGCGGCGCCCAGAAGTGAGGAGATCAGGCTCGCCGGCACGGTCAGCAGGAAGCTGTTGAGCATCCCGCCCTGCAACTTGGGCCACACCGCCGCGAAGGTGTCCAATGACAACGACTTCGGCAGTGACCACATGTGGGCGACGTCCACCTCCCCGGCGGACTTGAACGACGTCACCAGCAACACATAGACCGGCATCAGGAAGAACACGGCCGCCGCGAACAACGCGAGGTGTCTCAACAAGCGGCTCATCGATGACGCTCCCTGCGCATGGTGTACCAGATGTACGGCACGACGACCAACGCGATGGCGAAGAACAGCATCGTGGCGATCGCGGCCCCGCGGCCGAAGAAGCCACCCCGGAAGGAGGTCAGCCACATATAGATGGCCGGCGTCTCGGTCCTGGGGTCGAGCGGCGCGATGGCGTAGATGAGGTCGAACGTCTTCAGGGAGATGTGGGCCAGGATGACCAGAGCGCTCATCAGCACAGGCAGCATCAGCGGCCGTACCACATGCCAATAGACACGAAACTCGGATGCGCCGTCCACCCGGGCGGCCTCGCGCAGGTCCTCCGGGATGCCGCGCAGCCCGGCCAGGAAAAGCGCCATCACATAGCCGGAAAGGGCCCAGCCCGCCGGCAACGCGATGGAGGCGATGGCCCACGTCGATGGCGCCTTGTGCCAGTCGGAGTGCACGCCGATAATGCCTAAAACGTCGTTGATGCCCGTCGTCCCCGCACCGGTGTCGCTGTTGAGCAGCCAGCGCCACACGATGCCGGTGGCGATGAAGGAGATCGCCATCGGGAACAGATAGATGGCGCGGAAGACGTTCTCCCCGCGTACCCCCTTGTCCATCAACAGCGCCAGCGCGATGCCGAAGATGAGGGTGCCCAGGATGAACACGACCGTGAAGACAACGAGGTTGCGGATGTCGTTGCGGAAGGTCTCGTCGTTGAATAGCTCAGTATATTGTTTCGGGCCAACGATTTCGTCGGTGATGACGCCGCGTTTGGACTCGGTGAGGGAGACCTTGGCGTTCCAGCCGATGAAGCCGTAGACGAAGATGCCCAGCAGGATCAGGCTCGGCGAGACCAGCAGCAGACCCGGGGCCCAGCGCGGAAGTCCGCGCCGGGCCCGGATCATATTCCTTTGAGGCATCACTTGTTGGCGCCGTAGGCGGTCGAGACCGCCCCGCCGAATTTCGCAGAATCCTTGTCCTGCACGAAAATGCCGTACGCCTTCTCGATCTCGGCCTTGAAGGCGTTGTTGGCGACCACGCCGTGCACCAGCGAGCCGACCACCTTGGTGCCCGGGTTCTGCCACTCCTTGAGTGCCCACTCGAGGTAGTCGGTGTACTTGGACTTGTCGGAGTCCAGGCGGGCCGGGACGGAGCCCTTCTTGGGGTTGAACAGATCCTGGCCCTCCGGGGAGGCGCAGACCTTCAGCCACGCCTCGGCGTAAGGCTTGTGCGGGGCGCCCTTCGGGAGGGTGAAGGAGTCGGCCAGGAAGTTGTAGACACCGGTGGATCCGGGCGAGGCCACCACGTCATAGCCCGTCTTGTACTTGAGAGCCTTGGGGCCTTGGAGGTAGCCCGCTGCCCAGTCGCCCATCACGTGGTAGGCGGCGCTTCCAGCAAGCACCTTGTCCAGCGTGGGCTGCCAGTCGTCGGTGCCGACCGCGGAGAAGGTCAGGACCTTCTTGAACGTTTCAAGCGCGGCGGTCACGTCCGCGCCCTTCCAGTCGGTCTTGCCGTCCCACAACCCGTTGTACTTCTCCACGCCCAGCTCGCCGAGCAGGACGTTCTCCAGCAGGTGCTGCTGGGTCCACGGCGCGCCGACCGAGAGCAGGTTGACGCCCTTGGCTTTGAGCGCCTCGCCCTGGGTGAGCATCTCGCTCCAGGTCTTCGCCGGGGTGATGCCCCAGCCCTGAAGCTTGGACGGGACGAACCACATCAGGTTGGAGCGGTGGATGTTCACCGGCACCGCATAGATCTTGCCGCTGATGGAGAGCTTGTCGACCAGGCCGGCCGGGAACTTCGACTTCCATCCGTTGGCTTCATATAGGTAGGTGATGTCCTCCAGCCGGTCGGCCTTGATGTCGTCGGCCGCTTCGAGGCCGGCGTGCAGCTGGTAGGAGTCGGGGGGTTGCTTGCCCAGCAGGCGCGACGCCAAGACCTGCCGCGCCTGTGTGCCGGACCCACCGGCGACGGCGGCGTTGGTAAACTCGACGCCTGGGTTCTTGCTCTTGAACTCCGCGATCAGGGCTTCCAGACCCTCGCCCTCTCCCGGACCGGACCACCAGGAGAAGACCTCGACCTTCTTTTCGCCGGTCTGCTGCTCCCCTGCGTCCTTGGAACACGATGGCAGCAGGGTCAGAGCCGAAACCCCTGCTCCAGCGGCCAGAAGTTGCCTGCGGGTGAATTCTGCCATGGCGACAACAAAACTCGAGAAGTGA